>ERZ1292640.2567-Hain-H43-02um-R1-2567-length-14497-cov-5_pt2 | contig 10443 bp, 7 predicted proteins | sample MGYA00564404_ERZ1292640 | MGnify/ENA primary metagenome ERZ1292640 (study PRJEB36523, sample SAMEA6512636) | groundwater metagenome | collected 2019-01-08 | study: AquaDiva: Metagenomics assemblies of 32 groundwater samples | reverse complement strand
CTTCCGTGGCCCTTCCGTGGCCCTTCCGTGGTCCTTCCGTGGCCCTTCCGTGGTCCTTACTCGTAGCGCAAGGCCACAACCGGATCCGTCCGGACCGCACGCAAGGCCGGGATGGCGCTGGCTGTCAGCGCGACCACACCGAGGACGGCGGCGACCGAGGCGAACGTCACGGGATCCGTCGGAGTCACATCGAACAACAGCGCCCGCATCACGCGAGTGAGCGCGTACGCGCCGGCGAAGCCGAGGGCGAGGCCGGCGCCGGCGAGCGCCATCGCGTGCCCGACGACGAGCCACAGCACGTCGGACGCGCGTGCGCCGAGCGCCAGGCGCACGCCGATCTCGTGCGTGCGCTGCGAGACGGTATACGCGAGCACGCCGTAGATACCCACGGCCGCCAGCGTCAGGGCCACCAGCGCGAACACTCCCAGCAACATCATCGTCAGACGCCGCAGCGTCACCGAACTGGCGACGACATCCTCCATTGTCCGGATGTTGGAAACGGGCTGGGCGGGATCCAGCTCGCGGACGGTGTTGACGACGGCCGAGGTGACGCTCCCCGGATCCACGGCGGTCCGGATCGTCAGCGCCATGCGCCCGTATGCGAAACGCGTGTTCGGCCAGTACGTCATCGGACGCGGCTCGGTGTCGAGTCCCGCGTGGCGGCTGTCGCCGACGACACCGACAATCTCGTCCTCGAGGTTCTCGTTCCAGGAAATGACGACGCGCTTGCCGATCGGATCTTCGTTCGGCCAGTAGCGCCGCGCCATCGTTTCGTTGATCACGACCACGCGCGCCGCGTTGCCGGCTTCGCGCCCGGTGAACGTGCGGCCCTTGAGCAGCGGAATGCCCATCGCGGCGAAATAGTCGCCGGTCACGACGCGGACGTCGGCCACGGGATTCTGGCCGGCCTGGGGCTCGGGCTGGCCGACGATGGTGAAGTTGGTCGCCGCGCCGGCGCCGGTGAGGGGCAGAAAGCTCACGCCGCCGGCCGAGACGACACCGGGCAGACGTTCGATGCGCTCGACCAGCTCGCGGTAGAACCCGACGATCCGGACGTGGCTGTCGTACGTCGTGTTCGGCAGGTTGAGCTGCATCGTGAGAACGCCTTCCGGCCGGAAACCAGGATCGACGGTCAACAGACGTGAGAAACTGCGGATGAGCAGGCCCGCGCCGACGAGCAGCATGAGCGCGAGCGCGATCTCGGCGACGACCAGGCCACTGCGCAGGCGTCCGCCGCGCGTGCCGGCGCCGCGAGTTCCCTCCTTCAGCGCCTCGCCGAGATCCACGGCCGAGGCCGTGAGCGCCGGCGCCGCGCCGAAGATCAGGCCGGTCAGAATCGAAACAAGGACCGCGAAGCCAAGCACACGCGCGTCCACGCCAATCTCGTCGATGCGGGGTACCGACAGCGCATCAGTCGATGCGGCGATGAGCGCGCGCAGGCCAACGTGCGCCAGCGCGAGACCGGCCGCGCCGCCGAGCCCGGCGAGCACCAGGCTTTCGACGAAGAGCTGACGAACGAGACGCCCGCGTCCGGCGCCGAGCGCCGTGCGCAGGGCCAACTCGCGCTGGCGCGCCGAAGCGCGCACGAGCAACAGATTCGCGACGTTCGCGCACGCGATGAGCAACACGAAGCCGACCGCGCCGAGGAGCACCAGCAGCGCCGGCCGCACCGGACCAACCAGTTGCTCCTGCATCAAAACAACGTTCGACACCCACCCGGTGTCGAACTCCGGCAGCTCCTGTGTCAGCCGCGCGGCGATCGTGTCCATGTTGGCCTGCGCCTGATCGATCATCACGCCCGGCTTCAGCCGCGCGAGCGCGACCATGTAGCGCCCGCGCGGCGCGCGATCCGCGTCGGTGAGGCCGAGCGGCGCCCACAGCTCGACCTCGCGATCGAACAGACTGAATCCGGACGGCATCACCCCGGCCACCGTACGCGCTCGTCCGTTCAGCGTGATCGCCTTGCCCACGATGGCGGGATCGGCGCCGAAGCGCCGCAGCCAGAGCCGGTGGCTCAGCACGACGCCGTCGCCGTCGCGGATGTCTTCGGCCAGCGTGAAGCAACGTCCGTGCTGCGGCTGGACGCCCAGCAGTGGAATCAGCCCGGCCGTGACCAGCTGCACCTTGATCTCTTCCGGCTCGCCCGCGCCCGTCAGGTTCGCCGTGAGGGCGGGCGTGAACGCGGCCATGTCCTCGAAGACCTGCTGCTGGTCGCGCCACCGCAGGTAGTTCGCCGGCGCGACGACGTTTGTCTTGCGGTCGCGCGGGATGTTGCGCTCCCACACGACCACGAGCGACGCCGGATCGCGGAAGGGCAACGGCTTCAAGATGAGCGTGTTGACGACGCTGAAGATGGCCGTGTTGGCGCCGATGCCGAGCGCGAGCACGAGCAGCGCAACGGCGGTGAACGCCGGGTTCTTCAGAAGGACGCGGACCGCGTAGCGGACATCGTTCAGCATAGACACCTGTCAATAACCGCGGAATGACCACGGGACGACCACGGAATGACCACGGAAGAATTCAGTGCGTGTCGGTTCCGCGTGCCTTCCGCAGTCCTTTCGTGGAACTTCCGTGGAACTTCCGTGGTCCTTCCGTGGAACTTCTTCCGTGTCCTGTCGTTAGACGGATCCGGGCAGCCGATTGTGCCGTCTCGTGCGTCCCTAAACGCGGCCTGCCGCTTCGTCGTAATAGGCTCGGGTGCGAAAACGCGCTCAATACCTGGTGTAGGGCGCTTGCCCAAACACGCCTGCCGTCCGGGCGGACCCAATTTGGGCTCCTCAGGGCCGCGGCCGGTCGCCTACAATCTATGGACCTGTGCCGGGATTCTCCGGACCGAGACCTGTTTTCACGATGAAATGGCTCTGTTTCGTCCTCGCATGGTGCATCCCTGTGGCGGCCGTGGCGGCCGTGGCGGACGAAGACACCCTCGCCGGCCGTCCCAAGCTCGAAATCCGCCGGATGGCGAACGCGCCGACGCTCGACGGCAGACTGGACGATGAGGCGTGGCAGTCGGCGGCGAAGGTCACGCAGTTCACCCAGCAGAATCCCAAGGAAGGGGAACCGGCCACCGAACAGACCGAAATCTGGGTCGGCTACGACAGCGGCCACCTCTATGTCGCCATGTACGTGCACTACGGCGATGTGAGCCTGATGCGGGCCAATCGCGCCGACCGCGACAAAGCCCAGCGCGACGACAAGGTGGCGATCTACTTCGACACATTCCTCGATCAGCAGCGCGCGTACCGCTTTTCGGTGAACGGCTATGCCGTGCAGGGTGACGCGATCCTGAACTCCGGCGGGCGAGGCGGAGGCGGCCCGGGTGGCGGCCCGGGCGGCGGCCCCGGCGGGGGCGGCGGACACGGTGGCGAAGACGAATCGTGGGACGCGCTGTTCGAAACGGCCGGCGGCCCGGTCGAGGACGGCTGGATCGTCGAGATGGCGATCCCGTTCAAGAGCCTGCGCTACCCGGCGCGGAAGAACGGCGACGAGCACCGCTGGGGCATGCAGATCACGCGGAGCATCGAGAGCAAGGACGAAGACGCCGCGTGGTCGCCGATTTCGCGGAGCGTCGAAGGCTTCCTCACCCAGATGGGCGTGGTCTACGGCATGAAGGATCTCTCGACGAGCAAGAACATCGAGGTTCAGCCGACCGCCACGGCCGTGCAGCTCGGGAGGCTGGACAACGAGACCGGCACGTACGACAAGGGCGACGTGGACCCGGACTTCGGCGTGAACTTCAAGTACGGCATCACGACGAACCTGACGGCCGATCTCACCTACAACCCCGACTTCTCGCAGATCGAGTCCGACCGCGCGCAGATCGAGGTGAACCAGCGCTACCCGGTGTTCTATCCGGAGAAGCGGCCGTTCTTCCTCGAGGGCCAGGAAATCTTCAGCACGCAGATCAACCTGTTGCACACGCGCTCCGTCGTCGATCCGCTGGGCGGCGCCAAGCTGACCGGCAAGATCGGCACGACCAACGTCGGGGTGCTGTTCGCCAACGACGAAGCGCCGGGCAATCTGGACGATTCTGCCGATCCCGCGTACCACAAGAACGCGCAGATCTTCGTCGGCCGCGTGCGCCAGGATCTGTACGCCGAGTCGTTCATCGGCGCCATCGTCACCGACCGCGAGTTCATGGACGCTTACAGCCGCGCGCTCGGCGTTGACGGGCGGTTCCGGCTGGGCAAGGTCCATCGGCTGAGCTTCATGATGGCGGGCGCCGATCGCCTTGACGCCGAAGACGGCAAGATGACCGGCTACGCCTACCAGGCGGCCTTCTCGCGCTCGGGCCGGAGTTTCAGCTATTCGATCAACCACAACAACCTCTCGCCGGATTTCAAGACCGATCTCGGCTTCATCCGCCGCACCGACGTCCAGGACACGTCGTTCCAGACGAACTACACGTTCTGGCCGCAGGGGACGATCGTCAACTGGGGGCCGCGTGGGCAGTACCGGATGAACTACGACCACGCGGGCGTGAAGCAGGACGAGGAGATCGAGGGCGGCATCAACTTCCGGTTCGCGCGGAACATCGGGATGCGCGTCAACGCGACGCGCGAGATGGAGCGCTACGAGGAGATCGATTTCTACAAGTGGCGCTACTCGGTCGGCGGCGACGCGAACTTCAGCCGGACGTTCTCGTTCGGCGGCAATTTCAACTGGGGCGACGAGATCCGGTACTCGGAGGAGGAGGAGGAGGAGGGCGGGGCGTACCTCGGTCGAACCTACGGCGGCTTTGCGAGCTTCAGCTACCGGCCGACGTCACGGTTCAACACGAACATCAACGCGAACTTCAGCCGGTTCATCAACCCGGCGACCGGTGAGCGGGTGTTCGACGTGCAGCTCTACCGGCTGCAGAGCACTTACCAGTTCACCGACCGGCTCCTGCTGCGGAACATCCTCGAGTACGACACGTACGCCGGCAAGTTCGGCCTGAACCTGCTGGCCACCTATCGCGTGAACTCCGGCACCGTGATATTCGTGGGCTATGACGACCGGCGGCAGGAAGGCCACAACATCAACGACGAGATCTACTTCGACCGGAACCTCAGGCAGACCAGCCGGTCGTTCTTCATGAAGATCTCGTATCTGTTCAGGTACTGACGCATCACCCGGAGGCCGGGGCCCGGAGGCCCGGGACTCGGGCCCGGGCGGATTGACGATTGTGAGCGCGTAGGGGCCGAGCTTGCCTGTCCTGAGCGGAGCCGAAGGGCCTGCCCTGAGCGGCGTCGAAGGGCTCGGCCCGTGTTGTCCGGGCGACCTGGAGATCTCAACATGAAACGTCAGGCTCTCGTTCTGCTCGCATTGGCGCTCGCCACCGCCGTCCTCCTGTCCGTCGCGCCCGTCGCGCAGCAGCCGTCCCTGCTGCTCGATCGGATCAAGCTTGCGCCGGGCTTCTCGATCGACGTCTACGCGACCGGCGTGAAGAACGCGCGCGCGATGGCGCTCAGCCCGGCGGGCGTCCTCTTCGTGGGCTCCCGCTCGGCAGGCAGCGTCTTCGCCATCGTCGACACGAACAAAGACCAGAGGGCCGACAAGGTCTACACGATCGCGACCGGGCTGAACATGCCGAGCGGCGTGGCGTTCCGTGACGGCGCGCTGTATGTGGCCGAGGTAAATCGCGTGTGGCGGTACGACGGCATGGAGTCGCGGCTCGAGAGCCCGCCGAAGCCGGTGCTCGTGAGCGAGGCGTTCCCGTCGGACCGGCATCACGGCTGGAAGTTCATCCGCTTCGGGCCCGACGGCCTTCTGTACGTGCCGGTCGGCGGACCGTGCAACATCTGCGAGAAAGACGACACGCGCTACGCGTCGATCATGCGGATGAAACCGGACGGGAGCGGCCTAGAGGTGTTCGTGAGCGGGGTGCGCAACTCGGTGGGCTTCGACTGGCACCCGCAGACGAAAGAGCTGTGGTTCACCGACAACGGGCGCGACATGCTCGGCGACGATCTGCCGCCAGACGAGCTGAACCGCGCGTCGCGCCAGGGTCTGCACTTCGGCTTCCCGTACTGCCATGGCGGCGATGTCAGCGACCCCGATTTCGGCAGCAAGCGGCCGTGCTCCGAGTTCGAGCCGCCCGCGCGACGGCTCGGGCCGCACGTCGCCGCGATCGGCATGCGCTTCTACACGGGTCAGATGTTTCCGCCCGGGTACCGCAATCAGATCCTCATCGCCGAGCACGGATCCTGGAACCGCAGAAACAAGATCGGCTACCGCGTGATGCTGGTGCGGCTGGACGCCGTCGGCAAGGCCGTTTCGTACGAGCCGTTCGCCGAGGGCTGGCTGCAGGGCGAGAAGGCGTGGGGCCGTCCGGCCGACGTGCAGGTGATGCCCGACGGCGCGCTCGTCGTGTCGGACGATGAGGCGGGCGTCATCTACAGGATCAGCTACAAGCGGTAGCGTAGGGGCCGACCAAGCCTGCCCTGAGTGGCGCCGAAGGGGTCGGCCCCTACGCGCCCCAAGCCCCAAGCGAGATCTCTCGATCTCTCCACAGGTATAATTCCCCTACTCGTTCCTCGCTACTCGTTACCCGTTCCTCGTTCCTCGTTCCTTCGTTTTATGCCCGAGCCCCTCGACTTCATCCGTCAAATCGTCGCCGACGATCTGAAGGCCGGCAAGCACGGCGGCCGCGTGCACACGCGGTTTCCGCCCGAGCCGAACGGCTACCTGCACATCGGTCACGCCAAGTCGATCTGCCTGAACTTCGGCGTCGCGCAGGAATTCGGCGGCTTCTGCAACCTGCGCTTCGACGACACGAACCCGATCACCGAGGAGGTCGAGTACGTCGACTCGATCAAGCGCGACGTCCGCTGGCTCGGCTTCGACTGGGACGACCGCGAGTTCTACGCGTCGGACTATTTCGAGCAGCTCTACGAGTACGCCGAACACCTGATCAAGGCGGGAAAGGCCTACGTTGACAGCCTGACGCCCGACGAAATCCGAGAGCACCGCGGCACGCTTACCGAGACGGGTCGCGAGAGCCCGTACCGGAACCGGTCGGTCGGCGAGAGCCTGGACATGTTCCGGCGGATGCGCGCGGGCGAGTTCGAGGACGGGACGCACGTCCTGCGGGCGAAGATCGACATGATGTCGCCCAACATCAACATGCGCGATCCGACGATCTACCGGATCCGCAAGGCCGCGCATCACCGGACGGGCGACGCGTGGTGCATCTACCCGATGTACGACTACGCGCACCCGCTCTCGGACGCCATCGAGGGCATCACGCACTCGCTCTGCACGCTGGAGTTCGAGGATCACCGGCCGCTGTACGACTGGCTGATCCAGCACACGCCGGTTCCGCATCAGCCGAGGCAGATCGAGTTCGCGCGCCTGAACCTCACCTACACGGTGATGAGCAAGCGCAAGCTGCTCGAGCTCGTCGAGGGCGGTCTGGTGAAAGGCTGGGACGACCCGCGCATGCCGACGCTCACCGGCATGCGGCGGCGCGGCTACACGCCGGAGGCGCTCCGCGATTTCTCGGATCGCATCGGCGTGGCCAAGCGCGAGAACGTGATCGACGTCGCGGCGCTCGAGCACGCCGTGCGCGACCATTTGAACAAGGTGGCTCCGCGCGTCATGGCGGTGCTCAAGCCGCTGCGCCTCGTCATCGAGAACTACCCGGCCGATCTCGTCGAGGAGATGGAGGTCGTCAACAATCCCGAGGATCCGTCGGCCGGCACGCGCAAAGTGCCCTTCGCGAAGGCGCTCTACATCGAGCACGACGACTTCCGTGAGGACCCGCCGCCGAAGTACTACCGGCTCGCGCCAGGCCGCGAGGTGCGGCTGCGCAACGCGTACTTCGTGAAGTGCGTCGGCGTCGTGAAGGACCCGGCGACCGGTGACGTGACCGAGCTTCGGTGCGCCTACGATCCGGCGACCCGCGGCGGCGACTCACCCGACGGCCGGAAGGTGAAGGCGACGCTCCACTGGGTGTCGGCCGCGCACGCGCTCCCGGCCGAGGTGCGGCTTTACGACCGGTTGTTCACCAACGAGAACCCCGGTGCGGGCGGCCGCGACTTCAAGGACGAGTTGAACCCGAACTCGCTGGAGGTGCTCAGCGGCTGCCAGGTCGAGCCGAGCCTGTCGAAGGCGTCGGCCGGCGATCGGTATCAGTTCGAGCGGCTCGGGTACTTCTGCGTGGATCCGGACACCGCGCCCGGCCGCCTGGTGTTCAACAGGACGGTGGGTCTACGCGATACGTGGGCGAGGATCGAGGGGAAGATGAGACAGACCGCAGGGTAACAGCTTCCAGCTCCCAGTTTCCAGCTGCCAGCCAATTGAGCGCGAGTCAGAAGGCACGCCATGGCTGGAAGCTGGACGCTGGAAGCTGGGAGCCTTAGGGTGTTATTCTTGAGGTTCCGCCCGTCCCGCGGTGAGGTGGCCGAGCGGCCGAAGGCGGCGGTTTGTTAAGCCCATAGGCGATCTGAAAGCAGGCCGGAACTCTCGAAGTTTCGGCCTGTTTCTCTTTCCGAACTTGGATGGCGTTGGATGCCGGATGATGGTGATCCGACCGAGTTCGGGCACAGTTTTGGGCACAGCCGTCGGGTCTTCGTTGGCTGCGAGTCACCCGTGCCCGGCACGGGAATCTGGGTCGGCGACACGCCTGACTCCGATAAACCGAACTGCTTTGACGCTTTGACGAGCCGCTGGAATCGGTTGGCGCAGGCCGTGTCAGCGAGCTTTTGTCCTCCTCCAGTCGGTGACTACCGTGGCGGCACGCTGGCATCTCCTGTTCACGTTCCCCAACCTCGTACCGCCGAACCCGAGTCCGTACGAAGCGGACCACCTGTATCTCTGCTCCGCGGACGACAAGCGCGTGAAGGCAATTGCCTCCGGGCCGTCCAGGAAAACAGCGCGCCTTCTCCTTCGTCGTCACGTTGGAAGGGGCAACGCAGGGCATGAATAGCGCGAACCGTCTCAAGAAGTTCCGGGCGCTCTCAGGCCAGCAGTTCGGCCTGCCGACCCACTACTCGGCACTGGTTGACTCATCGCTTCTGAATCAACGACGCGGGCGCCCGAATCGGCCTGTGGGTTAGCGCCTTCGAGGGTTTGTTCCATCCCGGCGGCAGGCAGCAGGTCAACAAGCGCATCGTTCAAAGTGCGTTGCAGACAGTGCCGTGGACTCGTCGTGAAATGGGCGCGACGCGGTACAGAGTCAGGTACGGTCAGAACACCTTCAAAGCCACACTTGCCGAAGCGATTTACGACGACCTGTACAGAGCGAGGAACCGTTTCCTGCACGGGCACCCCGTAACCGCGACCGATCTGCGATATCGGCGCTCGAGTCGATTCCAGCCGCTGTTGCAGCTTGACGTGCTCCAGCAGCCCCTCAACCGACAGAGGCGGTTCAGTGAGTCCAGCGTCTCGCAGGGTCAGCGCGGCAATGCGTTGAATCTCCTTGCGAGTCGTGTCATCCATTCGCAGGCTCCCTGAACGTCCCTATGCGTCGGACCTGAGAAAAGTCACGAAATCGTCGAGTGCCCGTTGCTCTTCTTTCGTCAGCTTCGAAAACGAATCGGACTGCGCCGCGAAGCGTGCAGCCTGTTCGCGCAGCTCTGCAGGAACGTCTCGAATTGCCCCCGCCAGGACAGCGAGCTTGCGATCCGGTACGCCGAAGAACTGACTCAGCCGGTGCAACGTCAACGGTGATGGGCGGTACGCCGGATTCCGTTCAAGCGCCGCCAATTCTGTTCGATCGATGCCCGTCTTCTCCGCTAAGCTGTCGATCGTCAACCCTTGAGAGCGACGGAGCATCTGCACAACCCTGTGAAAGGCTTCGCGCACCTCCTGCGCCTCCGGCTCACGGGCGGTCATGACCACCGTCAACTTTTGGTTCAAGGCGTGTGCGATGCGCTCCAACATCGAGAGCGATCGTCCTTCATAGTCCGCATCTTCGAGCCTGCTGATCACGGACTGAGTCGTGTCGATGAGTTCCGCGAGCTGTTGCTGCGACAGCCCGGCGGACGTCCTCATGTCGTGAATCAGCCGAGCGACCTCGGCGTTCACACGTTCCTCCTGAAGCGCGGCCTTCCGCTCGGGATCCTCCTTCACGTAGCGACCGTGAAGGATGCTGACGGCGTCCTGCGTCCTCTCCTTCTTGGCCATGGTCACTCACTCCTCATAGGTATGTCGTGCGGGGTTCTGAATGAATCGAGCCTTGTTCCCGATCGCGCGGTCAATCTCCGCGGGCGGAACCACGTCCTCCTTGGTGCATCCGTGGCTCAAGACCGCACATCCTCCATGAAAGAAGTAGAGAATCCGGTGGTGCACATTTCCGTGCCGCACACGCAGCTCGTGGATCCCGTCGCGCAGGAAATCGGCTTCCGGCCGACGCAGTTCGTGACCGAGCTCCGCCAGGCGCTCGATCCGAACAATGCACTTGTCCCGAACCTTGCCTTGGAGCTGGTCCATCCAGGCCAGCAACGGCACTGAGCCGTC
>ERZ1292640.2826-Hain-H43-02um-R1-2826-length-13743-cov-45_pt1 | contig 10446 bp, 6 predicted proteins | sample MGYA00564404_ERZ1292640 | MGnify/ENA primary metagenome ERZ1292640 (study PRJEB36523, sample SAMEA6512636) | groundwater metagenome | collected 2019-01-08 | study: AquaDiva: Metagenomics assemblies of 32 groundwater samples | reverse complement strand
AACCGGGGACAGCCTGCATGTTTCCAGGATAAGAATCGCGCACGCCCGGAAACACGCAGGCTGTCCCCGGTTAGAGGCCCAGCAGGCGGGCGGCGTTGTCGTGGTAGACCTTGCGCAGGATGCGCTCGGGCAGGCCCAGGCCGTAAATGCGCCAGCGGCCCTGGGGCGGGATGCGCGCCGGCGCGTAGTCGAAGTACTCGTCCTCGGTCTCCAGGAACCGGTAGTAGATCTCGTAGAGCTCGTCGCAGAAGATCTGCTGCGGATACTGGTGGCCCTGCGGCACTGCGTCGGTGCCGAACAGGATGCGGTCCTGATACTTCTCGAAGAACCTGCGCGCCGTGCGGGGCTGGCGGCCTAACTCGCCGATGCGGGCGCCGATCTCGACCAGCATGTTGGGGTGCCGGTCCATGCACTGGGAAACGAAGGGCAGGTCTTCGGAGTCGGAGACGTGCAGGCAGATGAACTGCGTGCGGGGATGCCGCGCCATCACGCGGTTGCGCGCCTCGAGCAACTCGCGGTTGCTCGGGAAGTCCTTGCCGTGGAACGACCAGTCCGGGTGCGCGTGCAGCTCCTCCCACCGCTCGTTGAAGCGGTCGATGGGCAGGAAGAAGGCCTCGGGATCGGAGGTGTGGATCGCCACCGGCATCTTCAGCGCGCCGGCCGCCTCCCACATCGGGTCGAAGCGCGCATCATCCACCTTGATGAGCGGGCCGGTGGTGACCTTCTCGCGCAGATACAGCCCGAGCGTCTTCAGGACCTTCAGACCCCTGGCGCCGGCCTTGTGCGCACGGTGGATCTCATCGGCCTGGAGCTTGGGATAATTCGGGTCGGCGATCCTGTTCCACCAGGGCTCGGTGAAGACCAGGAAGCGCGCGGGGTGCGGCTTGTGCAAGTAGCCGATGACCTCGTCGAGGACCTCGCCACGCCCGCCGGTCAGGTTCACCATGATCCGGAGGTTCTTCCGGTCCATCACCGCCAGCAGCTCCTCGGGCTTGGCCGGGAACCCCGGCCGGCCTTCCTTGCCCAGGCCCGGCGACCAGGAGAGATGCGTGTGGATGTCGATCACCGGGAAGCGGGCGCGCGGGACCTTGCTCTCGGGCACGTGCAGCATGCTGCGGGGCTCGAACTGGACAAGCGGCAGATCGGCCTTGGCGGGCGCTTGCGCGCGGGCCGCGCCGCCGAGACCCAGGCTTGCGCCGGCCGCTTTCAGCAGGTTTCGTCGATTCATTTCCTTCCTCCGAGGCGCTTGATGGCCTGCGCCTTGTACTGATCGAGCTCCGACTCGCGGCCGCCCGGCTCGCTCGCCAGCTCGACCACCGCCCCGGCCGCCTTGCGCCACAGCACTTCGGCCTGCTCGCGCTTTCCGGCCAGCTCCAGCTCGCGCGCGGCCTCGACCCACTCGCGCAGGGTGGAATCGATCGCCGGGCGGCCGACGCCGAGGTTGCGCGGGTACTCGGCGGCCAGCAGGATCTCGGCGGCCGCCTTCTCGTACTGCCCGGCCTTCTGGTAGCCGCGAGCCAGGCCCCAGTGGGCTTTGCGGTAGAGCGCCAGCGCCGAGGTCTCGCCCTCGCCGGAGACAAACTGCGTCCCCTCGAGCAGGCGGGCGGCCTGCTCGAAGCGCTCGGCGTCCACATAGGCGCCGGCCAGCGCCTGGATCACGGCGGCGCGAGCGCGCACCGCGGCCGGCGCTCCCTCCAGCAGCTTGATGCGGCGTTCGACAGCCGGGATGGCAGCCAGCACGCGGTCCAGCTCGATATAGAGGTGGTGGTCGTCCGGGGCAGCCCGGATGGCGCGCTCGTAGGCGGCCACCGCCTCATCGCGGGTGGCCGGCTCGCGAGCCTGCGCCTGGCCGAGATTGCGGTGGGCCACCGCGTTCGAGGGATCCAGGCGCACCGCATCGCGCCAGGCACTCACCGCCTCGGCGACGCGGTTCTTCGAGGCCAGCGCGTTGCCGAGGTAGTAGGCGGCCCGGCCGTCGTTCGGGTCGGTCTTGCGCACCGCCTCCAGTACGGCGATCTCCTCGACGCGGTGCGGGAACACGAAGGCCGCATCGCCCCGCGTCTGACTACCCCGAGCCGCGCCCAGCGTGTAGGCCAGCATGGGGTGATCGCGGTGGCGCTTCAGGCCCTCTTCGAGCACGGCGGCGGCCTCGGCCTCGCGCCCGCAGGCGCGGTAATCGAAGGCCAGCTCGAGCACCGAGTCGGGCTCGCGCGCGAGCAGCCGCCACAGCTCATCCTGCGCGCGGCGGGCTTCGGCGTCGCGCCCGCGCGCTTGGAGAATGCGGTGCTGCTCGCTGAGCGCGAGGTAATCGACCGGCATCTCGCGCACGACTCCATCGATGCGCGCCTGAGCGTCCTCGAGGCGCCCGGCGAGACGCTCGGCCATCGCCAGCACGGTGCGCGCCTTCAGGTCGCGCGGATCGAGCAGCACCGCCTGCGAAAGGTGCCCGAGGGCCCGCGGCACGTCGCCGGCGGCCAGCGCCAGCTCGCCAAGCACGTAGCGGGCGACCGGCTCGCGGTAGCCGGCGCGGACGGCCCACCACAACTCGCGTTCCGCCTCCCGCGCGCGGCCCTGTGCGCGCCGCACCAGGCCGAGGTAGTAACGCGCCTCGGCGGCATCCGGATTGCGGCGGAGCGCCAGCGTAAGATGCTCCGCGGCCTTGTCGTACTCGCCGGTGCGGTAGTGGGAGAGACCGAGCGCCGTGCGGGCGGGGGCGAAGCCGGCGTCGCGCTGGAGCGCTCGCTCGTAAGCGGCGCGAGCCGCCAGCTCGTTGCTCTTCTTGTCGGCCGCGAGTCCCTCGACCCAGGCCTGCTCGGCGCTGCTCGAAGCGGGCGGGTCGGCGACCGGCCGCGTGGCCGGCTTGAACTCGGGGTTGCCGTCGAGCGGGGTGTCGCTGCGGTAGCGGATCAGCTCGCGACCGTCCTTCCCCGCGATGCGCACCGCCAGCGGCCTGCCGGCGGCGTTGGCCGGCAGGTCGAACGTCGCAGTGAACGGCTCGGTGGGCGAGAGACTGACGCGCCGGCTCCCGACCGAGACGCCGTCCGCTTCGAGCGTGAGCGTAGCGTCGTCGAATCGGGCGTTAACGTTCACCGCGACGCGCACGCGGTTGCCTTCCGGGGCCACGCGAAGCGCGGCCTCGGTATTCGCCTCGGTAAACGGGCCGCCCAGCCGGTTCACCGGATACCAGTGCAGCGTGAAGTGCTCGACGCGGTGGGGGGCGAGGAACTCGTGCTCCATCTGCGTCTCGAAGCGGCCGGCCTGGAACTCGACGTACTGCCCGTCGCGCTCGGTGAGCTTCTCCACCCAGATCTGGCCGCTGTCGGCGGTGCCCCAGGTCCAGGTCTTCTTGCCGGGCACTTCGCGGTGATCGGCGACGTGCACGACGCCCCAGTCGGACTTCTCGTAGTAGACGCCCATGAAGTCGCGCTGCGAGTTGCGGGCGAACAGCGACAGCGCGTTGGGCACCGCGCGGTAGGCGCCGAGATCCACGCCCTTGTGGACGGGGAAGCTGAACACCGGCCAGAAGACGTGGGGATAGGCTTCGCGCATCGGGTAGACGAAGCGCATGTCGTCGGCGGCCTGGGCGGCCGCGGTGGCCCAGAACCAGTAGCGGCCGGGAACTTCGCGGCGGTTGTTCAGCCGCACCTCGGTCTCGACCACCTTGCGCGCCGGCCGCAGGCGCACGGTCACCGCCCACTGCATGCGCTGGATGCGCTCGGTGTCGCCGACGGTGACGGTGGCCGAGCCATCGGCTTCCGCGCGCATCGCGTAGTCGATGGGCGAGACGGTGGTGACGGTGTGGCCGTCGGGGAAATTCCACTCGATGCCGCCGGAAACCCAGGCGCCGCGGATGGCCACCATGCCGTACTTGACCACGTGGTTGGTGTAGAGCACGTCGCGGTTGGCGGTCTTGTCGAAGATCGAGTAGAGGTGGCCGCCCAACTCCGGCAGCACGGTGACCTTCAGGTACTCGTTCTCGAGGTAGACGGCCTTGTAAGGCTTCTCGACGCGCCGGTCGGTGAGCGAGTTGAGGGCCGGGTAGGGGTAGATGGGGCGGCGCCCGCGGGCGTATGGAAACACGGGATTCGGGTCCGCCGGGCCGAGCTCGTAGGTCGGGATCACCAGCGGCGCCTCCCAGACCCGGGCGGGCGCCTGGGCCCAGCTCGGCATGAGGCCGTACACCAGCGGCGTCAGCAACAGCAGTCGGTTCGTAGCCATGAGACCGCTATTGTACGCCCGGCGGGGCCGCACTACCAGAGCGTATCCACCGCATATTGGGCGATCCAAGCATCGGAGGTGACGCCGCGAGCCACCACACCACGTGTGGCTCACCGGGGGCGCCCTCATTTGTAGAATTCGTTCAGGATCTCGTCTGGCAGCGGCGCCTCGAAGTCGGGAGCCATCCAGATCTTGCCCTTATCGAGGCCAGGCACCCGCTCACCGGGTTCATCCTGCACGGGCGCCAACCTGGCCATCGGTTTGCCCGCCTTGGCAATGACGAACTCTTCACCCCGGCTGACGCGAGCCAACAACCGGCCGAGATGGGTCTTGGCCTGGTAGACGCTGACAGTCTCGCGGGGCTTCACGGGGCCAGCATAGCACGCGGCCTGCCCAGCGGCTTCGCGGCTCGCTCGTTCAGGTACTCCTCGAGGTTGGTGTAGCCGTCATTGTTGCGGTCGCCGGCAGCGTCACCAGCGTCGCGCGGATTGAGGCCGCGCGCTTTCTCCCACTCATCCGGCATGCCGTCGCGGTCGGCGTCCGCCGGAGGGCGGGCCGGGCGGTAGACCGGCCAGCCGCCGACCTCCCACTGCGAATCGATGATGGCGCCGGCGCCGCGCCGGACTTCGGCCACGATGCGGGCATCGACCGCGTCCCGGACGGGACGGTTGGCCCCAGCACTCTCCAGCACCGCCAGCAAGGCGGCCCGGGCGCCGGCCTCGGTTACCTTCGGCGCATCGAATGGCCTGGGGACAACGGTCACCAGCCGGCGGCCGCGGGACTCGGTGCGGTCGAACAGCGCGCGGTTGTCGGCGGTCCATTCGGGCCGGCCTTCGACAACGTTGCCGGCGATGAAGTACTTCGCGTCGGCAGTGTCGGTAAAGACGATCGGCGCGCGCGCACGGTTGCTGCTCGGGCCGGGCTTGATGTAGTTGCCCACGTAGTTGACGCTGAGGATATCGCCGGTCATGCCGCTGCACATCGAGCCGTAGTCGTACATCACGTTGGCGCGCACGTCGAAGGTGGGGAAGGGCGGCTTGCCGTAGTTGTCGCCGAGCCTGGGGTTGCGCGCGGTGTTGTGCGCCCAGAGATTGTGGTGGAAGCTCACGCCGCCCACCGCCCTGGCCAGCGACCCGTAGCCGTGCGCGCCCTTGTGATGCACGCTGCGGTTCAGGCCCTCGGATATGATGCACCATTGGACGGTGATGTCGCTGATCCCACCGCTGGGCGAGAGGACCTCATCAACGCCCCAACTGGCCGAGCAGTGGTCGAGAATCACGTTGCGGCTTGCGCCGCCGATGGCCATGGCGTCAACCTCCTTGCCCGCAATATCCCCTGGCCGGCTGCGCAGGAAGCGGATCACGACGTCGTGCGTGTCAACTGAGAGCCCATAGCCGCGGAGGCAGACGCCGTCGCCCGGCGCGCTCTGGCCGGCGATGGTCAGAAATGGCTGGCGTATGGCGATGGGGGACCACAGGTCGATGGGGCCGGCGACGCGGAACAGAACCACGCGTGGCCCGTCAGCCTCGCAGGCGGCGCGCAGGCTGCCAGGGCCGGAGTCATTCAGATTGGCGACGATGATCACCTTGCCGCCGCGGCCGCCGCCAGTTCCAGCGCCGAAGCCTTCGGCGCCTGGGAAGGCTGCCGGGCCGGCGAAGTCCGGAAAGACGCACAGAAGTGCGCTACAGAGCAAAGAGGTTCGACTGATCATGAAAGAGCTATTGTACGCGGCCGGCGGCAAACAGGCTGGAGCGGGAGACGGGACTTGAACCCGCGACATCGACCTTGGCAAGGTCGCACTCTACCAACTGAGTTACTCCCGCTTCTGATTGTATTGTCGCTCCGGCCGCATCGCCCTGTCAATCAGGGATTGGCGGGGGAGGACGGGCTTCCCTCCGCCTCGATCTGATATGTCCAATCGAGGGTTTGCCGCCTGTCCCGCGCGAGGCCGTTCTACCGTGACACGACTGCCTCAAAATGGTTTTGTGCCCCGCCCGCAACTGATTGAAAATAAAGCGGATTTTGTCGCAAGTTTTTAGTGTTTACTGGCAGCCGACCTGTGCTATGCTGACGTTCCGCACAACTCCGGAGAGACCGGAGTTGGCGGCCGAAGATTCTTCTTCTGCAATCGGCTCTACCCCGAAACAGACGTGGGATTGAGGGGATTTCCACAGCGTGTGGAAACAGTGTGGAAATCCCAGGATGAGGTTGCGTGCCTGTGGCCACAGACCCTTGGGAACTCGTCAGACAGCATCTGGCGTCGAAGCTGAGCGCAGAGAGCTTCCACAACTGGTTCGGAGGCACCGCGCTGCTGAAGGCCGAGGGTGATACGCTCTGGGTGTCGGTGCCCGACGAAGCAACCGCGAAGTACGTCGAACAGGAATATGGCGAGTTGGTGCATGGCGCTTTACGCGAGCTGAGGCTGCCCTTGCGGCTGGTACGGTATGAGTTGGGCCCGCCCCCGGTCAGTGACAGCGCTGCCGCCGGTCCGGCCCGAGACCTCACTTTCCAGACGCTGACGCATCAGCTCAACCCCCGGTTCACGTTCGACAGCTTCGTAGTTGGCTCCTGCAACCAGTTCGCGCACGCCGCCGCCAAAGCGGTAGCCACCAACCCGGCCCAGACGTACAACCCGCTGTTCATTTACGGCGGTGTAGGCATGGGCAAGACCCATCTCATGCATGCCATCGGCCGTTCGCTGCTGAACAACTTCCCGAGCATGCGCATTGTCTACACCTCCAGCGAGCGCTTCATGAACGAAATGATTGCCGGCATCAAGCTCCAGCGCATGCCGGTATTCCACCGCAACTATCGTTGCGCTGATGCGCTGCTGGTGGATGACATTCAAATTCTCGGCAATAAGGAAGCCACGCAGGAGGAGTTCTTTCACACATTCAACGAGCTCTACGAGCACCAGAAGCAGATCATCATCTCCAGCGACTCGCCGCCGAAAGAGATCCTGGGACTGGTGGACCGGCTTCGCTCCCGATTTGAATGGGGGCTGATGGTTGACATCCAGCCGCCTGACCTGGAAACCAAAATGGCCATTCTCGACAAGAAGGCCGAAGCCGAGGGAGTCAGGCTACCAGAGGATGTACGGATCTTCATCGCCACCAAGACGAAGTCCAATGTGCGTGAATTGGAAGGCGCCCTCATTCGTTTGATTGCCTATTCATCGGTGACCGGCTCCAATATCACCCTCCCGATGGCGCAGCAAACGCTCAAGCACATGCTGCACAACCATAGCCGCAGGATCACCATCGAGACGATCATTAAAGCGGTAGCGGCAAAATTCGACCTCCAGCCAATTCAGCTCAAGCAGAAGACCAACGCACGGCACATCGTTTTTCCTCGCCAGATCGCGATGTACCTCGCCAAGGAACTCACCTCCGCATCCCTGCCTGAGATCGGTCGAGCCTTTGGCGGCAAGCACCACACTACCGTACTGCACTCGGTTCGCAAGATCGAACTGCACCGCCAGAAAGATACGGATTTGAACAGGCTGCTTCACAGCCTAACCGACTCATTAAATTGATCTTGTTGAGATTTCCACAGGGTGAATCCAGCCGTGGTTGTGAAAGCCTGTGAATGGTCCGGCCCAGCCTTACGGGGCAACACGTCATGCACAGGCTCTCCTCAGCTTGCCAAGCGCACAACCAGCCGGATTTGCTATGATTTAGAGGGAAATCCACATTTTCACAGGCCCTACGACTACGGTTCTATATTTTGTTATTTTAGGGAAGCGGATTAACAGTAAGGGAGCGCCAGATGGAGTTCAGCATCAATAGGGTTGATCTGGTACGGGAACTCAGCCTGTCCCAAGGAGTGGTCGAGAAGCGGACGACAATTCCGATTCTCTCTAATGTGTTGGTGGAGGCGAGTGGAGACCATATTCAACTGACGGCAACCGACCTCGAGTTGGGTATTCGGTGTGCTTGTCCGGCCAAGGTTGTTAAGGAGGGGGCCAGCACACTGCCGGTCCGACGGCTACTTGACTACGTTCGCCTGCTGCCAGATGTGGATGTCACGTTTAAGTTCCTTGAGAACCATTGGGCGAGCTTGAGTTGTGGCCGGTCGCGTACCAGGATTGCCGGGATGTCCAGAGAGAGCTTTCCAGAGCTTCCACAGATGCCGGAGGTACTGGCTGAGATTCCGGTGGGTATTCTGACGTCAATGATTGCGAAGACCATCTTCGCCATCTCGGTGGAGGAATCGCGCTTTACATTGAATGGTGCGTTGCTCTTGCTCAGGAATACTGGAGCGGTCATGGTGGCTACCGACGGTCATCGCTTGGCGCACGTTGAAACCGCTGCCGAGATCCCAGGACTAGCAACACCGTACCGTGCCCTGCTACCGAAAAAGGCGATGGGTGAGATTCTGAAACTTGCGCAGGAAGCCGAGCCTACGGCACTGATCCGCTTTGCTGGCGATGAGAACCACCTGTTCTTTCAGCTCGGTGGCCGGCTGTTAATCAGCCGGAAGCTCACTGGGACCTTCCCGGATTACGACCGGGTGCTCCCGAAGGACTACCGTAACTCAGCGATACTGAACCGTGAGGAAGCTCGCCTCGCCGTGGAGCGCGTCTCCCAATTTGCCGACGAGCGCTCGCACGCGGTGCGTGTCCAGCTCACCTCAGGTGAGCTGAATTTTCACTCCTCCGTCTCGGAAGCCGGGGAAAGCGAGGAGACGATCCCAACCGACTACGAGGGCGCCGGCCTTGATATTGGCTTCAACGCCCAATACCTGCTGGATTTCCTGCGCACCACCGCGGAGGAAAAGGTCCTGCTCAGCTTCAGGGACTCCCACAGCGCGGCTGAACTGCGGCCAGCCGATAGTGGTGAAGGCCGTCAGTACCGATACGTCTTGATGCCGATGAGGATCTAGGCGCCGAGCAGTTGCCCCAGGCGCAGCATACGAGAGGTCTCAATGGCCAACAAAGAACCGGAGAACGGGACTGCGGAAGTGTACGATTCCAGCAGCATCAAGGTCCTCGAGGGACTGGAAGCGGTGCGGCTGCGGCCGGCGATGTACATCGGCTCGACCGGCGAGAGCGGGCTGCACCACCTGGTCTACGAGGTGGTGGACAACTCGGTTGATGAGGCGCTGGCCGGCTACTGCACGGAGATCCGCGTCACTATCCACATCGACAACTCGGTGACGGTGATCGACAACGGCCGCGGGATCCCAGTGGACATCCACCAGGAGGAACAAGTCTCGGCCGCCGAGGTAGTGATGACCAAGCTGCACGCCGGCGGTAAGTTCGACACCAGAAGCTACAAGGTTTCCGGCGGGCTGCATGGCGTCGGCGTCAGCGTCGTGAACGCGCTGTCGGAATCTCTGGAGCTGGAGATCTGGCGCGACGGCTTCACCTGGGACCAGGAGTACGAGCGCGGCGCCCCGCGGGCGCCGCTGGCGCGCAAGGGCAAGGCGGGCCGCAAGACCGGCACCAAGGTCACCTTCAAGCCGGACACGACCATCATGGACGCCACCGAGTTCAACTTCGACACGCTCTCGCAGCGGCTGCGCGAGCTGGCCTTCCTCAACAAGGGCCTGCTGATCACGCTGACCGACGAGCGCAGCGATCCGGCCAAGTACCACGAGTTTCATTACAGCGGCGGCATCGCCGAGTTCATCAAGCACCTCAACCGCGGCAAGACGGCGCTGCACGACCGGCCCATCTACTTCGAGGGCGCGCGCGAGCTCACCGGCGGCGGCCTGCTCACCATGGAAGCGGCTCTGCAATACAACGACGGCTACACCGACAACGTCTTTAGCTTCGCCAACAACATCAACACGGTGGATGGCGGCGCGCACTTGAGCGGTTTCCGCAGCGCGCTGACCCGCACCATCAACGCCTACGGCCAGCAGGCGGGGCTGTTCAAGGACGTCAAGGAGAACCTGACCGGCGACGACGTGCGCGAGGGCCTCACGGCGGTGGTCAGCGTCAAGCTTCCGCAGCCGCAATTCGAGGGGCAGACCAAGGGCAAGCTGAACAGCGACATCGGCGGCTATGTGGTGCAGTTCGTCAACGAGCGGCTGAGCGAGTACTTCGACAAGAACCCCGGGGTCATGCGCCGCATCGTCGGCAAAGCGATCGAGGCGGCCCGAGCGCGCGAGGCTGCCCGCAAGGCGCGCGAGCTGACACGGCGCAAGGGGGCGCTCGATTCGGGCGGGCTGCCCGGCAAGCTGGCCGACTGCCAGGAGAAGGACCCGGAGCGCTGCGAGCTG
>ERZ1292640.2572-Hain-H43-02um-R1-2572-length-14487-cov-10_pt1 | contig 10446 bp, 11 predicted proteins | sample MGYA00564404_ERZ1292640 | MGnify/ENA primary metagenome ERZ1292640 (study PRJEB36523, sample SAMEA6512636) | groundwater metagenome | collected 2019-01-08 | study: AquaDiva: Metagenomics assemblies of 32 groundwater samples | reverse complement strand
ACAACGGGGGCGGGGCGAGGCTCAGGGGGACGGGGGCCGTTTTTTCCCGCACCACGTTCCGGGGGAACGGCATCGGCCTCCGGTTTTGGGACGGCGGGCCGGAGGTCAGCCGCTCGGTGGTCGAGGGGAACGGCATCGGCCTCTTTTATCGGGAGGGGACGGGGGGTGGTAAAATACGGGGAAACCGGATTTCGAACCGCGAGTGGAACGTGAAGATCGGCGACTGGGCCACGGGCGAACTCGACGTCTCCGGGAATTTCTGGGGCGACGGCGCGGCCGACGCGGCCGCATTCCGGGTCGGGGATTTCCGGGAGAAGAAAGAGCCGGGAAGAATCGTCCTGGCCCCGGCGCTCTCCTCTCCCCCGGAGCCTTGCGGCGCCGATATATAGTGTAGCGTTTACGATGCCCTACCAGGAGGGCGGATGACAGGGTGCGCATGGAGCCGGAGGAAGTTCCTCCGCATCGCGGGCGGCGCGGCGGGGATCGCAGCCGCGAAAGGTCTCGGGCTGATTGCCGGGGGCGCCGGAATTTCAGGAAGGGGCTTTGCGAGCCTCCTGGAGGCGGAGGCCGCCGACGCATCCGGCGTGCCCGTCGCGGTCGGCTCCGGCCCCGACGCCGCCGAAAACGTCCGCAGGGCGATCGCCGCCCTCGGCGGGATCAAGGCGTTCGTCTCGCGGGGGGACGTGGTGGTCCTCAAGCCGAACATCGGCTGGGACCGCAGCCCCGAACAGGCGGCCAACACCGACCCCGACCTCGTCGTCGCGCTCGCCGAAATGTGCCTTTCCGCCGGGGCGAAGGAGGTGCGCGTCTTCGACCGGACCTGCAACGAGCCGAGGCGCTGCTACGCAAGCAGCGGCATCCAGGCGGCCGTGGAGCGGTTCGGGAAAAGGCACGGCGCGGCGGACGCGGTCCGGATTTACCACGTCGAAGACCGGAAATTCCGCCGGACGTCGATCCCGGGTGCGCTTACCCTGAAGGAGTGGGACCTCTACCGCGACGCGCTGGAAGCCGACAAGATCATCAACGTCCCCGTGGCGAAGCACCATTCGCTCGCGACCGTCACGCTCGGCCTGAAGAACATGATGGGGGTGATGGGGGGAAACCGCGGGCAGATCCACTTCAACCTGTCGGATTGCCTCGTCGACATCAACCGCCGCCTTCCCTCACGCCTGACGGTCATCGACGCCACGCGGGTTCTCCTGCGCAACGGCCCGTCGGGGGGGAACCTCGCCGACGTTCGCGCGGCGGGGAAGGTGTTCGCCTCGGCCGACATCGTGGCCGCCGACGTCGTGGCCGCCGAAAAGATCTTCGGGTTTTCGCCCGGCGACGTCGCGCACATCAGGAAGGCGCTCGATTCCGGGCTGGGGATTTCCTCCCCCGCGCAGATCCGCGTGGTCGAAGCGTGAGCGGCCGGCGGGCGAACCTTTTCGCTGCGGCGCTTTTTGTCGCGCTGTCTTCCGCCTGCGCGCATCTTCCCAAACCGGCGGATGCCCCTCCGGCAATCGTTTACGTCGAGCGGGACACGAAATGGAGGGGAGAGGTCCGCGTCGACGGGATCGTCCACGTCCGGAAGAACGCCACGCTGACGATCCTGCCGGGGACCCGGGTGGTCTTCGGGCCGGGCCGGTTCCCTACCGAAGACGAGCACGAAGGGTTCTCCGCCCCCGGCATCAAGGTGGAAGGGCGCATCGTCGCGGAAGGCACCGGGGAGGCCCCGATCCTCTTCACTTCAGCGGCGGTTCCGGTCCGTCCGGGCTCCTGGGACAAGATCCTGTTCACCTTCAGCGCCGGGAACCGTTTCCTGCACTGCACGTTCGAAGGGGCCCGCTACGCCTTCCACGCCCACTTCTCCGAAATCTCGGTCCGCCGCTGCATCTTCACGGAAAACGAGGAGGGGGTGAGGCTGGGGACTTCGAGGGTCACGATCGTGGATTCCGTCTTTACCCGCAACGAGATCCGGGGGATCAACTTCCGCGAGTGCCGGAACGAGATCCGCGGGAACCTCGTGTACGAAAACGGGGACGGCATCTTCCTGCACTCGAAGGATTCCGCTTCCGTGATCCGGGAAAACGCCATCTACGCCAACCGCGGGTTCAACGTGCGGCTGGGCGACCTCCATTCGGAGGACATCGACCTCTCGGGTAACTGGTGGGGAACCGCGCGGGAGGAGGAGGCGCGGAAAAAGATTTTCGACGGGCGCAGCCTTCCCGGGGTGGGCGCGGCGCGCCTGTCGCCCCTGCTTGCGGAGCCGCCGTTGGCCGGCGCCGCGATCCGCGGGATCTTCGTCGATCGATACGTCCCTGTCGCCGGGGCGTCCGTGCGGGCGTACGCGTCGTTGTCCGAGGGATTTTTCGGCGAAGGGTACGCCGCGCAAACCCTGACGGATGAGAACGGATCGTTCCGCCTGCCCCTCCCGCCCGGCCGTTATTTCGTCGTCGGCAGGGCGGATATCCCGGCGGGGATGCTGTTCGCGTTCCCCGGTAAAAACCCGATCCCCCTGTCCCTCTGGGAAACCGCGGAAATCGGGCTGCCGGCGGTCGTCGCGCAGTCGGTGGACGACATGAGGATCGAATCCTCGCAGCGGCCCTCCATCGTCGCCCGGGCTACCCTGGCCGGAATGCCGGCGCCGGGGGTGTCCATCCAGGCGGCGCGCCCGGACGCCCCCGATCTCCGGGGTCCGGGTGAGGCGTCGTCGATCACCAACGACCTCGGCATCGGCACGCTCTACCTTCCCCCGGGGAGATATCTCCTCTCCGCAAGGAAGCGCACGACGGGGGCCACGATCGGGATGGTGGAGGAGGGGGGTCTGTTCGGCGTCTACCCGTATTCCCCGGTCGATCTCGCGGAGGGGACGTCCGTTTGGGTCGAGATCCCTCTCTTCGAGAAGCGGGGGCTTCTCTCGGGGGAGGAAACCCCCGTGGCCGCCGCGCCGGGGGTTCTCCTCGAGGGGACGGCGAGCCTTTCCGGTGCGCCTGCCCGGGGATACCTCGTCTTCTTCTACCGCCCGCCGGAGACGATCGGCCGCCCGATCTCCCGATCTTCGGTCGTATCCGACCGGGGAGCGTTCACCGTCTCGCTCCCCGGCCCGGGGGAATACGCCGCCTACCTGCGGAGGTCCATCCCGGGGGTTCCGGGAGGCGCCGAAGAGGAGCGGATCGGCCCGGTCCCCGTCCGCGTGGAGGGGGGGCGGTTCCTCACTCCCGTGTTGTCGTTCCGATGACAAAAACAGGGACGTTCTTAAAAACTCCGGGTGCGCCGGAGGCCCCCCTTATACGGATATTGCCCGTGGTCCTTTTCCTCGTTTGTTGTCCGGCTGTTCTTGCCGCGCCCGAAAAGACGGAATCCAATCCCGGTTCTCCCTTGTCGCAGGAGAAGTCCATCGGCGGGAAGATTTCGGGGGATGTCTCCCTTTCCGGCCGGGTCCGCGTGACGGAGGATCTCCTGGTGCTCCCGGGGGCGACGCTGACCTTTGCGCCCGGAGCCATCGTCACCTTTGACAGGAGCGAGTCGACCAAGGTGGAGCCGGAATATTTCTTCGGCGGAACGGAACTCGTCGTTCGCGGGACGCTGCGCGCCGCGGGGGCAAGGTTCCTCTTCCCGGAGCGTTCCGGCGGGGTCGTCGTGGACGGCGGGAGCGCGCACCTTGCGAATTCCGTCGTCTCCGGGGCCGAAACCGGGATCAGCCTCCTGCGAGGCGGCGCGGTCGCCGCGGAGGGGACCCTGACGGTGACCGACTGCCGCGTGGGAGTGTCGCTGTTCCCGGGGATCGGCGGAGGCTGGACGGGTGCGGGCGAGGTGCGTCTCCCGAAGAACGGGATCGCCGCGGTGCGGTTCCCCGGCGCAAGCGCGCTTCCCGGCACGTTCCGCCCCGGGGGCAGCGAGGAGGCGGACACGCTGGAGTGGGACGCCGGCGCGGTTCCGCGGGAGGAGAAAACGCTTTCGCATGCCGCGCCGCGGGCGGGCGCTCTTCGCCTCAGGGACACTTTTCTGGACCGGAACCGTACGCTTTCGGGAGATGTCGTGGTGGACGGGGTCATCCGGGTGGCGCCGGGGACGACCCTTACCATCACGCCCGGAAGCCGGCTCTTCTTCACGTTCCGCGACACGGACGGCGACGGGATCGGCGAGAACGGGCTTTTCCTGCAGGGGAACCTGAACGCGCGCGGCTCGAAGGACCGCCCGATCGGGTTTTACCCGCTGGACGGGGAGGGCCCGGGAAGGTGGGACTCCATCAACTTCATGGCGAGCGACCGGGAAGAGAACGTCATCGAGAACGCCGAGATCGCCGGGGCCTACCGCGGGATCCACGCCCACTTCAGCCGCCTGCGCGGGAGCGGGATCCGTATTTCCCGCTGCTATCGGGGGATCCAGTTCCAGGAATCCGAGGTCGATCTTTCCGGGGTCGAGGTGGCCTTTTCGCAGAGCGCCATCCGGTGCCGGGACTCCAACGTGAGGATCGACGGACTCCGCATCCGCGACACCGCATCGGGGGGGAACTTCTTCCGGAGCCGGGTGGAGCTTTCCTCACCCGACGTGTCGCGGCCCGGCTGGTACGGCTTCCGGTTCCGCGAAAGCAGGGTCGAACTCGCATTCGGGGAGGTGAGGGAAGCGATGGTCGGCGTATCCGTCCAGGAAGGGAGCGCCAGGCTGGACCGGACATCCATCGCTTCCTGCGGGCTGGCGGGCTTCGCCCTGCTGGAGGGGGATGTTAAAATCGATAATTGCAGCGTTTCCGGGTCCAGGCTTGACGCCGTCAGCGCGACGAGAGGGAAGGCGCTGATAACCGGCGGGGCGCTCGTAGCCTACGGCCGTTACGCCGTGAAGCTGGGCGGCCCCGTGGAGGTTTCGCTGTCAGGGGTGGCGTACGCGGTACCGGGCGGACCGGGGAACCCGGTCTACGACGGGAAGGTTGCGCCGGGGCTGGGGGTCGTTCGCATTGAATAAACTTTCCAGGGTGTTCTTCGGCCTCCTCCTCCTCGGTACGCTCGCCGTCGTCGCCAAGGGGTTCCTCAAGCCCCCGCAGCCGCCGTTGCGCGTGGCGTTCCAGGTCTGCAACTCGCTCGAGGAGAACCGTCAGCGGTTCGAGCCGCTCCGGGCCTACCTGGAGAGGAAGTTAGGGCGGAAGATCGTTGTCTCCCACGTCAACACGTTCGATTTCGTCGAGATGGCGCGGCGCGGGGAGTTCGACGTCCTCCAGGCGAACGGTTACATCTACATCAACGTCCGGGAGAAGATCGGGGCGACGCTCCTGGCGCGGGAGGTGAAGTCCGACACGGGGAAAGACACCGGGGGGCTCGTCGTGGTCCGGGCGGATTCTCCGGTCCGGTCGCTCGCCGACCTGAAGGGAAAGCGGATGGTCTTCGGCCCGGTCTTCTCCCCCGGCGGCTATCTCGCGCAGTACTACACAATGCTCCGGGCGGGGCTGGACCCGGAGAAGACGTTAGGGAAGTACTCCTTCCTTCCGGGGGCGTGGCAGCACGAGAAGGTCGTCTATTCCATCCTGTACGGCGCCGTCGACGCCGGAGCGGTGAAGGTAGGCGACATCGAGCGGATGGAGGCGGAGGGGAAGGTCAGAAAATCCGATTTCCGGGTCATCGCCTCCTCGGAGCCGGTGCCCAACTGCACCTTCTTCGCACTGCCGCACGTGGATCCGACGACCGCCGGGAAAGTGCGCGAGGCGCTCCTGCGGCTTTCCCCGCAGGATTTCGTTGAAGTAGAAGGGGAGCGTGTCAACGTATTAAGGAGAGACGGGGTGAGCGGCTACGCGCCGGCATCGGAAGCGGAGTTCGACGTGCTGCGAAGGATGGCGAAGGAATCGAATCTCCCCCCGTACGAAAAGTACTGACCGAAGGGAAGGGCGTGGAATTCCTGTCCGGTAAAAATCTGACGATCCTGGCGCTGGTGCTGGCGGCGCTTGCGACGGCCGCGGCCATCGGGGTGGCCGTTTCGGGCGACTTGCGCGGCACGGGGGGGGATGCGACCGGCCCCGGCGGGGAAGAGGTCCCGGCGGGACGGCACCTCGCGATGGCCGGGGCGGCGGATTCGTCGGGGGACGTGACGACGGCCCTTGCGCACTACCGGGTGGCGGTGGCGGTTAAACCGCAGCTGGTCGACCGCAGGTCGCCGGAGTTTTTAGGGGTGGTGTTCGAGGAGAAGGTGAAGGCGTGGATATCCGGCTTGAAGAGCGGGAAAATCCAGGCGGGCCCGACCGCGCTGCCGGACGCTTCGTATCTGTTCCGGCGGATGTACGGGGGGTGCGGGTGATCCGGAGGCTGTTCGTTTACCCGGATTCGGCGCCGGCGCTGGCCCTCGGCGGGGGGCTCTTCGGCGCGGCCGCGATCCTGCTCACCGGGCTGGGGAACCCGGCGGCGACCGGGCTGTGCGCCTCCTGCTTCCTCGTCAATGTCGCGGGCGCGCTCCACCTCCACGGGAAGGTTTCCCAGAGCTACCTCCGGCCGGAGATCCTGGGGATCGTCCTCGGAGCGTTCTTTGCGGCATTCTCCTCGAGGGAGCATCGCGTCCGGGGCGGAGCCTCGCCGGTCCTGCATTTTTTCGGCGGGGCGTTCCTGCTCTTGGGGTGCGAGGTGTTCATCGGCTGCCCCATCAAGGCGCTCCTCCGGACGGCGGGAGGAGGGGCGGTCGGACTGGCCGGGCTCTCAGGGCTTGCAAGCGGTGTCGTTTTCTCCACGGTCTACCTGCGCGACGGGTTCGGCTTCCGGCCCAAGGCGGTCCTCCCGGAGGCCGCGGGGCTGATCCTGCCCGCCGCCGCGTTCCTGCTTCTCCTCGCGGCGTCTTGGGGATCGGACCTTTTCGCCGCCACCGATTTCGGCGGAGGCGCAAACCACGCTCCCTTCGCGGTGTCCGCGGTCGCGGGCCTCTTCTTCGGGGCGGCCGGGCAACGCAGCCGGTTCTGCGTCACCGGGAGCATCAAAAACGCGGCCCTGCTCCGGGATTTCCGGGAGGGGGCGGGAACCGTGTCCTTCCTCCTCGTCGCGCTGCTCCTCAACACGCTCCTCGGGAAATTCTCCCCGACGGTAACGCTCGAGCCGGGCGCGCACACGGACATCCTCTGGGCGTTCTTGGCGATGGCGATGGTGGGTTTCGGGGCGATTCTCATCTCCGGCTGCCCGTTCCGGCAGTTGGTGCTGGCCGGAAGCGGGGACATGGATGCCGCCGCCGCGGTCGCCGGGATGCTCCTCGCGGCCTCTTTCTCCGTGGCCTTCGGCGTCGGCTCCTCCCCCGCGGGGGTGACGGGCGCGGGGAAGCTGGCGGTCCTGGCGGGATGGGTCTTCTTCCTCGCCCTGGCGGCCCGGAACCGGAAGGGCGGGCAGTCGAGTGCGTGAGGAGTTGCTCCAGCTGGGAAGGATGGTGGCCTGGGAGTCGTGGCACGTCCTGCCGTACTTCCTGCTGGGCGTAGGCGTAGGCGCGGTCATCCGCACCTGGCGGCTGCACGTGCGGATGCGCGAGTCCCTCGGCAGGTTCGGCGCCTTCGCCATCCCCGCGGCCGTGCTGGTCGGCGTCATCAGCCCCCTGTGCTCCTGCGGCTCGATCCCGATCTTCGTGTCGCTCGTCTCCTCCGGGGTGCCGCTGGCGCCTGCGCTGACGCTCCTGCTGGTCTCGCCGCTCATGAGCCCGAGCGGCTACACGATCACCGCGTGGGAGCTGGGACCGGCGTGGGCGAACCTGAAGCTCTTTTCGGCCCTCTTCATGGGGGCCTTCGCTGGGGGGGCCACCTTCCTTTTGGAGAGGGGGGGCTTTTTCGGCAATCCGGGGGCGCTTACCGTGTCCGGGAAAATCGACATCCATGCGCCCGACTGTCCCGGGGATCTTGCCTGCAATTGCGGCGACCAGTGGAGCAACCGGCTGGCCCGCAAAGGGCACGGGACCCCGGTCGTCTTTCTCGCGAAAGCCTGGGAGCTGACGCTCATGACGGGGAAGTTCACCCTCCTGGGGGTCGTCTTAGCGGTGTTGGCCGAGCGGTACATCCCGCGGGAGTGGATCGCGGGGTACCTCGGGGAGGGGTCGGTGAAAAACGTCCTGTTAGTGACCCTCTTTTCCGTCCCCCTGCACGTCAACGAGATCACCGCCGCCGCGATCCTCTACAGCCTCCTGGAGCTCGGCCTGGCGAAGGGGCCGGCCCTGGCGTTCCTGATCGGTGGGCCGGTGACCTCGATCCCGGCGATGTCGGTCCTCCTCACGATGTGCCGGAAGCGGGTCGTCGCCACGTTCCTGGCGATCTGCATCTGCGGCACCCTGATCCTCGCGCTGGGCTTCCAGTTCCTGGTCAGCCGGTATCCCGCGATCGATCTTCTTTTCGAATACGCGAAGTGAAGGGAGAAACCATGGTCCCGAAGCGGAACCCCGAGGTTGTCTGGCGGCTGGAGAAGGGGATCCACGAGATGGCGTGGGACAAGGCCGGGAAAGACGAAGACTACGAGGACCTCGGGGTCCTGACGCTCATGGTCAAGGGCTCCATTCACCAGCTCAACCTGGTCGGAGCGGAGATCTGGACCCGGATCAACGGCGTCAACTCCGTGGAGAAGATCTCCGCGGAGATCGGCGCGCTCTTCGGGTGGGAGGACGGGGAGACCCGGGAGGCGGTCCTCGAGTTTCTCAAGGGGATCGCGGAGCGCGGCTGGGTGGAGCTTTCCGAAAAGGCCGGGCCGGCGTCGCCGAAATGGAAGTCGCATTGACGCTTTCCCACCTTTCATCGCCCGTGACGGTCAACTGGGGGATCACGGCCCGCTGCAACTTTGTCTGCAGCCACTGCTTTTCCCGCCTCGACCGTTCGCCGGAGCTGTCCGGAAAGGACGCCCGCCGGGTCGTCGACATCCTCGCGGAGCGGGGCGTGATGTTCCTCAACTACGGGACCGGGGAGCCGCTGCTGCGGGAGGACCTTTTCCCCCTGACGGAATACGCGACCGGGAAGGGGATGAAAGTCACCATGAACAGCAACGGATCGCTCATCGACCCGGCCGCGGCGGACCGGATCCGGGAGGCGGGCTTCCACTCGGTGGGGATCAGCATCGATTCGGCGACCGCGGGGGCCCACGACGGCTTCCGCCGGATGCCGGGGAGCTTCGGGAAGGCGGTGCTTGCGGCTCGGCTGCTGCGGGAGAGGGGAATCCCTCTCTCCGTCTCCTCCGTCATCTGCAAGGTGAACCACCGGGATTTCGCCGCGCTGGTCTCCCTGGCGAAGGAGCTGGGTGCGCACACGATCGACCTGCACAACTTCAAGTGCTCCGGGATGGGAGGTCTGAACAAGGAGAAGCTCGACCTCTCACCGAACGAATGGAAGGAGTTTTACGAGGCCGCGGTGCCGTTGCGTCGATCGGAGAAGGGGATCGACATTGCGTTCGACGATCCGATCCTCTCGCTGCTGGGCGAGGAGGAACAGGGAAAACTGGTGGCCGGCTCGGTCTGCGGGAAGCTCTCCCTCTACATCCGGCCCGACGGGGAGATCACCCCGTGCGGCTTCATCCCCGTCACCATCGGCCACATCCTCAACGACGACTTCGGCAAGGTATGGAACGAGTCGAAGGTCCTGGCGCACCTGCGCTCCAAGCCGGCCACGGGGAAGTGCTCCGGCTGCGCGAAGTTCCCGTCGTGTCTTGGGGGGTGCACCGCCCGCGCCTACGCGGTGTACGGGGCCTACGACGCCCCCGATCCCCACTGCTGGAAGGAGGAGTAGGGCCGTTGGAATTTTCGATGCCGATACGGGTTCGCTGGGACGTCGACTTTCGCGGCAGGGTCGGGCGCACCAAGCGGATCGCGCGCCGGATCCGGGAGACGGCGCCCCTGTTCGTGGAGCTCCGGATCGAGGGGGAGGCGGGGTTGTCGGAACTTTCGGCCATCTTCACCGAAATCCACAAGTGCAACCCGCGGATCGAGGCGACGGTAAAGCTTTTCCCCGGGGCCGCGGCCATCGCCCGACGCGGATACCCCATCGACTTCATCTGGGGGGTTAACGCTCGTGAGCCGTTCCGGCGGATGCTCCCCGACGGGGCGCGCGCGATCTCCTTCGTCCTCGACGAGGACACGTACCCCGACCTGCCCGAGGTTCTGGAAGATTTCGCCGAGAGCAGCCTGGACACCCTCCATCTTCCCAACGTCAACGCGGTCCGGGCGCTGGCCGAAAAGGGGCACGTGCCGATCCCCCGGCCTTTGCAGCTTCAGGAAGCGGCGGAACGAATCCCGGCCCTGCACGTTTCGTTGAGCGGGAAGAAACTCGTCGTCCATGATTTTTTCCTCTGGAGGGTTCTCCGGGACTCTTTCCCGAACGAAACCGGCGAGAGGGTGGAGTTCTCGGGCTGCCAGGCGGGGTCGGCGCTCGCGCACGTGGATTGGGAAGGGAACGTCTACCCCTGCGACTCCCTGCCCGTCCGGCTGGGGAACCTCCAGGAGACGCCGTTCGGGGAGATCTGGAAATCGCCGGCGCGCAGGCAG
>ERZ1292640.4604-Hain-H43-02um-R1-4604-length-10448-cov-5_pt1 | contig 10448 bp, 6 predicted proteins | sample MGYA00564404_ERZ1292640 | MGnify/ENA primary metagenome ERZ1292640 (study PRJEB36523, sample SAMEA6512636) | groundwater metagenome | collected 2019-01-08 | study: AquaDiva: Metagenomics assemblies of 32 groundwater samples | reverse complement strand
GGAAATCGATGAGCTGGATGAGCAGGTGCGTCTCGCCGCCGCTCGCGCGCCGCACCGCATCGACCAGCCGCGCAAGGCCCGGAATGAATCGGTCATCGCCGATGCGCAGCAGTGGCCCGCTCGGAACGTCGCGAATGCCGGTCGCCTCGACGAACCGCCTGAGTGCGTCGGTGGCCTCGCTGTAGATCACACCACCGCCGGCGATGATGAGCGGCCGTCGACTGGCACGGATCGTCTCTACCGCCTGGTCCAGCAGGCCGGCATCGGCCCGCGGGCGCGGCACGACCCACACTCGTGAATCGAACAGCGAGATCGGATACTCGAACGCCTCGGCCTGGACGTCCTGCGGCAGCGCCAGCGTCACCGCTCCGGTTTCCGCCGGCGACGTCAGCACGCGCATCGCCTCGGGCAGCGCCGTCAGGAGCTGCTCGGGACGATTGATCCGATCCCAGTAGCGCGACACCGGCTTGAAGCAGTCGTTCACCGACACGTCCTGCGACTGCGACGACTCGAGTTGCTGGAGGACGGGGGCCGGCCCGCGCCGGGCGAAGATGTCCCCGGGCAGCAACAGCACCGGCACCCGGTTGATCGTCGCGCCGGCGGCGCCGGTCACCATGTTGGTGGCGCCAGGGCCGATCGATGACGTGCAGATGAAGCATCGCAGCCGGTTGTGCATCTTCGCAAACGCGGCGGCGGCGTGCACCATCGCCTGCTCGTTCCGCCCCTGGTGATAGCGGAGCCGGTCACCCGCCTCGCGCAGCGCCTCGCCGAGTCCCGCCACGTTGCCGTGGCCGAAGATGCCGAACACGCCGGCGAAGAACGGCTGTGCGACGCCGTCGCGCGCCACGCGCTGCGCCGCCAGAAATCGGACGAGCGCCTGTGCCATCGTCAGACGGACTGTGGCGGACATCGCCATCCTCCCTGCGCGAAAAGGAACGACTCGACGTCGTCCATCGTCGGCATAAAATTGGCGCACCCGTGGCGCGTCACGACGATCGCGCCGGTCGCGTTGCCCATGCGCGCGGCGTCTTCGAGCGTCCAGCCGCGCAGGTGGCCGTAGATGAACCCGCTGGCAAACCCGTCGCCGGCGCCAAGCACGTTCAGGACATCGACAGGGAAGGGAGGCACGTCGATGGCGGCCGCGCCGGGGCGACAGATCGTGGACCCGCGGCCCCCGCGCTTCAGCACCAGCGCGCGGACACCGCAGGCGAGCAGCCGGGCGATCGCCGCCGCGAGGCTCTCTGTGCTGGCTGCGGCGCGCACCTCCGCTTCGGTGCCGACGGCGAGATCCGCGACACCGAGCAGCGATCGGATCGCCAGACCGAATGCCTGCGGATCGCTCCACTGATCCGGCCGGTAGTCGAGATCGACCAGCACCTCGGCGCCCGCGGCCGCAGCCTGTTCCGCCGCGAAGAAGGTGGCCGACCGCGCCGGCTCGTGACTCAGGCCGGTGCCGGTCAGGAAGAGCAGGCGGCTCGACGCGATCGGCGCTCGCGAGGCGTCGTCGATGGTGAGTTCCCGGTCGGCGCAGTTGTCGCGATAGAAGGTCAGCGGAAAGCGATCGGGCGGCAGAATGGTCAGAATCACGGCGCTGCTGCGACGGCCAGGCTTCCGTGCGGTCGACTCGATGTCCACGCCTTCGCGCCGGAGGAAGTCGCAGATGAACTCGCCGACCTGGTCGTCGCCCACGGCGGTGAGCAGCGCCGAGCGCAGGCCGAGTCGCCGGGTGCCGACCGCGACGTTGGTGGGGCACCCGCCCACGTAGGCGTCGAAGCTGCGAACGCCGGTGATCGGCACGCCGATCTCGTGGGCGTAGAGATCGAGGCTGGATCGTCCCATGGCGAGCACGTCGAAATCGCGCGCCATGGTCACGAGAACACCTTGGCGCTGGCGGCGCGCAGCTCGGCGCCGCACGACTCGCGGACCAAGAGGGCGCTCTCGAGCCGCACGTGCCGGTAGTCGCGCCCGCCCCTGGCGATCCGGTCGATGAGGACGCGCGCCGCCTCGAAGCCCAGGCGGTGCTTGGGGAAGTCGATGGTCGTCAGGCGCGGCGAGAAACCGTCGAGCCACGGGTGGTCATCGCAGGTGACGACGGCGACGTCGCGCGGGCAGCGGAGTTGATGCTGCCGCATCGCCTTCATGAAGCCGACCGACATCAGGTAGTTCGAGATGAACACCGCGTCGGGCCGCTTCTTGAGCAGCTCGATCCCCGCCCAATACCCGGAGTCGACCTTGAAATCACCCTGGGCGAGCAGCGCCGGGTCCGGCGTGCGGCCCGCGGCGCGCAGGGCCTCGCGGTAGCCGACGACGCGCTGTCGGGTCGTGCTGGCGCCGGCGATCCCGGTGATCATGGCGATGCGGGCGTAGCCGAGCCTGGCCAGATGGCTGACCGCCTCGTAGCTGGCGGCCCGGTCGTTCATGAGCACGGCGTCGGACCGGAAGCCGGGGATGGTGCGTGCGAGCTGCACGATGGGCACGCCGGCCCGCGTCAGGGCGGTGGCGAGATCCCGCCGGATGCCGCCCGGCGCCTTGGTCAGCAGAATGCCGTCCACGCGCTTGGACAGGAACAGGTTCAGGTAGACCTCTTCTTTTTCGGGGTCGTTGTCGCTGCTGGAGATGAGGAGGGTGTACCCGGAGGCGTGGGCGCAGTCTTCGGCGCCGCGCACGACCTCCGGGAAGAACGGGTTGGCGATGTCGGGCACGATCATGGCGATCGTGTGCGACTTGCGCTGGGCGAGCCCGCGCGCCAGGAGGTTCGGGCGATAGCCGAGGGCGTCGATGGCGGCGAGCACCCTGGTCTTCAGGCGGGGGCTGACAAACGCGCTGTCGTTGAGGACCGCGGAGACGGTGGCGACCGACACACGAGCCCGTTTCGCGACGTCGTAGATGTTTGCCATGTCGTGGGCACCGGCCGATCGCCGGCGCGCCATTGTACACGCGTCGCGCGTTTCAGCGAAGCGGTTCGCCAGCGGCCGGATCCCATGGGCCCAGGCATCGCCGGCGGGTCGCGGGAAACCGGCCCTTGACAGGCCCGCGCGCCGGGGGCATGCTGTGCGCGTTCGCCCTGTCAGGTGGGTGGGGGGGTCTCGCGCCCGCGCGCACGAGCCGAAGCGGTTCGCCGTGACGGGCGTATGACGGTCGGTTGACGATCATGTCGCGCCTCCAGGTTCTCTATCGGTCCACGCGGCTTCCCGTGCACAGGTCGGGCGCGCCGCTCCACGTCACGCCCCGGCAGGCGGGGTGGGAGTACGTCGATTTCGGGGTCCGGCAGTTGGCGGGCGGCGCCACGTGGTCCTCCGCGTGCATGTCCCAGGAATGCTGCCTGGTGCTGCTGGAGGGCGCGTGCCGCGTCGAATGGCCCGGCGGCCGCGCCGTCCTCGGGCCGCGCGCGACTGTCTTCGCCGCCTACCCCCACGCGGTGTACCTGCCGCCGGGCACTGCGTTCAGGGTCCTGGCCGACGGGCCCTGCGAGCTGGCCGACTGCCGTGCGCGCTCGCGCAAGAAGCTGCGCCCCCGCGTGATCCGCCCCGAGGACTGTGGCTTCGAGATTCGGGGCGGCGGCAATGCGACGCGTCAGATCGTCGACATCATTCCCCCGTCGTTTCCGGCCGACCGGCTGTTGATCTGCGAGGTCTACACCCCGGGCGGCAACTGGTCGAGTTATCCGCCCCACAAGCACGACACCGACAATCCCCCCGTGGAAGTGGACCTCGAAGAGGTCTACTACTATCGGTTCGACGACCCGGCGGGGTACGGCTTTCAGCGGTTGTACAGTGCCCATCGTGACCGCACCGTGAAGGTCGGGCATGGCGACCTCGTGCTCGTGCCGGACGGGTTTCACACGTTCGTCACGGCGTACGGATATCACGCGTACTATCTCAACGTGCTCGCCGGCACGCGCCGGTCGATGGCGGCGAGCGATGACCCGCGCTATGCGGCGTTGCGCCGCACGTGGCCCGCGCCAGACCCGCGCGTGCCCCTGGTTCCGGCCCCGGCGCGTGCCGCCGTCGGCCAGTCGCAGGTGAACTCACTCAGGAGGACTGCTCCATGACACGGATCGCTCAGGCTCTGCTGGCTCTCACAGTGTTCCTGCTCCTCACCGGACTGGCGGCCGCCCAGGTCGATCGCGCGACGCTTGCCGGCACGGTCAGGGATTCATCCAACGCCGTGGTGCCGCAGGCCACCGTCAGCCTGACGCACCTCAGCACCAACGTGATCACGCGCGTCACGACCAACGCGCAGGGCGCGTACCTCGCGGTGAACCTGGCTCCGGGCGAGTATCTCGTCGAAGCCGAGGCGCCGGGGATGGCCAAGTCGCCGATGACGATCATCCTGGAAGTGGGGCAGAGGGGGCGGCTCGACGTCGCCCTGGGGGTGGCCGGCGTCGCCGAGGTCGTCACGGTGCAGGGCGTCACCCAGTTGCTCAGCACCGAAAGCGCCGTCGTCGGCACCGTCGTCAGCCAGAACGAGATCGCCCAGTTGCCGCTGGCCATCCGCAACTGGGACGATCTGCTGGCGATGGTTCCCGGCGTCCAGAGCGACCGCTACACGGAGCAGGCGGGCGGCACGTCGTCGGGACGGACCGGCGGCGTCAGCGTGCACGGCAACCGCAGCCTGCAGAACAACTTCCTGCTGGACGGCGTGTCGAACAACAGCTTCTCCACCAACGTGCAGGAGCTGACGACGCAGATCTCGCGGCCGTCGGTGGACGCGATCGAGGAGTTCAAGGTGGTGACGAGCCCCTACGCGGCCGAGTACGGCTGGTCGCCCGGCGCGGCCATCATCGTCATTACGAAATCAGGGACGAACACCCTCCGGGGCACGGCCTACGATTTTTTCCGGAACGACAAGTTCGACTCGAACAACTTCTTCGCGAAGCGGGCCAACCAGCCCAAGCCGACGAACCAGCAGAACCAGTTCGGCGGCAATCTCGGCGGGCCGCTGCTCAAGAACCGCGCGTTCTTTTTCGCGGACTACGAGGGGACGCGGATCGAGCAGGGCGTGCTTCGGACGGGCCGCGTGTTGACCGCCAACGAGCGCCAGGGCATCTTCAGCGGCACTGTGCGGGATCCGCTCACGGGTCTTCCCTTCTCCAATAACACGATTCCGGCCGATCGCATCGACCCGGTCGCCGCGCGCATCGCCGCGATGCTGCCATTGCCGAACACGACCGGCGGGAACAACTTGATCCGTCAGCCGAACGTCGAGGACCGGTCCGATCGCTACCTGGGGCGAGTGGATTTTCGTGTCAGCGATAACGACAACCTGTTCGCTCGGTATATCTACAGCGACCGGTTCCGGTACGTGCCGGGCTTCCTCGGCGGCATCCTCGACGGCACGTCCACCTCGGCGTGGGGCCGCAACGACCTGACGTCGCACGGCGCGGTCGCTGGCTGGACGAAGGTGCTCGGTTTCGCGCTCGTCAACGAGGCGCGCTTCTCGTGGGCGCGCGGGGTCAACGACGGCACGCAGGATCCGTTCGGCGAGAACGGCAACGATCAGATCGGCTTCCGCGGCGCGCCGAACGACCCGCGCGTGGTCGGCGGGATTGTCGGCATGGACATCTCGGGCCACCTCCGCCTGGGGTCGCCGAACTTCATGCCGAAGTTCCAGCACACCGACCAGTTCCAGTACCTGAACACGCTGACGTGGCTGCGCGGCCGCCACCAGTTGAAGTTCGGCGCCGACATCATGGCGCCGATGAAGAACGAATACTTCGACGTGGCGCCGACGCGCGGCAACCTGACCTTCAACGGCCAGTTCACCGGCAACGCATTTGCCGACTTCCTGCTCGGCTACGCGCAACGTGCACAATTGACCAACGTGTTCGTCGTGACCCAGAAGCTCTGGTCGTCGTCGTTCTTCGTGCAGGACGACTGGAGGGTGAGCGACATGCTCACCGTGAACCTCGGCCTCCGGTACGACTTCATGACGCCCGCGTACGAGGCGGACAACCGGATGGCGAACTTCGACCCGGCGACCGGCACGCTCGTGTCCGCGCGCGAAGGGTCTCTCGAGGATCGCGCGCTCGTGAAGCCGGACAAGAACAACGTCGCTCCGCGAATCGGGGCGGTCTACAAGGTGAGCGACCGCACGATCATCCGCGGCGGCTATGGCGTCTTCTACAACCAGTTCGACCGCATCGGGTCCGAGGACCAGCTGGCGCTCAACCCGCCAGGCCTCCGGAACATCGACATCACCGCCGCGGCCGGCAACGTGCCGGTCCTCCTGACGCGGGATGGGTTCCCGGCGAATTTCCTCGACCCCTCGAATATCGTGCTCAGCCGGCTGCTGATTCGCGCCGCCGATGCCAACTCGCCGCGGACCATGGTGCAGCAGTTCGGCGCGGGGATCGAACGGCAGCTCGGCAAGAACTTCGTGGTGTCGGCCGACGCCATCGGCTCGTTCACCCGCCATCTCGCGGTCCTGCGGAATCTCAACCAGCCGCTGCCCGGCACGCGTGACGCCAACGGGCCAGTGCCCTACCCGAACTTCAGCCACATCCAGTGGCGCGAGATGACCGGCGAGGGGCGGTATCGCGGGATGGATGTGTCGTTCGAGAAGCGGTTCAGCGACGGGTACAGCTACCGCGCGTCGTACACGCTCGGCGACGCGCGTGACCAGGCGCCGGAGCACCTGGCGGCGTCATCGGGCCGCCCGCAGAACGGGCGCAACCTGGAGTCGTGGGAAGGCCCGAGCGACTTCGACGTCCGCCACCGCCTCGCCGGCAACTTCACCGTCCAGCTCCCGTTCGGCGAGGGCAAGCCGATGCTGCAGGAAGGTATCGGCCGCCACCTCTTGGGGGGCTGGCTGGTGAGCGGCATCTTCTCGGCGCGCACCGGGCGGGCGTTCACGGTCACACAGAGCACGAACAACACCGGGCCTGGCACCACGGGGCTGCCGAACCTGGTGGGCGACCCGAAGGGCGCGGAGACGGTCGAGCAGTGGTTCAACCCCGCAGCGTTCGCGGCGGTGCCGTCCGGCACGTTCGGCAACGCCGGACGCAACACCCTGCGTGGTCCCGGCTGGGTCACGTTCGACATGAGCGTGCAGCGGCGGATCAAGTTCACGGACCGCGTGAACGCGACGCTGCGGTGGGACGTGTTCAACCTGTTCGATCGCGCCAACCTGGGGCTCCCCCAGTCGAACCTCACGAGCGCGACGGCCGGGGTCATTTCCTCGCTGGCGGGTGACCCGCGCGTGATGCAGCTCTCGCTGAGGCTCGCGTTCTAGGGCGAGGTGAGACGATCGCCGGTCTCGGCATCGAAGAACAGCAATCGCTCTGGTGGCAGCCGGATCCAGATCGGGGCGCCGGCCTCGATGTGGAGGTCGGCGGCCACCCGCGCGATGATTCGTTGATCTCCACATCGCAGCGTGACGATCGTTTCGTGGCCCATCGGCTCGACGATCTCGGCGCGCCCCTCGCCGGCCCCGGGCGAGGGCGCCGAGGTGATGGCGACATCCTCCGGACGGACGCCGATCTGCAGCGACGCGGCCCCCGCGCGCGGCGCCAGGCCCATGGGCGCATCGAGTCCCGCCAGGCGGATCTGTCCGTCGACGAGCTGCGCCGGCAGCAGGTTCATCGCGGGGCTGCCGAGAAACGTCGCCACGAACGTGTTGACCGGCTGGTGATATAGATCGAGCGGCGAACCGATCTGGACGATCGACCCCTGGCGCATGATGCCGATCCGCCGGCCGATCGTCATCGCCTCGCTCTGATCGTGCGTCACATACAGCATGGTCGTGCCCAGCTCCTGCTGGAGCTGCTTCAGCTCGCCGCGCGTGCGTGTGCGAAGCTGCGTGTCGAGGTTCGACAGCGGCTCGTCCATGAGGTACACCGCCGGGTTGCGCACCGTGGCCCGCGCGAGCGCGACGCGCTGCTGCTGACCGCCCGACAGCTGGGCGGGGCGGCGATCGAGCAGTCCGTCGAGGCCGAGCCGCGCCGCCGCCGCCTTCACGCGCGGCGCGATCTCGCTCCGCGTGACGCCCCTGGCGCGCAGGGGAAACGCGATGTTCTCGAAGACGGTGAAGTGCGGATACAGCGCGTAGTTCTGAAACACCATGGCCGCGTCGCGATCCGTGGGAGGCAGATCCTGTACTTCGCGATCGCCGATCCAGATCCGGCCCTCGTCCACCCGCTCGAGGCCGGCGAGCAGGCGCAGCAGCGTGGTCTTGCCGCAGCCGGAGGGCCCGAGCAGCACGAGGCACTCGCGGTCCGCGACCTCGAGATCGATGTCGCGCACGGCGACGTGCGCGCCGAATCGCTTCGACACGTGCTCGAATCTCACTCGCATGCAGGGTGTTATACTCCACGCCCATGACCGACGCGACGAAAACATGGGACGTGGTCGGCCTCGGCGCGAATTCGGTCGACTACGTACACCTGCTGCCCGGCTATCCGCAGCCGTTCGGGTCGTTCGCCAAGATGCGGATTCACAAGCAGGAGATCCTCTGCGGCGGTCAGACCGCGACGGCGATGTGCGCGTGCGCGCGTCTGGGGCTTCGCGCCAAGTACAGCGGCGTCACGGGCACCGACGACAACGGCGGGCGCGTGCGTCGCGAGCTGGAGCGCCGCGGCATCGACCTGACGGACGTCATCATCCGCGACGCGCACAATCAGTTCGCGGTCATCCTCGTCGATGAAACGACGGGCGACCGCATCGTGCTATGGGATCGCGACGAGCGCCTCGCGATGCGCGATCGCGAGCTGCCGGCGGAGGCCATCGCGGCCGCGCGCGTGCTGCACGTCGACGATGTGGACCAGAACGCCGCGATCGAGTCGGCCCGACTCGCGCGGAACGCGGGCGTGCTCACGACGAGCGATATCGATCGGATCACGGATCGTACCGGGGAGTTCATCGCCGCGGTCAGCATCCCGATCTTCGCCGAGCACGTGCCGCCGCAGATCACCGGCATCAACGACCAGGAGCGCGCGCTGCGCAAGCTGCGCGAGCGCCACGAGGGGCTGCTCTGCGTCACGCTCGGCGACCGGGGCGCGATGGCGCTCGACGGCGACCGCGTGCACTACGTGCCCGCCTTCCACGTCGACGCGCTCGATACCACCGGCGCCGGCGACGTGTTTCGCGCCGGCTTTGTGTACGCGCTGCTGCAGGCGTGGCCCGCCGACGAGATCCTCCGCTTTGCGAACGCGGCCGCCGCGGTGAGCTGCACGCGTCTGGGCGCGCTCGGCGGCGTTCCGGAACTCCAGGAAGTCCGCGAGCTGGCGAGCTCCGGCAAGGTGAGAACCTGACGTGTTCCTCCGCGGTTTCGCCGCCGCCGTCCTCCTCCTGACGACGAGTGCCCCTGCGCTCGCCACCGGCACGGCCGTCGGCCGTCGCGTCCTCACTGAACAGGCGTTCGAGCTTTCCCTCCCCGGTGAGGTCATCGCGACCCTGACAGCGGGCTGCGACGCGTGTTCCTGGCGGCAGCCGGGCCGCGAGGCCGCGATGCTCACGCTGTGGGTGGACGGCCGGTACTCTCAGCACCTGATGCTCCTGCGCGGCGGGACGGCGGACTACCAGGTGGCACTGGGCCCGGTCGAGGCGGGCGCGCACACTCTGCGCGTCGAGCTCGACACCGTGCTCTCGGCTCACGGCGTCCAGAGCGAATTGTCCGCGAAGGTCGAGCGGGTCGAATTCACGCGCATCCTCGACGGGAGCCCTGGCCACGCCGCGGCGGCGTTCGCACCAATTCTCTACGCCCGCCCCGATACGGTCGGGACCTTCACGGACGTGCCCGCATTCATGTGGTACGAGGTGGAGCCCACCGATCGCGGCACGCGGTTCCGCTACTCGGTGATCTTCACGAACGAGGACGGCGGCACCCCGACCGACCAGCTGATGGCCACCTGGGGTCGCACGACGGACATCGAGTACGTGTACAGCGTGGAGATCGACGCCGCGGGGACGATTCTCGCGGACGACTACCAGGGCCCCGACCACGAGATCCTCGCCTTTGCCGGCAGGCGCGAAGGCCGCCACCCCCTGCTCTGGGTGAGCACGGCGAACAACATGGTGCGCGATCGGGGCACGACGGCCGTCAGGTACGCGCCAGTGCCGGTGCCGTTCGATCTGCACGACGTGTCGCGCGAGGCGGTCATGGACGCGCACCCGTGGACCTACGCCGTCATGGCCGAGGAGCTGGCCCGCGAAGGCAAGATCGTCGAGGGGAGCGCGCCAGGGTCGGGCGCCATCCCTGATGTGCGGCGGTTCGTGTACGTGGAAGCGTGCGGCGAGGTCGCCAACGCCGCCCTGGCGGTGGCCGTCCGCTCACGCGGTCGGTGGTTCTCGTCCGATCGGGGTGTGCCCCAATTCCGGATCGTGCGCAGCGGCTGCTTCCGGGTGGCCGTTCCGCTCCCGGCGGGCACCGGGCTGGGGGACGTCCGCGCCCTGCGCGTGCGGGCATTCGGGTGGCCTCCGGCGAAGGAGGCGCCGCCGACCTGCGGCGCC
>ERZ1292640.4603-Hain-H43-02um-R1-4603-length-10450-cov-12_pt1 | contig 10450 bp, 4 predicted proteins | sample MGYA00564404_ERZ1292640 | MGnify/ENA primary metagenome ERZ1292640 (study PRJEB36523, sample SAMEA6512636) | groundwater metagenome | collected 2019-01-08 | study: AquaDiva: Metagenomics assemblies of 32 groundwater samples | reverse complement strand
AATAGATGTTCAGTTTAATGATGCAGATACTTCCGTTTCAATGAAATATCCTCTGGAAGTTTTGGGAAAAGGAAGTGACTTCAGGGCCAACATAGAAACTTTTCAGTACGGCTCATCCGTAAGATTCAGGAAAGTTTATGAGCTTGCGAAAACTATAATGGACCGCGAAAACAAAGATTATTTCCTTGAAAAAAAAACAATCGACCTTTATTCCATGGACACAGAAGTGCCTACAACTGATGTTGAAGTTACTTGTAAGACAAGAATTTGGCAGCTAAGCAATATAAACAACAAATTAAAAGAACTGCTGAGATTTAATATTCCTTACATTAGAATTCAGGGAACCGATTATAACCCTAATTTATACGTGCCACAACCGGACGGAAAAGAAATATTTTCGCAATCATACTACAACTATCATTATTTGTGGGAAATAGATAAAAATCCCGGCAATAATTACAAAAATATGAAAGTCTCATTCAATTATGACAACTGGCCGATTCAAATCTATGCGAGACCAAGCCAAAATGGAGTTTTGAAATCAAATGCGGACAAAGGAACAGATTTGCTGAAATTTTTCTGCCTGAAAGTGTGGCACTTTACTTATGACATAGATTACCCTGTTCTGGCCACAATATTTGACCAGCAGACTGACAGGAACATGGAATACCAATTCAATTTCCCATTTAGGGTGCATATCGACCACAACCAGCCTGACAGGTTAAACCGTGGGACTGCATCCTTTGACCTAGTTGATGACTTATCAAATGACGAATACTGCAATAATGCCGAAAATGATTTAACTATTTTCACCGTTAATAACGCAACAGGCGATGATTTAAAAGATGTCAATCTTACTTTTACATGCGGCAGATATTCATGCGATATGGGGCAGAGCCAATATTTAAGTTTAGGTGCAGCAGCCGGCGTCACAAAAAAACTGCCCTACTGTGTGAACGGAATTGTAAGAGGCTCGAAAGACGGATATTCAGACGCACAATCATTTGTTCAAACAAACACAAACGGAAAATCTTATCTTTTATTCATGAATCCATTAAAGGAAATTTCAGATTACAAGGTTGTAAAGCATCAGCTTTCAAATCCAAACACTATAGAAGAATTAAGCCAGGCTGAGCAGGCCTCAATATACATAAAAAGCAATCAAACAGGATACGAAAGCTTTGTGTTTTATCCAAAAGAAGGAGATTTCCCGCTGAAGCTTCCCGCCGGAAAAGATGTAACTTATGAAGTCGCTATTTATCTTGTTGACGGAGATAACTTAATGGGAGGTTATTCCGGAACATGGAAAGTCGGCAAGGACGATTTAAACAATGCGCAGCAGGCAGTGTTCCACGTTGTCTACCAAGGCTCAGCAACAGAAGATGAAAGGGCTTTGTTTATATCCGGGTTAGATTCATATTCAAAAAATATTCCAGCACCAGAATTAAAATAAAATTTCAAAAATAAATAAAAATTATAAAAAACAAAAATTCAAATTAAAAAAATGCGGCAGAAAATAAAAGATTTTATGGTGATATTCATGCTACATCTAGTCCTGACTCTGCCGTTTTTCACAGCTCAAGTGTTTGCAGACACTCCAAATAATCAAACCAATAATTCAACAGCACAGGTTGATAATTCGCCATTAACTCTTACTGTTTCTATTCCGGGATATGTAAACAGGAGAGTTATAGACATTTCCGGCTCTACAAAAACAAATTCGATTGTGAGCTTGTATGTAAATGATCTTAACACACCAAGAAAAACTTTAAGCAGCAGTGAAGTTGCTGTCGGAAAATTTTATTTCAGCCAGGTTCAGCTGCAGGACAGCAACAATATAAAAATAACAGCTACAGATAAGTTAGGCAACACAGCAGAAAAAACATTTGAAGTCGGAGTTGATACGGAATCGCCCGTTGTTAAGTTATCAAGCATAGTAAATATTACTTCAAAAATTGATTTGAATATAACCGGAAGCGTGAATGAGCCGGTAACTGTCAATGTTTTTATAGATTCAAGCGCTAACAACTCCGCTGTCCCTCCAAAAATTAAAAAATTGAATTCAACAAAAATAAGCCAGAACTCAGTTGAATTAAAATGGGAAGCATCACAAGACAGAGATTTTAGCCATTATGTTATATACAGAAACAGCATACCAATTGCAACAGCAAGCCCGTCAAGCTTCACAGTTTTCACTGATGCCCTGGTCGACAGCGGCAAGGAATACAGTTACCAGCTTTCTGAAGTAAATATTTTTGGAAAAGAAGGGCCTAAATCCGATACGCTGGCAGTCAAGACGCTTGACGGCGGAGCAATTCTGAATGCAAACTACCCTCCTGTGGATATTTTTGAGGAGTTCAGGAAGCCAGCTTTCACAACAAATGCAAGCAATAATTTCAATATGGGCATAAAATTGACAAAAGGCGATGGAACTTATGGCATTAAGTTAATTTTTGAAGACAAAGCTGGAAATAAATTTACTGCGCAAAAAATATTAACCCTTGATACAAAAAAGCCGGCTGTAAAAATTATAACTCCCCCTACAGGTTCTTTAGTTTATGAAAATGTTGCCCACGAAGTGGATATAATCGGAAAGACTGAGCCGAATGCAAGAGTCCATCTTTTCATTGACAGGACGCCTTTCAGCTTTGATACAAATGTGCAGCTGGCTGGCTTGCCAAATGAGGCCCAGAATGTCCCGCAATCAAATTTTGATATCACAGCAGATTTCCAGGATAAGCTTGACAATGCTTCTGAAACAGCCCTTGAGTCAAAATGCAAATCAAACCTCGCAATAAAAACTTCATGCAAAGACGGCGCTGACAGGTCAACAACCGCAGACAAGGACGGCAATTTCAAGTTTGAGAAGGTTGATTTGACTTCTATGTTTGGCTTATCAACGAGAATTACAGAAGTGCCCATTACAGATTTCAGGGACACCGTGCTTAATTCACAGGCAAGAGACTCAAAAAAAGCTAACATTCTGGTTGTTGCGACAGATCAAGTTGGCCAGAGGGGATTTGCAAAATCAACGGTTGCAATTGGCACGTGCTGGAGCGGCAATCTAAGCTGGGATGTAATTCCTCTCACGCAATTCCAAAGCCCGACATTGTTAAGCACGGAAAGGATGGCGGAAGGAACTGAAGCATTATACTTTTACTTTAATTATTCATACATTGGCAGGGGATCGAATGCAAGAATAACCGGAGTCTCATTAGCCAAAGCCTGCGGCACGAGAGAATTAATGGACCCGAGATTTAACATAAGCTGCAGGGTAATGCCTGCCGGTGATTCTCCTGTAAAGCTCAACAAGCCCGATAACACTTTGACCTATTCAGTTGTTCCGCTAAACAGGTTTGAGGGCATGGACAAATTTTTGGGTGATGACTGGAAAAGTTTCCTTAAGTCAATTAACAGCGAAATGTCATTTCCGTATAAACTTAGAATTACTTATGAGCACGATGTAATTGACGACAACGGCCAAAGCAGAAGAATGACCGAAACCCAGACTTCATGCCAAGAGGTTAGTTATGTTATTGACAACACTTTAATCGACCCGAGAAGAGTCATGCCTGATTTCATGCTTTATGGTTTCGTTGACTTTTTGCAGAGTTCAATAAACACTTTGACAAAAGTTCAGGAGCAGATTGACAAGGTCGTAGACTATGTAGGGATGGCATGCTTATATTCCTTCTTTGCGCATTTGGTTTTCAAGATTTACAGGAATTGGGTTGAGTTGTCAACTGAGAAGTTTTACTGGGTTAAGCAAGCCGCAACTTCATCATCAAACGATCAGCAAAGCACCGATGAATGCAAAACAATAATTGAACAAGTCGGGAAAGCTAATAATTTAGGGAAAAATGAACTAAAACTGAAATATTTCAGCGACCCGAATTTAAAAAAATGTTTTTCTGCAAGCTCCTCTGCATGGAAGAGAGAAACTGATTTATATGAAATACAAAGATGGTCATGCGACAGGATATTTGGGCATTCATCACCTTCAAAATGGACTGAGACTAAACCAGATGATGAGCTATTAAAGAAAATAGAAGAGCAGAAAAGCTGTTCTGTTGACCAGACTGCGAGAGGTCTGCCTTTAAATGCGATAGACTGCAGAAAAATTAACCTGGCAAAGTATACTCGTGTAAGAGAATTTGACCCTGGCACAAAATGCTTTGAAACTACAATTAATGGCGAGCAGGTTCTTTACACTTTGGGAAAAAATGTTCGGGATAATATTTTTCAAATTGAAGAGGTCATAGGGCCAAGCAGAGTGAAGATAAGCTATGCAATTAAACAGAATGAAAATAATTATTTGAAAGAGTCTCCAAAAAGCTGTTCGGAACTTTGCGGTATAAAGTCAACTTCTTCCTCCAGAAAGCCAATAACTATCGCCGGACAAAAGGCAACATTAAGTAAAGATTTATCAGTTAAAAAAAATACTGAGGCGGCTGCCGCTTGCATAACTGTAAACCAGTGCAGGCAGCTGAATGCAAACAAAAAAATAACAGATGATGCAGGTGCGGAGCATAAAATAAATTCTGCTTATAGGATGGGTTATGCATCTAAAGTCTCTGATGAGGATTCAACACCTTGCTTCTATGATGGTTTAAATAATCCTAATGTTGTTAGTGACGATCCAAATCAACGGGAGGAATGCTGCTGCATAAACGCTGAAGAGAACAAGCAGATTACGCCTTACTATCAATATGGTGATGTTGATGCAGCTACAGGAGGTCCTGTGCATGAATCAAAACAATCCAGCTCAAACCCGTTGGAGACCGCCACTGCAACTACTCTTGAGGATATGAAATGGAGTTACAGGTATTGGAGAATAGGATACGTGGCAAAAGGTACAGATGGGGTTGAGCATTATCAATACAACCCAAGCAGGTATATTGAAGGTCGCGACAAGCCAGCATGTTTCGGCCAGGATAGTTGGTTTTACAAAATATTTGGCAAGGAGCAGGAAGTTTTGATTATAAATCCTTTCAAGCAGGATACTGCAGCGTTGCAGTGCGCTTATCTCACTGGCGTGAATCAGAGGCTGCAAATGTACAAAAACATAATGGCAGCCATGTCAAGCTGTTTGATTGAAGTGAGGCAGAATGGAAGAGCTGATTCGGGAGTTTGCAAGGAATTATTTACACAGCACGTCTGCGGATTATTGTCGCAGCTTATTTCATTCTTTGTGAACGGATGCACTCCGGATAATGAAAAAGTGGATACTAATGCGGATAATGGTTTTGGAGATGATATTAAACTGGGATTAAAGAGCATAGCGCAGGGAATTTCAGAAGGCCAGCAGGAATTCTCGCAGGAATACCAAAATGCTAAATTGAATAATTTATTAGGTATAGGGGAAGGCGGAGTTGCAAGAAAAATATGTTTAGGAGCTTTTGGCTATGACTGGAGTTTGACAGCAAACAATCTAATAGACGCAGCTTACACTTCCCCGTTCGCAACTTTAGTGCAGCCAGTCACAAAAACAAGGGAGTTTTTGACCGTCGATCCGGTATCAGCAATGCCGAAATACGAGTATAGGGCATCTTGGATAGTCAATCCGGGATGTGATTTGGATAATTACAGAATTGATTTGGCTTGTGTTACCCAAAGGGAAGCTGACAAATATGCTGCCCAAGGTGTCAGATGCGGCTCTGTAGGCGCTGCGTCAATTGGCGGAATTGGCTCTTATGGGACTTCAACAGCTTACAATAATTGTGATTGCCTTGGATTGAATCAGGAGCAAGGCCCAACATTTTCATTTTTCTCTCCGAACCAAAGATTCCCGCAGAATAAAATGTCAAATCTGGACCATCATCTGGTTGTTGAGCAGCCTTACCGTTATGATCATCTTAAATTTACTTTGAGGACAGACAGAAGAATCCCGGCGAATATTCAGCAGAACTGCTTCCCTCCGGGATACGAGAATGGAGTATTTTATTTCCCACTAAGCGACAAGACTGTAAGAGATATTGCAGACTGCACGGTAGAGCCTTTAACCGGAGTTTTCAAATGTGGTGGGGGAATAAATTTCAACAGCAGGAAAGGAACTTTGCGCGTTGATGAAGTCAGAATTATAAGCGGAGACAATGATGTTAATGCCGAAACTAATAAAGATAAAATGGAATTTACTGCCGGAAATCCTTTATCGGTTCAATTACGACTTACAAAATCCGGAAAGGACAAATGTATCAGGGCGTCTTTGCTGCCAGACTTAACTGAGCCAAGATATGAAGGAATTACTTCGGATGGAATCAACGATGTAAGAATAGACAACATAGCTGACAGTTTGAGTGTTGTTAAGACGAGCGGCAACATCGCCACAGATTCAAGAATAAGCGTGAAAGCTATCGAGATAGGAAACCAAAATCCTGTCAGTATATCTGTTCAGTTTCAGAGCGATAATCCAACTTTTAATTTCCAGAGTGAACAAGATAAGGTGATGATTGAAGGTCTTACCAACGGGTTTGAGTCAGTAACTAAATATTTGCAGAATGGCAAGCTTGTTGTTGCAAAAGATGGAGATATAATAGAGATAACAGGAGTTGCTTTGAATCCACCGCAGCCGCCATTAACTAAACCTTACACTTTCTCTACAACAATAACAGTAAGGCCTCCTGAGCAAAGCACTTCACAAACTGGGCAGCAGAAAACTTTGCTTTTGGAATTTTTCAACATAAAAGACAGCAGCACGGCTTATGGTTCAAAGGACGACTGCAATCCCAATGACAAAATTATGGAGAGGCCATACAAGTTTATGGTCAGCCCTCAGGGAGTTGATGCGATTGACATTGCCCCGTCAATAGACACGCCCAGAGTAACTCCATCCAGCCCAAGAGTTGGTGAGGATATTACAATTTCTGCAAGAGTCAAGCATAAATCAAATGAACCAGATAAATCAGGAATTGAGAGTGTGAAATTAATAATTCCTGGGCAGAGCAGCCCGTTTGATATGGTTCCAGATTCATCAAGCCCAGACTTGTATACTATAACTTTAAAATCATCTGAGGTGAATTTGCCAATCGGATCGTATTCCGGAACTATCCAGGCAACAGCAAAAGAAGGAAAAAGCCCGATAAATAATAAGGCATTTTCGTTTTCAGTAAGAAATGAGATGGGAGCGGTTGCACAATCAACTTCATCAACTGGCACCGCCACCCCTTCAGCAACCAATCCTCCAACTTCAACAGATCAAACAAAAAATATTTTGCTCGGAACTGGCTCAATTTCAGGAATAAGGCCTGAGGTAATCAATAAATTCAATGAAATGAGTGCAGCTGCAAGTAAAGATGGGGTAACTTTAAGCAGAGTGTCTGATTATAGGAGATTCTCGGAACAATTATCAATCTGGAACGGCAAGTTTAATGGATTATTCGGAACCGAACAGGAAAAAGTTCAAGTGGCATCGCAATATTCAGCCGTTCCTGGATTGTCCAGGCATCATTTTGGGACTGATATTGACATTAACGGCGGTTTAGATGGCTCATTGAATCCACCCGATTATACTGGAACCGGAAAATATGCAAATCTTTACAAATGGCTTCAAAACAATGCAGCTAGGTTTGGATTCTGCCAGCCTTACAACAGGGATAACGGGGTTGTAAAAACAGAGCCGTGGCACTGGAGCTATAAGCCAATTTCAAGTGGCCTCACGCAACAGCACATGTCATTAATCACAGTTGATGACATAAGAGGAAAAGGGATACAGGGAGAGACCACAGTAACTAATAATTTTGATTTCTACCACAGGGGATTTATAAGTGATATAAATCCAGATTGCCTTTCTTAAAATGCCCAAAAGCATAATCTTTTCTTCAATCAAGGAATCTTTCAAAGCTATCTGGAAAAATAAATTGTTGTTTATTCTTATACTATTTATTCAGATCTTGTTTTTTTCCGCGCTTTTTTATGTGAGCTTGGTTTATCAGACAAGGATTTATGAAAGCACAAAAGCAATCTCAGATTACATGCAACAGCAGCAGCTTGACGACATAAGCGTGACCCAGAATATACTCCAGCAGAAAAATATTTTGGGAGACGACCCGTTAAGCATAAGCAGAAACTTTAACAATGTGATATTAAATTTTCGATTGTATTTAATTTATACTTTTATTATACTAATAATATTTATTCCTTTGTTGTGGACGCTTTCCGGGAAATTATTTGGCCATATTAATTTGAAGCATTTTCTCAGAAACATAATTGTAGTTTTCTGCTATCTTATTTTGATATTTATTTTCTTTTATTCCATAACAAACATTTCCTTTTCTGAAGCCGCTTTATCATCAGGTTTTGTTTTGAAGTATTTGATATTTTTAATTGCGGCCATTGTTTTATTCTATTTTATGTTTATTTCGTTATCTTTAGCAAAGAATACCCAGTTAAAAAATATTTTGCCAAAAACACTAAGAGTAGGAATAAAGAAAATTCATTACATGCTTGCGGTTTATCTTATTAATTTAATTTTAGTAATTTTATCGTTGTTTTTATTGATTTATTTTATAGAGAAAAATTTTGCTGTTGTTGCATCATCAATCTTATTATTTATTTTTAGCTTTATATTTAGAAGAATATTCATGCTAAGAGTGGTAAATAAATTGGAGAATTTATAACTGGCTTTCTAAATCTTTATGTGCCGGCTGATGTGTTGCTTTATGGCCTCCGCCGTGAGAATCCCCTTTTAATAGCAGTGCAAGACCTGCCCCTAATCCTACCAGAACTGCTGCAGCTATAATGGGATGATAACTAGACTGTTGCTTGCCACTATATTCATAATTTAATGTTTGGTACATAGATTACGGGAAGATGGTATTAATTATAAATTTTTCTATAAAGAATATTTAGCACTAACATTAGATAATACTTAAAATCAATCAATAAAATTATGCAGCTTTTTCTGAAGTTTGGCTTTCTGCTCCTCTTTCTGAATTTGAATCTCCCCTCTCTGAAGGTTTAGCATTAGAAGTTTCTCTGCCTTCAGCTTCAACATTTCTTGGGCTTTCATTATAATCCGATTTGGTCCTTCCTTCATAAGTTTCCCTGGCGGAGCTTCTTGCATAAGTTTTTGAGCTTCTTTCTGGCTCTTTTCCTTTGCCTTTTCTGCCTGCAAATTTCAAGACTTTTGCCGTGCCCTTTGTGCTTGTGTAATTGGAATTTGTTGTACCCTCTGATTCTTTTGAAGCTGATTCAACAATTCTCTCAAGGCTAACCACATTTGAGCGATTTGCTGTTTTTGATTCAGTTTCATGTGATTCTTCATCGTCGTAAAGCGGGCCAAGAGCATCTTTCACTCTGGCTTTTATGTATCTCTCCATAGCTTTTCCTTCAAGGCCAAGCTTTTCCGCTTCATGATAAAATTTATGTTCCATTAAATGCCACGGCGCACCAACGTGCTCGTGACCACTCACTAATTCATTAATAAATGAAAATCTTTGAGCATAATCTTCTCCTTCGCGGGCAAGAGCCTTATAAATTTTTTCAAATTTGGTGCCTGCAAATTCTTTTGCTAATTTTGAATAGAATTTTGACTGAAATCTTCCCTGGCGCTGTTCTCCCATTCTTGAGCCGCCTACGCCGTAGGCGTGCGCTAATTCGTGCATCATCACGCTTCTTTCCATTGCACTCACGGCTTCAGGCTCTGTTAAGCCATATTTTGAAATCATGCGCTTTGCAATCTCGTTAAAATCTGCATTGGCAACCAGATAATTTAATTCAGGATAATGGCTTGCAGCATAATTTCCTTTTCCCACTCCAATGCCCAGAACCGGATGTTTTGTCGGGTGCACTCCTTCGCTGCCTAGAAACTCAGCCCATTTTGCAATCTCATAATGCAGTTGGTTTCTGTCATTAAACAGCAAATCACTATGTAACTTCTGCCTGAAATTTTCAACCTGTGAAGTTCTTTTTCCCACGCTGTTTATGTCATTTACATTAACCAATTCTTTAGCTGTATAAAGATTAACTTGAGTATCATTATGATCCGGCATCCACAATCTTAATGGCGTGACTCCTTCAATGTACATTATTCCGCCAACCTTGCCTCCAGTTAAATCATAAAAGTTTGGAATCGGCTGGTTGTTTGGCAAATTTGGATAATTCTGTGTTCCGTTTGCAATCCAATCATCCATGCTGGCAAATTTTACAGAACCTCTGTCTACTCCATCATCTAATTGCGAGAAAAATCCGTATTTATTAAAATCATGAGCTGAAGTTTTAAAAATATTTCCAGAAGTTACCGTAACGACATTTCCATCAACGAAATGATTTGTAGAAGGCCCGTAAGGAAAAGAGCTTACAGTGATAGGAAGATGTTGCATTGATTTTATTTTATTTCCAGGAATTTTAGTGGTATAACTATGAACTTTAGATGCATCTAAATGCGGACTGTATACCTGACCATTTACCATTTTTGAATTTTATAATACCCCCATGAGAGAATTTAGAATAT
>ERZ1292640.4602-Hain-H43-02um-R1-4602-length-10451-cov-6_pt1 | contig 10451 bp, 8 predicted proteins | sample MGYA00564404_ERZ1292640 | MGnify/ENA primary metagenome ERZ1292640 (study PRJEB36523, sample SAMEA6512636) | groundwater metagenome | collected 2019-01-08 | study: AquaDiva: Metagenomics assemblies of 32 groundwater samples | reverse complement strand
CCAGCACTTTTTGGGGCCTAAGCTTAAGGTTTGAAATGGGCTCCGCATTGTAGCCGCGCTTTTTCAATTCGGCTGCGAACTCCTTTTCAAATCCATGCATTGTGATCACGCGCTTTGGGGCAACACCTTCAACATAATTGATCAGATCATCAAAATCGCAGTGGTCGGAGAGGCAAAAAGAGCGGTCAGCCGAGTAATTCCCATCTATTGCCCAGCCGGTGCAAACAGCCACCCTCACATCGCAGGCGTAGAATTCGCAGAGCCTTCTTGCATAGTTGAAATTCGCGAAATGATGGGGAACAACGGCTACGAATTGGGTGCCAAGAATCTCCTTTGCCTCCTCCGAGGTTTCATTTATCACCTGGAGATTTACCCCGTATTTGCGGTAAACCTGGCAGATCCTATAAATTTCAGAACTTACTACCGGCGTTATCTGGCAATAGTCGTTTAGCAATTTGATTATCTCCTGCGCCTTCCCAAGCGAATAGCCGCCAATGATGAGCGATGAGCCGGTTATGAGGGTTTGATTCACCCAGTGCGCCATTTCGTTGTAAACGTGCTCCATTGGGGGGAATTTGTAAAAGGGCAAACCGTATGTTGTTTCCATCATGAGAAGGTCTGCTTGCCTAACTACCGCACCCTTATTTGTTAGCGAATCCCTGGTTTTGAAATCTCCAGTATAAATAAAAGAGGAGCTGTTTTCGATGTAGAGCTGCTTTGAACCTAGCACATGCCCGGCATCCAAAAGCTCGTATTTGAATGGAGGGTTTTTCATCAATTTTGAGCGGGTAACAAGGGAATCTGCATAATTGCGCGAGTGCATCAAATCAATGGTTTCCTCGGAAGCAATAATGCGCCGGCTGGTTTTTGCCCCGGCGGAATGGTCCGAATGGGCATGGGAGATGAAAACCAAATCGCCCCTTCCATCAAGGATGAGCTTTTCTTCCTCAAGCTGGAGGGCAACTCCCGAAATGGTGGGCACGAGCATGGAAAAAGAAACCGCTTCTTGTTTAAATATTGTTGGTTGGTGAAACGTTCGCATAAAATTCAAGTGATATGAAATTGCCAAAACAAATTAGGGGGGTAGAGGCAACACGCGTAGGGAACCTTGGTTCCCTAGAGGTGTTGTTTAAATATTGTTGGTTGGGGATGGGTTCTGGCATAAAAAAATATAGCTGAAGAGATATGCAATTCCGATTTAGTTTCCCATTATTTCCGGAATTAAATGTTCAACTATCAGATTTAAAAGCCGGGAAAAAATAACAAATCATGGTCGTTGAAGCATTCATCGGGCCAAGGACCGCTGAAAGGAATCCATCCGAAATCATTGTCCTTGCGTTCATTTTCGTATCACTTGCAATTGGAATTGTCGATTACCTTAAAGTCGAGCCGCCGGGGGCAATGCTCATAATGTTCACGCTAATCCCATCAATACCGTTCATCCTAAACCTCTTCAAGCTGGAAGAGGAGGAGATGGAGCATGAAATTGTCCTTGGGAGCAGGACTATAAGGAGGCATTTTTCAGTCGTGTTGGTGCTTGCGGCATTTTTCATAGGGCTAACAATTGCATACACCTTCTGGTATCTTTTCCTCGAGCAAACCGATCCGGTCAGGGGCGCTAAATTTTTCGAGCCCCAGTTGAATGAGCTAAAGCGCATCCAGAGCCTTTCAAACCAGCTTTCCGGCAAATTCCTGGAAAATGGCGCAAGCCCCCTATCCGCAAGCGCATCGGGCCCAACGAATCCCTTCTTTTTCATACTGACCCAAAACCTTAGGGTTCTTGCCCTAGTTATACTGGGCTCCTTGATTTACGGGGCGGGCTCCGTATTCATAATCATCTGGAATGCATCAATAATCGGGGTATTTATCGGCAACGTGGCGAAAAAATTCGTTTTCAACGAGGCTCCGGCATTTTCCCTGATTCCGGGAATAAGCTATGGAATTCTAGGGCTCATACCCCACGGTACATTCGAAGCAATCGCATACCTTGTCGGCGCGCTCGCAGGCGGCATCCTCAGTTCCGCCCTTTCCAGGAAAATTTGGGGGACGCCCGAGTTCAAGCCAATCACATTCGATGTAATAAAGCTCATGGGATTTGCAGTAGGATTGGTATTTGTTGGAGCGTTAATTGAGAGCGCCACCTTCCCATGAAGGCGGAAAACAAATCTAAACTTATATAAATGATGGCGGCACTAAAAATATCACTTTTCGAGTGGGAAACATGAGACTGAAAAGCATAGCGATTATTCCGGATGGAAACCGCAGGTTCGCTTCGAAGGGCAAGCTTAGCGTGCAGAATGCGTATGGCGCGGGCTTCAGGAAAGTGGAGGAGGTGCTGGATTGGGCGGAAGGGACCAGCATAAACAATATCACTTTCTGGGCCCTAAGCCTTGAAAATTTCAAGAAGAGAAGCAGATTCGAGCTTCGGATCCTCTTTTCGCTAATGAGGCACAAACTTCGGCAGACCCTTCGCGATAAAACTTTCGAAAAGAAGAAAATCAAGGTGAAATTCTTCGGGAAACTCGAATTGCTGCCAAAGGATTTGCAGGCAATGATTTCGGAATTGGAGTCCAACACATCCAAATTCGCCTCCACGTTGGAAATCGCCATTGCATATTCCGGAAGGGAGGAAATCCTAAATGCAACAAGGAAAATCCTCGTGGACTTTTATGGAAGGAAGGATGCACTTTCAAAGGCAGGCAAATTGAACGAGAAGGAATTTGAAAAATACCTCTATTCACCGCTATCGCCCGATCTTATCATCAGGACAGGCGGCGTATCCAGGTTATCCGGCTTCCTGCCATGGCAAACGGCGTATTCCGAATTGTATTTCAGCAATAAGCTTTGGCCGGAATTCACCAAGGAGGATTTCAAGGAGGCGGTCGAATTCTACAACGAGACGGAAAGAAGGTTTGGGAAGTAAAGAAAGTTATTTTTCGTATCGAGGAAAATATATCGCCACTAATTGGATATCCTCCCGCCATAACAGTTACTTTATTTCCCCTTCAAAAGCAATTCTTTCACTTCCTGATCACTAACCTGCCTAAAATCCGAATAGAACTGCCCAACGGCGGAAAAGGATTCCGGAAGATTTAGGCAGATAAAAAAGTCAACCAAGCGTTTCATTTCAATTGATGTATCAATCGAGCAAACCGGAACAGCAAGAACTATCCTATTCACTTTTTGCGACCTAAGTATTTGGATTGCGGCAATGACAGTTGCGCCGGTTGCTATCCCATCATCCACCAGAATAATTGTCTTGTTTGCCAAAATGGTTTTGCCAATCCGGAACTCTTTCATTCTGCGCTTTACTTCGGAATATTGTTTTTCGCATTCCGATCCAATATATTCCGCCGAGGCGCCAACCGATTTCACAATACTTTCATCCAAATAAGGCATTCCATCCATCCCAACTGCTCCGATTGCAAGCTCGGGGTTGTTTGGCGCGCATAGTTTGCGGACAACCAGGAGGGAAAATGGCAGATCAAGCGATTTGGAGATTTCGGAAGCTATTATTGCCCCGCCCCTGGGTATTCCAAGGATGAGGCAATCCTTCCTTCCCCGAAAATGTTCGAGCTTGCATGAAAGCAATTTTCCTGCTTCACAACGATCCTTGAACACAAAACTGCACCCGCCCTAACCTTTGAAAACAGCATCGTTCTCGAGGTTATTATAGACGTATGCGGCAGGAGAGATTTTGCAGTTCTCTCCGATCATTATTCCACAGTTTATGGAAACATTGATTCCGGTTTTGGTGTTTTTCCCAATAACAGCGCCCAATTTGTCCCTTCCGGAAACCACTTTTCCAGCCTCCTGCTTTATAGCAATTGCAGAATGGTCAAATTTCAGATTGGCGATTTTGGTGCCGGCTCCAAAATTCACGTTTTCGCAGATGATCGAATCGCCGATGTAGGAGAGGTGGGCGGCATTGGAGTTGTGCATGATTATAGAGCTCTTTACTTCGGTAGAGTTTCCTATGTGGCAATTATCCTCGATAACAACACCCTTGCGAAGGTAGGCGCTTGGCCCCACGATGGTATTTTCGCCAATGAAAACATTCCCCTCGATGTATGTTCCGCTTTTCACAACCGATCCCTTGCCAACATGTAATTTTCCCTTAACGACCACAAAATCCTCCACCTTCCCTTCTATTTTTGATTCCATCAAGTTCTGGAGCGCGTATTCGGATGCGGAAAGGTAGTTCCAATAGTAGCCAACATCGGTCCAATAACCATCGAATTCGAGAACCCGGAGTTTTTGGCTTTTGGCAAACTCCAAGAGGGCATCCGTTATTTCATATTCGTTGCGTTTTGAGATTTTCACATTTTTCAAATAATCGAAAAACGTTATTGGCATGAATAGAGTCCCAGTTGAAATCAGCTTGTTTTTGGCATCTGCTGGCTTTTCAATCAAACCCACCAGATTTCCCCCCTCCACCTCCACCACACCGTAGGCTGAGGCATCCTCCTCGCGCTTTGTGACTATGAAGGGACGAGAATCTGCATTCTTTTTTATTAGCTCGAAGAATTTTGGATCAAAGAAGGTATCCGCATTGAAAACGAAAAAGAAGGGGCTCTGGGCGACCTTTTGCGCTTGCAATACTGCATCAGCCGTTCCCTTCTGCTCTTTTTGCTCCACGAACACTATTTTTTGGGCGTGCCTATGTTTTTGGAAGTATTCGGTGATTTTGTGCTTCTCAAAACCCACTACAATGATAATTTTGCCAAGGGAATCCCCGAAATTTGTTACAATTCCCTCAACTATCCACTCCAACAGGGGCTTATCAAGAATCCGGACCATGGTTTTGGGGTAGCTATTCGTAATTGGACGCAAACGTTTTCCTTGCCCTGCCGCCAATAGAACAAAATCGAATTTCGTCATAGCTCATCACTTGAATTTTTCAACAACATCAATTATTTTACTCAGATTTCGATCGGCATCGTTTTGCTTGAATAGCAAATGGTCGCAATACTCTGAGATGTCTTGACGGTAGTGGAAGGCGATGGAATTTTTCTTGCCTACAAGCCGGAACATGGGTACCTCCGAAAAGGAGTCACCAACAACGAGGCATTCGGAAGGGAGGATTTTAGATTGGCGGAGCAGATTTTCCAAGGCAAGCCTTTTACTTTGGGGTGAGAGCACGAAGAGCAGCCTTTCGAACCTTCCATTCTTAATCGTGCACTCCGAACCAAAAATGAAATCAGGAGCAATATCGTGTTTCGAGAGATTCCATTTGAGCAATGGGATGATCGTCGCAGACAGTATCGCCGTTTTGATCCCCTTTTCCTTGCAATAATTGAAGGTTTCCTTTGAACCCAGAATAAGTGGAAGGCTTTCGATAACCTTTTTCATCCGCCTTACTGGGAACCGCTGGTAGAGTGCAAATGATTTTGCCCACACCCTTGCCGGCACCAAATCCCTCTCCGCATCGGTTTTTGCGGCGGCAAGCCCGGCGTAAAACTCAGCTGAAAGGGCGTCGTTTTCCTTTTTCAGCCCCAGCTTTTCCAATAGGTATTGCGGCGATTCCTCAAGGGGAATTACACCATCGAAATCGAATGCGATGAGTTTAATTGTCATTGTTTACCACGCCAGATTAGAATTCAAATTTTCTTATTTAACTGTAACACTTTTCGCTAAATTCCTTGGTTTATCCGGATCGTATCCTCTCAAAACTGCCAGATGATATGCTAGAAGCTGCATTGGGATCACGGAAAGCAGGGGGTAAAACTCCTTAACGGATTCCGGAATTTGTAAAAGTTCATCGTAAGCCTCATTCTTAGAGTTGCTTATCGCAATAATGTGCGCCCCCCTCGCTTTTGTTTCCATCGCATTGCTCAACGTGGCATGAAACATGTCATCGTGCGGGTTTAGCACAATCACAGGTGAGCCTTTTTCAATGAGAGCTAGGGTTCCGTGCTTGAGTTCACCGGCAGCCATCCCTTCCGCATGTATGTAGGAAATTTCCTTCATTTTAAGTGCGCCTTCAAGGGCAATTGGGTAATTTACGCCCCGGCCTATGAAATATATGTGCTCTTTAGATTTGAGAATTTGGGCCAGTTTCTTTACGCGCTCCGAATTCATGTCAAGGCATACCTTTGAAAGGACGGTTATTTCCGAGAGCTTCTTTTTGCCTTCAGGAAGGTTGCCCTTGAGTGCAAAAGCGATCTGGTAGAGGACGGACAGTTGCCCTAAAAACGCCTTCGTGCTTGCAACGGCAATTTCCGGTCCCACATTGATGTAAATCGTCTTGTCGCTCATCCTGGCAATGGAGCTGCCAACTGCATTGACAATCGAAAGAACCTTCACGCCTTTTGATTTGATGGTGCGTATCGCATTCAGAACATCCGCGGTTTCACCGCTTTGGGAAATTGCAATCACAAGGGAGCTTTTTTCAAGTGAGGTTTCCAAATAGGGGAATTCAGAGGCATTGATCACGTTCACATGCTTTCCTGCAATCTTATCGAATAAGTATTGGCCGGTCATTGCGGCATGAAGCGCGGTTCCACAGCCAATTAACATGACGCCCCTTGCCTCGTGGATCGCTTTGGCAAATTCTTCAACTGCACCATAAGGCTGCTCGAGTGAATTCTTCATCGCCTGCGGCTGCTCGTAAATCTCCTTTAGCATGTAATGGTCGAACATTCCCTTATCGGAGCTTTGCGCAGTCCATTCGATTTTGGAGATTTGCTTTTGCACAAGTGCACCGGTTGAAATATTGTAAATTTGATGGGAATTGCTTGTTATTTGGGCATATTCGCCATCATCAAGGTAAATCACTTCCTTTGTGTGCTTGAGTATGGGAACCGGATCGCTTGCGGCAAACATTTTGCCATTTCCCTTTCCTAAAATCAAGGGCGATTCGTTTTTTGCCGCCAAAATGAGGTTTTTTTCCTTGCTTGAGATAGTAAGAATTCCATATGAGCCTTCGAGCATTCTAAGCGCGGAATGGAATGCTTCCCTAAAACCCAAACCCCCATTCATTTTTTCCTCAATTAGGTGGACAATTACCTCCGTATCGGTTTCGGATGTGAATTTGTGCTTTTTGGCAACCAACTCCTTTTTCAGCTCCTGGTAATTCTCAATTATCCCGTTGTGAACGATTGCAATTTTGCCATCGCAGGAAGTGTGCGGATGGGCATTAAGCTTTGTTACCCCCCCATGCGTTGCCCATCTGGTGTGGGAGATGCCGCTTGAACCGTAAAGTTCATCCACATCAACGAGCTTTTCGAATTGGTCGAGCTTGCCAACCTCCTTTTCCACAAGCAGCTTATCTCCATTCAGGATTGCCATGCCGGCGGAATCATAGCCCCTATATTCGACCTTTCGAAGGCCATCAAATAGCAGCCTTCCTGCAGGCTCATCCTCATTCGAAACAAAACCGATTATTCCACACATACATATCACGGAGATCATGTTTAGGTTGGCAATATATATAAAGATTTTGCATATGTTTATTAATTTTTTCATACTAGTATTAAATGTTTTATATGCAGGCTAAATTAGTTTTGGAGAACAAGAGTTTGGAAAGCTCAATTGTAGGGGAAAGGGAACTCTCATTGCTTTCGCCCGAAAGAATTACCATTCTCAAATCGCTGGCCAAGGAGCCCAAATACCCGGCGGAGATGGCACGCGAGCTTAAGATGCCCGTGCAATCGCTATATTACCATTTCAAGCAGCTATTGGAAGCAAAGCTCATTGAATTGGAAGGGTATTCTGAGCAGCGCGGCGCAATCGCGCGCAAGTACAATTGCAACCTGGAAGCGCTTAGCATTGTGATCCGAGAGCATTGGCATCCGTTCTCTTCTGCCGCATTCAAGAAACCGCCATCAATCCTTTCGCATTTCATCTCAGGAAGCCATTTTGATGGGAAAATCGTGCTAGGCTCACCGGATCCGCATGGGAAATTCCGCGCCCGCGCATCTGAGTTTTGCGCAACGGAATTTGCGATGATGCTTGGGAATTTTGCGACATTCGACTATCCCCTCTATTATCTGGATACGGAGCTCAAGGAAAAAAACAAGAAGGACAATTTGGTGCTTTTCGGCGGCCCAAAGGTGAATATGCTAATCTCCGAAATCAACAACTACCTCCCCATCTATTTCCACGAAAAGACATTCGAGCTCCATTCCAAACTATCCAACAAGAAGTACAGCGAGAATTACGGCGTAGTGGAATTGGTGGATAATCCGTTCTCCAAGAATAAAAAAATCCTCGTTTTGGCAGGATCTGACCATGAGGGAACCAGAGCAGCCGTGCTTGCGCTCCTCAAGGAAAGGGATAAAATCGAGAAGGGGAACAATTACGATGCCACTGTTCTTGCAAAAGTGGTGCAGGGCTTTGATGACGACGGCGATGGAATTGTTGACGCCGTTGAGATTTTGGAGTGATATTATGAATTTGGAAAATTTAGCGAATAAAATAGGCAAAGTAGCTATTTTGATCCTGATTCTTAATGTCTTATTATTGGTTTTTATGCATGGACTTTTTTATTTGAATTTGAAACCTCCAACAGAATCTGCATACTTAATATTTTTGTTCCCATTGTTGCTATTTGTTGCTGGTTTGAATAATATTGTTTTGGGGATATATGCAATTTTGAATAAAAAAATCTATTTCCCGTTGGAAAGGGGGCCCTATAAATATTTTGATGGTTGGCGGGCTCAAATAATTGGATTATTAATTGGCATATTAATTGGCATGCTGCTAGTTTGGGCAGGAATATCCTTAGGAACACAGATGCTAGAGGGTTGGACATGGACCTGAAATATGCATGCATAATAAACGGCGTGGAAGGCGCGTATCCGGGGAAGGCCGCGTGCGTAGTTGTGCTGGGCGGCTCTGGATTGCGCACGGAATTCGGCTTCTTCGGCCCAGTGGCACTCGCACCGGAGGATTGCTCGGAAATTTCAGTTGAATCGCTTATTTCGCACCTTAATTTGCAAAAGGCGAACATGGAAGCGGTTGTTTTCACCGGAAGCGAACCGCTGCAGCAGTTTGATGCTATTGCCGCCATAATGAGGAGCCTTAAGGAATCTGGCTATTTGGTGAAACTGGAGACAACTGGATTTTATGCCGATAAGCTGGAGTCATTGCTATCCTACCTGGATGCTGTTGCAATGGACATTAAAACCGAATTCGATGCTGACAAATACGCAGAACTTACCGGCTTTAGGGGCGAGCCGGCAACTTTGATGCAAGATACGCTTAGGAGCATTCGGATACTCAAGGCACATAAAGCAAAGAACCCAAATTTTCACATTGAATTCCGGACGACCATCATCCCAAATGTGAACGATACGCAAGAAATTGTGGAAAAGATAGTGAAGGAAGTGCCCTTTGCGGACAGGTATGCGTTGCAGCAGTTTGTGGCAGAATCGAAACTGGCGGATGAAAAATTGAGAAAATACGGAAGCACTCCGAAAATCAGGCTTGTGGAGCTGGCGGTGGTCGCGAAAAAGTTCATCAAGGAAGTCGTTATCCGGACAAAAGAGGAAGGGGAACAGGTTGTGGAATGAACGGATAAAACAAATGCGGTCGTAGAATAGCCGAATGGGAGTTTGGCAAATAGAACATATAATAAATAAAACAATTGTCTGGTTAATATGACGATTTCTAGAGCGCTCGAATACCACCGCAAACTTAGGGGCAAAATCACCGTGGAGCCGAAGAGGAAGGTTAAGGACAAGGATGATTTGAGCCTTGCATACACTCCGGGGGTTGCGGAAGCTTCATTGGCGATTGCAAAGGATCGGAAAGAAGTTTACAATTTGACCGGAAAGTGGAATTCTGTTGCAATAGTAACCGATGGAACCGCTGTTTTAGGTTTGGGGGATATTGGCCCTGAAGCGGCCTTACCCGTCATGGAGGGGAAGGCGGTTTTATTCAAGGAATTCGCAGGAATTGATGCTTATCCGATTTGCTTGAAAACAAAGGATGTGGAGGAAATTGTCGAAACAATAGTTAATATTTCACCCTCTTTTGGAGCAATCAATCTGGAGGATATTTCCGCCCCCAGATGCTTTGATGTGGAGCGGATGCTCAAGGAAAGATTGGATATTCCGGCCATGCACGACGACCAATGGGGAACGGCCGTCGTAACACTTGCCGCCCTAAAAAACGCCCTCAAATTGGCTAAAAAGGAGATGGGCAAAATCAAAATTGTGGTAAATGGCGTGGGTTCAGCTGGAACTGCTATAACTAAACTCCTTTTGGAATCTGGAGCAAAGAAAATAATATTGTGCGATAAGAGTGGAATTGTTGCAATGGGCAGCTTTTCTGATGAATACCGCAACGATTTGGCTGAAACTGTTAACCCAAATGCAATAACCGGAACCTTGAAGGATGCGATGAATGGAGCGGATGTTTTCATTGGGGTTTCAGCGCCAAATATTGTAAGCGGAGAAATGGTTAGGGGAATGAGCAAGAAGGCGATTGTTTTTGCGATGGCAAAC
>ERZ1292640.4601-Hain-H43-02um-R1-4601-length-10453-cov-12_pt1 | contig 10453 bp, 8 predicted proteins | sample MGYA00564404_ERZ1292640 | MGnify/ENA primary metagenome ERZ1292640 (study PRJEB36523, sample SAMEA6512636) | groundwater metagenome | collected 2019-01-08 | study: AquaDiva: Metagenomics assemblies of 32 groundwater samples | reverse complement strand
CGCGAGCGCGGAGTTGAGTGCGAATCCGCAGTCGGCAAGGATGCGCGTGCCGTCGGCTTCCACCAGCAGGCCATTGCCTGCGCTGCCGCTGCCCAATGATGCGAAACGAATTCTCGCCTCTCGGACTACTTAAGCTGATCGTAGAGCAGCGATAAAATCCGGTTCGCGGTCTCGGACTTTTCCTGCTTGCCGTCCTTGTCGAGCACGCTGACCTGGCTCACGCTGTCGCCGTCCCTGACCTGGATGCTGAACCGCTCGCCGCTGGGTTTCGGTTTGCTGCGGAATGGGTTGAGCTTCGCAAAAAAGCCTTTCGGCTGCGCGGTCCTGTTGTCGGCATCGGAATCCACGTAACGCACGAAATACAGGCCTTTCGAACGATCGCGGTCCTCGACGGTGAAGCCGACGCGATCGAGCGCAAGTCCGACCCGGCGCCAGGCGCGGTCAAACTGGTCGTTGACCGACAGCGTGCCGCCATCCCTGCCTTTGAGCAGCGTCGCGCGCAGCGGCGCCTGCGCAGCGGCCACTTCGCTCTTGGCGCGCGCCTGCTGCACGCCGAACCGCGACATCAGGCGGCGCAGCATTTCGGCTTCGAGGTCGGGATCCGGCGGCCGGGGCTGCCATTTTGTCTCGTCGCGATCGGCGGTCACATACACTTCTTCCATGCCGCGATGGCTGATGTAAACCTCGGTCATGCCGGGCTCGGTGCTGCGCTCGAGCCGCGTGCGGAATTTATCGCGCTCCGCGGTCGAATACAGGTTGTCGACGACCTTGCCGAGTAATCCCCGGAGGCCGCCCTGCGGAATCTTGGCACGATTCTCAGCCCAGTCAGTTTCCATCACGCCGGCATCAGGGTTTTCGACATTGACGATAAAACCGGTTTCCTGCCAGAACTCCTTGACCACATTCCAAACCGAGTCAGCTTCGCCCTTGACCACCAGCCAGCGCTGCGAGCCGGAACGCTCGATGCGCGCGTTCTCCTGCGACGGCAATACCGTCGCCTTGGAGGTATCGGGCACAACGCCGCGTTCTTTACTGTAGACCGAATAGGTCGCCCCGCCTTTGGGATTGATGTCGGGCACGGCGTAACGATCGTCCGTCGTCGGACGAGTGAGATCGGGCGGAATCTCGAGCGGAGGCAGCTTGCCCGCCGACTTGTACTCGATCTTGTCGCCCTCGATACTGGGCAGCGCACTGCATGCCGCGAGCAGCAGCATCGACATTGCCACCGCAACCCTCATTTTCAAACGCAATAACAGCATTGGTTTTTCTCCACTACCCATCGATACCGGCTTCGCGCATCGCGGCCCGCACGCGCTCATGGAAGCTGTCGGCGAGCGGCGTCAACGGCAGGCGGATGCCTGGCTTGATCAGTTTCATCTGGGATACCGCCCACTTGACCGGGATCGGATTTGCCTCGACAAACAAGTTGCGATGCAAGCCGAGCAGTTTGTTGTTGAGTTCGCGCGCACGCGCGACATCCGGCTTCAGCGCGGCCATGCACATCTCGTGCATCAGGCGCGGCGCGACGTTCGCGGTGACCGAAATCACGCCGCGGCCGCCGAGCAGCATCAACGCGAGCCCGGTCGCGTCATCCCCGCTGTAAACCGCAAAGTCGGCCGGCAATTGCCGCAGCAGGTCGCTCGCGCGCTCGATATTTGCCGTCGCATCCTTCAGGCCCACGATATTTGGAATCTGCGCCAGCCGCAGCATCGTGTCATTGGCGAGATCGGCGACGGTGCGGCCCGGCACGTTGTAGACGATCTGCGGAATGCCGACCGCCTCGGCAATTGCGCGGAAATGGCGATAAAGCCCCTCCTGGGTCGGCTTGTTGTAATACGGCACGACCGACAGGCTCATGTCGGCGCCGGCCTGCTTGGCGTAAGCCGCGAGCTCGATCGCTTCGCGCGTCGAATTGGCGCCGGTGCCCGCGATGACCGAAATGCGACGGTTGACGTGCTCGACCGCGGTCCTGATCAACAGATGATGCTCGTCGAAATCGACCGTCGGCGACTCGCCGGTGGTGCCGACCACGACGATGCCGTCAGTACCTTCACGCACGTGCCAGTCGATCAGCTTGCGAAACGCGTCAAGATCGAGACTGCCGTCATCGTGCATCGGGGTGACCATCGCCACCAGACTGCCATTCAGCATTGCCATCTATCTGTTTTTCCCGGGGATTTGGCAAAAGCCAGCGTGTTCAGATGCGCTAGTTTACCGCATTCAGCGGACGCCAAGAACAACCTTGAGACCCCTACTGCCTCGGAGGGTTCAAATCGCAGCCTGGCGCGCGCCGCGAACAGGGCGAAATATTCCGGCTAGGCGCCGGCTGGCGGGTTGATCGCGCAGAGGCGCTGGACCATCGCCGGCCTGGGAATCTCGACGTGCAGATCCTCGTAGGCGACCACCCGCAGCCGGCCGCAGGTGAGATCGAGCAACTCGCCGGGCTTGAGCAGGAAGTCGGGATTGCCGGGGCGGCCGTAACGCTCGTTGCCGGCCGCAAAGGTTTCGTAAATCAGCACGCCGCCGCCCGCCAGCGCCTCCAGCAGGCGCGGGAGGAGCGGCCGATGCAGATAATTGGTGACGACTATCGCGTCAAATTGACGACCGGAATACGGCCATGGTCCATTCTCGAGGTCGGCATGGCGCGTCGTCACGCCGGCAACATCGGCGAGTTCCCGCAACGCCCCGGTATCGCGATCGACCGCCTCGACGCGATACCCGAGCCCGGCCAGATATCGCGCATGGCGCCCACCGCCACAGGCGATGTCGAGTACCAGGCCGCCGGCACGAATCAGCGGCGCGAAACGGCGTACCCACGGCGACGGCAAATCGAGATCGTGATGCGGTGCGGAGGCGCTCATCAAACGCAATCAACGTCCGCGCCTGGCCTTGCTGATGATCTCCTCGCGCACATCGGTGATTTCACGGGCGCGCGACGCGCCGATGCCATTGCAATGCTCGGTTCGCGGACAATGGGTGCTGCGTGGGCAAATGATGCGTGCGGGTCGCGATAACGCATCCTCGACCCAGGCAATGTTCAGTACTTTGGCCGCTCCCTTGATCGCCGCGACGGCGGCTTTGGGAATTCTTGCCTCGCCGCGATGATGCAGGCATTCATCAGTGATACTCGCGAGGATATTTTCCGCGTCGACACTGTGCGACCGCAGCGCCGGCACCAGATCGATCCCTACCGACAACATATGGGGATTGCCCGCCATGTCGTTGGTGCGCCGCGAGTGACAGCAATACAGCAGGGATTGGTCGCCGTCGCGCAACACTGAAATCTGCGAGCCGCGATCGGTACCGCGAGTCTCATTGAGCATGCGGAAAACAGCCCAGTTCGGACAAGGGTCGGTGACTTGCGCCATGTTGCCCCAGGGCAGCGGGATGCCGTTGCCGCGATACACCGCACGCAAATATCCCGGCGGATAGGCATCGAAGAAATGCCAGTAGGGATACGGCGATACCTTGGTCATGCGCCGCATCACCACAGCCGGCGTGAGCTCGATTTTTTCTCCCGCCTCAACCCGATATGCCTCGCGCGTCAGGAAGCGCCGGAATGGAACCTTGGGACACAGCAGCGCGCCGGCAAAGAAACTGCACTCGAAATCGCGCCAGGCGTGAAGTACGTCCTGCGGGTTCATACCGGCGGCGACTTCCGAGCCACCTTCCGGACTGCCGCCGATTTCCCCGCCGGTGGCATGCGCGGATTTGAGTCCATCGCCTTCGTGCAGCACCTTGTGGCCCAGGTGCGAGGCGAGGTCGAACTTGAGACGCGCCGGGTCGCGTTGCAGCTCGCGATTCAAATAGACGGTGCGCGGCGATTCAAAAAACGAGCGCACCATGCTGCGCAGTTCGCGATCATTGTCGCGCGCGAGCACCGGCTTGCGGTCAAACCAGCGCAGGGTCAGACCGTGGTGCTTGCACAGGCGCAGCAGGTCGTCGGAGTCGAGCGGAAATTTGCGCTCGCCGACACTTTCCGCCGATCGCTCAAGATCGGGAAAGTCATTACGCGACATCTCTTGATGCGAGCGAATCAGCAGATGCGCGAACTGCCGCCCGGTGGTGCCGGTTTGCGCCAATAACTCGGGGATCGCCGCCCGCAACAGTTCCTTCGAAAACAAAAAAGCGGGTTCGAGCGGCACACCCGCGGCGCCGCCGGCCCGCTGCCTGATTGCAGTGGTTTCCATTTCCGGATTGCCATCGAGAAACCAGCGCGGCTCGCGTTGAAACAACGATGACAGCAACCCGAGCACGTCTTCCGACGGAACCCGCTTGCCGCTCTCGATCATGCTTAAGTAGGAGGCCGATGGCGCGCGCTGCGAATCAAGTTGAATGCAGCGTGCCGACAACTCGTCCAGGGTCAGGCCATTGCGTTTACGCAAGGCGCGCAACTTGGTGCCGAGAAAGTGACTCTTGCGAACGTGTTGGGTCATGGCAGTTTGTGAAATTAACAATGTGAAATTTTTATAGTCAACTTTACTGGTTTCCGATGCCTATAATGCCTCGCATGAACACCAATGTATATGCCCTGCCGGCACCGCAACGGGAAGCCCGAATCGTGAAATACCGCGTCCTCATTCTGGGAGCCTCCTACGGCTCGTTGTTGGGCACCAAGTTATTGATGGCCGGGCACCGGGTTGCATTGGTCTGCACCAGGCCCACCGCCGAGCTGATTAACCGTGAAGGGACCCTGGTGCGTTTCCCGATCCGGGGTCGCAAGTCGCTGCTCGAGATCGCATCGAAGAGGCTACCAGGCGCGCTTTCCGCGAGCACGCCCGACGAGATTGACCCTGGCGTATTCGACCTGGTCGTGCTCGGCATGCAGGAGTCCCAGTACGGCTCACCGGGAGTTCGGGAGTTGATGGGCCGCATCGCCCGGGCGCGCAAGCCCTGCCTGGCGATCATGAACATGCCGCCTTTGCCCTACATCAAACGTATTCCCGGGCTCGCCACGGAAACTCTGGAGGTTTGCTATGCGCATCCCGGGGTCTGGGAGGGCTTCGAGCCCGGGCTGACTACGCTGGCGAGTCCCGATCCCCAGGCATTTCGCCCGCCGGGTCAGCCGAAGAACGTACTTCAGGTGGGCTTGCCGACCAATTTCAAGGTGGCGCGCTTCGAAGCCGGGGAGCCGACCGCGCTGCTTCGGAATCTCGAGGCCGATATCGAGGAAGTCCGGTTACCCCTCGGCGACGGCGCTATCGAAATACCGGTGAAACTCAAGGTGCACGATTCCGTTTTCGTGCCGCTTGCCAAGTGGCCGATGTTGATCGCCGGCAACTACCGCTGCATCCGGCAGAACGACATGATCCCCATCAAAGAAGCGGTACACGGGAGCCTCGACAAGTCCCGGGAGATCTACGACTGGGTCTCGAAACTCTGTACCAGGCTGGGCGCCGAGGCTGCCGACCTGGTTCCATTCGAGAAGTACGCCAAGGCCGCCGAGAGCCTCGGCAAACCCTCTGCCGCAGCGCGCGCGCTTTTTGGCGGCGCCGAGCACATCGAGCGGGTCGACCGCCTGGTCCGACGGATCGCCGGCCAACAAGGATTCCAGTCCGACGCGCTGCACGAAATCGTGACACTGGTGGACGAGCGTCTGGGAAAAAACCGCTTGGCCTGTTGAGCGGCGGCGCTTTACCTCGACCGCTTCAGGCCGCGTCGGGGCGCATTGGCTGCGACGGCCTGGCTGTTCAGCCGCGTCTGACCGAAACTTCCACCGCCTCCCCGGCAAAGCCGGGGGGTCTCCCATGGTAGGCTAGCGTCCATAGGGTCGACTCTTTACTCTATAGGACCACGTCATAGTCCCCGGCCGGACGTTCGAATGGCAATGAAAAAAGAATGCGAATAGAACGCCTCGCCCTCTATCGCCTGCGCGTGCCGTTGACCACGCCGTACTGGCTTGCGTTCGGTGCGATTCACGCTTTCGATACCGTGCTGGTCGAGATGCGCGCCGACAGCGGCCGCATCGGCCTGGGCGAGGCGACGTATCTCACCGGCTACACCGACGAAACCATCGAGGACAGCTGGACTCTCGCGCAGCAGCTGGCTGGTGTATACACGGGATTGGGAACTGAAGCCATCCGCGCCGGCCTCGAGCCGTATTTCGAAGCAGCACCGTTCACCGCCACGGCTTTCAACACCGCGCTCGAAATGCTCGCCGGCGATCCTTTGCTCGCAGTGGAACGGCCCGTCAAGGTGCCGGTGCTGGGGCTGCTGCATGCCACGGAGACCCCCGACATCGAACGCGAAAGCGCGGCGCTGTTCGGCCAGGGCTTTACCACGCTCAAAGTCAAAGTCGGCTTTGATGCCGCGCGCGACGCCGCGATGGTCGAACGCATCCAGCGCGTGCTGCATGGCCGCGGCCTGATCCGGCTCGACGCCAATCAGGGCTACAGCTGCCGCGATGCCTGCCGCTTCGCCGCGAATCTGGCGCCCGAAGGTATCGAGCTGTTCGAGCAACCGTGCGCCGCCGGCGACTGGGAAGCCGCGTGCGCGGTGGCGCGTGTGGCGACCGTGCCGATGATGCTCGACGAATCGATCTACGGAATCGACGACATTCGTCGCGCCGCCGAATTGAAAGCCGCGCGCTACATCAAGGTCAAGCTGATGAAACTCGGGGGCCTGAGCCGGCTCGCCGCCGCAATCGACGCCATCCGCGATTGCGGCATGGAGCCGGTGCTCGGCAACGGTGTGGCAGGTGAAATCGGCTGCTGGATGGAAGCGTGTGTCGCGCGCGGCCGCATCCATAATGCCGGCGAAATGAACGGCTTTCTCAAACCGTCGTCGCGCTTGCTGAAGAACCCGCTCGTCTTCGACGCTGGCGCGATCGTGCTCGAGCCGGGCTGGCGGCCGGAACCCGACCCCGACGCGCTCGCGCGCTGCACCATCGTCAAGCAGACCTTCCCACCTGACGGCCTCCATTAATGATGGCGAAAAAAACGATCGTCACCGGCGTCATCGGCTCCGACACGCATATCGTCGGCAATCGCATCCTCAGCATGGCGCTGGAGAAAGCCGGTTACCGGGTGGTTGCGCTCGGTGCGCTGACGCCGGCGGCCGAGTTTATCAAGGCTGCGATCGAAACGGATGCCGTTGCGATCCTGGTGTCTTCGCTGTACGGCCAGGGCGAACTCGACTGCCGCGGTTTCCGCGAGCTGTGCATCGAGGCCGGCCTCGGGGGCATGCTACTTTATGTCGGCGGCAACCTGATCGTCGGCAAACATCCGTGGCCGGAGATTGAAAAAATCTTTCTCGATATGGGCTTCGACCGCGCCGCCCCGCCCGGCACGCGAGTCGAAACCGTGCTGGAGTGGCTGGAGCGCGATTTCGCCGCGCGCGAACGCGGCCTGCGCCGCGCAAAGTCCTGAGTCAATTAACCGCCGATAAACGCCGATGAACGCCGATAAGAAAACGGAAAATCAACTGCCGCCAAGGATGCCAAGAAGGCAAGCGAGACCAAATCCCTGCAGAAAATTTCCGTCGTTTCCTTTGCGTCCTTCGCGTGCCCTTTGCGTCCTTTGCGTTAATGCTTTTGCGGTTGATTTCATCGGCGTTTATCGGCGTTCATCGGCGGTTTCTTGTTTGCATGTCTAACGCAGCGCTGCTCATAGACTTCGGCAGCACCTACACCAAGCTGCGCGCGATCGATCTCGAGCGCCGCGCGGTGCTCGGCTCGGGACAGGGCCCCTCAACGGTCGCGAGTGACATTACGATCGGGATGAAGGCAGCGCTCGCCGATCTCGAACGCCGGCTCGGTGTGCTGCCCCGATTCAAGTACCGTCTCGCGTCGAGCAGCGCCGCCGGGGGGCTGCGCATGATCACCATCGGCCTGGTGCGCGAACTCACCGCCGAAGCCGCGCGGCAGGCCGCGCTCGGTGCGGGCGCAAGGCTCGTCGGCAGCTTCGCCTATCGCCTGACCACCGCCGACCTCGACAAAATTACGCGGCTCGCGCCTGACATCGTGCTGCTGGCCGGCGGCACCGACGGCGGCAACTCGGAGGTGATTCTGCACAACGCGCGCGCGCTCGCCGCAAGCCGCATCTGCTGCCCCATCGTCTACGCCGGCAATCGCGCCGCCGCAGATGAAGCCGCATCGCTGCTCGCCGCAGCGACCTTGATCGTGGCTGAAAACGTGATGCCGGAATTCAACGTGCTCGACATCGAACCGGCGCGCGCCGCGATCCGCAGGGTGTTCATCGACCGCATCGTGCATGCAAAAGGAATCGATCGCGCGAGCGCGGAATTCGACCAGGTGCTGATGCCGACGCCGGCCGCGGTAATGGAAGGCGCACGGCTGGTTGCCGACGGCTGCGCCAGCGCCGGCGGGCTCGGCGAATTGATGGTCATCGACCCGGGAGGCGCGACCACCGACGTGCACTCCGTCGCGAGCGGAGAGCCGGTGACGCCCGGCGTGATTCCGCGCGGGCTGCCCGAGCCGCGAGTCAAGCGCAGCGTCGAAGGCGATCTCGGCATGCGCCACAACGCGGCAACCATCGTCGAAGCGGCGGGACTCGATGCGATCGCGCGCGACGCCGGACTGCCGTCGCAGCGCACCTCGGAACTGGTCGAGCGATACGCGCGCGAAGTCGAACACCTGCCGGGTAACGCGGACGAACTCGCGCTCGACCAGGCGCTCGCGCGTGCTGCGGTCAGGATTGCGGTCGCGCGGCATTGCGGCAGCGTCGATACCGTTTACACCGTGAACGGGCCGGCGGCGGTGCAGCAAGGCAAGGATCTGTCGGCGCTCAAGACCGTGATCGGCACCGGCGGCGCGCTCGCGCACGGCCCCGACCCGCGCGCAGTGCTGCGCATGGCTCTCGCCGACCCTGCGGCACCGCAGTCGTTGCGGCCGCGCGCGCCCCGCCTGCTGGTCGATCGCGATTATCTGCTCTATGCTTGTGGCCTGCTCGGCGCGGTCGAGCCTGAAGCGGCGCTGGAACTTGCGCTCAAGCATTTGAAGGAAGCCCCGAATGAACGCACCCTCGTCGCCTGACACGAGGCGCGCTCCTCTTAGCCAGGCGCGCATTCCCGACGAAGCGTTCGCGCAGATGCGGCGCGACAATCTCGCGCGCTGGCCGACCGGCGCTGCGGTCGATTTCGCGCAGGCGCTCGAGCGCCACCGGGTATTGCCGCCGCACAAACAGCTCGCATGGGTGATGCGCCGCGCGGTTGCCGAGCGGCGCTGCCTGACGCAGCCGCGCGGCGGCTGCGGCACCTTCGAGCTGCACCGGCAGTTGATGCAGATCCTCGACCGCGAAGGGCTCGCCGATATCATCCCGACCACCACCGACAGCTACACGCGCAACGAGCAGTTCGACCTCGCGCAGAAAGGCATCGAGGAGTCGGAAAAAGCCGGGCGCTCGATGCTGAACGGCTATCCGCTCGTCAATTACGGCGTGCCATGCGCGGCGCAACTGGTGGATGCGATCGACAAGCCCGCGATCCTGCTGACCGGCACGGCGATGCCGAAACTCACCGCCGAAATCGGTTTCGCCGGCGGCTACTCTGGTTATCTCGGCTCGGGCATCGCCTACACGACGTCGTACATCAAGGAAATGTCAGTCGAGGAAGGCATCCGCAATTACCAGTACCTCGATCGGCTGGCCGCGATGTACCACGAGCACGGCGTCGAGCTGCACCGCCGGCAGCCGGGATTCCTGACCGGCACCAACATTCCGCCGTCGATCGCGATCATCGTCTGCGTGCTCGACTGCCTGCTCGCCGCCGCGCAGGGCGTAAGGAACTACGGGCTCGAGCTCGGCCAGACGCTGCATCTGATCCAGGACGCGGCGGCCATTCAGGCGTGCGGCGAACTGTGCCAGGAATATCTGAAGCAGCGCGGCTTCGACGACGTGTTCACGCCGGTCACCTCGCTGCACTGGATGGGCGCGTGGCCGCAGGACGACGCGCAGTGCGCCGCGCTCGTCGCCTACGGCGGCACGCTTGCCGCGATCGGCGGCGCGGTCAGCGTCACCACCAAGAGCACGCACGAAGCGTTCGGTATCCCTACGCCGCAGGCCAACGCCGAAGGCCTGCGCACGACGCGCATGGCGATCTATCTCGCGCGCAACATCCGGCTCGACGGCCTGCGGGAATTCGAGGACGAGAAAGAACTGATCCGGCGCGAAGTGCGCGCCATCGTCGACAAGGTGCTCGAGATGGGCGACGGCGACGTTGCCATCGGCACCGTCCGCGCGCTTGCAGCCGGCGTGCTCGACATCCCGTGGTCGCCGAACCGCTTTGTGAAAAGCCGCGTGATGCCGGCGCGCGATGCTGACGGCTACCTGCGCATCCTGGATGCCGCCGCCATGCCGTTTCCGCGGGACGTGCTCGAAATTCACGCGGAAAAACTCAAGCGCCGCGCGCAACGCGAAGGCGTCGCGTTCGGGCCCGATCTCGCAATCCAGAGCGTCTACGAGATTTCGGAGCCGATCGGCAAGCTGCTCAGCGATAA
>ERZ1292640.4600-Hain-H43-02um-R1-4600-length-10457-cov-46_pt1 | contig 10457 bp, 10 predicted proteins | sample MGYA00564404_ERZ1292640 | MGnify/ENA primary metagenome ERZ1292640 (study PRJEB36523, sample SAMEA6512636) | groundwater metagenome | collected 2019-01-08 | study: AquaDiva: Metagenomics assemblies of 32 groundwater samples | reverse complement strand
CTAGCGCCGGCATCTGGTCCGCCGGGCGCTGAAGACCTTGGCGCCGCAGGACCGCCAAGTCCTTCTCATGACTCTGGTGGAAGATCTCAAGCCGGGCCAGATCGCGGAGCGGCTGCAACTGACTTCCGAGGTGGTACGGGCGCGGAAGTCCCGCGCCTGGAAAAAAGTGAGAGAGGAGGTTCGAAAGATTGTCACGAAGGGGCGTGGCGCCTTAGCGAACCGAGGTGGCGCTGGGCGGCGGCGGTGGTGGTGGTGGTCGGGGTGGCAGCCGGCCTATGGACGATCTGGCTCCGGCCCCTGCGGCCTCCCGGATCCCCGTCGCTGCACGGCCCGCCCCGCGAACCGTCTCAGACCGCCAGCACACTGCCCTTGGCGCAACCAGTACTGCTGGAGCTGGCACGCATCGAGCCGCCCCGTTACGCGCCACCGTTGCTGCGGGGCGCCGAAGAAGGCGCGGCGCGGCTGTTCAAGGCGGCCGACCCGGAAGCTCGAAGAGCGGCCGAACACGCCATTCGGATTAAGGAAACAATCCTGGGGCCGGAGCATCCCGCGGTGGCCAAGAGCCTCATTGGCGACCTCGCTGGGGCGAAGGAGTTGTTTGCCCAAGCGCTGGCCGTGCACGAGAAGGCGCTCGGTCCGGACTCGCTCTCCGTAGCCCAAGACCTCAGCGACTTGGCGGTGGCGTGCTGGCAACTGAAGGAATACGAGCAAGCCAGGCGCCTGCATGAGCGAGCGCTGGCCATCCGCGAGCGACGCCTCGGGGCGGAACATTTTCTGGTCGCGGCCTCGCTGAATAATCTGTCGCTGGTCGTTCAGGAGATGGGAGACCTCCGCGGCGCGCCTTTCAACTGGCGCGGGCACGGACGGTGGTCATGAGCCTGTGGCCGGTGCAGGACGAAGCGGCCCGGCAATGGATGCGCCGGCTGTACGAGGCCCGCTTGCTGGCGAACCGCGGATCGGCCGATTCCGTGCGGCGGGCCAGCCTCGGGCTGTTGCGGGCGAGCCGCGCACAACACCTCAGCACCCATCCGTTTTACTGGGGCGGTTTCGTCGCCGCCGGCGATAGCGAGTTCATTCTGCCGTTCACACGCGAAAGCGACGGGGAGGCTTTTCCGACGCAAGGCGCCAGCGTGGGTGTGGATGAAGCCGGGGGCGTGCACGTGGCTTACCGCGCCACCGTGGGAGACGCGAACGGGCATTTCCCGGCGTTCTACGCCTACTGCGCGGCGGATTGCGGCGGAAGCTCGAACTGGCGCTATCTCGAGCTTGGCCAACGGGTGTGGCACGTAAACCTGGCGCTGGATGCGGGGGGACGCCCGCGCATCCCGCTTGCCGGGCCGTACGAGGAACTGGGCACACGTCACCAATACGCGGTGTGCGACAGCGACTGCACTAACCGCGGCAACTGGACGCTGGGGGTTCGCCGCCAGCACCAAGACCACGCTGACCGATAACAGCCGCTTCTGCGATCGCGAGTGCACTTCCGCGGCCAACTGGTCTGCGGTCCGGATCACGGACGAAACACTGAGACTGCCGTCGCTGGCAATGACCGCCGCGGGCGAACCGCGCATGGGGGTGGATGTGAAACATGGGGAAGGCGGCATCGACGAGCGGCAGCGCCTCTGCCCCGCCCGGACCAACGTCAGATTGACCGTGTTCACGGCTTTCGATCGTTGAAGCCACGTTATTTCCCGAAGATGGGGAAGATGACTTTGACTCCGGCCTTTCCTTGAGGAGTTTGGTGACGCCACCGCCGATGCCGGCGTAGAAATTGAATCCCACTGACCAGGTGCCGGAAGGATCGGTGCGGTTGACGGGATCGTTGCCCACATAGGCGTACAGGTTCGCCTGGTCGCCGGCGAACAGGAGAGGATCCTTGGCGGTCCAGCGTCCTGTTTCGGCGTCGTAGTCGCGCTCGCCGAAGCGGACCAGCTTCGTGTCGCGGTCATAGAGTCCGCCGGCGAAGCCGAAGGGCTGGAAACCCGGGTTGGTGTCGGCGATCACGTTGCCAAACACGCCGTAGTCCAGGCGCTGCGCGATCTGACCGCTGCTGGTGTCCACCAGCAGCCGGGGGCTTCCCAGTTGGTCGGTGATGAAGCGGTAGGCCACACCGTCCTTAACCATGTAATCCGGTACGTTGCTCCGGCCGGCGTAAATGAACCGGCTGACGACGCTGTTATTGCCGTCCAGCTCGACGATGGGCTTGAGGCGGTCCTGGTAGAGGAAGGACTGCACCAGCGCGCCATTAGCGTTCTTCAGGAGATTGCCAATGACGTCGTACCGATACTGGGTGGTTCGCTCCGCCAGGGTTTTGGACAGCAGGCCTCCGTTGGCGTAGGTTAACCGCACGGTCTCGCCATTCGGGTTGGTGATCTGGTTGAGGTTGCCGTCACTGTCCAACGCGAGGGTAGTTCGCTGCCCGTAGGGCCCGGCGATGGCGGCAGGCCGGCCGGCGCTGTCGCGCTCGATCGAGGTGGCGTTGCCGTTCCCGAAGGCCCGCGCGGTCCAGGAGGGCTGCACATCGAGGCTGCCCGGCATGCGGTCACTCTGATAGCGCAGGAAGAACGGCGGGCCCACGATCGAGACCGCCTCCCCGAGGCTCTGGTTCTGGCAGCCGATGATGGAGCCGGACTTCTTGCACGGGTCGTCCACTTTGGTGTCCTTCTTGCCCAGTAGTGGCCGGAACTCGTAAGACAGGGCGTAGGTGACGCCAGTGGTCTCAAGCGACGAGGGCAGAGTCAGGACGCCCTGTTTCTTCCCTTCGACGATCACCGAGTTCCGCGGTTGCGGGTTTTGAATCGGGAGATCGGCCTAGCAGCCTTGGGAAACGGCCGCTTGTCGAAGGGGATCCTCAAGCTGACGGTTTGCTTCAGGTCCCAGCTCCTGGTGACGCCGCCGCCGTCTCCGAGTATGATATGAATTCGCGGTAGCGAGCCATGAGCGACTCCTTTCTGGACGCCACACTGGGCCGCACCAGGCGGCCGGTATTCCGGCTGGGCCTGAGCGGTTCCTACTGGCCCGGCGACGCGACGCTGCGGGCGGGCGTCGAAGCCGGCATGAACTACTTCTTCTGGTACTACTGGGACCAGCACATGACCCGCGTGCTGCGCGACATTCTGCCCGCCCACCGCGAGAAGTACGTGGTGGCGACCGGCGTCGGCAACCTCGGCCCGTGGATGGTGAAGCGCGGCCTGGAAAGCTGCCGGCGCCGACTGCGCACCGACTACATCGACGTGTTCCAGATCCTGTGGGTCGGCGCCGGGAAGCTCTCCGAGCGCACGCTGGAGGTGCTCCAGCGCGCCAAGGAAGAGGGCAAGATCCGCGCCATCGGCATCTCGACCCACGCGCGAGGCTACGCGGCCGAGCTGATGCGCCAGGGGAAGCTCGACGTGATCATGATGCGCTACAACGCCGCCCACCGCGGCGCCAAGCAGGAGATCTTCCCGCACTTGGCGGCGTCGGAACCGGGGGTGGTCAGCTACACGGCCACCCGCTGGGGCAAGCTGCTGAAGCGGCCGCGCCGCTGGCCCGCAGGTGAGCAGCAGCCTTCCGCCGGGGACTGCTACCGGTTCGTGCTCACCAACCCCAACGTGCACGTGTGCCTGACGGCCCCGCGCAATCGCGCGCAACTGGAAGAGAACCTGGCCGCCGTCCGCCGCGGCTCGCTCGCTGGCGACGAGATGGAGTTCATGCGCCGCTTCGGCGACGCGGTCCACGCGGAGAGCAAATGGTTTCTGTAGTGGAGGAGGTTTGACATGCCGGGCCTGTTTGCCCTGAGCATCGATCCCGCTCAATACAAGGCCGAATTTCTCGAGGACCTCTTCCTCGGCACCTTCTACCATCAGCACCTCGGCGAGGAGTACTCGGGCCTGTCCACCTATGCCCGCGGACACTTCTCCATCCGCACGCACCGGGGGCTCTTTCGCGTCACGTTCAGCAGGGACCTGGAGGGGCTGTCGGGAACCGAGGGAATCGGCTACTGCGGCTCGGTCCGAGAGCCTCACTTTTCCGATTCCAGGCTCGGCAAGCTCTCCTGCTGCTTCTCCGGCAACCTCACCAACCTGCGGGGCCTGGTGGAGCGCTTCAAGAGTTTCGGCCACATCTTTACCCGCGAAGACGAGATCGAGATCATCACCACGCTGGTCGCCCAGGGCAGCGACGTTGTGGACGGGATTCAGAAGATGGCGAAAGAAGTCGAAGGCGCCTTCTCCCTGCTCCTCCTGACCGAAGAAGGGGTCTACGCCGTCCGCTGCGCCAGCGGCCATTGGCCGCTCACCATCGGCGTGAAACAGGGAGCGGTCGCCGTTGCCTCCGAGTCGGGAGGCTTCGCCAACCTGGGATTCAGGCGGGTCCGGGACCTCGATCCGGGAGAGATCGTGCTGCTGAAGAACGGCGAGTGCGTGTCCAAGGGCCGGACGCCGGCCTGCCCCGTGCAGGTGTGCAGCTTCTACTGGGTCTATACCGGCTTTCCCAACGACGTCTTCGAGAATGTTCCCGCCTCGCTGGTCCGCAAGCGGCTCGGCGCCGCCCTGGCCCGCCGCGACATTTACAAGGGCTTCATTGCCGACGTTGTGATTCCCGTCCCGGATTCGGGCCGGTTCCACGCCATCGGCTACCACCAGGAGTTCTGCCGGCAGATGATGGCCGGCAACATCGCCAGAATCCCTCTCTACGATGAGCTGCTGATCAAGTATCCTTACGCCGGAAGGAGCTTCATACCGCGCGACCCGAAGCTGCGTGACCGCGAGGCGCGAATCAAGCTGCTGGCCAGCGGCGAGGATTGCCGCGGCAAGGTGGTGGCCGTCTGTGACGACTCGATCGTCCGGGGAACGCAGGCTCAGACGGACCTGGGTCCCAAGCTGAGGCAGGCGGGCGTAAAGGAGATCCACTTCCGGATTTCCAACCCCGAGCTGCGCTCGCACTGCCGCTGGGGCAAGACAACGACGAAGGGAGAGGTGTTGGCCGGCCGGATCCCGGCCATAGAGGACAGGGTGAAGTTCTTGGGCGTCGAAGGCCTGGAGTACAACACCATCGAGGATCTGGCCGAAGCGATCGGACGTCCGAGAGACAGCCTTTGCGTGGATTGTTCTTTGGATTGAAACGGAGCATCGCAATGCCTATCACAGAGCTGAAAGCCCTCACGCTGAACGCCAGGCAGTTCATCAAGGACAAGGTCAGCGAAATAGCGGAGACCGTTGGAGACGGCTGCGCCGTCACCGCTCTCTCCGGCGGAGTCGATTCCTCCACCGTCACCATGCTCGGCCACCGGGCGCTGGGTGAGCGGTTGAAAACCTACTTCATCGACAACGGCCTGATGCGGCAGGATGAGCCCCAGGCGGTGGCCGAGTTGTTTGCCAAGTTCGGCATCACGGTGGAGATCGTGCCCGCCCAGAAGGAGTTCTTTCGGGCGCTGAAAGGACTCCTCGATCCCGAACAGAAGAGGGAAGCTATAACCCAGACGTTCTACGCCAAGGTCTTTCGCCGTCTGGTCAAGAAGAGCGGCGCGCGGTACTTGCTGCAAGGGACCATCCTCACCGACGTGGAGGAAACGGTCGCGGGCATCAAGAGGCAGCACAATGTCCTGGAGCAGTTGGGCATCGACCCGCGACGGGCGTTTGGCTACACCGTCATCGAACCGCTGGTGCAGCTTCGCAAGGATGGCGCCCGCAAGGTTGCCCGCGCGCTCGGCTTGCCAAAGTCCGTCTACAACCGGATGCCCTTCCCGGGACCGGCTCTCGCCGCCAGGGTCGTCGGCGAGGCCAATCCGGAGACCGTCGGCCTGGTGCGCCAGGCGACCGCCATCGTCGAGGCGGAGCTGAAGCGCACTCCGGCCTTCCAGTACATGGCGATCCTGCACCAGGACCGGTTTCCGGGCATGCGCGGCGGCAAGCGGGACTACGGGAGGCAGATTGAAGTCCGCTGCTGGCAGAGCGTCGATGCGCGAACCGCCACGCCGGTGTGGCTCTCCCCGCGGCTCCAGCAGAAGCTGGCCCACAGGATCACCACTGAGGTCCCCGGCGTGGTCAGCGTGACCTGCAACATCACACCGAAGCCGCCATCGACGATGGAAGCCGTCTGAGCGGGCGCACTTCAGGCGCGCAGCGCGCCGCCCTTGCGCTCGACGGCCCTCGGTCCCCACACGCCCGGCACGAAGAAGTCCTGCCACCGCAACTTGCACTCCCGCACCATCTCGATGCCATACTCGCAGCGGCGCAGGTCGTCGCGCCCGCCGTTGTTCGATCCGAACGCAAATTTGCAGCCGAAATCCCTGGCCATCCGCAGAAAGGCTGCGCTGGGCAGCCGGTACCGGTTGTTGATCTCGATGGCGACGCCGTTGCGCACCAGGGCGTCGGTCACCTTCTTCATGCGCTCCTCGGTCCAGAGGCGGTCGTAGTCCTTCGCCAGCGGGTCAGGCAGGAACGTGGGGTTCACATAGATGTCAATCGGCTCCCGCTCCAGTATCCCGACCGTCCGCGCCACCAGGGTGTCCATAAACTCCTGCGGATCGGTGATCTCGCCCACCTCGGCCGGCATCCAAAGCCGCATGCGCCGCCCCTTGTTGTCGGTCCAGGTCATCGAATCGGTAAAGACGTAGTCGAAGAGGGCGACCGTCTGGCGCGAGAACATCTCTACCCACTCGCGCCCCTCGGCCTGCATGGCCACAAAGACCGGCTGCCCCTTGAGACTCTCGACAAATTTCCGCGCGCCCTCGTCGTCCTGCACCGGGAAGCCCTTGCCGCAGTTCACCGCGATCCCGTACTGAATGCCGTCGCGCCGCGACCGGGCCAGCGCCTCCTCCAGGGTGAATGCGCCCCTCACGTGAACGTGATAATCCACCATCGGGTAATTCCGCGCGCCCAGGGTGAGTATCTGGCGGTACACATCGTCCACCGCCGGCGCTGCGGCCCCGGCGTCAGGGAGCTCGTCCGGCAGCGGCCGGACGCGGATGCGGCGGAAGCGCGCCTTCGAGCCGGCGTCGTGGCCCTGAAGCGCGAAGGTGCCGCGGTCGAGGAACCGCCCGCGCTCGCTGCCCTCGGCGATGACCGGCGGCGCCGGTTCGTGGAAGTCCACGAGCAGCGTTCCGTTCAACCGCACCTGCACGTTCTTGCCGCGCACCGCGACCTGGATCTTGAACCACTCGCCATCTGCGACCAGTTGCTTGTAAACGTTGCGGACCCCATACAGCGAGCCTGTCTTCTTCCGTTCGCGGTACTCCCCTTCCCCGGTGGCCGTGTTGTTGATCTGGACCTCGAAGCCCTTCTGCGGCCAGCCCTTCTCCTGAAAGGCGGTGTGGAAGTAGATCCCGGAATTGCAGGCCGGCTGCGCCATGGCTTCCACTTCCAGCTCGAAGTTGCGGAAGTTGGCGCCACGCACGGGCCCGGAGTAGAACAGGTGCGACCGCGGCCCGTCGGCCGAGATCTGGCCGTCCACGACTTTCCACGAGCCCTTGTTCTCGCCGGCGCGCCAGCCCTCCAGGTTCCGCCCGTTGAACAGCTCCACCCAGCCGTCATCGGCGGCGTGGAGAACGGTCGCGGCCAGCGAACCCGTGAAGGCCCGCCGGGTGATGTCACATGATCGCATCTCTACAACCTCCGTGGGGCAGCCCTTTCGGGCTGCCGCCGGGCTTCGGCCCGGCGCCGGTCCCACTCAGCCCGTAGCCGTCGTCGCCGGCGGCGGGGCCACGCCGACGGCGGCCGAAGTGATCTCGATCCGCCACTTCCGCAGCGTGCCGGTGTCCGCGGCTTCCAGGTCGGAGACACGGAGTGTCCAGTTGCCTTGCATCGGCTGGCCTGCCATCGAGCGCAGACCGCCGGGCGAGGCTGAGTCGTAGCTGGCGATGAGATCGTCCTGAGCGCCGCCGCGCCGGGCGTGGAGCAGCGCCCGGCGGCCGCTGGGCGAGAGCAGCTCGACGCGCAGATCGCCGACGTAGGTGTGGGTGATCTCGACGTCCACCTTGATGCGGCTGACGATCCCCGAGGCGGCGATGGCCAGCGTGCTGGCTACGCCGGCGGGCGAGTTGTCGGGGATGGCAAGCATCGGCGCGGCTTCGGCCGCGACCGAGCGCGAGGCGGCGGCCTGACCCGCCTTGAACTTGATGACCGGGTCGGGCGCCTCGATGTCCGAGATCACCAGGCCCGACTCGCGGCCGTCCCACTCGCGGGTGTTCGGAGTGGACTCGCTGGAGAGCGCCAGCCCCTGGACGGCGCCGAACAGGTCGCTGCCGTCGCCGAGATTCCCGTTCATCTCCAGGTCCCGGTGGCCGTCGGCCTGCAACAGTGCGCACTGGTAGTGCCGCCTGGCCGAGCCCTCCTGCCACTCGTTGGAGCCGAAGATGTCGCAGTGGTAGATGGCCAGCCCGCTCGCAGGCAGACCGCGATCGAGGTCCATCTTGGCCCTGTTCTCGACGACGAAGTACTCATTGGGCTTGCTGGTGGGATACCGGATCAGGGTGGCGTAGTCGCCGTGGCGGGCTTCGCACTCGCGGGGAGCATTCAGATCAATGACGTTGTCGCACCAACCGGCCAGGTCGCGGAGGTACCCGCACACCGGCGAGGGGCTGCGGCCGGAGTCAAGATGGTTGCCTGAGCCCATCAGACAGTAGACGCCGATGCCAGCGCTGCGGACGTTGTCGCCGTCGCGCTGGCCGTAGTCGTACAGATCGGGGAAGCGGCACAACAGGTGGCCGCTCTCGTGGCAGAAGGTGCCGATGCTCAGATCGGCGGCGGTGCGTCCCAGGCTGGTGAGCATGTAGAGCTCAGTGCGCAGGTTGCCCACCTGGAGCCCCAGGAAGGAGTTGTGGGGCCACAGCTCGCCCAGATACTGGGTCCGCCCCGCGTACATGATGCTGAGCGCGTCGATGATGCCTTCCTGGCGCGAATCGAACTGGGTCAGGTCGATGCCGGCGGCGACCGCAAGCTGAAGCGCTTCCCCGACCAGCAGGTTCTGCGCGTAGTAGTGGAGGTTGCGGCTCAGCCGGTAGGGACCGACGACCACGTTGGCGTAGTCGAGTTTTCCGCTGGAGACGCGGCGGTAATACTCACGCACCGAGCAGATGTTCCCGTTGCCGGTGTAGTTGTCGCCGTTGAGCATCTCGCTCACATCGGCGGCAGTGACGCTGGTCGCCACGTCCTGAAACTCCACGAGGATGGTCAGCCCGCGCACTTGACCGGTGCTGAGCTGGCGCCCCTCCAGCAGTCCCTGGTTGGGGCCGAGGGTGCGGACGACCGTGTCGGCGCTCGCCGCACCTGGCGGCAGGCCGGCCAGCCGGCGCCCTTCGGTCCTGGCGCTGCGCATCGCCTCCGATTCCTGCAAGTGCCGGACGAGGCCGGCCGGCGAAGGCTGGTCCAGCGAAACGCCGGTCGATCGCAGGCGTGTGCCTTCGAGCCGGGCGTAACAGAACTCGCCGAGCGAGTAGTCATAAACGGCCGTGTAGCCGGCCGGATCTTCGTAGCGGGCGCAGAACTCGTCGCCGGAGACTTTGAGCTTCACCTCGGAGCCTTTTTCCTGGATGAATGTCAAGATCTCGCCAAAGATTACGCTCATTGGTTGTCCTCCCTGTGCTGGTGTCAGGTATCGACACCGGTTGGGCCGCGAGAAGCTCGTCTCGCCTCCAGCTCGGTCACTTTGGCCATTCGGACCGCGTCGGATTCGCGGGCATGGGCTTCGGCGCCGGCCGGGGGAGACTCGCTGACCGCGACCTTGGTGGATTCGAACTGGCCCCCCGCCACGCGGGCGTAGCAGAACAGGCCCAGCTCATCGTCGTAAACTGCCGAGTAGCCGGAAAGGGTCTCGTAGGTGGCGTACCACTCGTCGCCCCAGACCACCAGTTCCACCCCGGGGCCGTTGGCCTGAGCCAGCGTCACTTTTTCGCCGAAGAGCGCGCTCATGGGGATCACCTCCAGTCGCCCCTCCCAGTTACGCGCCAACAATTATACACCGCCCCGCCCCCACCTGGGGTAGCATACGACCATGAACTTGCGATTCAGACACTGGGGAAGGGTTCAGGCGGTGCGCGGGTGCGGTTGAACGCAGCAGAGCCGGAATTGGGGAGAAGAGGCTGGAGCGGTTTGGCGTGTGGGCGGGTTCGGATAGCAGGGCGAAGAAAGGGGCCGGACGGATCAGAGGAGGGCCGGTCAAAGTAGGTGGAGAGACAAGCGGGGCCGGTTCCGCAGGAGTGCGGGGCGGCGGAGACCGGGGATGGCAGGCAAACAGTAGGATAGCGCTCGGCCAGGCGGTTCAGGACGTCGCGCCGGATGAGGTGGCGGAAGAAGTCGGCCTCGGCGGCCGCGGAGACGTGCTCCAGATAGTCGAGCTCGCCGTGGCGCAGGGCGTCCAACAGGAAGCCGCGGTCGTATTGGAAGGCCAGCAGGTCCATCATTTCCTCCGCTGGCGGGCGGCTGGGGGCGGCGGCAGTCGCAGTGCCTTTTCCAGTTGGTCGATGGTGGCGAGCATGCGCC
>ERZ1292640.4599-Hain-H43-02um-R1-4599-length-10461-cov-5_pt1 | contig 10461 bp, 9 predicted proteins | sample MGYA00564404_ERZ1292640 | MGnify/ENA primary metagenome ERZ1292640 (study PRJEB36523, sample SAMEA6512636) | groundwater metagenome | collected 2019-01-08 | study: AquaDiva: Metagenomics assemblies of 32 groundwater samples | reverse complement strand
GAAATAGCAGCTGTGGACCCCTCAAGTTTTCCTGCGAAAAAAAAGATGCATGAGGGGTCCGCGCTTTGCAATATTCACAGCCGTGGAACTGGGTTCCACACGTGGCCCGAAGGTTAAACAGGTTCGCCCTTCGGGCCACACCTTATTTTCCGGTACTTCCAAAGCCATCAACACCCCTTGATGTGTCATTTAAAACTTTCACTTCTTCAACGAACGGAGTTGCCACTGGAATTATGAGCAGCTGCGCAATGCGTTCTTTTTTTCTAAAATCAACGCGTGTTGTAGAAATATTCCATAATACGATTTGGATCTCGCCCCGATAGCCAGCGTCAATAATACCACCTGCTGTCTTGATTCCACGCTTTGCAAGTGACGACCGGTCAGCCACCATACCTGCAAAACCGGCCGGCAGCGCTATTGCCACACCTGTTCTAGCCAATACACCCTGACCTGAGAGCAAAACAATATCCTCGCAACAATACAGATCCAAACCAGCGTCGTCCGGATGGGCGCGCGTTGGTAATGTTGCATCTTCAGACAGTCTTTTGATATTCACTGAATTTAAATCAATCAATTAACCCCCCTTAGCTTTCGCCACAGCCAGCTCCTTAAGCCGTAAATGCAAGCCTGAAATCACACAAACTTCCTGGGTAGCGGTCAAGAGATCCTTGATTATGGCCTTACCTTCTGCAAACTCGGCTTCGCCAAACAGCACCACAAACTTGGCACCATGCTTAACCGCAAGCTTAAGCTGTTGCGAGAAACCATCAACGCCAAGCGGAGTGATCACACTAAGACCCTCATTGCGCGACAGGCACGCCACCTGCTCAGCCGCCAAGCGATACTTCGCCGCTGGCAGCGCGATAAAGACATCAATAGATGGTTCAATCTTTGGCAACAAACCATGTGTTTCTAAGAAGTTCTGCATAGTCACGTCGCCGAGCCCGAAGCCTACTCCAGAAAGCTTGTAGTTCCCGAAAATAGCAAGCAGGTTGTCATATCTTCCGCCGCCAAATATCGCACGGCGGTTGTCGGGCGACGTATCATACATCTCAAAAACCGTCCCAGTGTAATAATCCATCCCACGCATCACCGTTGGATCAAACACCACGGACTCGCCTTTAACGCCGGATTGGGCGAGAAAATCAAAAAGCGCGTTAAGCTCATCAGTCCCCACGCACTTAAATGCCCGAGACACGTCTGCGAATGACGAGCTGAAAAACTTTTCCATCTTATCCTTTTGATCAGCTGAAATACCAATCCCATCCAATACAGCCTTATAAGCTTCCTCTCCAATCTTTGCTTTAGCATCCAGTACCTTTACGATTTTTAAGGCCGCATCGGCTGAAAGACCGAGTACATTGCCGAAAAAATGATCTATGAGTTTTCTGTTATTCACCTTGATAATGGCGTTTTGTTCTCCACCAAAAGTTTTCATCAAATCAACCGCCAGCGTTAAGATCTCAGCATCAGCAAGGAGCGGGTCACCCCCTAAAACATCAACATTAAGCTGCCAATGCTCTCTCAGCCGCCCTCGCTGAGGGCGTTCGTAACGCCATAAATTCGGTATGCTGAACCAGCGTATGGGCTTGGCAAGCTCATGGAATCTTGCAGCCACCATCCTGGCCAAGGTAGGCGTCATTTCAGGCCTGATGGCAAGCTTGCGCCCACCGCGGTCTATGAGCCAATAGAGCTGCTGATTGACAATTTCCTCGCCTGTTTTTGCGGCAAAAAGATCAAACGGCTCGAGCAACGGGCCATCATATTCTAGATATCCGTACCGTTGGATAACCTGGCGCATGCGATCAAACATCCAGCGTCTGATCGCCATATCTTGCGGATAAAAATCACGCGTCCCTTTGTAAGATTGAGAACTCAGTGCCATTTATAGAGGTCTAATCGAATGATGAAGTTCACGTCAATTAGCTTTTTTTTGGAAGTTTTTTTTTGAGTGACTTTTTCGTAAGTTCTGCTACCCGTAAAAAGAAGGGAGAAAAACATGATTTCCAACGACCTTGGGTTTACTAAAGACTTGTTTATCATGCCGTTTGACCATCGAGGCTCATTTCAGGAAAAACTCTTCGGTATAAAGGGCCGCGAGCCTACTGAAACCGAAATACGTGAGATTTCATCGTATAAAAAAATAATTTATGAAGGTTTCAAAAAGGCTGTCGCAGCCGGTGTGCCAAAGGATAAAGCCGGGATCTTGGTTGACGAGCAATTCGGCTCAGAGATCTTGAAAGACGCCAAAGCCCAGGGATTCATCATTGCATGCCCTGCCGAAAAATCCGGCCAAGATGAGTTTGATTTTGAATATGACAACGAGTTCGGTGCACACATAAACAAATTCACCCCTTCGTTTGTAAAAGTGCTGGTGAGGTACAATCCAGACTCAGACCCGGTATTGAACAACCGGCAGCTAGAGCGGCTAAGAAGGCTCTCTGACTATTGTCATTCGCATAACAACAAATTCATGTTTGAACTTCTGGTGCCGGCCACGAAAGACCAGCTTGCCAAAGCAGGCGGCGATACAGCTAAATATGACAAAGAACAGCGCCCAACGCTTATGGTGCAAGCCATGAAGGAGATCCAGAACGCCAGCGTTGAACCGGATGTCTGGAAACTAGAAGGCATTGAAACCGCATCCGACTGCCTGCGAGTCGCAAACCAGGCTCGAAGTGGTGCGCATAGGAAAAACGTTGGTGTCATAGTACTCGGTAGAGGCGAAAATACTGAGCGTGTGCGCCACTGGTTATCCACCGCAGCCAGCGTGCCTGGCTTGATTGGTTTTGCTGTAGGCCGAACGATATTCTGGGAACCGCTGAAAGCTGCGAAGGAAGGCAAGATCTCCCCAGCACAAGCGTCAGACCAGGTTGCAAAAAATTACAAGGAGTTCTGCGACCTCTGGACTTCATGCCGCGAAGGCTGCTGCTGTTGCTGCGGGGAATGACTAAAACCAGTATTTAACAGCGCCAAAAAGGTTTATCACGTTATAAGACGCCACGTTGGTCTGTGGGGTTTGGTACATGACATTAACCTGAAAACCTACTGAAAGATTCTCCCCTATACGATGATCAAAAAACATCTGTGGCCCTGTAGACACCGACGAGGAACTCCCACTCATACCACCGATTGGCGTACTCATAGAAACCGAGTAATTGGCGAGACCAAGTTTAAACCCAATACCGAGTCCATCCATATCACCGGTGAAGTAATAATTCCCCTCCACCCCATAAAGTGAAAAAGTCGCAGAACTACTGACGGACCCGACTAAAACATCATGACCTGATCTCGTAAAATATGCCCCTACTCCAAAGAAAGGCGTCATTCGCCGACCTAGCGTAAACCCATAACCAGGACTGGTGGCCGCCCCATTGAGATTAGGCGAAGTCGCACCTATAAGACCGCCCAAATAGGTCATGGATGGTTCCTTAGACATCGTATCAGCACAAAACAATGAAACGCTAATCAATGTAACGGAAATCTTTGCTATAAACTGATTTATAATTTTTCTTTTCATAATAGATTGGATTTTACTGAATTACATTCATTTGTCTATAAAGCAAGACGCCCTTTCACGCATGAACGTAAAAGGGCGTCTTCTAATTAACAGTGACTACAGGTTTTAACGCGCGTGTCTTGCTACTACTCCGCAGGCTTCACCCAAAGTCATGCATTCCCCATAGCCCCGGCCAAAACGTTGGCCATTAACCCTTCCGACAAAAACATACGTTATACGATTCCTATATCCGAATTCCTGGCATTGCTGTTGTATTGAATAGCGATCATTCCCTATAAAGTTGAATGACAAGCCATCCAACGATCCTGTCGCCTCTATGCAAACTGGTGGCTCAGGAGGCATTGGCGGATTCGGCGGATATGGTGGATTCACCACTCCTGACTTAATTTCATTTATGATCCTGGCTGTCCTTATATAAGAACGATAAACGAGAGGATATTGATACTCTGCGTCGTAAAGATAATGTTCAACCAAAGCAAAGCTATTAAGCACTCTATTCACCTCAAAAGAGCAATCCCTTGGAGGCGTAGGCCATGAATGATCCATTGGAGCAAGTCGCCTACTCTCGCAATTCGCCAGCGAATTTGCATTCAACACGAATCTGCTTACCGCGTCTTTCACACTCCAGCTCATATTGGTCCAACGGACGTGGCTATCTAGCTGCTGTGCTTCGGCATTAAGACGCGCACCGGAACCATTACCAACGGTACCATCCCCATGATCCGCAAAAGTTTGCATCGGTAAACTTAATGAAACAAACATCAATCCAAACACATAAAACCAAGATTTCATATAACTCCCCTTTCAAAGTTCAATGGGCCTTTAATAGTGAATCCCAACTCTCGCGTGACTCATAGCAAAATACTTACCAAATAAACACATGTTTTTTGTGCGTTTCAGCAAAAAACATACTTAACTGGAGACCATTTGACCCTGATATTGGAAAAAAACAGTTCAATTTTACAAAAAGATATCCACGCTACCTCACATCCCCCACTTCAGTGTTAAACTGGGATTTTGCATTTAAAACCTACCGCTACGGTTTTAAATGCAAAATCCAGGTTAAATAAAATGTCCGCTCATCAAATCCTAAATTCCCCTGCCAGGGATCATGCGAAGCGAATGTTGATGGTGGTGTGGAATCACCGAATAGATTTTGAATGGTAAACCTGCTGGATAATGTTTTAGTGATTTTATACTCAGCCAAAATATTAGTGCGGAACCCCGTACGCGCGTAGAAATCCTCAACCGGCGCCGGTGCCTTAACAAACGTGTCTACAGCGCTTTCTAAAACCGAATTTAAACCAAGTAGCAATCTCCGATTAATTAACTGTGATGCTAGATTTAACTTAAGCATATAAGGCGGATACTTTGCCCACGCATTCCTAGCAGCATTAGCAAGCTGAAGCGCCCGATTCGCCCGCTCATTAATAAACGGGCGTGAATACCCGAATGACACTGAAGCCTGAAAAGCTTCAATAGGATGCCAGCGGCTCCTTAACTCGCCACCCAAGGAAGCAAAATCATCCGGCGAGTTCATCACACCAGCAAAGAAACCAAATTGCTTTATCCCCATTTCAGCAACTCCAGACGGGAGTGCCCCATCCCCTTCTCTGAAAAAATGAAAATGGATCTGATCTCTATAGATATTGTAATAAAGATCAGCCTCAAGATTCACCGCCGCAGCAAACTCCCTGTGGAAGTTTAACTCGAAACTATCCATGCGCTCAGGCTTCATTGGCGCTAACGGCTCCTGGCCAAGCTTCCTAAGTTTGTTATTTACCCCTTCGTTGGACACATAATGACCGATGTCAGGTGTAAGAAACCCGCGTTGATAAGATGCTGCGACATGAGTCACGCGATTGACTTCAAATGCTGCGGTCAATCTTGGTGACAAGCTTGATAACTTAAGACCGCCAAGAGGGATCGGCTGCGTGAAATCAAAGAATGAATTCGCTGCATCCACATCGCTGTACAAGAATGTATCGTGGCGGATGGCGGCTGACAAAATCCACTTTTGCCCAAGCCTCAGCACATCCTCAGCGAATACTCCGAGCTGCGACCAATTCGTATCAAAGGAGTTACCGTCACTTAATTCTGAATCCTTTGACAAATAGTGTTTTGCCTTGCGGAAATATCTCTTCTCCGCGGTGACCCCCGCAGCAAGCTTGTTATTCTCAATGCTTGAATTACGGTACAAAACCCTGCTCTGAAAATGTGATTCAGAACCACCAGAATTATACTGGCCAAACGGCGCGGTGCCCACTGGATCAAGAAAGAGACCACGGAACTCCTGGTCGTATAATTCACCTGACAACGTGAATTCCAACAAATCAAACTCGCCAAGTGACAATGTGATTTCAGGTTTCACGCCGAGAATGGCTTGATGAAAATAATCCATAGTTGTTATCTGATTGGTCTGGAAGTTGATCTCCTGGTAAAAAAGATTAAAACCAAACTCACCATGTCTTAGATAAGTCCCGAACTTATAATTTGGCCTTGGATAACCTCTGACCTTTTTTTCCCTGTAACCCTGGAAGTATAAACTACTAGCATCAGACGTAAGGCCAAAGCCGTAGTCATTATCAAATTTAAACCCAGGCCCCTCTGCAATTCCTGCATAGAAAAACACATCTTTGCCATCACCATAATTTAAGCCGTGTCCAGCTTCAATAACCGTTAACTCTTCACGAAGCCCCCATTGCACATTGACAAAAGTACCTGCATCATCGCTCCCGTTCTTTGGTACTAGATTTACAAAGCTATTGATCGCACCACTGCCATTCACAATAGCGCTAGGGCCGTTGACTACCTCTATTGTCCGAATCTCTCCTAAAAATGGGGACGCGTAGCCTGCCATATAGCCCCAATTGGACCTCTGATTAAGTGACTGACCATCTAATGCAAACATGCTTTTTGAATTCACCCCCGGCATAACTCCTCGGGTCGCAAGCAGAGGACCAAGGAACTCATGAAATCCAAAATGAATTCCAGGCACCCTGTACTGCAATAATTCCCATAAAGTTTTCGCTGGGGTTACATTAATCTCATTAATACAAATCGCATGCGTTGTGCCAGGAGCCTTAAGCGTTGTTGTATCAAAAAATGATATCGACGAAACACTAACATCGATATCCATGAGTTCTTCCAGGCCAAGTTCAATCAGATCAGTCGCAACATAACTAAAACCTGGAAATGACGACAGAGCTGCGACAATGACAGTTGGCCATTTAGTTAGATTGGCGAGCACCCTTGTTTTACGGCAAAGCATCAAGTTCAAAACTTGCAACTAGCCAGCCATCTGGCGGCATATTTTGCGGCTGATTCTTGGGGTAATTCAAGGGTGGCACGAATTATAGAATTGATTATTTTGTGTCTTGTCATGAATGCATCGGCAAATGCTGTCAGCAGCGCTCAAACTGACAAGTCTCTTGAATACCGGATAAAAGGCGCCTTCCTTTATAATTTTGTAAAATTTATAGATTGGCCAGACACGTTTTTTAAAAAAAATTCTTCCCCTATTGTAATTTGCATACTTGGGAAGAATCCATTCCCAGATTCCCTATTAAATGCTTTAACGACAAAAAAAATTCAAAATAGGCAACTTTTCTTACAAAATCTATCTAGTGCCAAAGACTATCCAGGCTGCCATATCATCTTTGTCAGCTTGTCTGAAAAACCATACTTGCATCACACAATGGAACACTTATGCAACGCCAAAGCTCTTACGGTCAGTGAAATAACTGGTTTCACAAAATCAGGAGGCGCTATCCAGTTATTCACTGACGAGAGCAAAATTAGATTTGAAATAAATACTGATGCTACCGGCAAAGCAGGACTAAACGTGAGCTCAAAGCTCCTGAACCTGGCAAAAAAAGCACCACCACAAGAAGATCACAAAGAAGAAAAAGAATATACGCAGGAATCCCAAAATAAGAACTCGGATAAATATACGGACAAATATAATGACTAGAAAATTTCTGCCTAAATTCATATCAATAAAATTCAAAATCATACTCATTACTATGTTTACAGTGGGAGTCGCGCTTCTTTTTACAGATACAGCCCTCATTGTTTATGATGTTTTTGCGTTTAAGCGGATTACCAGGCAGAAGATCGCCACTTTAGCATCAGTGATCGGCTCCAACAGCACTGCCGCAATCACGTTCATGGATCAGGCGGCAGCAATTGAAATTCTTTCTGCATTAAGAAAATCAGACTCAATCATTTCCGGATGCCTCTACACAAACTATGGCAATTTATTTGCCACCTATTTGCGTGAAGCCTCTAAAAATGGCAACAAGGCATCATTTTGCCCCGAGCAGGCTGGTGAGCTTGGTTTCTTTTTCTTCCGTGATACACTCACTCATTCAATGCCGGTCCTGCTCAATAAAGAACGGATAGGAACAATCACATTAAAGACTGATTTACTTGAAATCAGCAATCGCTTAAGTCAGTACGCGCTAGCTTTGTTTATTACGTTTATAATTTCAGCGATACTTGCTTTTTGGTTTCTGTCGGTTTTCCAGAAATTAATAATTAATCCAATACTTCAACTTGCCTCGTCCGCCAGGTTGATTTCACAAAAAAAAGATTACTCAATACGCGCTGCCGTGAAATACGACAAAAAAATCAGTGACGAAGTCACCCTTCTGATAGATGCCTTCAACGACATGTTGGATAAGTTACAGGAAGGTCAGGAACAGTTAAAAGAAGCGGTGCATACGCGTGATGACTTTTTATTGATCGCTGCTCATGAACTCCGCACCCCAATGACCCCGCTGAAATTAAATATACAACTTATAGACAAGATGCTGAAGGCTAAAAAACCAGCTGAATCAGTATTGGAAATAGCCACAATAGCGAATCGCCAAGTCGACCGATTTGCCATGCTCATTGAGCGCCTGCTTGACATATCAAGAATCGCGAGTGGGCAATTAAAGTTGAATTTGGAGGAGGTAGATTTATCATCCATGGTCTCTGAAATCATTCAAAGGTTCAAAGAGGAATTCACCGTATCTAAGTGCTCTTATGAGCTCTCACTTCAACAGCCAATCATCGGCCAATGGGACCGTCTCAGGCTCGAGCAGGTGATAATCAACCTGATTGATAACGCATTAAAATACGGGAAGTGCAAACCCGTCAAAATCAGCACCTGGAGCATAGCGAACTCTGCATATCTTGCCATTGAGGATCATGGGATAGGCATGACCGCCGAGGAACAAAGACGTATATTCATGATGTTCGAACGGGTTGTGACTTGAAATTAGTTCAGTGGCTTGGGCCTGGGGCTCTACATCAGCAGGCAAATACTTAATGCACATGGCGGCAACATAACAGTCAAAAGCCAACCGGAGATAGGCTCTGTTTTTACCGTAGAACTTCCGTTAAATTTGCCCTGATTTCGACAATTCTACAAAGAAAATGCTGCCGCCAATGGGATTGTCCTCGACCCATATTTTCCCGCCGTGCAAATCTACGATCTGTTTTGCGATCGCGAGCCCTAGTCCAGTGCCTTTAACACCTTCTTTGCCAAGCCGTTCAAATCTTGTAAAAATACGCTGTTTATCGTGATTTAATATCCCCTCACCGTAATCTTTTATTGAGACCAGCCAGCTCTTTTCTTTTTCGGATATACTGATCTCTATAGACTTCCCTTCATGGCTGTATTTGATGGCATTGGAAATAATGTTCACGAATACATCACTGATTAGCGGATTCACACTAGCGGTACACCCGCACCGTGGTGTGTATTCTACTTTCAATCCTTTCATCACTAATTGATTTTCAAAATCCTTCAATACATCACTAATGATTGCGCTAAGATCATAGTAGCCAAGCTCTATTCGCTCAACACTCGCTACTTTGGCGTATCTAGAGGCGCTCTCGCACATATCAATAATGCGGGTTGAACTTTGAAAAATGCCATCAATGATCTTCTTTTTTGTTTCATCACCCTCTATCTTGGCCAGAAGCTCAGATGATGACTTCACTGCAGATGCAGGGTTAATCAAATCATGTCGTAGGATATCGGTAAACAGGTCTTTCAGGCGGTTGGATTCCTTTAGTTTTTCAGCATATGTTTTAGTGGCGAGCTCTGCACGTTTACGGTCACTGATATCCCTGGCAATCGCGCAAACATAGCTCTCACCTTCAAGAGAGATTAGCCTCGCGACCAACTCCACATCAGATACACTCCCTGATTTTGAGCGGTGCATGGTTTCAATACGCAGCAATCCCTTATGTTTCAACTCTCGCAAAAATCCGTTTAATTTTTCTTCAACGATAGATGGGTCTATTTTTGAAATAAATTTACCAATCAGTTCTTCACGCGAATAACCAAGGTAATTACATGCGCTATCATTAGCATAAATAATCTGCCCACTGATATTAAGCCAGAATACACCATCTCCAGCGTTCTCAACGGCGTTATGAGCAAACTCAAATCTTCTTTCGTCATATTTAAGTTTAAATATAAATAAGGTAATAAATAAACCACTCAACCCTACTATAACCCTGGAAAATACATCAGCAAGAGGGTGATATAAATCATGCAGTAGCGTATCCACCATTAAATAAACAACGGAAGTAGTCACACCGACAAAAATCGCTAGAGCAATATTTCTTGTCCTACCGACCGGCTTACTCAAACCATGGAGTGAGAACCAAGTCTGCTTGAGCATGGTCGTCAGTGAATATCATAAAAGAATCAACAAAGCAGCCGGTTAATAGTGACGGCGATTACCTATCGTGCATAGAACAAGTAGCCAGTTGCACTAAACATGGAAATGTTGTTAATACATTTGCATGTCTGGGCATAACAAATGGAGCAAGATTAAACGTGTTAAAGGGGCGGTAGATGCAAAAAGGGGCAAGCTCTTCACCAAGCTGCTACGTGAAATTGAAGTTGCCACACGCCTTGCTGGCTCAGATCCGCGGAG
>ERZ1292640.4598-Hain-H43-02um-R1-4598-length-10461-cov-8_pt1 | contig 10461 bp, 7 predicted proteins | sample MGYA00564404_ERZ1292640 | MGnify/ENA primary metagenome ERZ1292640 (study PRJEB36523, sample SAMEA6512636) | groundwater metagenome | collected 2019-01-08 | study: AquaDiva: Metagenomics assemblies of 32 groundwater samples | reverse complement strand
TCATGGTCACCGATCCGTTGAGTTGGATCGAGCCCTTTGCGGAGGCGGGCGCCGACAGCATCATTTTCTGCTTCGATTCGACTGACGATCCGGCCCGAGCGCTGCGCCGCATCCGATCTCTGGGCAAGCCAGCCGGCGTTTCCCTGCTTATTACCGAGCCACTGGACGTGCTGGAGCCGTACTGGGAACTTCTGGATATTGTCACGATCGTCGGAACCGCCATGGGCATCAAAGGCGCTTCCATGGATTCCTCGGTTCCCGGCAAAATCCGGCGCGCGCGCGAGATCATCACGCAGCGCGGGTTGCACACGGAGATCGAAGCTGATGGCGGCATCCGGCGTGAGACCGTGCCGTTGTTGAAGGCCGCCGGAGCGGATTTTATTGTGCCAGGCTCGCTCATGTTTAAGGATGACCCGCCGGCCATGCGCCGTTGGCTGGCCAGCCTGTGAATCTCAAATTTGGAATCTGAAATTTGAAATTTCAAATCGACATACTGGGTCTGGGTTGCACAGCCGTGGATGAGTTGATTTATGTGCCTGCTTACCCGCCAGCCGATGCCAAAGCGCGCGTGTTGCGGCGCGAGCGGCAATGCGGCGGGCTGACCGCCACGGCCTTGGTCGCCGCCGCGCGTCTTGGCGCCAGATGCGCTTACGCCGGGGTGCTGGGTGAAGACGGCCAATCGCGGTTCGTTTTGGACTCCCTGCAACGGGAAGGCGTGGATGTCAGCCACGTCCTCCGTCGCGCGGGCGTGCGCCCTATCCAATCGGTCATCGTGGTCGGTGAAAGGCGCAAGACGAGGAATATCTTTTTCTCTCTGGACGGAGTCTTGGGAGCCGGCGCCAAGACTCCCTCAAAGGAAGTCGTATGTTCTGCCGGTGTGTTGCTGGTGGACCTCTATGGCGTTCCTGGGATGATTCGCGCCGCGCGCCTGGCTCGCGCAGCCGGCATTCCGGTGGTGGGCGACTTCGAGCGGTCGGATGTGCCCGGTTTTGACAGATTGCTGCCTTTGGTCGATCACCTGATAGTGCCTTCCGACTTCGCCTGCAAGTTAACCGGGGCCAGCCATCCGGCGGCCGCTGCCGCCAAGTTGTGGGCGGCAGACTCACCTCCAAAATGGCGCCGAAGTGTCGTCGTGGTGACATGCGGGGCCAACGGCTGCTACTACATCGACTCGGAGAGAAAACAGCCGGAGCATGGTCCGGCCTTTAAAGTCAAGGTGTCGGACACCACGGGTTGCGGCGACGTGTTTCATGGCGCATACGCGGCGGCGCTGGCTCGGGGGATGGCGCTGCGGGAGCGGATTCGCTTTGCGGCCGCGGCGGCGGCTCTCAAAGCGACCAAGCCCGGCGGCCAGGCCGGCATTCCGACGCGGGCAGCGCTGGAGGAATTCTTACAGGCGCAAACCGCACCGCTGCAAACCGGCCGCAGGCTGGAGGCATAGGAAAGATCGAATGAACACAGCCCAGCCAACGCCGCAAACAAAGTCGTTAAAGCGTTACAGCGTTCAATCGTTAAATGAGTTGCACGGACGCTACATTCGCGCAGCCTGCAAACACATTCATGGATAGTTGTACCAAGAATTTGGCCCAGGAATTGGAGGAAGCATTGGCCACAGTGCCGGTGCTCGACATCCACACTCACCTGGTCGGTGGCAAGCTCGGCGCACACGGGCTGCACGACCTTTTGCTTTATCACATGGTGGTGAGCGATCTCTACGCGGCCGGCTGTCCGACGGGCGCGCGGCTGACGCAATATCCGAGCTGGCCAAGCAAAGAGGAGGCACATGGTCGCATCCGGGAAGCGCTCCCCTTTTTGCTGCACATTCAAAATACGAGTTCGTTCTGGGCTTTGCGCATGATCCTGGCGGACCTCTATGACTGCCGGGAGCCGATCACGGCGCAGAACTGGCTGCGCCTGGACGAAATGGTGCGAGAACGGGCCGAGGACCGCGCCTGGCATCACTCGATTCTAGACCGGCTAAACATTCAGCGCACCGGCACCGAAATCGCGCGGCGGGGGGCAGGGGAAGATGATGACCGACTGCAATACGCGCTCGAATGGGGCTTCTTCACGCGTTGCCAGTGGGGCGAATATGACACGGCGCTTTACGAGCTGGAACGTTGCTGGGGGCGGACGCCGTCCAGTCCTACGCCTATCGGCGCCGGCACGCGTCCCCCGGTCGAGCGCACGATCCGGTCCCTCGACGACGTGCATGCGGCGGTCGAGCATTATGTCGAGACGATTCCTTACGGCCAGGTCATTGCCACGGCCACGCATCTTTCCACGGAGATTGATTATAGCTTGGTGAACGATAGCGAGATGGAAGCGGCCTTAGCGGTCCGGTCGCGGGCCGGGCAGAGAGAGCGCGACATTTACGCGTCTTACATTAACGAGGCTTTCCTCACCCGATTGGAAAAGCACGGCCAGGAAATTGTTTTTCAATTCAGCTTTGGCGCCGAGCCTCTGCCGTTTGAGACGGGCAGCCGATTGTCTCAACGCACCATTGGCCAACTGGCCGGGATCATCGGACGCCATCCGCGATTGCGCTTTCAATGTTTTCTTTCCAGCCGGCACGCCAATCAATCGCTCTGCACGCTGGCGCGCGAGTTGCCCAACTTAAGCCTGGCCGGTTACTGGTGGCACAACTTTTTCCCGGAAACGATCCGCCAAGTCATGGCCGAGCGCCTCGACATGTTGCCGGCCAACAAGCAAATCGCGTTTTTCTCCGATGCCTATTGTGTCGAATGGAGCTATGGGAAAGCGATGCTGGTGCGGAAGCAGATGGCTGAGGTGCTGGCGCAGAAGATTCAGCAAGGCCAATACACACGCGAGCTGGCGATGGAGATCGCGCGCGCGATTCTCTACGACAGTCCGCAGTCGCTGCTCGGCATGGCGCCCCGGTCTAGCGTAACCAAGGCGGCGGCGAATTGAGCTGAGTCTTGTTCGTTTGTTGGGAGATCGGAATCGCAAAGTTCCTGATCTCACTGCGGCTGTCCGGGGATCGAATGTGATGCAAGTATGCCCTGACTGCCAGGTGGTGTTTCCCCGAGTTGCGGGCCGCAAATTCCCTCCCCAAGCGTTGACATTCCCAGGAAGTCAAACATCCTTGTTTTGCATGAAAACGGCCACGTTGAGACGGTTGCGACACGATTTCGGCAGCGTCTTCTCCAACCCGCCGTTCAACGTCAACGCCGTGGACGCCGCCAACTGCGAAGTGCGAAGTCCGAGGTGCGAAGTTCGTCCAGTTCGGCAATCGAAATTCGTCATTCGTCATTCCCCCTGCCTCTGGATTCAACTGTTCCACTCCGCGCTGAATGAAAAGGGCCGCGCCGGCTTCGTCATGGCCAACTCCGCCTCCGACGCCCGCTCCTCCGAACAAGAACTCCGCCGCCAGTTCATCGAAAGCCGCGATGCGAATGAACGAGCGGCCAATCCATGAAAGAGCCTATGACAATCATCCTTGAAGCAATCCTCGCTTACCTCATCAACCTCGCTTCCGGCGAACGCTCCGCCGCCATCGCCGCTTCTCGGGAGCGCAAACTCAAGGAAGCACTTGAGCAAGAGGAAGCCTTGAAGAAGGCGCTCGCTTCCACCCGCTCTGTTCGTGACGAGGTTCGTGCCACCTGCATCGAACTCGCCCGCAGCCGAACGCGGCTGGGCGTCACGCCGCAGGAAGAACCGGTCTGGCGGCTTCTCTCCGACGATTCCTTCCAAACCGACCTAACCGAATGGCTCATGGCTGGCGGCATAGCCGAAGGCAACGCGGCCAAGGACAGGTTGTTGCGGGCGATGGAGCTTGCTCTTTCCGATGCCGGCGTGAGTCCCGAGCAGATCACCTTCCTGAAAACCGGCTACTTCGACGCCTTGGAGAAAGCCGTATTCGCGAGCCCGATCCTCGCCCACTGGCGACACCAACTGAGCCTCGATTACCTCCGCGAACAGGTGGCCGTGCTGCGCCGGCGCGCCGAGGAAGCTGCCGGCGTGTTCTCCCCCGAGAAGCAAAAGGCCGCCCTCGACCGTTACTGCGAAAAGGCACTCAACGCGTGGGACATCATCGATCTGTGCAATCTACCGGAGGGCGACATCCACATGGCGACCCAAAAGCTTCTCCTCCGCCAGCTCTACATGCCCCTGCGTATCGAGGTCGAGCCGACTAAGCAAGGCGAAGGGGACGATGCCGCGCTGGCCAGACTGGAAGAACAGCGCGAAATCCGCCGCCACCGCGAAGCCGGGCATCTCTTGACGGATGAACACGATCGCCCAAGCCGCGAGATCTCGCGCGCTCCCGTCGGTGAACGCTTGACCGCGTCGAGCCGACTGGTTGTTCTCGGTGACCCCGGTGGCGGCAAGACCACTATGCTCCGTTGGATGGCCACTGCCTACCTGCTGCGGCACAAGGGCGATGCTGCATTCAGCCAAGTTCCCGACAGCCAGACCCTACCCAACAAGCCATGGATTCCTGTGCTCATCCGCTGTCGTGACCTGGGCGAACAGGACCTCTGCCGCTGCTTCACTGACTTCCTAACCCAGCACCTCAACAAGACGGAGCTTCTTCCGGCGGAGGCGGAGGTCATGCGGGCCGTCATCCTCGACCGCATTGCCAAAGGCGAAGCCCTTCTGCTCGTGGATGGTCTGGACGAGATTACGAATCCCCGTGTGCGCATGATGTTCTGCCAGGAACTGGAGCGCACCGCTGCCCGCTATCCCGCGCCAATCGTCGTCACTTCGCGCATCGTCGGCTACCGCGACATGCCTTACCGCATGGGGTCGGGTTTCGAGCATGGTCAAATCGCCGAACTCAACCGCGAGGACAAAGACCTCTTCGCCCGCCGGTGGGTGGAAGTTACCGAACAACATCAGTCCACTGACGAAAAGGCGAAACGCGCTCAGGAATTACTTGATGCCCTGCACTCCAACGACCGCATTGAGCGCCTCACCGGCAACCCCATGCTTCTGACAACGCTGGCCTTGGTAAAGCGCAAGGTCGGCAAACTCCCCAACCGCCGAAGCGACCTCTACGCTGAAGCTGTCCAAGTCCTGCTGAATTTCAATCCGAGGTATCGTATAATCGACAAAGCCGAAGCCATTCCACAAATAGCATACTTGGCGTATGAGATGTGCCGGCTTGGTGTCCAACAGCTAACAGAGGATCAGGTTCTGGAGCAGCTCGATAAGTTCCGCCACGACTATCCCAATGTTCGTTCGGTTCGCGTTCATGAACCGCATAGTTTCCTAGAACTTCTCGAAGCTCAGTCGAGCATTTTAATCAAGTCGGGAAGCGCTTGGCAAAGGAACAGCACAGTAGATGAGCCGGTTTGGGAATTCCGCCATCTCACCTTCCAGGAATACCTCGCTGCTCGGGCCCTGCTCGATGGGCGGTATCCCGGTCGTGACAAAGCGAAGACGCTGGCAGAGCACGTCGCACCGTTGGCTGGTGCAGTGCAGAAAACTAAGAGTCGCCGCTCTGTTCTCGAATCGGAGGAAGAGGTAGAAGTCCCTGAATCGTGGCGTGAGGCGCTGCGGCTTCTGGTGGCCGACTGCAACGACGATGATGTGGACGATGTGCTGCAAGCAATCCTCACACCGACACCAAACGAGGACGCAGGCAAGACGTCTCGACCGCGAGCGGTGTTGGCCGCTCTTTGTCTCGCGGATGAGCCGAACGTCAGTGAGGCCACCGCGACTTGTGTTCTGCAAGCTTTCGTAGAAAGGATTGGTCCATCTGACGGCTTGGGCCATCTGAATACGCCGCTTGATGCTGCTGCGATGGCCGTCGGCGGAAGCCATTGGGCACCACTATTCACGCGTCTCTTGGTGACAGAGTTTTGTAAGCGTATTCCGGTGGAGAGGGAACGTGTAGGTGCTTTATGCGGGATGGTCGAAGTTGGCATCCGCACTGGTTCATCTGAGGACGAATGTCGTTGGCTTTCAGGTTTGGAATCGCGGCTTAAGTCTGGAAATCCAGCTGAAGTTACATCGGCAGCTCTGGCTGTTACTGTAGCTGCTTTTAAAACTGTTGGAGAATTGGCGATTACGCAACGGAAGATCGCGGAAACGCTGCCAAGCCTAGCTGGGGTGCTAATCACACTCTTGAAGTCGGACGTGAAGGCGCGTCACGCTGTCACTTGGGCTCTTTTTTGGCTTAGCGGCGGTAGCGTGGGGGAACAGCACGCGCTTTGGCGGGCAGACTCGTTGGCAGTCGCTGCCCTTAATGACGCTCTTATTACCACTCCATCGAGCGAGACGCGCACTCGGGAAAAGATCGTCACAATCATTGGTGCCAGCAAGAATCCCGTAGCTGTCGCGCCGCTGCTGGCCAAGCTCGACGACCAAGACACAGATGTCCGGCGGGCTGTCATCGAAGCGCTGGTGAAGTTGGGCGACCAACAGGCCGTCGCGCCGCTGCTGGCCAAGCTCGACGATCAAAGCAAGGATGTTCGGCAGGCCGTTATCGAAGCGCTGGGGCAGTTGGGAGACAAACAGGCCGTCGCGCCGCTGCTGGCCAAGCTCGACGACCAAAACCCCGCGAACCGAGCGTCCGTAGCGGCAGCTCTTCACGCTTTGAGAGAACCAATGGGAACGGCAGCACTCAAACTGTGCCTCACCTTGGCAGATGCTGAACAGCGCCAAACCGCTGTCCGCAGCCTCGCTCGCGGAAGGGACGATTTGGATCAGCGCCTCCTCTCTCGCGATCTCGACGCTGCCGATCCTTGGTTAGACCCTCAAGAATCCGTCACGGATGCCCAAGTCACCAACGCGTCGAGCAGACTTAATCTTACTCCAGATCAGGTCCGTTCCCGATACGAGGCGCTGGCAGTCGATTTGAACCTAAAGTTGAGTTGGAAGAACTAACCAGCAAGCGGTGAGGTGAAAGGGTTGGTTGCGCGCGGCGTTGGAGCGGTTGAATCCCGCGCTGCCGCCCGAGGCCATCACCGCCGCCGTGGATGAACCTGGAAGAAGCAGTTTAGCCGCAGAGAACGCAAAGAACACAAAGAAAGGCAGGCCGTTCCATCAATCGACAGGTTCACCCGGCGAGTGGGAAGACCCAAGACCTCAAGTTGTTTATTCTGCGATCTTTGCGATCTCTGCGGCTAGTGAATTGCCGTTTTAAGGATGAATTGACCCGCGACCGTTCCGCCATGAGCCTGGAATCGGCGAACCGCGAGGCGCATCTGCTGCCCAAGGAAGGCATCAAGGTGTCCGAGCCGGATACGGATTCGACACCTCACACCGGCTCGCAACCTGGGCGTCGTAGCAACGGACGTGAGTCCGCTCGGATTTCCTCCCCCGGAGAAATCAGAGCCGAACTCACGTCGGCTGCTACGGATTCAGGAGGCAGAGCAGGCGGCGGGCAGAAGACGGAGCGGTTGCGCGTGGTGGATTGGGAGCATCCGGCGAACAACGATTTCCTGCTGGTCAGCCAGTTCAGCGTCACCGGCGCGCTCTCCGAGGCTTCAGCATTCATCCTTCTGCCTTGCCCCGGCTTGGTGGTCATCGAGTTGAGAAAGCCCGACGCGGGAGAAATGACGAATGCCGATTTTCGATTGTCGAACTGACTGCACTTCCGAATTCGCACCAGGTTCGACACGTCACTCCGGCCCTCTCCTTGTTCGAGGCGGAGAGGGAGAATTGCAGCGTCGAACTGTCTGCACTTCGGAATTCGCATTTCGCATTTCGGACTTCCCTTGGCCGGGCTGGAGAAAATCATCCGGCAGAACCACCAGTTCCTCGGCGTGAACAACGCCATCGCCTCGATGCTCCTGGCAGGAGGCGCCGAAAACGGAGCTTGGTTTCCGGCCTCACAGGCGCAGAATCGCCGAAAACGAACCCGATGGAAGCCCAACCGCATCCCATGAAATCAGCCCTTCTCGTACTCGTCGCCTTCCTGTCGTCCGCCCCGGACTCCCAGGTCTTCGCCGCCAACGTGACCGTTTCACTGAGGCCGATCCGCGGGGAAGTCATCATCAACCGCAAGACCTCGGCGTGGGAGTCGCAGCAGGTGCAGGAGCCGTGCATCCTGCCCAACCCGAAGGACCCGGCGCGCCTCGTAATGTTTTACTCGGGCGTGCCCGCGACGAACCGGAACCTCTGCTTCATCGGCAAGGCGTGGGCCCTCAAGTCCGACCCGTTCACGTGGCATCAGGACGAGAACAACCCGGTGTTCAGCCCCGGAAAACAGGGCTGGGATTCCGGGAGCATCCGGCTCGACGCCGTGCTCTACCTCGCGGAAGAGGATGCCTACTACATTTACTATTCCGGCACCACCGCCTCGGTTCAGGACCACATCGGGCTGGCCATCTGCCCGGCCGGGGCCGACGGATATTCCGGCATCACGTCCGCCGCCATCCGGCGCTTCGGCACGCAGCCGGTGCTCGCGCCCGAGCCGGCCGCGCCGTATTTCGAGCAGATGGCCTCGCAGGCGGCGGTGTTGCGCGAGTGGGATGCGAAGGAGCAGCGATGGGACTGGTTCATGTATTACTCCTACCGTGGCAAGGACGGCATCCTCCCCGGCCTCCGGCTGGCCACCTCGCGCGACGGGAAAACCTGGACGCGTCACTATAACGAAAAGGACCCGCGCGGGATGGGCCAGATTTTCGAGTCCACGCCCGGCGCCTACTACGAGTGGCACCAAGTCTCCAAAATCGGCGGCACATACATGCTTTCGATCGAGGTCGGCATCTCGGCCGGCAAACGCTGGCGTCCCGTCATCGCGGTGAGCAAACACCCCGCCACCGGCTGGGCGCAGACCGATGTGGACGCGGTGCTCCAGACGAAGTGGGAGGGCCTGTATCGCGACGACACGATCTACCACGTCGCGACGCCCGCGCTCTATCAGATCGCGGGCAAATGGTATCTTTACGCGCAAGCCTGTCCGTTGCCCGCCAACGGCAACTACATTGACGGCCACTGGGACCTGTGGTGCATCGCGTGCGACCGCCTGATCCCGACGCTGCCCGGCTACGAAAGCATCTACATCCCCGGCCAGCCATCCGCCACGGGAGCCGTGCGCTGATTGCGAGCAACGTCGCCCGAGGAAAGCCGGGCGCGTCGCCTGCCTCGCCGCCATCGCCGACGCCATCTGCACCAAGCTCAATCCGAACCCGGCGGTCATCACGGGAGTCATAGGCGACATCGCCAAGTTGCTGGATGCCTCAATCACGGGCGTGGACATGCCTGCCAAACCCGCGCCGGTGGTGGCCCTGTCGAAGATTGACTTCGAGGCGCTAACGCTAGCGGCTCATGAGCGCCTCGGCTGCCAATCGCCGAGGGCCTTTCCGTAGCTCAGAACTTCGCTCGGTTCGCCGTGTCGCGCCACGTACTCGGCATCGATGAACACCGCAAAACTGGTCACGTGACGGAGGCCGCGAGCGCCGTAGGCGTCCAAGTCAGCCTCCAAGACACTTTGATTCCACGGCAATTTGACGGCGGGCTTCTTCCAGCGCGAAAAGCGGGACACATCCAGCCAATATTCCAAAACTTGCGCGGTCTTGCGGTCGAAAACAGCAAGATTGGCGTCCAGCATGGCGAGACGGTCTGGGCTGGCGGGGTCCGTTTGGCTGGCGTAAGGCGCGTCGTAACGGCGGTAGATCGGGGCGTACTCGAGAAAGATGCCTGCTTGCGGCTTCGTCTGTCTTGGGGGCGGCAATGTGTTGCTGTAAGCCAAATGGGCCAACTGGGCATTCGGATTGGTCGAGCGCAAGGCCGCCAGCAGGTGATTCTCCAAGGCCAGAGCCTGATCGCTCTCCGGCCAGTCGCGGCACTTGGGGCAGCGGCACCAGGGCTGGCCATCGTCACCCCAAAAGAAGAAACGGTTTGTCGTGGGACAAAGCACCTTGGCCAGAGCCAAAGCGTTTTCCGCGGCTATGGCGAGGGCGTCTCGAGAGTGTACACAGAGGTTTGCATCGGGCGTCCGCTCTCCCTTTTCATTCATCCGAAAGAAGCCGGGGTTCTTCGCAAATAGCTCCCGCGGCAGCAACTCGCGCATGGCATGCAATTCGTATTCGACTTGCAAGCCAAGCATTTTGCATTGCTCCAGGAATTTCTGGCCGCGCTCGGACTGGATAAACTGAACGACCAGCCGGGGTGAGACGCCGTGATGCAAGCCGACGGTGGTGAGGCCGGCTTTTTTCGCGCGCTGCGGCCAGTCGCTGAGTGTCAGGTCGTCCGGCACCAGCACGACGCCACGAGTCTGGAAAAAGGGCGGCTCAACGCCAGGCGCCGCGGCGGCGGTTCGCGCGGCAGCGTGGACGAAAGCCGCAGCAGATGGCCCAAGCGCCGTGGTGCTCAGGACACAGTGTATAAACTCTCTCCTGGACTTGCGCCGCATACTTTGAAGCTGCGATGTGTCACTCGGTCTCACACTCTGCTCGCCGATCCTGTTTGAAATGGCCAAGGCTTTAGTTTATTCTGGGTATCCTATTGACTCCACCTCACACTACAGGTTGTTATTGGGAGTTCAAA
>ERZ1292640.4597-Hain-H43-02um-R1-4597-length-10463-cov-3_pt1 | contig 10463 bp, 10 predicted proteins | sample MGYA00564404_ERZ1292640 | MGnify/ENA primary metagenome ERZ1292640 (study PRJEB36523, sample SAMEA6512636) | groundwater metagenome | collected 2019-01-08 | study: AquaDiva: Metagenomics assemblies of 32 groundwater samples | reverse complement strand
CAGCGAGAACCTCGCTGCGGCCCGCAAGGCAGGCGCCCACGAAACCTTCTCGGCGCACGACGGCGACATCGTGGCCGCCGTGCGCGCCGCCAGCGAAGGCCGCGGCGCCGACTGCGTCTTCGAGGCGGTCGGGCAGCCGAAGACCTGGCAGCAGAGCCTCTCCATGGTGCGCAAGGGCGGCCGCGTCTGCCTGTTCGGCGGCTGCGCCTCGGGAACGATGGTCCCGGTCGACGCCCACCGCGTCCACTATGACCAGCTGAGCCTGTACGGAGTCTTTCACCACACCCCGAAGTATTTCAAGGCCGCCGTGGACTTGCTGGCCTCGGGCAAGGTCGCCGTCGAACTGCTGATCAAGGACCGCATCAGCCTCGACCAGCTCCCTGCGTTTTTTGAATCGAACGCGGAGTTCTCTATCACCAAGACCGCTGTCATCCCGTGACCGCGGCCGCGCAGCGGGCCGACGAGAAGTGGATGCGGCGCTCGCTCGCGCTGGCCGCGCGCGGCGGCCGCGCCGCCTGGCCCAACCCCAAGGTCGGCTGCGTGCTCGTCAAGAACGGTCGCCTGCTCGCTTCGAGCTGGCACCGGCGCTGCGGCGGGCCGCATGCCGAACCGCTGGCGCTGGCGAAAGCCGGGACGCGCGCCAAGGGAGCGACGGCTTACCTGACCATGGAACCGTGCTGCGCCCATCCGGGAAAACGCACGCCCCCTTGCGCGAACGCCCTTGTCGCCGCCCGCGTAGCCCGCGTCGTCGCCGCGATGAAGGATCCGAACCCCGCCGTCGCCGGCCGCGGACTGGCACTGCTCAAGCGCGCAGGGATTAAGACGGAGTCCGGCCTGCTCGCCCAGGAAGCGGAGGCGCTCAACAAACCCTTCATCTGCCGAATGCGGCACAAGCGGCCTTACGTCATCCTAAAAAGCGCTCTGAGTTTGGACGGCAAGGCCTTCGCTCGAGGAGGAGCCTCGCGCTGGATCACCGGCCCCGGGGCCCGGGCGGCGGTCCACAAGCTGCGCGCCCGCGTCGACGCAGTACTGGTCGGCGTCAACACCGCCATCATGGATGACCCCGCGCTGACCGCGCATGGCCTCGGGCCGAATCCCTTGGCGGTGGTGCTTGATGCGCACCTCAGGCTGCCGCGGCGCTCGCGCCTGCTCAGAGGACCGCGGCGGCCGATCATCTTCACGAGTTCTTCGCGCACGCTGCGAAACGCCGAGGTGGTGCGCGTCCCATCCAAAGCCGGGCTGCTGAACCTCAAGGCCGTGCTCGCCGAGCTCGCCAAGCGCCAGTGCGGATTGCTTCTGGTCGAGGGCGGCCCGACCGTGCATGCCTCCTTCTTGGCGGCGGGTTTCGTAGACGAGGTCTACGCATTCATCGCGCCCAAGCTGCTCGGCGCGGCGCGCGATCCGAATACGGCGCCGCGCCTCGCTCAGCCGAGACTTACCAGAGTGGGCTCGGATTTCCTATTCTATGGCAGGCTCTAAACCATGTTCACGGGCATCATCCAGGCGGTCGGCACGGTCTTAGCCCGCAGCCGCAGCGGACTGCAAGTCCAGGCCGCTCTGCGCGCGCGCCCCGGCGACAGCGTCGCCGTCAACGGCGCCTGCTTGACGATCACGAAACCCGTCCATGGAACTCTGCGCTTTGACGTCAGCGACGAGACCTGGTCGCTCACGAATCTCGGCGAGCGGGCGCGAGGCGCGCGCGTGAACCTCGAGCCCGCGCTGCGCGCGGGAGACCCGCTCGGCGGCCACCTCGTCAGCGGCCACGTCGACGCGCGCGCTCGCGTGCTCGCGTTCGAACGGCTGCCCAACGATTTCGCGCGGCTGCGCGTGCAGTTGCCGCCCGCACTCAAGGGATTGGTCGCGCTCAAGGGCTCCGTGGCCGTCGACGGAGTGAGCCTCACCGTCACGAAAGTCTCACCCCGATGGTTCGAGAGCGTGCTCGTGCCGCACACGCTCTCGCAGAGCAGCCTCGGACGGCTGGCCGTCGGCGCCGCGGTGAACCTCGAAGCGGACCTGCTCGCGCGCTACGTGCGCGCCGCGCTGCGCCGATGAAACGGTTCGACGCGATCGCAGACGCGCTCATAGACATAAAGCGCGGCCGCATGGTCATAGCCGTCGACGACCCGGAGCGTGAAAACGAGGGCGATGTCGTGATCGCCGCGTCCAAGTGCGACGAGAAAGCGATCAACTTCATGGCGCAGCACGCCCGCGGGCTTATCTGCGTGCCGATGCTCGGCACGCGCCTCGACCGCCTGAAGCTGTTCCCGATGGTGGACACGACATCCGCCGCCGGTCCGGGGCCCGGACGGGATACGGCGTTCTCCGTCTCCGTCGACGCCCGACGCGGCACCACGACAGGCATTTCAGCGCGCGACCGCGCGCTGACGGTTAAAGCCCTGCTGAACCCGCGCACGCAGCCCTCGGATCTGATCCGTCCCGGGCACATCTTTCCGCTGCGCTCCAAGGAAGGCGGCGTGCTCGTGCGCGCGGGCCATACCGAAGCCGCCGTCGATCTCGCCCGCCTGGCCGGCCTCGAGCCGGCGGGCGTGATCTGCGAGATACTGAACCCCGACGGCAGCATGGCGCGCACAACCCAGCTCCTCAAGTTCGCGCGGCGACACAAGCTCAAGATCATCACGATCAAGGACCTCATCGAGCATCGGCGCCTCCATGAACGCCTCGTCAAGCGCATGGGCAGCGCGCGCCTGCCGACCGCCCACGGCGATTTCATCCTGAACGTCTACGAGGAATCGTTGACAGGCAAGCAACACCTGGCCCTCGTGAAAGGCATCGTCGAAGGCCAGAAGAACGTGCTCGTCCGCGTCCACAGTTCCTGCATCACGGGCGACTCGCTGTTCTCGCTGCGCTGCGACTGCGGCGCCCAGCTCGGGGCCGCCCTCAAGCGCATCGACGAGGACGGGCGCGGCGTACTCGTCTACCTAGCCCAGGAGGGCCGCGGCATCGGCCTGATAAACAAGATCCGCTCCTATGCGCTGCAGGACAAGGGCCTGGATACCGTCGAGGCCAATCTCGCCTTGGGTTTCAAGGCCGATCTGAGGGAGTACGGCATCGGCGCGCAGATACTCGTCGATCTGGGGCTTTCGACGCTGCGCATCCTCACCAACAACCCGCGCAAGATCGTAGGCATCGAGGGCTACGGCCTGCGCGTCACCGAACGCGTCCCTCTGCAAGCGCCATCGACCAAGCACAACGTCCACTACCTGCGCACCAAGAAGGCCAAGATGGGGCACTGGATCACGGAGGAGCTGCGTTGACCCGATGAGCGACCACATCGGAATCGTCGTTTCGCGCTTTAACCACGACATCACGTCCAGGTTGCGCGACAATTGCCTGAAGACCCTGTCCAAGAGCGGCGTCAAAGGCGAGCGCGTGCGCGTTATCAGCGTTCCGGGAGGCTATGAACTACCCTGGACCGTGCAGGAACTGGCGCTCTCGAAACGCTACGGCGTCATCATCGCGCTGGGCTGCATCTTGAAGGGCGCCACGCCTCAGAACGAGCACATCTCGCGTTCCACGATCTCACACCTGCACGACATCTCCCTGGCCGCACGGGTGCCCGTGATCCTGGGCGTCATCACGCCCCATACGCACGCGCAGGCCGTGGCGCGTTCGAAAGGCGCTCTCGACCGCGGCCGCGAAGCCGCCCTCGCCGCTCTCGAGATGCTTAAAATCCGTTCGGAGCTATCGCATGGGGCGTAGGCGGCAGGCGCGCGAGATCGCGTTGCAGGCGCTCTACATCATAGATACCTCGGGAACGCCCGAGGCCGAAGCCTTCGCCATAGTCAACCGCCGCAAAGCGCCCGACGACCAAAAGACGCTCGACTTCGCTCGCGAGCTCGTCGCGGGAGCCAACGCCGAGCGCGCCCTGATGGACAAGCTCATCGAAGGAGCGGCTCAGAACTGGGCTCTGGCGCGCATGGCGGCCGTCGACCGCAACGTCCTGCGGCTGTCCGCCTACGAGCTGCTGCGCCAGCTGGACACGCCCGTCAACGTAGTGATCGACGAGGCCATCGAGATCGTGCGCAAGTTCTCCACCGAGGACTCGACGCGCTTCATCAACGGAATACTCGATAAGCTCAAGGAAAACCGCCAAGGCCATGAGCGCCCCAAAGAAAGCCGCGGCTGAGGCGGCTCGCCTGCGTCGGGAGATCGCCGAGCACGACCGGCGCTACTATATCGAGGATGCTCCCATCATCTCCGACACGGAGTACGATAGGCTCATGCGCCAGCTGCAGGAGCTTGAGCAGGCTCATCTGGAACTGGCGACCCCCGACTCCCCCACCCAGCGCGTCTCGGGTGCCGCCAGCGCCGACTTTCGACCCGTCAAACACACCGTCTTGATGCTTTCCCTTGACAACGCTTACAACTCAGAGGAACTCCGCGCTTGGCACGAAAGACTCCTCAAGAATCTTCCCAGCGGCGAGCGCCCGCGATTCGTTATCGAGCCAAAGATCGACGGCCTCTCCTGCGCGCTGACCTACGTCCGCGGCGCGCTCACGAGCGCCGCGACCCGGGGCGACGGAACGACCGGGGAAGACGTCACCGCAAACGCGCGGACGATCAGAACAATCCCTCTCACGTTGTCGGGGCCGTTTCCTGAACGCCTCGAGATCCGCGGCGAGGTCGTGCTCTATAACGAGGATTTCAAGCGCATCAACGAAAAGCTCGCTGCCGAAGGCCGCGAGCCGTTCGTCAATCCCCGCAACTGCGCGGCCGGTTCGCTGCGGCAAAAAGACCCGCGCGTGACCGCGCAGCGACGCCTCCGTTTCATCGTCCACTCATTCGGCGCCTGGGAACCGGAATGCCCGATCAAAAGCCATGCCGAGTTCCTGGCCGCCGCCAAAACGATGGGGTTGCGCGTCGAGCCGCAGGTTCGCGCCGAATCGATCGAGGATATCGTCGCCGAGTACGAGCGCTTCAAGAACGAGACCCTCGTGAAGCTCCCGTATGCCGTTGACGGCTTGGTGGTCAAAGTGGATTCGTACGCCCAGCAGCGACGCGCGGGCTTCACGGCAAAGAGCCCGCGCTGGGCCATCGCCTTCAAGTACCCGGCGCAGCAGGCCAGCACGGTCATCGAGGATGTCGTCTTCTCGGTGGGGCGCACCGGAACGATCACGCCCGTGGCCAAGGTCAAGCCCGTCTTCTGCGCTGGAGTCACGATCAGTTCCGTCACGCTGCACAACTTCGACGAGGTCGGCAGGCTGGGCATCCACGCCGGAGCCAGCGTACTCATCGAGCGCGCCGGCGAGGTCATACCAAAGATCGTCAAGGTGACCAAGCCCGCCAAGGGCGGCCGAAACATCCACCCGCCGAAGAATTGCCCTGCTTGCGGCGCAGCCGTGGTCAAAGAGCCCGAGTTCGTCGCTTACTACTGCGAGAATCCTTCTTGCCCGGCTCAAATAAAACGCATGCTGCTGCATTTCGCCTCGCGGCCCGCGATGGATATCCAAGGGCTCGGCGAGCAAGTCGTCGCGACCTTGGTCGACTCCGGACGAGTGAAGTCGGCCGCCGATATTTTTGAACTCGCGAAGGGCGACCTGCTCGAGATTCCCCTCTTCGCCGACAAGCGGGCCGAAAATCTTCTTCAGCAGATATCAGACAGCCGCGCGCGCCCGCTCGGCAAGCTGCTTAACGCGCTTGGAATCAGGCATATCGGTGAAAAATTGGCCGCGACGCTCGCGGAGAACTTTTCCCTCGATGAGCTGGCGCAGGCATCGGTCGACTCTTTGGAGCGTGTGCCGGAAGTCGGGCCCGTGGTAGCGGAGTCTATAACGGATTACTTCGCCTCAAAAGAAGTGCGGGAACTTATTGAAAGATTTCGCGGTGCTCGCTTGAACTTCGAGAAGGTCCGGCGCCGCGAGCCGTCGAGCGGCGCTGTTTTCTCCGGCAAGACCTTCGTCTTTACGGGCGAACTGGCGAAGATGACGCGCCAGGAGGCCGAAGAGAAGGCCAAGGCTCTCGGCGGCAAGGCCTCGAACAGCGTCTCGTCCAAGACCTCATTCGTGGTGGCCGGTGAAGCCGCAGGCGCGAAGCTCAAGAAGGCGCTCGCCCTGGGGGTCCCCGTGCTCGACGAAACCCAATTCATTGCCATGCTTCCGGATGAGCTCAAGCCATGACCGATAAACAACCGCGCTACGCCCTGCTCAACCTCGCCGACCGCACGGGCATCACGGAGTTCGCCTATGCTCTCGTCTCACTGGGGTTTAAGCTCGTCGCCAGCGGCGGCACGGCGGCCGCCCTGCGGCAGGCCGAGCTCGAGGTCATCGACGCCCGCGAGCTGGCTACGGGAGCCGAAGGCCCGTTGGGACTGCTGCACCCCGCCATCATCGGCGGCGTGGCTATCGACCGCAACGACCCCTCTCAGACCGGCCGTTTGGAACGCGACGGCGGTCTGCCGTTTGATCTTGTGGCCGTCAACCTCTATCCGCTGTCGCAGCTGACCGACGACGCCAAGCTCTCTCAGGCCGAGGTCCTGGCCTACATAGATATTGCCAGTTCGGCGCTGCTCCGCGCGGCCGCTCTGAATTTCCGTCACGTGATCTGCGTCTGCGATCCCGAGGACTACCAGCCGACGATTGATTCGCTGCGTCAATACGATCGCGTGCATCCCGAACGGCGACAGACTCTGGCCGCCAAGGCCTTTCACTACGGCGCCTACTACGACACCACCGTCGCCCAGTTTTTGGGAGCCAAATGGGACCGATTGCCCGATGAGCTGGTGATCGGGCTTAAAAAAACCACCGAGACCCACTACGGCGAAAATCCCCAGCAGCACGGCGCGCTCTATACGCTCAGCGGCGCGCGGCCCTGGGGAATCAACGCAGCACAACTTATCTACGGCAAGCCGTTGTCCTTCAACCACTATCTGGATCTCGAGGTGGCCTGGGAACTCGTCACCGAGATCGGCGAAGCGGCCTGCGCCATCGTGCGCCATGCCGTTCCCGCGGGCGTGGCAAGCTCCGAGCGCTTGGCCGAGGCCGCGCAGCTGGCCTATCGCGGCGATCCGCGCGGCTGTTTTCGCGGCACGGCCGCCGTCAACCGGGAACTGCAGGAGGACGCCGCCGCGTTCTTTGCCGAGGAATACGTGAACTGCATCGCCGCGCCGCAGTTCTCACACGGCGCCCTGATGGTGCTCAGAGCGAAAAAGGACATCCGCCTCGTCACGCTTTCCTCGACGCTGATCTCAGCGCACGAGCTCGACTTCCGTTCCGTGGCGGGAGGCCTGCTCGTTCAGGACAAGGACAATCAGATCTTCAGCAACCAAAAGCCCGTCACGCGCCGCGCGCCTACGGATATTGAAACCAACTCGCTGCGGCTGGCCTGCCACGTCGCCAAGCATGCGCGCACGCATGCGGCCGTGATCGTGCGCGGCACGCACACCATCGGCATCGGCAGCGGGCAGACCTCGCGTCTCGACGCTCTGCGGCTGGCTCTGGTCAAGAGCCAGGACCGCCATCCCATCCTGCCGGCCGGCCTGCCGATGGTGCTCGCCTCCGACGGAGCGCTCTCCGCCGAGCACGTCCTCGATGCCGCGCAATCGGGAATCACTGCTGTCATCCAGCCGGGCGGCACCAGCGACGACAAGGACGCCATCGCGGCCTGCGACGAGAAGAACGTGGCGATGGTCTTCACCGGCGTGCGGCATTTCCGGCACTAAGTCACTAGCGGGGTCAACCCTATTTGTTGACTAACTGTTTAAGTTAGTCAACAAATAGGGTTGACCCCAAAGTTGACTAAGTCCCAACACTCGTTGGCGTGAGTGAGCAGCGTGGCGTCGCTCTGGGCGCGCCTGACGAAGTCCTGGACCGTCGGGCTGCGCCAGGCGGCGCCGACCTTCGGCCAAGCGTCGGCCAGGCGTTCCTTCTTGAGGTCGGCCACGGCAAACGGCAGGGCGTTGAGCAGCTTGACGCGGCCGTTGGGAACGACGAGAACCATGGACTGGGGACTCTCGGCGCGGGTCTTCATCTCCTGCTGGATGCCCCAAGGATAGACGGCCAGCCTCGGGCCCTTGAGGGCGGCGGCCGCGGCTTTGAGGCCTAGGACCGCCTCCGTCCAGTCCTCCTGCGAGCAAGCGAGCGCATCCCAAGCATGAGCGGCGCGGCCCAGGCGCATCAGAGGGCCGGTGACGAAGGTGCGGATGCCGCGAGCGGCGGCTTGCTCGTAGACCGGAACGGAGTCTTTGATGTTGAATCGCGTCGGAATAAAGACCAACTCCGGCTCTAGCCCGCGCTCGACTAAGCGGTCGATGGCGTCCCAGGCCGGCTTGTAGCCGGAGCCTGGACGCATCTTCTCATGAACGGCCGCTGTCGCTCCATCCATGGAAATCTGTACGCAAGCAATCTTCATGGCTTTTAGGCGGTCGCAGGCCGCATCGTCGAGATCTAGGCCGTTGGTCTCGATTTTTATCTCAACGCCTCCGGCGTGGAGAATTTTAAAAATATCCCAAACGCAGGGAGAACCCATAGGCTCGCCCCCGCCAAAGGCGACGTAGGCGATGCCAGCCTCGACTATCTGGCGAGACAGGGACAGGCACTGTGCGCGATCCATTTCATCTTCCCAGGCCTTATCAGGGCCGGACTCCTCGCAGCAGTGGAGGCATCGCCCCGTACAGAGGTTGGTCAGCTGCCACGCCAGGAACAGCGGCGACGAGTAATCGCCGACCGAAGAGCCGCGATGCAATTGGATGTTCATTTAGCTAATTATAGGATTTCCGTCGGCCCTGCTCCGACGAGAGTCGCGGGCTCAGGGCCGAAGTCTTTCTTTCAGCAGCGCCTTCTTTTTCAACTCCCGCAAGATCATGTCTTTGATGACCTCATGTGTCGCTTCGGTGAGGTGGAAATAATCGTAGACGCCATCGTTATTGAAGCTAAACTCGATCTTCATCAGCTCTTGCTCCAAATCCAAGACGTGTATCCCGTTTTTCGCGTCCTCCAGCGTCCGCAGGAAGCGGAGCATCGGAGTTTTCGCCCGAATATCCGGGGCTAGAAAATCTCGGTCCCGGACCTCTGAGAGCATGGCGATCCTGCGACTGTAATCCGGAATCGAAACGGCGCGCTCATAGGCCTGCAAAAGGGCCTTATTACCGACGGGTTTCTTGTATAGGTTCCCGACCGGAGTGATGAGCAGGACCGAAATCCCGTTCTCTTTGGCATAGCCCAGGATCTGGCGAATATTGTCCTGGTAATATCCTTCCGCCGCCGAGTCATATTGTAGGAACTCGTTGAAGTCGATGGCGAGCAGCCCGCGGGCCGCGCAATACGAGTCGACTATAGGCTCGAAATTGTAATCAAGGTGCCAGTCGGCGTTGTCATGAAATCGACTGCGCGCCCGAAGGATGCTTCGGAGCAGCGTCCCCTTCAGCAGCGAGTAATGGCGCCGAACGAATTTACGGTAAATATTCGTGTAGTCGTTGTGGCCGGCGTATAAGATGACCAGGTCCGGTTTCTGGATTTTGCAAGTGTATTTAAAGATATCGCGCGCGTAGAATGAATCCATGCCGCTACGGCCGAAATTGCTGACGAGGGCTTTCCCCTTCAATGCTTCCTGCAATTTCCCGGGGAAAACGTTATGCGGATAGGCACCTGAATTCGTCACGATGAGGGAAGAACCGCCGTAGACGTAGATCACGTTCTCGTTTTTTGACCTTATAAGCGGCCTTCCAGTATGGACACGAACGAATGCCGTGGGAAACTCGAAGCCTTGCAAAGCCTGATGAATCTCCTTTACGACAGCCTCGGGGCTTACGCGATAAAAGCAATAGAGATTGCTCAGGAATGGGAAAAGGATATAGGCCAGCAGCAACGCCGGCAGGCTCACGCCTAGGTTAAAAACAATCTTTTTCATCGAGCGCGAATATTCGGACGAACGGCCTCGACGAGAGGGGGCGCTCATGAGGGAAGAGGAGGGCGCCGCGGTTAAGCGGACGCCCTCCTCCGGTGCGTCACGTGAACCGAATGTAAGGCTGAGCCATCACGCGCTCGGAGACTTCCTCAAGACAGGGCGTCTCCCACGCGAGCTTCTCGGCCTTCGCTTCGGCCACGATCTTTTGGTCGTTCATTGTGACTCCTTATAGCCGGCCTGACCACGACCGGCAAATTCTAATTCCAGATCGGTCCACTCGTTGGCGCGCGCGAGCACAGCCTCGTCGCGCACCGCGGCTGCAAGCGCCGAAGCCACCTTCGGATGCGCCCATGCCGCCTGATACCTCCGCCATGCCTGCGACAGGTCCATCGTCTTAAGATCGGCGCAGACGTACGGCAGCGCCGCCGACACCTTAACGCGCCCATCCGGCAGGACGAGCAGCGTTGCGGACGGCTGCTCGGAGCGCTGCGCCAACTCCTCGCCCAACGAGAACGGACGGAAACAGAGCTCGATTGTGCCGGCGAGTTCCGCTTCCTTGCGAACGAGCAGAGTATAGAATTTTTCGTATTGCGCCTGAGAAG
>ERZ1292640.4595-Hain-H43-02um-R1-4595-length-10464-cov-8_pt1 | contig 10464 bp, 7 predicted proteins | sample MGYA00564404_ERZ1292640 | MGnify/ENA primary metagenome ERZ1292640 (study PRJEB36523, sample SAMEA6512636) | groundwater metagenome | collected 2019-01-08 | study: AquaDiva: Metagenomics assemblies of 32 groundwater samples | reverse complement strand
GTGGCGTCACGATCGGCTTGACCGAGCACTGGTTCGTCCGGCCGGACGCGCGCGCACTCGTGGTGTTCGGCAATGGCGGCAGGTCCACGGTCGCTACGTTCACGGTTGGCTTCGGCTACCGGCTATGACCGGGCTGATCGCGAGCGGTTTCCACCATGTCAGGGTGTTGCCGAAGGCTGCTGGCGTGGTCTTTGGCGGTGGCTTCCCCAGTGAAGACGACCCTGCCTGTCGGCGCGCCGCGCAACGGGCGATCTTTCATGTTCAGCGCGAACTCGGGGCCACGGGAGACAATCACCCGGCGTTTGTCTTGTGCGATCGTGGCGCCATCGATGGCCTCGCCACTCAGCCATCTACCCTGTCGCCTTCGGTAACGAACGACGACTCCTCGGGGACGGTGCCCGAGGTGAACAACCGGTACAGCACCGGCAACACGAGCAACGTGAGGATCGTCGACGACAGGATGCCGCCAACGACAACAGTCGCAAGCGGGCGCTGGACCTCGGCGCCGGTCCCGGTGGCAAGCGCCATCGGCAGGAACCCGAGCGACGCCACCAGCGCGGTCATCAGCACCGGCCGCAGCCGGGCGATCGCGCCGTTGAACACCGCTTCGTCCACCGACGCTCCTTCGGCGCGAAGCCGGTTGATGAAGGTCAACATCACCAGGCCATTCAAGACGGCGACGCCCGAGAGCGCGATGAACCCGACCGCGGCGGAAATGGAAAACGGGATGTCGCGCAACCAGAGGACCAGCACGCCGCCGGTCAGGGCCAATGGCACACCACTGAACACCAACAGGGCGTCACGCACGTTGCCGAAGGTGGCGAACAGCAACGCGAAGATCAACAGCAGCGCCAGTGGCACGACCACCTGCAGCCGCTGGCGGGCGGACAGCAACTGCTCGAACTGGCCGCCCCACGCGGTCCAGTAGCCGGCCGGGATCGTCACCTCGTTCCTGAGCTTCTGCTCGGCTTCGTCGACAAACGAACCGATGTCACGACCGCGCACGTTCGCGGTCACCACCACGCGGCGCTTGCCATTCTCACGGCTGACCTGGTTCGGCCCGGTCGCAATCTCGAACGAGGCAATCGAACCAAGCGGCACGTAGCCACGCCGGCCGCCAGCTTCCGGCAGCGGGACGGGCAGTTGCCCGAGGCCCTCGATGTTGGTGCGGAGGGATTCCGGCAGGCGCACCACGATGTCGAAGCGGCGGTCGCCGTCGTAAATCTGGCCGCTGGCCTTGCCGCCGATCGCAACCGCGACCAGGTCCTGCACTTCGGCGATGTTCAGGCCCAGCCGGGCCAGCGCCGGGCGATCGATCTGGACCGTCAGCATCGGCAGGCCGGTCGTCTGCTCGACCTTGACGTCGGCAGCGCCAGGCACCGCCGCCAGCGCCTGCTCCACGTCCTGGCCGATGGCGTTCAGCGTCTCCATGTCGTCGCCGAACACCTTGACGGCCACGTCGCTCCGGACGCCGGCAATCAGCTCGTTGAACCGCATCTGGATCGGCTGTGTGAACTCGTAGTTATTGCCGGGCAGCGACAGCAGATCCGACTCCAACTGTTTCACCAGATCAGCCTTCGGCCGGCCCGGGTCGGGCCATGCGGCCGGCGGCTTCAACATCACGTAGGTATCGGCCACGCTCGGGGGCATCGGGTCGTTGGCAATCTCCGCCGTTCCGAGCTTCGAGAAGACATAGTCGACCTCGGGATAGGTCTTCAGCTTGCGCTCGAGCGCGTGTTGCATCTCGACGGCGGTCGTCAGGCTCGTGCCGGGAATGCGCAGGGCATGCACCAGCAGATCGCCTTCATCGAGACTGGGCAGGAACTCGGTGCCCAACCGGGTCGCCATGACGCCGGTGACGACCAGCAGCACCGACGCCGCGACGACCGTGACCAGGCGATTGCCAAGCGCGGCGCGCAGGGCCGGCCGATACAGGCGTAGCGCGCCATGCACGACCACGTTCTCCTTCTCCGACATGCGGCCGGTCAGGAAGATCGCCAGCGCGGCCGGCACGAACGTCAGCGACAACACCATGGCACCGACCAGCGCCGCGAGCACGGTGAAGGCCATCGGGTAGAACATCTTGCCCTCGATGCCCGTCAGCGTCAGGATCGGCAAGTAGACGATCATGATGATCAACTCGCCGAAGATCGTCGCGCGCCGCACCTGCCGGGACGCGTCGAACACCACCTCGAACCGCTCCGCCCGGGTCAGCAGCCGGCCCAGTTCGTGCTGGCGCTCGGCCAGCCGGCGGACGCAGTTCTCGACAATGATGACGGCGCCGTCGACGATGATCCCGAAGTCGAGCGCGCCAAGACTGAGCAGGTTGCCGCTGACGCCGCGCTCGACCATGCCGGTGATGGCAAACAGCATCGACAGCGGAATGACGCACGCGGTGATCACCGCGGCGCGGATGTTGCCGAGGAAGACGAACAGGACCAGGATGACCAGCAGCGCGCCGACCATCAGGTTGTCGCGCACCGTCTCGATCGTCGCATCGACCAGCTTCGATCGGTCGTAGACCGTCTTGGCGGCGACCCCCGGCGGCAAGGTGCGATTGACCTCGGCCATGCGCTCGGCCACCCGCCGCGACACGACGCGGCTGTTCTCGCCCATCAACATGAACGCCGTGCCGACGACGACTTCGCGGCCGTCCTCGGTCGCGGCGCCGGTGCGGAGTTCCTGCCCAAGTGCCACGCCGGCGACGTCGCGGATGTAAATCGGCGCGCCGGCCGCCTGGCCGACGACAATCCCCGCGAGGTCGGCCAGCGACAACACCTGGCCCGGCGCGCGGATCAAGTACTGCTCGCCTCGCCGCTCGATGTAGCCGGCGCCGACATTCGAGTTGTTCGCGGCCAGCGCCGCCATCACGTCGCGGAACGTCAGGCCATACGCCATCAGCTTCGCCGGATCGGGTGTGACGTGGAACTGCCGGGTGTAGCCGCCAATGCTGTTGACGTCGGCCACGCCGGGAACGATGCGCAACTGTGGCCGCACGATCCAGTCCTGGATGGTGCGCAAGTCCATGCCCGTATAGGGCTGGCCCTGGGCGTTGCGCGCGCCGTCCTCTGCTTCGACCGTCCACAGGAAGATCTCGCCCAACCCGGTGGCGATCGGTCCCATCGACGGGGTGATGCCCGCCGGCAGGCTGTCGCGCGCCTCGAGAATGCGTTCGTTCACGAGCTGGCGCGAGAAGTAGATGTCGGTGCCGTCCTCGAAGATGACGGTGACCTGCGACAACCCGTAGCGCGAGATCGAGCGGGTCTCGACCAGCCGCGGCAACCCCGCCATGGCGGCCTCGATCAGAAAGGTGATGCGCTGCTCCACCTCGAGCGGCGAGTATCCCGGCGCCTCGGCGTTGACCTGCACCTGGACGTTGGTGATGTCGGGCACGGCGTCGATCGGCAGCCGCTGGTAGTTGTAGACGCCGAACGCCGCGGCGCCGAGCGTGGCCGCCAGGACCAGCCAGCGTCGCGCGATCGCGAACCGGAGAATGCGTTCGATCATGCCGGACCTCGCGCGCCCCGGCGGCAGCGGCCCTTAGTGATCATGGGTCGCCCCCAGCTTGCCGATCTCCGCCTTGACGGCGAAGCTGTTGGTGGCGGCGTAGCGCTCGCCCGCCGCAAGGCCACTCAGCACCTCGACCCACACGCCGTCGGTCCGCCCGAGCGTGAGCGGGCGGGCTTCGAACCAGTCGCCGTAGCGGACGAACACCACCTGCCAGTCGCGAAAGGTCTGGATGGCCTCGACCGGCACGGCCAGGGGCACCGTCGCGGACGATTGCTCGAGCCTGACGGTGACGAACGTGCCGGGCCGCCAGGCGCCGCCGGTGTTGGGTATCACAATGCGGGCCGTGGCGCGGCGGTTCTGCTCGCCAATCAGCGCGCCGATGAACGCCACGCGGCCGGAGGCCTCGAGCCCCAGGTCGGTGGCCACCACTGACGCCGGCTGGCCCTGGCGCACGCGCGCCACGTCCTTCGCCGGGATGCTCGCCTCGATCCACACCGAGCTGAGGTCGGCAATCACGAAGATGTTGCGGTCGGCCGGCACCGCCTCGCCGATGGTCAGGTCCCGTTCGATCACGGTGCCGGTAATCGGCGCGCGAATCTCGTAACGCGGCAGGCTGTCGGCAGCCGCCGCGCCGAGGCCGGCCAGCGACGCCTGGCTCAGGCCGAGGGCAACCAGCTTCTGGCTGGCGACATCGTGCGCAAGGCGCACTTCGTCGAACTGGCGGCGCGCCTCGAGATATTCCTGCTCGGCAGAAATCTTCTTTTGCCACAGGCGCTCTTCCCGTTCCAGGGCGGTGCGGGCAAACTGCACACGCTGGGCAGCCGCCAGGAACGCGCTCTTGGCGTCGGCGAGCTCGCGGCTGTTGATCACCGCGACGATCTCGCCCGCCTGGACCCGGTCGCCCTCCTTTCGCAGGACATCGACCACCACCCCCTGCAGGCGCGGCACGACGTGCGCCACCCGGGTCTCATCCGCCTTGATCTCGCCGGGCACCTCGAACGAGGTGCTCATCGGCCTCGGCCCCACGGCCCGGATCTCGATGCCGGCGCTCTTCAGCGTGTCGTCGGCCAATTGCACCTTGCCTTCGACCTGCGAGTAGGCCCATTCCTGCGCGCGGCCGTTGCGCTCGGCGTGCACCTTGACGTCGAAGGAGTGCGGCTCTTCGACCACGGCCTCGCCGCGCAGGTAGCCGGCTTCGGGCACGAAGGTGATGCGATCGATGCGGCCGCCGAGCCGGTGCAGCTCGACCCGCAGGGCGACCTCGCGCGGCGGGATGGGCCGGCCATCGCGATCGAATGGGTAGATGCGAAAGTGCGGCTCGACGCCGGTTTCGTAAATGGTCACCTCGACCTGGATGTCGTCGCCGGACAACAGCCGGGCACCATGCGGGCCGCGCGGGTACTCGAGCGCGCCAGCCTCGGCATCGCCGTCCGGCGGTGCCGGCTCCCCACCGAGCAGGAACAGCGTGGCGCCGAGGCCGGCGATGACAATCGCGGCGATGATCAGAAAGCTCTTGCTCTTCATGACGGTCCCTACTGCTTCCTGGCCGGCGGCGTCGCCGCCTCGGCGAATGGAGTGCCGGTCAGTCGCTCGACGTGAGCCACGGCCTTCTGCACGCTTGCCTGCGCCCGCAGGTGCTGCACTTCAGCCGCGACCAACGTCCGCTGCGCATCCAGCACCTCGAGATAACCAAAGCGACCGAGCCGGTACCCCTCCTCAACCGCCGCGAACGCCGACCGCGCCCCGGGGAGCACATCGGCGGCCAACACCACTGCTTCGTCGTGCGCGGCGGCAAGGTCGCGATACGCCACCGCGAGCGCGGTGACCACACGCAAACGCGAGGCGCGCTCCGACTCACGTGCCTGCGACGCGCGCTGCGCGGCCGCCAGCGCGCCGGCCTGATTGCGATCGCGGAATGGCAGCGGAATCGAGGCGCCGACGACCAGGGCATTGGCGCCGGCGGCCGTGAACCGGCGATAGCCGGCGCTGACCGTCACGTCGGGGACGCCTCGGGCCGATTCAAGAGCCCGCAACGCATCCCGTCGCGCGATCTCGGTTGTCCACCGCGCGACCTCCGGGTTCAGCGCGAGGTGTTGGGCGAGCCACTCGAACGGCGGCAAGGCGCCGGGCGATGGTAGTTCCCCCTCAACCTGATCGAACACGGCCGATTCCTGTCCCCACAGCGCGGCCAGCGCAGTACGATCGGCGGCCAGCGCGCGGCGGGCCCGCTGTTCGTCGATGCGGGCCATCCCCAGTGCAACCGCGGCCTTGGTCTGTTCGATCGGCGAGACCACGCCGGCCTCGACTCGCGATCCCACGGTTTGCGCCACCTGCTCCACCAGCGCGCGCGTCCGTTCGGCAAGGGCCACCGTCTGCTGGCTGGTCAACACGTCCAGGAACGCGATGGTCACGCCGGTGAAGACGTCGATGCGGGCGGCCTCAAAGTCCCATTCAGCGAGGTCCCGATCCAGTCCGGCGACCGAACGGCGGGCGGTCCGCTTGCCGCCAAGTTCGATCAACTGGCTCAGTTGCAGCGTCGCGTGCGGCTGGGCCACACGCCCTTCGTCCACTACCCGCCCCGAACCAAGGTCCTCCAGCACGAATTCGGCGGCCGGATTCGGCGCGCGGCCGGCCTGCAAGAGCGCGGACTCCTGCGCGCGGATCGCCCAGGCATAGCCGGCAAGTTCGGGGTTCTGCCGCAGCGCCAGCAGCAAGGCATCGCGCAGCGTGAGCGGGCCCCGGGGATTCTCGGTGCCGGGCGGCTCGCCGTCGGCGCGGTTCACCGCCAGGCCCGAGCCAAGCGGCCGCGGCACAACCGGTTGCGCGGCCGCGGGAATGGCCGCCGCGAGCAGCACAAGTAAGGCGACTGGTCCGCGCCACGAGCGCCGGACACGAAGAGACGACGAGATACAGCCAGCCAATGGCATAACCCTCCGGCCGCAGGGCGGCCGACAGACACGGATCGAGCAGTTTGTGGAAACGACGCGGACGCGCGCGGGCGTCTAGCCGAAGGCGGGCGGGGCAGGCGAGGAGACGAATCGGTACGGCGGATCGTGCGTTGGCAGGAGGGTCTGGCCGCGCACGCGACCCAAATGTGACGGGCCTGGACCAGCCAGGAACCACGGCGAGGCAGGAGGGTTCGCGATGCGCACCAGCTGGCGGGCCGCATCGTAGGACTGCGTCAGTGCCTGGGCATCGGAATGGTCGGCGTGATCGACGGTGACGCCGGCGGCGTCGCCGTGATCATGGTGTGGTAACTCGCCTCCGATGGCATGCCGGTGCACCACCTGATGGTGGTCGTCTGCATGCAGGTGCGCGAGGGGCAATAACCCGACCAGCGCGACCGCAAGGGCGGCCGCGGTCGCGGCAACGCGAGGGATCGGGTTCGACAACACGCAGTCGGGAGTATGTCGGGGCGTGACCGCCAAAGTCAAACCGCGCGCCTTTCGCGGGCCGGCCCTCTGATACGATCGCCGCCAGCAGGGAGCGTCACCATGACTCAGGTATTCGTCGTACTCGCGGCCCTCCTATTTACCGGCACCCTCGCGACGGCTCAACAGATGCCGGCTGATTACCAGGGCGTACTCGATACGCTCGGGCGAACCGGTGACTTCAAGGACGGTGTCCTCAAAGTCAACATTCCCCGCAGCGATGTGAAGGTCACCGTGGCGGGTGTGCCCACGCCGACGCCGTTCGGTTTTGGCGGCTGGGTGGCGCTCACCAGGGGCACGGGCATGGATGTGATGATGGGTGATCTCGTCCTCACGCAGGACGAGGTGAATCCCGTCATGTCGGCGGTGCTGGCGCAAGGTCTCGATGTCACCGCCCTTCACAACCACTTCTTCTGGGAGTCACCGCGCATGTTCTACATGCACGTGCATGGGCATGGCACGCCAGCCGACCTCGCGAAACGTCTCAAGCCCGCGCTCGACCTGATCGGCAAGCTGGCGATCAGGCCCGACGCGGCGCCGGCCATGACCTCGACGGTGGCCGCGGGCACGCTCGACACGGCGAAGCTCGCCGGCATCGTCGGCACGGCTGGCGAACAGAACGGGCAGGTCTACAAAATCACGATCGGGCGTCCCGACCTGAAGCTGCAGGAGATGGGCGCCGCCATCAACGCGAGGATGGGACTGAACACCTGGGCGGCGTTCTTCGGCAGCGATGCCAACGCGGTGGTGGCCGGCGACGTCGCCATGCTCGACTCCGAAGTGACGCCGGTGCTCAAGGCCCTGCGCGCCGCCGGCATCGACATCGTCGCCATTCACCACCACATGACGGGCACGCAACCGGTGGTGATCTTCCTGCACTACTGGGGCCAGGGATCCGCGGAGAAACTGGCGGCCGCGGTGCGAGCCGCAGTTGATCAGACGGGGCCGCGCCGGCCCCGATGACCGCCGCCCTCCGGCTGGCTGCGCTCGCGGCCCTCGTGCTCGTCGCCGCTTGCGGGCGACCCGAGTCGCCGACGCTCGACATCGCAACCACCACCAGCGTGCAGAACTCCGGGCTGCTCGCTCACCTGCTGCCCGTTTTCGAGAAGGCCTCCCGCGTCACGGTGCGGGTCCACGCCGCCGGCAGCGGCCGCGCCCTGCAAATGCTTGCCGATGGCGTGGTTGATGCGGTCATCAGCCACGCCCCGGAGACCGAGCAGCGGCTGCTGCCGCAGCATCCCGATTGGCGCTACCGCAAGATCGCCCACAACTGGTTCGTCGTCGCGGGACGCGCCTCCGATCCGGCGAAGGTGGCGGACGCCGCGGATGCCGTCACGGCGTTCCAGCGCATTGCCGACTCGGGCGCCAGGTTCGTCTCGCGCGGCGACGAATCGGGCACCCACGAGCGCGAACGCCTGCTGTGGGCCGCGGCCGGCCGGCAGCCAGGGCCGGCAGCGCTGATCGTCAGCGGCCGAGGGATGGCGCAAGCGCTGCGGCACGCGAGCGAGGCTCGCGCGTACGTGTTGACGGACGCCTCCACGTTCTGGCAGCTCGCCTCGGGACTCGAGTTGGCGATCCTGTTCGAGAACGACCGGCGGCTGATCAACACCTACGCCGTGATTCACCCGGCGTCCGATCCCAAGGCCGCGGCCTTCGCAACCTGGCTGTCGTCGGTGGATGGGGCCACGGCGATCGGCGCGTTCACGATCGGCGGCAAGGGCGCTTTCGACCCGTGGCCGGCGGGCTGTGCCGCCGAGCAGCCGGCGGACCTCCCATGCCGCTAGTGCAGCGGGCGCTGGTCAGGACATCAGCGCATCGAGATCGAGGTCGAGCGCGGCGACCAACGCCTGGTCGAGCGCGCGAATCTTTGCCGGCGAGAGCCGGCCGACGAACGCGGTCAGGCGCGCCTTGGGCAGGCTGACCAGTTCATCGCAGTGAAGGGCGCTGTCGTGTTTGATGCCCTCATCCACGCCGACGCCGACCTGGCTGCTCAACCCGTGTCGCGCCGAGTACACCGGCGCGCAGATCACCGTGGAAAACCGCGAATCGATCACCGCCTGGCGGCCGACGACCGCGAACACACGAAAGGCCTTGGGGTCGGCTCCGCCGGGTCGTGCCACCCGGTAGAGGTCGCCGCGCCTCACACGTCTCCTTGATACGACAGGACGTCCGCGGCCTCGGCGTTGAGCGCGTCAACATGCCGGTTAATCTGCGCCACCTCCCGGGCCCGCGCGAGTTGGGCCGCGTGGTCGGCGAGCCGCTCCCGCAGCAGGCGGTTGACGGTTTCGGAGCGGCTTTCGCCCTGGCGCGCGGCTTTCTCGACTCCCGCCAGCACGTCCTCTGTCAGCGTGAGTGAAGTCTTCTGTCTCATACTCCGATCATACTACCTAAATCCTACCTTTGTCCTACCCAGGGATCGCGGTTCGACACGGCCGGTGAGCTAGTGCATGGGCCGCAAATTGGCGAAGACGCCAATGCCGGGCGCGACCCGGCCGTTGTAGCGCGGCGCCAGCAGGGCCGGCAGCAGGCTGAGATTCACATGGGCGCCAAGGCCGGGCGCCCAGCCCTTGATCGCCGGCAGCTGGTGGAGATAGCCCACCTGAGCCTTCCCAACCGTGAAAATGTTGGTGATGTATTCGTGCACGTGCAGATCGTGGGCCGGCTTACCGACCGCTTCCATCCGGCCGAACCACTGGTGACGGCCGCTCGCTGACCGCAGGCTGGCTTCGGCTAGCACCGCGTGCGTCGACTGCTCCAGCAGGCCGCCGGGAATCTCGCCGGTCTCGTGATTGACGCCGTAGGCGACGGTCGCGGCCCAGCCGCCCGAGCCGGCGGTGGGCCGGAAATACATCGCCGACACCGTTGCGCGGCTCACGTCCTGCCGGGGCTGGCTGCCAAGACCGGCTTCCGCTTCACGGAGATGGCCGGCCGACACCTGCACGGACCAACGCTGGCTCGGCGCCAGCGAGACGCGGGCGGCCACGGAGTCGAGCGCCGCAAACTCGAGCCCGGCGCGGGCCTCATCGGGCTCGCGTCCGTTGAAGGCCGAGCCCTCCACACGCCATCGCGATCCGGACAACCCGGCCGTGACGACGCCGTAGGCGATGTGGGTGGCGTCGAGCCAGTGATGCGCGATCGGCGCAATCGGGTTGGGCATGGCCGAGGCGCGATGCGGAAAGGCGGGCGGTCCAAGCGCCGGCTCCCCCGCCAGGCCGGCGTAAGCATGGACGCGCAGCCGCCCGGCGAGCGGCCGCTCGTAGTCGACGGCCAGTTCCATGAACAGGTCGTGCGGGTGTTGCCGATCGTGGATCGAGTCGCCGTCACAGATCTCTCCGGTGGCGAGCAGGTCGGGATAGCCGCAGCCGGCGATCGTCCACGGCTCGGCGCTGAGCATGGCGCGCACGCCGACGCGGCCACGACCAACGGGACGCCTGAGCATGCCCATGAACCAATTGATGCTGCCGGCCTGATGGCTGGTGCGATGGACGTCGCCCGATTCGTAGAGGAACTGCGCGAACACGTT
>ERZ1292640.4594-Hain-H43-02um-R1-4594-length-10466-cov-4_pt1 | contig 10466 bp, 9 predicted proteins | sample MGYA00564404_ERZ1292640 | MGnify/ENA primary metagenome ERZ1292640 (study PRJEB36523, sample SAMEA6512636) | groundwater metagenome | collected 2019-01-08 | study: AquaDiva: Metagenomics assemblies of 32 groundwater samples | reverse complement strand
GTTGCCGTCGTTCATCTGCCAGAGCTCACCGCGCGTACCGAACATCATCGCAGACCACCGGTTGTCGTGCACAAGCGGCATGGGCAGCAGCGGGATGCCCGCGGCCTGCGCGCCGATCACGTGTCCCACGGCGAACGCGACCATCGCGTAATCCTCGAGCGAACTCGGCTGCACAGAGAGCGGCCGGAACTCGAGGACGATCTGCGGGTCGAGCTCGCCGACGCGGAGGAACTTGATCCGCGCGTCGCGCCAGTACAGGCCGGTGGCGAGCGGGAACGCCGCCTCCGGGATGTGCAGGATCGACGGCTGGTCGTGGAGATCCTCGAAGTACGCCTCGAGCGTGCGGAAGTACCCGGTCGGGAGACCCGTCCGGCCGCTCAGCCCGCGCGACACCTCCCCCGGGGTACGGATGTCGTGGCTGAACTCCCAGACGATTCCGCGGATGTCCGCGTAGCCGCTGTCGACGCCGTCGACGAAGCGTGCGTTCGCACCCATCGCCACGGCGTACGGCCCGGAGACGAGCGCCAGATTCAGGAGCTCGAGCGCCTCTTCGGGCGAGTGGCAGTCGAGGTTGTACTGCACGCTCGACATCATTCCCAGCCCGGCCGCGTGGTCGCAGCGGATGAGACCCCCGTCGCGGCCGATGAAGGTCGGGAGACCCTCACGGCGATGGCGGCGGTGGAAGTCGGGGACGAGGACGTACCGATCCTTCGCACGCACGGAACGACCGCGCTCGTCCGTGTGGACGAGCGGGTCGGATCCGAGACGTACGATGGACGCACCCGTCGCCCCGACCCGGCTCTTGAGGAGCTCGGTCTGGGAGCGGATGGCGTCGCGCACCCGGCCGAACCCGCCCATGACCGTGAGGTCGATGGGCGGGGTCATGATCTCGATCTGGGCGGCTCCAAGTTCGAACTGGTAGCCGGGATTCGCCTCGACCAGCGCGTTGCGCCTGTCCTCGTCAAGCGGCTCACCCTCCTGCGTCATGCAGGAGAACTCGAGCTCGATGCCGACGCGGCGGCTGGTCGGGTTGGATCCGGTGTCGACCGCGCGGTCGAGGATCTGTTCCGCTGTCTTGCGGAAGAGCGCGCGCATCTCGGGAAAGAACGGATAGAGCGTGTCAAAACGCTCCGCACGACTGGTGGAAAACCGCTGTGGCATTAGTCACCTTCCTGGTTGACGATCGTGAACCGGATAAACGTGCGCTTGCCGACACGCACGTCCTGCTGCGCCCCGGGAGCCGGGACGGGATCGGACTGTTGCACCACCTGATCCGCGCCCGCGGTCTGCAGGTGGACTCCGCCACCGTCGAGCAATCGGCGCGCGTCGGAGTTGCTGGCGGCCTGCGAGATGCCGACCGCCCGCAGGAGGGCGACCCAGGTGGCCGCCTTGTCCGCGGGAACCCGCACGACCGGGAGGTCGGCGGGTACTTCCTTCTCGACGATGCGCCGGCGGAAGTCCTCGTCGGCCGCATTCGCGGACTCCGGGGAGTGCAGATCAGCGACGATGACGCGCGCGAGCAGACGCTTCGCGTCGCGCGGATGTATCGAACCGTCCGCCACGGCGGCGGAAAGCTCATCCCACTGGGCGTCACGCATGTCGGTGAGCAACTTGAAGTACAACTCGACCTGCGCGTCCGGGATGGACATGATCTTGCCGAACATGTCAGCCGGGTCAGCGGTGACCGCGATGTAGTTGCCCAGCGACTTGGACATCTTGTTCCCGTCGCCCGTGGTGCCCAGCAGCATGTCGGTCGTGATGGCGGACTCCGGCGGCAGTCCTTCGTTCTCCATCACGCGTTCGGTGATGTGGAAGTTGAGGAGCTGGTCGTCGCCCCCCAGCTCGATCTCGCTCTGGAGCTCGACCGAGTCGATGGCCATCAAGAGCGCGTACAGCATCTCGGCGACCGTGACGGACTCGCGCTTGCGGAAGTCCTCGCGCTGCATCGCCATCGAGACGTTGATGCCGCGGCACACGGTGAAGAACCGCACCAGCTTGAACGCGTCAAGCCACTCGCTGTTGAACCGGACCTCGGTGCGACTCAGGTCAAGGATCTTCCCTGCCTGTGCCGCGAAGAGCTCCGCGTTGACACGGATCTCTTCGGGAGTGAGTACGGGACGGGTCGACACGCGGCCGGTCGGATCGCCGACCTGCGCGGTGAAGTCCCCAATGAGCAGTACCACGTGGTGGCCCATATTCTGAAGACGTCGCAGCACGAAGAGCGGAACCGCATGGCCGAGATGGATATCCTTGGCCGTTGCATCGATCCCATACTTCACGCGCAGTCCTCTGCCTTCTTGTTTTGCCGTCCGTAGAGCCGTCCGCAGCCGATCCTCACCGACGATGTGTTTGGCCCGCTCCTTCAGGCGGGCAAACTGCTCCTCTGGGGACAACCCGGACAAGTCCGGATGTTCGAGCAGTGAGCGTTCCAGCGCTTGAAGATCCATAATTTCCCTCGTTTTCATAAGTGTGAGTGAATTGTGAAAGGGCGCCACTGGAGCTTACGTCTTTTGTGAACAGTGTCAACCTATGTTAGATCAAAGCGACGCTTGAAACCGTGTCGTCGGGCTTCTTGAAGCGCATCACTCGAACGCCTTGCGTTGCGCGACCCAGGACAGAGACGGACTTGAGAGATGAGCGCAGAACTTGTCCGGCTTCGGTTACAACGAACACATCTCGTTCATCATCTGAATCAACCACATGGGCAGCGACGACCGGCCCGGTCTTCTTTGTCGTGTTGGCCGTCTTGATTCCAGAGCCTCCTCGACCTTGCTGTTTATACTCATCGACATCACTACGTTTTCCAAATCCATTTTGCATCACCACCAACAGTTGCAACTGACCTTTTTTGGCACTGGCTGGCAGAACACCCATGCCAACGATACGATCCTCTCCTTTGAGGCGCATCCCACGCACACCAGCGGCGTTACGTCCCATGGCACGAATATCTTTTTCACTGAATCGAATCGCCTGACCACGAGCACTTGTGAGCATCACGTCATCTTTTCCACCCGTTGGCCACACCCACTCAAGCGCGTCGCTGTCATTTAGCTTGATAGCGATGAGTCCTGAGCGACGCACGTTTTCAAATTGATCGAGTTCGACTTTCTTCATTGTGCCGCGACTCGTAACCATGATAAGAAACTTTTTGTCTGCCATGTCCTCCATCGAAAACGACGCGGAAACGCGCTCACCAGGAGCGAGCTGGAGAAAATTCACGATCGCCTGACCCTTGGAAGTGCGCGATGCCTCAGGTACGTCATACGCTTTCAATTTAAACACGCGTCCACGGGTCGTGAAGAACATCAAATCCTTGTGACTGGTCGTCGCGAACATTTGTTCGACCACGTCTTCTTCTTTTGTGGTGAGCCCAGCCACACCTTTGCCTCCGCGCTTTTGCGATTTAAACGTATCCGGCGGCAAGCGTTTGATGTATCCGGCTTTGGTGATCATGACCACGGTATCAGTGTCCGGCACAACATCTTCAATCGAAAATTCCTTGATCCCTGACTTTACAATCTGTGTGCGACGCTCCTGACCATATTGATCGCGCAGCTCTTCAATCTCCCGTGCAATCACCGCGAGCATCTTTTTTTCCGACGAAAGAATAGCTTCCAATGCTTTCACGAGTTCCATTTTTTCGTTGTATTCTGTTTCAACTCTGAGCGTCTCGAGGTTGGCAAGTTGCTGGAGTCGCATATCCAAAATCGCCACGGCCTGACGGTCGGAGAGCTTGAACTTGTCAATGAGATTTTCTCGCGCTTCCTCTTTGTCCTTTGATTTCTTGATCGTCTTGATAACCTCATCGATCTTCAAAATCGCAATGCGCAAGCCTTCCAAAATATGTGCACGATCTTTGGCACGCGCCAAATCAAATTCTGTGCGACGACGCACGACTTCTCTCCGATGCTTGACGTGCTCCTCTAAAATCATTTTCAGATTCAACACACGTGGTTGAATACCGTCGACAAGAGCGAGCACATTGTAGTGAATGGTCTCTTGAAGTTGTGTCGTCTGGTACAAACGGTTCAACACCTTTTTGGCGTACGCATCTTTTTTGAGATCCACCACAATGCGCACACCTTCACGATTAGACTCATCACGCAAATCACGAATGCCTTCGATTTTTTTGTCACGGACGTTGTCAGCAATTTTCATGAGCAGACTGGACTTGTTCACCTGATACGGAATTTCTGTGACGATGATTTGGTAGTTGCCTTTGTTATCTTCAACGATTTCGGTTTTAGCGCGCACGACCACTCCGCCTCTGCCTGTGGCAAGCGCCTGCTTCATATCACGCGCATTGTAAGCAATTCCACCGGTTGGAAAATCTGGTCCTTGCACGATGTTAGAAAGCTCATCAAGGGTGATGTCTCGATTTTTTATAAGCTCGAGGGTCGCATTGCACACCTCGGTTAAATTGTGTGGCGGAATGTTGGACGCCATGCCCACAGCAATTCCCACGGTTCCATTGATAAGCAAATTGGGAAGCTTGGACGGCAAAACCTTTGGTTCCTTGTGCGTTCCGTCAAACGTTGGCATGAAGTCGACGGTATTTTTTTCGATATCCAAAAGGAGCTCCTCGCTTATCTGTTCAAGCTTGGCTTCCGTATAACGATAAGCCGCGGCAGAATCACCGTCGAGTGAGCCAAAATTTCCTTGACCACGAATGAGCGGGTAACGCATGGAAAAATCTTGTGCCATGCGCACCAAGGAATCATATACAGCCGAGTCACCATGGGGGTGATATTTTCCCAGCACGTCTCCCACCACGGCCGCGCACTTTTTAAACTTGGCGCCCGAGCGCAACCCCGCCTGCCACATGGAATATAAAATACGGCGATGCACAGGTTTCAATCCGTCACGCACATCGGGAAGCGCACGGCCCACGATCACGCTCATCGCGTAATCCAGGTACGACGTCTGCATTTCCTCAACCAAACTCTGCGGCACGATCATGCCAGTGGACTCTGTTGGTGCGGCTGGCCGTTCATTGTTGTGCTTTGTTTTCTTCATACGCTTCTTTTGCTGTTTCTAGAGACTGAGAAAAATCGTCTGAGTACACACGCGCCTCTCCGCCGAGCTGATTCAATCCTTCCCCCGCTTTTTCAAACGTCTCAGCCGCATCTGCTTTTATTTGCGTGAGATCACTCGAGATCGCCGAACGCAGAGAGAGAAACCAGCCCGCTATCACCAGCACAATACTCGTTCCAACACACACGATATACAGCCGACGTGTGCGGGAATCCATCGGTCGAAGACTGATAGGCCGCTTCAACATACTTTATCGTGTAAGCGTCACAATGATCATTTCCTCTTCAGGTAAATCTTTCTGAGTGATCTTGTACTTGTTTAGCTCTTCCTGTTTACACGCTCCAAACGATTTACAAAATTCATCAACTGTGGAAAAAGGTTCGGTCACGCCGGCAATCGCATGGGTCATGGGGACGACCACGCGTGGTTCGATCTGTGAAATGACCTCAGCCGCCGTTCCTGCACTCATCACACGTCCACCTCCAACCGGGATCATCAAGATGTCAACATTGGATAGCTGCTGCAATTCTTCATCTGTGAGTTGACGATCAAGCGCACCAAGATGCGCGAGTCGCATTCCTTCTGCTTCGATGCGAAAAATCAAATTCGTTCCTCGTCGTCCTTTAACCTCTCGCTTGAGTGGCGCTTCAATACCAAACACAAAAACATTGCTTACCTCAAACTCACCAGGCAGGTCGATCACATAGGGATTCCCCAGTACAGCTTCGCGATTATTTGCGTCCTCGTCGTCGTGCGTTTGCAAAAGAATCTCAGCACTCAGTGTACGAGGAAACCGAAGACCTGTGGAGTTTTGATACGGATCCGTAACGATTCTGACTTCTGACGTACCTGTTTTTGTCTCGATTTCAAAAGAAGAAAACCCGTTCCAGGTGATGTTCATACGCGGAAGATTTTAGCACTATTACTCCTCCTGAGCAAAGGTCTCGCGCCAGTATTCAATTTCTTTTTTGACCTCTTCTAGTTGAGGATCAATCTCGGTCACCAAGAATCCTTCTCGAAATCGCGCTGCTTTATCCTTAATCTCCGCTTGCTGATTTTCCTCGCCTCCTTGCGCGAGCATCACAAGATCCGCAATCGCTTTTTCAATTTCCCGTGCATGCGCCTGCCATTTTTCAACAAGCTTATGATAGGTGTCTGCCTGTCCCCCAACTTCTGTCTTGAGTTTTTCAGCGAGCTTATTGGCTGACACAAGAATTCCATCCTCAACTTGATAGCGCTGCTTAGCATCCAACTGCGACTCAAAAATTTCACTCGAGAAAAGTTCATCCAACGAAACGTCTGCATCCAAATGCGGCTTGATCACCGCGCGCACGGTTTCATCAACATGCTCGAGGACCATCGTTTTCATCTGTGCCTCAGCGCTTGAGTGCGTGAGTTCTTCGTAGGCTTTGCGATACGGATATTCTTTTACGCCAATCTTGTGGAAGGCGTCGCGCAACATGGCTTCGTCTGAGCCTTCATCCGCCAACAAGGAATCGTGAAGCTGCTGTGCTTCCTCTTTTATCTCCTTTGGAAGCGTCGGCACAAAGTGTCGAATCGCAAACTGGAACTCAGCGAGCGCGGACTCATGTGGGTGTGGCATAGAGGTCTCTGTGTCATCCCGAGCGAAGGCCAGCATCTGGCCGAAGCCGAGGGATCTCACGATTAGGTTTCTTTTGAGTGTATCTTAAACCATTGTGCGATAGTTGCAATGTCGAGTTTCTCGGAGACGACCTTGAGAACGTAAGTTTCAACTTCTTTATTTGTGGCCTGAAACTTCTGCCCGTTCAAAAAGAGAAACCTAACGGCTGAGATAATAGACGTTCGCTTATTTCCATCCACAAATACATGCGTCATAGCAATCGAGTGGAGATAACACGCGGCTTTCGACCACACATCTGGAAATAACTCATTGCCAAAAACAGCCGTCTTCGGTCTCTCAACGACGGATTGCAAAAGACCGACGTCCCGTATTCCTTGCGAGCCGCCGGTCCCGTCCACAACATTCTTGTGGAGCTTCAAGATTTCTTCTGCTGTCAGGTACTTCACATTACTGTGTGGCAAGAGCCTCCAGAGCTGGTCGATACTCGTTAATAAATTCACGCGACCATTGCTGAATTTCAGAGTCTGATTCGGTTTTTTCAATCACATCTGCCGCATACGCAATCGCCTCCAAAATCAACCCTTCAGTAAGCTGCGGATATTTTTCTCGAATTTCCCCAACGGAAACTCCTGCCGATAATTCTTTCAGCAAAGTATTTACTGTGATATCTGTCCCTTGAATAGTCGCCTTTCCCTCAGCAACAGCTGGATCGCGAACAATGTGTTTGATCATCATACAATTCAAGTCTACCAAGATTGCCACGCCTAGACAAATCTCCAAACCCGTGCTACTTTCTCCAGTCGTCATCCACAACCGAGTCTGGCAGTCCGCCTGACTCGACTTCTTCCAATGGAGAGCGTCATGCGCATCACACTCGCGTTCATTCTAGGAATCATCGTCGCAACAACCGCCACCGCTTTTGCCGGAGGCTTCCAGCCTGGAGTAACCGCTCCGCCTGTGCAAGGCTACACCTACGACTCGAAAACAGGGCGGGTAGAGGTGGACCTCGACAAATTCGTCGAGAGCTGCAAGGACAAGGAAGTCACGGTGACGATTTCGTCGGATCGCAAAACAGCAAACGCTGGATGCCTCTACACCGGAACCAGCTACTCTCGCACGACACAGCTTCCGGTCTTCCTGGCCAATCCGCAGTTCGCCATCGTCTGGAACCGATAACGAAGCTCCACCTCCGACCCTCACGCGAGCAGGGTCGGCCTGCCCGCCATAGCTTAAAGCGACGGCGGGTTTTTTCTTACTGGCCGGAAGCCAGGCTTCCGGCCAGCGGAAGCCAGGCTTCCGACATTTCGCTATCATTTGCCAAATCCGAGAGCTTTGGCTACACTCTCACCGTTATTTATTCTTAACACCGTTTGGGCCCTCCCAGCTTGGGACCTGCTCGCGGATACTCATGTATGTCTCAACAGACACCTGTTCCTGCTCCTGTACAGACCGAATTTGAAAAACTTTTAGAGGAAGGTGGTTACCTCAAATACCCAGCCGTGGGTGATGTGGTGAAAGGCAAAGTGATCGGCACAGGACGGCGCGAAATCCGCATTGACTTGGACGGCATCGCAACAGGAGTCGTGCGCGGAAAGGAACTCTTTGCCGAGTCTTCCCAATTTACAAACCTTGAACCAGGTGTACAGATCGAGGCAACCGTGATCGAACTGGAAAACGAAAATGGTGAAATCGAACTCTCGTTTTGTTTTGCCGCTCAGCAAAAAGCCTGGGAAGAAATTCGTCGATTATTTACGACTGGCGAGGTCATCGAAACCAAAATCATCGAAGCCAACAAGGGTGGACTTATTGTTTCCGTGAACCATGTCAGTGGTTTCTTGCCTGTCTCTCAACTCTCACCAGAACATTACCCACGTGTGACCGGTGGCGACAAAAATAAGATCTTGGAAAAGCTCAAAAGCTACGTGGACATGAAAATGAAGGTGCGTGTAATCGACGCTAACGAGACAGATGAAAAGCTTATCGTCTCTGAAAAAGCGATCTGGGAGGACGCGCAGAAAAATGTCCTCGCACAGTTCAAGATTGGCGACACGGTTGAAGGTGAAGTGACGGCACTCGCCGACTTCGGCGCGTTCATCAAATTTGATTCACTAGAGGGCTTGGTACACATTTCCGAAATCGCCTGGCAACGCATCGACCACCCTCGCGATTTACTCAAGATCGGACAAACGGTCAAAGCAGAAATCATTGGACTTGAAGGAAGTAAAATCTTCCTCTCCATAAAAAAACTCGTCGGTGATCCATGGCAGGATGTTGGTGAACGCTATCACGTAAACGACATAGTGCAAGGAAAAGTTCTGAAAGTGAATCCGTTCGGCTTCTTTGTCGAACTTGATCCTGAAATCCACGGCCTTGCGCACGTCTCAGAACTCGCAGACACTCCTGTCACGGACGTAAACACTATTGCCAAAGAAGGTGACACCATGAGCTTCCGTGTTGTCTCAATCGAACCAAAAGAACATCGTCTCGGTCTGTCGTTGAAAAAAGAGGTAGAGAAGGTGGATGAGGTGGCAAAGGTGGATGAAGCCGAAAAACCAAAAGAACTCGTAACCGAATAACCTCATGAAACCTCTTTCAAAAAACATCGTATTTTCGATCATCACCATCCTGATTCTGGGGGCGATCTTTTCGAGCTACACGCTGAGCCCAGAAAAACCCGCCGAGGTGAGCATGGCCACGCTCGTTCAGGAAATCCAAAATAAGGTCGTTGAAAAAATCGACATCGAAGGCTCGGAAGTATCCATCACGCTTCAAGATGGAACCAAACAACTCACGCGCAAGGAATCAAGCGTCTCGCTCTCGGAAGTCCTGATCGATTATGGTGTGAGTCCAGAGGATCTGAAGGCCGCGGATATCACTGTGCTCGATCGTTCTACACGATCATACTTCTTGGGCGTGATCCTTCCTTCGCTCCTCCCTCTGCTTCTGCTCGTTATTATATTCTTCTTCATGATCCGCCAGATGCAAGGCGCCAACAACAAAGCCCTCTCTTTTGGCATGAGCAACGCGCGTGAGATCAAAGACACAAAACAAAAAATCACGTTCGCAGACGTGGCTGGTGCAAAGGAAGCAAAAGAAGAGTTACATGAAATTGTTGAGTTCTTGAAAAATCCAAAAAAATTCTCAGACCTCGGCGCAAAACTCCCCAAGGGCGTGCTGCTCATGGGTTCACCTGGAACAGGAAAAACGCTCATGGCACGAGCAGTCGCTGGTGAAGCTGAAGTTCCCTTCTATCACTTGAGCGGATCGGAGTTTGTAGAAATGTTTGTGGGAGTCGGAGCCAGTCGTGTGAGAGATCTTTTCGGACGAGCAAAAAAAACAGCGCCATGCATTATCTTCATCGACGAAATCGACGCGGTCGGTCGACAACGAGGAACAGGTCTTGGCGGTGGACACGACGAGCGCGAGCAGACGCTCAATCAAATCTTGGTGGAGATGGACGGCTTTGATCCTAACATTGGTGTGATCGTCATGGCAGCTACGAATCGTCCTGATGTTCTGGATCCGGCGCTCTTACGCCCAGGACGTTTTGATCGCCGTGTCATGCTCGACCTTCCAGACATAAACGACCGTGAAGCCATCCTGAACATTCACGCCAAAAATAAACCGCTCGCAGAAGACGTTCAACTTCGTCGCGTGGCAGAACGTACGCCAGGATTTTCTGGAGCTGACCTCATGAATATCTTGAACGAAGCCGCCATTCGCGCTGCACGACGCAACGACACAAAAGTGCACCAGGAAGACGTACTCGATTCGATTGAAAAAGTTTTGCTTGGGCCTGAGAGAAAAAGCTTTATCATGAGTAAAGAAG
>ERZ1292640.4593-Hain-H43-02um-R1-4593-length-10466-cov-4_pt1 | contig 10466 bp, 8 predicted proteins | sample MGYA00564404_ERZ1292640 | MGnify/ENA primary metagenome ERZ1292640 (study PRJEB36523, sample SAMEA6512636) | groundwater metagenome | collected 2019-01-08 | study: AquaDiva: Metagenomics assemblies of 32 groundwater samples | reverse complement strand
AACTATTGAATACGCGGATAGCGCGGAGATTAATATAGAAGTTCATGTCAGCGAGTGGGTCCGCCGACCAAAACAAGCCCCGGACTTTCAGAGAGATTTGCCAATGCTTATTAAAAACTTGAGGGTCGTCCTGGGTCTATTCAAAAAATTCAAGTCCAAGGCAAAAAGGCGGATAGGCCACGGGGTTGCTTTGCCTTATGACGAAGAATCAATGAATTTTGTCATTGATGAGCAAATAGGCGTGACCGGTTGTCCAGGATCAAACCTTCAGGGCAGGAATATCCCTGATTTAAGAACTTTGAGAATCGGAGAAATGCTTGACCGAGGAGTTATCTGGTCAATGAATCCGGATGATGATTTCTTCCAGCCGAATCTTAACGAAGTGTTTCAGATGTGTAACGACGAATATAGATTTACCGAAGAGGAAAAACTTCAGCTTTTGCGAAACCCCTGGCTTTCCAGATTTGGAAACAGAAAAGAACACAAATTTTAATCCCACACATAACAATTATGTATGGGATTTTTATTTATTGGCTGGATTTTGGTTATCACGACAGCTTGTGGTACCCACAGATTGATATATTTACATGATTAAAAATGGTGCTAAAATAAGAATATGCCCATTATCGCTTGTAAAATATGTGAGAAAAAAATTTATGTAAAACCATGCCACTTAAAACGCGGCGATGGAAAATATTGCTCTAATGCGTGCGCAGCTCAAGGACGACGTCGAGGCAAATTTGTTATTTGTGCAACATGCGGAAAGGAAGTTTGGAGAATGCCTAAACACTTAACTCATTCCAAAAGTAAGAAATATTTTTGTAATAAATCGTGCCAAACACTTTGGAGAAATTCAGTTATGTATAGCGGCCCTAATCATCCAAACTGGAAAGGCGGCGAATATGCATATCGAGATACAATGCTTAGATTACCTGCAATAAAAACATGTAAAAGGTGTGGGGTCACAGATTTAAGGCTCTTAAATGTCCATCATCTGGACGAAAATCATAAGAATAATGCGGTTGAGAATCTTGTCTGGTTATGTTATAATTGTCATTTCTTAGTCCATAAAGATAAAAACGAAAAAGAAAAATTTATGGGGATTATGGTGTAACGGTTAGCACAGCAGTTTGTGGAACTGCGAGCGAGAGTTCAACTCTCTCTAATCCCCCAAGTGTGGTATACTATTTCTATGAATAATCAAAAAACAAACAACGATGTATTGGGCGACGACGCTCCGGTGGAAATTGTTAATATTGATGATTTGGAAAAAGAAGAGCCGGAGGATTCAACGGTGAGTACCTCTGATTATGGGGATGATGTAGATGATACGACTCCCGCAGAAGCGGAAGAGACGATTGAGAAAGCAGATGAAATAATAGGCGAAGACGAAAAAGAGCACCCCGGCTTTTAGTTGCTAAACAGAAACCTGAAAATGGCTCCGAGATATTTATTATTCAACAGAGATTGAGGCGCTGATTCTGATGGAGGCGGTGGCGGGGGTGGAGCTATTTCTCCTTGCGGCTGTTGCTGAATTTGCGGCATAGGTTCAGATGGCTGGAATTGTTCGTCTGGAGGCATTTGGCCTTCAAGTTCCCGACGCTCTTCTCCTTCTCTTGGCGGCTGAAACTGATTTTGGTCTAATCCCGATGGCGGAGGCTGCCTCTCAAACTCACCCGGCGGACCCATTTGTCTTTGCTCATTTCCGGGTTCTTGAGAATTTTGGCAGGCCTCCGGATTTTGAGAACAATAACTTTGGCACTCTTCCGGAGTTGAGCAACCACCAGGACCTTGGCGGAACTCTCTTTCTCCCCCTCCCTCGCGCATTTCTCCTGATGGCCGAGGCATTTTATCAAAACAGTTTTTCATTTGGTCGCCCACCTGCGGTCCGGGCATTAGTTCGCCCGATTGGATTTGGTTTAGGGTTTTTTCGCCAAGAGCAGATTTTCAACAATCTTTTACCGCTTCAGGAGCATTATTGAAACCTTCGCGCATTTTACCCATCCCCTCTTTCATGTTTTTTAAATCTTCTTCCGGGATCATGCCATTCTCTTCCGCAAATTTAAAACATGTTTCCTGATTATCCTTATTGTTGCAGAATGACTCGCATTCTTCTTTACCCTTGCATCCTCCCGGGCCTTTGCCCTTTGTCTTCCGCGCCATTTCCGCGTCCTTTTCGCTCATAAATCCGGCGGCGGCGGCGAACTCCGTGCATTCTTCAAAATGTTCGTCGCTTTGGCAATAACTATCGCATTCCTCTTTTCCTCTGCAATTCGGCGGCTTAATCCCCTTCTTAATAGCCGAAAGCATTTTTTGGACATTTTCTCTTTCCGCTTCGGGCATAAATCCGGCTTCAAGCGCAAAATTCATACAAACCTCCATATTATCCGGCTGTTGGCAGTATTCGTCGCAGGCCTGTTTGCCTCGGCAGGGCGGCGGCTTGACCCCTCTTTTCAGGGCTTGCAGCATTTTTTGAGCATCTCCTTTTTCTTGGTCATCCATCAGACCGGCTTCGGAGGCAAAGGTAATGCATTCTTCCATGTGGCTTGGGTCTTCGCAGTAACTGTCGCATGATTTTTTACTGCCGCAAGCCGGTGGTTTGACGCCTCGCCTAATTGCATCGCGCACCTTTTTTGCCTCCTGCAATTCATCGGGCGGTATTAAATCGTTTTCCTCGGCAAACGAAATACACTCTTCAATATTGGAAATATTATTACAATATGTTTCACAAGAATCCTTGCCGGTGCATCCGCCAGGGCCCTTGTTGCCAGCGGCTACGAACTTTTTGGCCATTTCAATCTCCTCTTTCGACATCAGGTCGTTCTGTTCCGCAAAGTCCAAGCAAGCGGCGGTATTTCCGGGCTTATCGCAATAACTCCGGCAATCGGTTTCACTTTTGCAATTTCCAAGCTGGGAAACCGGATATTGAACATTGGAAATATCGGCTAACGCTTTGACGGCAAAAAAGGACAATGCGCCGACCCCGGCCAAGAAAAATATGAAAATGATTTTATTTTGTTTCATAACGGAGTTATTTAAACGGGTTAGTTTTTATATTAGAAAACGGGTTTGTTTCGCTTAAAGGGTTGACCTCTGGTTTGTTTCCTAAAGGATCAACTGCCGGCAAATTATCAGCCGGATTTTCGGTTCCTGGATAAAGTTCACTACCTAATCCGCTCGGCGTTTCGGTGGATTGCCGGGTGGTCTGCCGCCATAAAAATCCAGCAATGGCCAATACGGCTAAAATCAATACCAAGAAATAAAGTTTTAGATGGGTGTTCACAATATAAATTATAATCTTTTAGAAAACCGAGTAAAGATGATAAAGTTGATAATTTTTAAGCCAGTGTTCTTTTTATGCTTCATAGACTCGTTCATCAGCCGATATCATTGCGTCTAAATTATTTAACAACTCTTCGAACTCGCTGTCATCGGAAAATTGTTCATTAGATTTTATTTTTTTGCGGATAAATTCTATGGCTTGAACGTGCGTCATTTTGCCTCTGCGCCGAGCGGCATAATATTTATCCAAGATAATTATCAATTTATCATCTCGGCTAAAAGAAATATTGTCGCCAAAATACTTTGTAAATCTGCCGTCTTTGCCTATAATATTTTGGGGATTTATTCCTTCCAGGGCATGGTGGGCTGCGGCGGCGGCAATAGCTTCCGGCGGTACGCCGTCGCCGCTGATAATTTCTAATGTCCAGGGAGTATGCATATTCCAAAACCGCCTCATGGTCATATTTGAGTCAAGGCCCATAAATGAAAGTTCCTTAACCCTACTGTCCCAATCTTCGGGAAAATATCTCTGAAGATATTCTTGAATAGACAATAAATCCTCTTTGCCGTGTTCTCTGCTCTCTATATTAAATATGGAAAGAATTAATTTTTCCTGCTCGGATGTAGCATTTCGAGGCCCGGTTTTGCCTATATCGGTAAATATCGTTCCGACTAAAACAGTTTTCTTCTCCTGGTCTGTAAATTTTTTATTTGGAAAATTTACTTCATAATACAGGAAAAGCGCTTGAGCTGTGCGAATTGCTTTTTCCTCATCTTTGAATGTTTGTGTTTCTTTATTCAATAATCTCAATTTTCGTAATATATTGGGATGAATTTTTTCTATATCAACTCCTATTTTAAGAAACGACTCGGCGACATGGTCTCTTTCTTTAACCAAAATTACTTCGTTCCCCGCTTCGTTATAACTGAACGAGTCAAAAAATGTTTTCATATATATTGTTCCGCGGCCGCTTGTTTTGGCAGTATCTTCGCCCGCGGATTCAAATTGTTTTTTCCAATCAAATCCTTTGCCTTCGTCGCGAACCACAATAACCAACTTATCCGGGGTGAGGTCTAATCTCACATGAACAGATTTTTCTATCTTACTCTTAGCTTGTTCTCTTAGAGCGGCTGCTTGCCAATCCTCGTCTTCGGATTTTTCCTGTATGTTCAAATTGCCATGTGCTATAGCATTAATAAGCGCCTCTCGAAATGCCAATTCCAGCCAACCTATATCCTCCTCTTTCCATGTCAGCTCCAGTAATCTTTCGCGAAATTCATTAGCGGCCATACTCACAATTCTAATATCCGTGGGCAATTGCCACTCGTTGCCCTCAAAATAATTTCCTGGCCCCTCTTGTTTTAACTCTTTTTTATTCATGATTAATTAAAGATAATTGGTCGGGCTGCTGGGGTTGCCTACAACTAAAATTATTTTCCAATAATTTTGTCGCAGGCCCGCCTCATGATTTTTCTCGCCAACTATTCGAAAAATATCATTCCGGCATTTAACTGCTTTCGTAAGTAAAACTATTTACTTACTCATGGCAGTTAAACCCAGTCTAACTTTGTTTGAATACCTCTGTCGGAGTGCCGAGATTCGAACTCGGACTAAAACGTCCCAAACGTCTCGTGCTACCGTTACACTACACTCCGACAGAAGTATCCAATCCCAATCAGTCGTACCACCGTCATACGCCAGCCCGAATTTTTCATGTCCGCCCTAGTAGACAACATCCGAACCCATTATCTGTCTACACAGGGGTTAACTTAGTTTATTAATTATAGCCTAGAAATTAGGGAAAAGTAAAACGGCACCAAACGTGCCGTTTATCCATCGACCTTATCCTTGCTTGATTGAATTGTTATTCAAAAATTCTTCTGTCTTTGCTGACTTCAACGATTTAAGTTCATGGTATTGCTGGAAATATCCAGGATTGCTCTCTTGGCGACCAGAAATGTTGACAATAGACCCATTTGAGCCAATATCTAACACATAAGAATCATCGGGCCAGGCAACCGTTGTATAGTGCCATGTTGCTAAGACATCTTTACCATATTTAGCGGTTGCATTTTTGTGTTCCATTACTGGAATTGTACGGGAGAAACCTACTGAGATACCTCTACTATGCTCAAGAATTATTACATATCCCTGGCTAAGGCCATACTCAACATCTAGGCCACAGAGAGGGCACTGGTTTAAAGCGGAATCAAGAATCCTCACAACCTCAATCGTTGAATTGAATTGAGATTTTCTATTTACCCAGTTCTCATTAGGAGAATCTACAATTTGAACCCTACTTTGATAGTCTTGTGTACATGCGACAGCAGATAGCAAAGCAAAGAAGATGCCAAAACCCAGAGTTTTTCTCACGGAAGCCTCCTTTTCAAAGAGTGGTTAAAGAATACCATTATTTAATAGTGCTGTCAAATTGACTCACCATTGAATCAATGTCCCCGTTTCGGCTCATTGACATTCATTTTCTTTCACATTGCTCTCTCTTAAGAATTGAGTTTCCGTTATCAACAATGACGATGGGTAACGGCGGACTGCGTCTCGCCGAAGGTGGATAAATCAGAGATGTTTTGATTTATTCATTATAAAAATGAGGCATGAGTTCTGATTCGGAAATATATTTTGAGGCTTGATTAAAAATTGCTCGCAAAGTTCCTTTGTCCAATTCCTTATGGTTCGGGATGGTAAGGGTTTGAGGGCTCTTCTTTATAGTCCTGCGAAGTTTGACATGACTGCCTTTTTGAGAAGTTACGGCAAAATTAAAAAACTCAAGAATCTTTATCACATTTTCGCCTGATAAGACCTTGAGTCTAGGCATGAATTTGGGGGAGTTCGAAATTCATTAAAACAGAAGGATTGGGAGCGATATCAAAATCGGCGGGATTCTCACCTTCTAGGTGCAGGTCAACTGCTTCTTGAATATTTACTGCCAATTCATCTAGAGTCTTGCCTTGAGTAACCACTGGTAAATCAATACCTTCGGCAGTATAGTATTTATCGCCTTTAGAAATGTGGAATTGAATTATTCTTTTCATATAGGGCCATTATAGCAAGTTTATGAGGTAAATACAAATTTTGGTTTCGAACCCGTTAGAAACTAAGATTTTACTTAAAAAATACTAAACTGGCTTCCAGCGAGGTCAAGCGATTCACGCACGGTTCGAACCTCTGAAAAATGGCATAAACAAAGAGTTACTCTTTGATGCTTATGCCAAAAATGAAACATTGTCCCCTCGGAGGGAATCGAACCCCCATCAAGACCTTAGAAGAGTCCTGCTTTATCCATTAAGCTACGAGGGGATACTAAAAATACCTATAAATCTTACACTAAAATTCGGCTAACGGCAATTTTACATTCACACTGAAATATGCTAATTCTTTAACCATCGTACATTAAAAATCAGGGGTGCAAATTGCGGATAATGAACCGTGTCTGGGAAAGATTCAGAAAAAAGCCCGTCCGAAACACTATCTGGTTATTGCTGTTTCTGAAATCCGTAATTTTCGCAATTGTTGCCGGAGACTTGATTTATTATACATTTTACAACCGCAACAACCTGCCGGACATAGAAGCGCTGATTAGATTCGATGTGCCTCAAATCGGCACTATTTATGACCAAAACGGCAAAACCGTCATCCATTTAGCTAAAGAATATCGATGGACTATCAAACCCGAAGAGATACCACTGAATGTAAAACAGGCGGTTTTTTCCGCAGAAGACAAGAATTTTTATTCTCACAACGGCGTGGATTGGATAGCGTTAATTTTTAGGGCAGGCGGCAAGAATATTTGGCACAGCGGAGACACTACGCTTAAGAACAAGCGGCTGACGATCGTCTACCAGCAAGGAGCTTCAACTATCACCGACCAGTTGATCGGTTTGTATTTCCCGGAACACATTAGCGAGCTTCAAAAAAGTTGGCAGGCGGGCATCATAAGCAGATTTGTTCCAAGACAATTGGCTAAAAAGACAGAAGAATTAAGATTGGCAATGTGGACTGAAGAAGAATTGGCCAAATCAAAATACTTCGGCTCAAAACAAAGAGTTAAAGATGAAATTCTGGCAAGGTTTCTAAGCTTTACTTACTTCAAGAAAGTTTATGGCATCAAAGCCGCCGCGCGGTTATATTGCGGAAAAGAAATCGGCGAACTTTCTTATGGAGAAACCGCTTTGCTGGCAGGTATAATTAAACAACCTTTTTTGTACGCGCCGTCCAACCAACCAACCAAATTAGCCATCCAAAGACAGATAAACAGACGGAACGCCGTTATAGATTTAATGATTGAAAACGGCTATGTAAGCGGCGGATTAGCCGATAGATTAAAAGAAGCGGATATCCCGGCGCTGTCAGATAATCGCGGCAACACGGAAGCGCCATCAATTGTCGGGGATGTATTCGGAGAAGTAAAAAAATACGGCTTTGACACAGACAAAATTTTTGACGGTAATTTGTTTGTGCATACGGTAATAAATCTGGACATTCAGAAAATAGCCAACGAAGCCCTCGAAAACGGTCTTAAATCATACGAAGACAGACATCCGGAAGCCAAAGGAATAATTCAGGGCTCGGTTGTTGTTTTAAGAAATAGCGACGGAGCAATTTTAGCCGAAGTTGGAGGAAGACAGATTTTCAACTCTCGGAAGATAGCTTATACCGATTTTAATCGAGTCAAGCATTCTTTGCGCCAGCCCGGTTCGGCTTTCAAACCGTTTGTTTATCTTGAGGCAATCAAAAACGGTTGGACACTCGAGTCGGTTATTCGAGACGGTCCGATTGCGGTACCGATGGGCTGGACAAAAATTAACGATAAATGGGTAAAAAAACCGTCCAAGTGGATTAGCAACTATGACGGAAAATTCAAAGGATTTATCCCCTTAAGACAAGCTCTCGCCGAATCAAGAAATGCCGCGACCATCCGGCTTGCAAGAATAATGGGAATAGATAACGTTATCCAAACTGCGCGTCTCGCTGGAGTAAGAACTAAGCTTGAACCCTATATAACCACGGCTCTCGGAGCTTCGGAGGTTAATTTACTTGAACTAGCCAATGCTTATAGAGCGCTGGCTTCGGGAGTTTATGCTGAACCATATACGCTGGCAAAGTTAACGGACAGAAACGGAGAAATAATATTCGTAAAAAACAGTGCCGTGAGATTGCTAGACATAGACCAAATGGCCCTTGAACAAATTCAGGAAGGATTAAGAGGAGTAATCAGAATTCCCGGCGGAACCGCTCATTCTTTGGATAATGAGGACTTCCCTATTCCGATTATGGGAAAGACGGGAACCACAAACGATTTCCGAGACGCTTTATTTATTGGCTCCACTTATGGACCGGGAGGAATCACCGTAGCCATACGCGTAGGATACGACGACAATCATGAACTTGGAGATAAAGAAACCGGTGCCCGCGTTGTTCTTCCGATATTTAAAGAAATCATGCTGAATGTTTATAGCCACGGACTTGCCGGCCCGGTCCCTTTCTTCCCGGAAAGTATTGAAAAAAATATTGACGATTTCCTGCATCCGCCGGTTGTCGCGCCGATATCATCAACGCCGATACGATAACCCCCCATGGGGGGTTATTTATTGTGGAGCGGGTACGGGGAATCGAACCCCGGCCGACAGTTTGGAAAACTGCCGTACTACCATTATACGATACCCGCCTAACTTTTGGATTACTTGTATATTACATGCTTTTTGCCATTTTTTCCATAATCCACAGCATTCTATTGCAATTTAATTCCGACAGAGCTATCGTTGGGACAATCTGATTTGTTCCTTAAAAAGGAAAAAGGATGAGAAACGCAAGACGATTGCTTGGCTCTTTCATTTTTATCATAGGCATAGCACCTCTAACCGCGGCGCCGGCGTTCGGACAGCAATTCGAAGTGATCTACCCCAACGGCCTTACGGCTGTCGCGGAAAAAGCTCTCCCTCCGCAGGTCTATCTATCCCAGCAAAACATATTAGAAATCAAGGGTGAGTTCTTCCCCAAGAACCAGCCCGATGCGCAACCATGGATCGTTCAAGCAACCGGTTTTATTGAAAAGGCATCGGGCCATGTTGTAAGCGCCCGGCATCTTCTTGTTGAAACAGTTATGGATCTGGCGGAGAGATACAACGAACCGTTTTACATTGATGAAAATGGCGTTTTCCAGGGCGTAGACTATGATTACAAATTTTTTGCCGTACTAAATACGGCTACAGCGCGTTTGGAATACCCGTTAGAAGTTGTGGCAATGGGCCCTATGGACACCTACCTTGACGTTATATTGTTCAAACCCCTTAAGAAAATCCCCGTTAAGAATCTTGCCCTGTCAAGCAATATAAAACCAGGAGACAAGGTCTACGCGAGCGGCTTCACCACCCAAGACACTCACTACCACAAAGCAAACGGGAAAACAGCCCGGGTTACTACGGATAAAATTAAGTTCACCGCCGAGCATGTTGTTCTCGCCATTCTTCAGAATGAAACCATCGCCTCGATCGGCGTAAAGAAGCTCTACCGCCTGGCTAAACCGACCCAGTCAGGATTCTCGGGGGGGCCGGTGTTTAATACCGGTGGTCAAGTAATCGGAATTATGATTGAGAAAGATAGTATTTTTTCATTCGCCATTTCGTCAGACGATATTACTACCGTAATCAAATCAATTAAATAAACCCCTTATCAATAGGGGTTTTAACTTTTAACTTAGCCGGTTAAGAGCATGGACAGGCCGACTTCCATGAGAGATTTTGCGCGCTCTTTCTCCAGGAAAAGCCGGTTTCTTGTTTTTTTATTGCCATCAAGGGCGCATCGTAATTTCAAGTTAAGACATTCCGGCTTGAACCAGCCGTCTCTCATCATAGCCCGCAGCATTTCATCGGCGGCAAGAAGACCAAGAGACATTTTGCCGGGGAAAAGAGTATACAAATTAGATATGCCGCGCGCCGCGTGGGACCAAATAATCGGCCGGTCCGTGTCGCCATACAACGGTTTCACGCGCAATCCGGATTTAAGGAAGCCCCATCCCGTAATAGATATTGCCGGATCAAGAATTGATTTGAAAACGGCAAAGATTTTTTCCATGCCTTCTCGGGAATCACCCGCCCTGTCGGGATGATCGTGAAAAGCCGTGTTCGTCGGCCCGATTTGAATATAGCCGTCTTGAGGCAAGCAAATG
>ERZ1292640.4592-Hain-H43-02um-R1-4592-length-10466-cov-8_pt1 | contig 10466 bp, 8 predicted proteins | sample MGYA00564404_ERZ1292640 | MGnify/ENA primary metagenome ERZ1292640 (study PRJEB36523, sample SAMEA6512636) | groundwater metagenome | collected 2019-01-08 | study: AquaDiva: Metagenomics assemblies of 32 groundwater samples | reverse complement strand
ATATGTGTATTCGCTCGGCAACCCGTGGCCGCGCTACTTCCTCACCGACACGGTCGCCGAGATTGAACCCGATGCTCCATTTCTCACCTGGATGGACGCTCTCAACAGCGCGCCACGCCCTACGGTCATATTGCAAGAAAAAAGCCTTCTCCAACGACCGGGAACTTCTGTGACGCCGGTGGCTCCGAACATAAATGCTGACACTATGCTCTTTACCACTCATAGCAGCAAAGACGCATATCTATTTATAGGCAACGCATGGCTGCCGGGATACCGTGCGACTTTAGACGGAACAAAAACCAGGATACTGGAAGTCAATTACACTATGATGTCAGTCTTTGTTCCGGCGGGCAGTCATAGCATAGAAATAAAATACACCGCCGTACTTCCTACGCTACGTACCTTCTAGCCGCTTTTTTGAATCTCATTTTCCAAGGGGCGAGTACTCCTTCAATAATAACGCCTCGAGACATTTTTGATGTTCCGTGTTGCCGGTCCTCAAGCAGAATTGGAATCTCGACAATTCGCGCTCCTTTCTTCCACAAGCGGAATTTAAGTTCCATCATAAAGGCGTGCCCTTTTGCATTGATATCCTCCAGACGCGATTCGCGCATAAAACTGGTGCGCATCAAAATAAAACCCGAAGTGCAGTCATTGACCGGCATACCGGTAATAGTGCGGCAGTAGCGATTCGCAAACTTGCTCAGCCAGCGCCGCCACGCCACCCACCCTACCGTGCCGCCTCCGGGTACGTACTTCGAACCGATCACTACGTCGGCACGCTCTGATGCGGCAAACATGTTCGGCAGATATTTTGGGTCATGCGAGAAATCTGCGTCCATAATCTGTATCCACTCTACCGTCGGGTCTTTGAACACTTCAGCAAATGCATTGAGATACGCTTTGCCGAGTCCTTCTTTCCCTTTGCGATTGAGAAGCGATAAATGCGGGTCTTTCTGCATGAGGGACTGCACGATACCCGCGGTGCCATCGGGGGAGTTATCGTCAACCACAAGGATGTCAACCTTAGGTTCAAACTCGCGCACGCGCGCGATAATAGGCGTAACATTTTGCGCCTCGTTATAGGTCGGGATAATAACTACTCTGTTCCGCATGTATGTGCTCCAAAAATAGCGCGTTACCGCTTGCTGCGCAATGCGAAATTGTGCTACTGTGCTTCATTATGAAACGGGCTACGTGCCGTATCTCCGGCGAGCCGCTGGTCGAATTGTTCTCGCTTGGGACTCTGCACGTCTCGGACTTCCTCCCTCAACATGAAGAGCCGCGGATAGAGCCGGTGCCGCTCACTGTGATGCTCGCGCCGAAATCCGGGCTCGTACAGCTCGCCCACACCGCCAATTTCGACGATATGTACCGGCATTATTGGTACCGCTCGGGAACCAATGAATCAATGGTTGAGGAGCTGAAGCAAATCGCCACTTCCACTGCGCGACACGCACGGATGCAGCCAGGCGATATTTTCCTCGATATCGCTTGTAATGACGGCACTCTGTTGTCATTTCTTCAGTCCGGCATAAAACGGGTTGGCTTTGATCCCGCATATAACACCTACGAAGAAGCGAACAAGCAAAACTTTGATCTGTTCGTCAACGACTATTTCAGTGCGGCGGCGTACAAGAAAGTCTTCAAACAGAAAGCGAGCGTTATCACGACAATCGCAATGTTCTATGACCTTGAAGACCCTCACACCTTTGTGAAGGATATACAGGATGTGATGGATGACAACGGTCTATGGGTCGTACAGATGAGTTACCTCCCTTTGATGCTTAAACAGCTCGCATTCGATAACATTTGTCACGAACACCTGAAGTACTACTCGCTCCATGCATTCAAGCACCTGATGGATATGCATGGGCTTGCTATCGTGGACTGCCAGTTAAACGATGTGAATGGCGGCAGTTTTCGTATTTATGTACGCAAACAAGGCGCCGATCCGACCACATTCGCGACTGCGCCCTATCGCGATGTCGCTACGTACCGGGTTCAGTCTATTTTGGCGCAGGAGAAGACGCTCCGCCTCGACGATCCACAAACATACATCAACTTCTATAAGCAATGTTGCGATCTGCGCGACCAGACACTCGCCTTTATGAAAGCAGAAAAAGCCAAAGGGAAAAAGATATGGGCGTATGGTGCCTCCACCAAGGGCAATACGCTTCTACAATGGTGGGGTATTGATAACACGCTTGTAGACGGCATTGCAGAGCGCCAGCCGATGAAATACGGCCTCAAAACCGTCGGCAGCAATATTCCCATATATCCAGACGAAGATATGCGCAAGGCAAACCCAGATTACTTGCTCGTGCTCCCGTGGCACTTTATCGAATCGTTTGTCCGGCGCGAACGGGAATTTCTGGACCGCGGAGGCAAATTTATTCTCCCCTGTCCCTATTTTGAAGTAATCGGAAAATAGTTTCCCTTCAGTTTATCGGTTTCCGCATCTCAAGAAACACAATACCGAGCGGGAATGGCTGCAGTAGGAAAACGCGCGAGTGCGGTGTGATTGACTTGCCGAGTGCAAGTAATGTCTTTTTGTCAAAAAACTTCTGTTCGGTCCACGGCCAAAAGCGTCGTAACAGTTGCGGACGCGTGAGCGTGTACCACACGTTATGGTACGAATACCGATATGGGACGCTGATAAGCGCCACCCCGCCGGGGCGAAGTACCGTATAGTGTTGCCGTGTAATAGCTGTTGAGTCGTCAAAGTGTTCAATCAACCCTTGGCTCCAACTGAAATCAAATGTCCCGTCAAAGTCCGGCCCGAGATTGGTGCAGTCTGCAACTATAAGTCGTGTGTTCCGTAGACCCTTTTGTAGTCCATAGGAACGAGCCTGGGTAATCGCAGCGTCAGAAATATCTGCGCCGGTAAGCGAACCGATTTCAGGCGCTAGTGAAAGAGAGAGTGACGCACGCCCACAACCCAGCTCAATCATGCTAGAACGATTGGTGAGATATCTGCGGAGAATCCTCCTAAAGAAGAAGTTATAGGTCGTACGACCCCAATCAATGACAGTATCTACCGCATTGTGCCTTTCCCAAATCTCTTGCCACTGCCCTGCCTGTTCAGTGCTTTTCTGCATCTAAGCAGTATATAGCATCTATAGCAACCCCGCGTCTTTCAGCTTCTTCAAGCGTTCATAGTCCGCCTTCGCCATCATAGCGACCAATTCGTTAAAGGTGGTTTCTATCTTCCACCCCAGTTTCTTCTGCGCCTTGTGGCTATCGCCGAGCAAGTGATGTACTTCATTGGGACGATAAAATTCTTTTGAGATCGTGAGAACCGTACGTCCGTCTTTTGTCTTAGCGACCTCCCTTATTCCCTTCCCGCTCCACATGAGCGGCATATCAATCGCTTTCGCTGCGGCACTCACAAACTCCCGCACCGTGTGGCTCTGTCCGGTCGCAATGACATAATCATCCGGCTTTTTTTGCTGGAGCATCGTATGCATTGCCTTTATATAGTCGCCGGCAAATCCCCAGTCCCTCTTCGCGTTAAGATTGCCGAGTGCAAAAGAATCCTGTAACCCGAGTTTTATCTTAGCGAGCGAAATAGTAATTTTACGGGTCACGAAATGCTCCCCGCGCCGCGGGGATTCGTGATTAAACAAAAAACCTGAACAAATAAATAGCCTGTATCTCCCCCGATATCCTTCAACATAGTCTTCGTGTGCACGCAGTTTCGCCTCGCCGTAGGGGCTCACCGGCTGGAAAGGAGATGTTTCGCTTTGCGGCGGCTTCGTTTCCCCGAACATCTCGCTCGTTGAAGCCTGATAGATGCGTACCTTTGGATTCTGCTTCATTGCCTGATAGACGAGCCGACCGAGGCCGTAACAGTTTATGTCCATCGTCTCATCCGGACATTTAAAAGAGACCCCTACGTCGGATTGAGCCGCTAAATTGTATACCTCGTCAGGCCGTGACTGTTGCAGAGCTTCACGCAGGGTAGCCTCATCACGCATGTTGCCATGTACGAGTTTAATATGTCTGGGAAGCGTCATATGCTCTATGCGCATATGCGGGTCAAGACTTGTGCGGCGCACGAGCCCCCATACCTCGTATCCTTGAGCCAAAAGATGCTCCGCGAGATAGGAACCATCCTGCCCAGTGATGCCGGTAATCAACGCTCGCTTCTTCTTACTCACCTGTGTCCCTTTGTTTTTCATAATATCGGCTCAGTATGCTTCACCTCAGTAATTATTTCAAGAATCCCTTTGGCGGTCTTCTGCCACGAGAATTGCGCCGCGCGAGCGAGTCCTTTCTCTTTAAGAGCTCGGCGTAGGAGCGCATCGGTGGCGACACGGTCCATAGCGACCGCGATATCTCCCGGACGCTCGGGGTTAACCAGGATTGCGGCATCGCCCGCGACCTCCGCGAGCGCGCCTCGATGTGAGGTAATAACCGGCAGACCTGCGCTCATCGCCTCCAAGACCGGCATACCAAACCCTTCAAGAAAGCTGGCAAAGACGAGCGCCTGCGCTTTGTCGTATAGGTACGCGAGCTGTGCATCGGTCACATACCCAAGAAAACGTACTCGTTGTTCCACACCAAGTTCACGCGCGAGTTGTCGCAATGACTCCGCATATGCTCCGTCCTGCTTGCCGGCAATAAGGAGATCGTGCGTCGCATTAGTTTCCACAAAGAGCGCAAATGCTCTGATAATGCCTGCGACATTCTTGCGCTCTTTGAGTACGCCCGCAAAGAGAAAGAAGTGTTCCGGCACCGGCAGAGCATCTATTTTTTCTCCCAGAGGCACGTAACTCAGGGGTACGACCGTGATACGCTCTGCCGGTATGCCGAAAAGCTGGATAACGCTCTGTTTTGTTTCTTCAGAAATAGCCACAACAGCATCGGCCATGCACAAAGCGCGCTTATGCAGGTAGAACAGCAAGCGCGCCGAAAGTTCTTCGCGCCATGAACAACGCCTACTCCAGTACGCAAAATCGAGCGCAAAAACTATCGAGCGTTTCGGTCGCAAGAAGAACGGAATAATGGGAGTAAAGAAAATATATGCATCGAGCGTACGATCCATACCGAACGCCCCGGTAAGCCACACCACCCTGCTTCCGAGACCTGTATACGTCCAACGCTCACCGCGGAAAGCGGGCTTAGGGGGCTCTTTGTCTTTGAAATACAGAGTGTACGAGTTCTGATGGTCGAATTTTATCAAATGTTTGGCTATTTCATAGATAAACCGCCCAAGCCCGCCAGGACTCTTTTCCCCATAGGGATTGAGTAACATGCCTATGTTCATAGCTCATTCGTATCTCGAACGAATATATTTGAGACCCCGCATACCGTATAAAGCTGATAACCCTTCTGGGCGAGGAATTGTTTCGCCTCATCTCCCTCTATAACAATGACGCTTGGATAATACTCCCAATCGTAGGACTGCAGCACCTCCAGGTCCATCCCTTCAGCATCAATCGTCAAGAGATCCATCGGCTCATGAACCAGCGCTGAGAGCGGTCGGATCTCTATGTCAGTCGTGCCAAGAAATCTTAGGAACGATTTCTCTTTCCACTTTTGTGCTTCTTCTTTTCTGAAGGTATTGACTGCCGGATCGGAGAATCGGTAATAGGTAAGCACTCCCGAACTCCCAACGCCGCTACAGATATTCACGTCATCGGGACGCGCTTTATTGAAAAGCGCGATCGCGTGCGGATTGGGGTCAATATTGGCACCGCGCCAGCCCTTTTTGTAGAGCAGATAGGTGTTAGAGTACCGATACGGATGATGCGCGCCCACGTCGACGTAGCGACCATCGTTTTTGTCTTTAAACAATTCAAGAAGTACCTTATCCTCTCCGAACTGCGCATACCTCTGGTAGCCAAAAATCGCGTGTTTAAGCTCCGACAACTGGTAGTGCCAGGAAACGGGTAATAATCGTTTCCATAGAGCTGATCGGGGCATCATCAGCAGGGTAGCATACCCTGCCGGATATACGGCTTACAGAAACTGTAGTATATTCCTCGCTATGACACGCGCGTGGCGCATCGCCCTTTTCTGCATGCCGATAGCCGCAATAGTCTTTATCTTTAGAGACTATTTCGGACACCGGTTTCCGGCCCACTTTGACACCCTGCTACAGTTTTATCCTTATTTTGCCTATCTCACCCAGGGAGGCCATGCGATGGCACAAGAGATTTTTTCAGGATTCCCGCTCCTGGTATCAACGAATTCAGTTCTTTCTCCATTCACCTATCCGATGGTCTTTCTATTCGGCGTATTCAGCGCCTATAAATTCCTCATACTGTTGCACATACTGCTCGCATACGTTTTTGCGTACCTCTACGCACGAAAGATCAACCTTGGCTATCTCACCTCCCTGTTCGTCGCGACGACCTTTACCTTCTCCGGACAGCTGATGCTCTGGGCTGACACCGTACCTAACGCTTCGTACTACTTCTTACTGCCGGCCGTGCTGTACTTCACAGAACTCGCGGCTGGAGCAGAGACGCGGTTGCGGCGCTATGGCTTTCTTGTGCTTACCGGCATATTCCTCGGGGTCGGCTGGCTCTCGGGGCACTCCCAGTACATTTTATACATCCATGCCATTTTGGCTCTGTATGTTCTCTTTGTGTTCGGGTTGCGCAAAGTGTTCCTGCTCCCGTTCATCATCTCGGCGATAGTCGGTATCAGCAGGATTTATGCCACGCTCGATTTTCAGTCGCTGACCGACCGCGCCGATGGCGTTAATTACACCAATCTCTTTATCCACGCCTACTGGCCGCACGATCTTGTCCATTATCTCCTGCCATTTTTTACTATTCCGGTCGCGAGCCCGAACAGTTTCAACCTGTATATAGGCATACTGCCGTTGCTGTTCGTTATCGCCTCATTTTTTATTCTGAAAAAAATAGCTAATAAAAGATTCGTATTCTTCACTGCCGTATTTGTGTTCTGCCTCATCTCCTCATTTAAATATTCGCCGCTCGCCTATCTCTTCAACGCGCTGCCGCTTTTCGACGCCGTGCGGGGCGTGTCCCGCATCATGTTCATCGGGGACTTTGCCGCTGCGCTCGTGGCCGGATTCTTTTTGCAGTATCTGCTTGATAAAAAAGATGCCGCGACCCGGCTCGTTGCATCTGTCACGCGGGTCTTCGGATATGCAACAGGCGCAATCACCGCTCTTCTTGCGGGTATGACGGCATTTTATTTCCTGTTCGCCAATGATGCCGCGAGGTTCTTTTATAACTTCTTCGCGCGCCTCGTTACGCCGGCGCTCACGCCGGACCAGTCTGCTGCCTTTCTCGCCAATATTAGCCAAAACGTGCATGCCATACTTAGACAGCTCACAGTGCTGGACTACCAAACGGACGTGTTTCTTCTCGCACTCGTATCGGCGTTCCTGCTCCTGCGATACTACGACCGATTGAACGGTCAGCGTTTTGCGGCTCTGGCACTGGTGTTGGTAACCGCGAATTTCGCGGCCGTGTATGCGACATACTTCAAGACCGTAGATTCGCAGAGCATCATCGCCGTTCCGCAGACCATACAATTTATAAAAGACCGCGAGGCCGGGTCAAAATATCCGTTCCGCGTATATACTATACCGAACCGCATTTCTACTGCTGAGCCCTGCGTCTTAACAGACGAGGATAAGCATCTATTGGACAACGCCACCGCAGAGCCCGACATAAACTTCCTCTATGGATTAGACACGCCTACGGGGTACGACGGCTTTGTGCCGCTTACCGTAAAAAACGACATCGCATCCTTTTCCAGCCTGCCTATCGGATCACAACTTAAGGACGCGTTGCGGCGCATGAACGTAAAATACGTCTTTTCTTCCGTCGCTCTGCAAGATGCCGACCTGACCCCAGTGTTTACCTCTCTCATCGGCAGATGTAACACGCCGGTATACCTCTACGAACTGCGTGATTATTGGCCGCGATACTATCTTGGAGAGATAAAACACGCTCTTGTACCCGTGTTTTCCGATACCGCCATTTCGTTTGACGTTGATGCCGGGATAGCCGCAAAAACGCTGTACATCGGGAATGCCTACCTGCCCCGCTGGCAAGCAACGGTTGACGGAATTGCTGCGCCCATACAGGTGACGAATGGTATCTATATGTCCATACTGGTGCCCCCCGGCAAGCACCTGGTCATTCTTACGTATAACTCGGTGTTTTAGTCCATTTCTCGTTCCACAGCTCAAATACCAGCAGGGTCCAAAGCTTTTTGCGGTGATCGCGAGAACTGCTCACATGCTCGCGCACAAGCCGTTCCACCTCGTCGGCATTAAATATATTCTGTCTTTTCAAACGAGCGGGAGAAAGGAGGTCTGTCATAAGCTCTTTGAGCGGACCACGTAGCCACTCGGCCACCGGCGCGGCAAAACCTTGCTTCGGACGGTCTATGATTCCATCCGGTAGTCTGCCGCGCATCAGCGTCCGCAGAAGATATTTGCCGCGACCGTTCCCATATTTCATATCCGGCGGGAGCGAGAGTAGAAACTCAACGACATCATGCGCGAGAAAAGGCGCGCGTACCTCAAGCCCATACCGCATACTCGCACGGTCAACCTTTACCAACACTTGGTCCATAAGATAAGTGCGCATGTAGAAATGCGAGAGCGCATTCAATCCTTCGAGTCGCGGGCACTCCTGCCGCCACTCTGCAATAAGTTCTTCGTTTATCCCGCCCGCATCTTGTACTACAGTGGGTAAAAATAAAGTCCTCATCTCGTCCTCCTTAAAACTACCGAGCCATTGCAGGTGACGTACTATCGGATCATCGGCGAAATCGTCGGTAAATTTCCGCACTTTGAAATCAGTACTCATATAACGTGCTGAGGAAGGAAGTATCCCGATGCCTTTTTTCAGGAGAACTCGCAGTGCTTCAGGGACTCGCGCATAGAGCCCGGCATACTGCTCGGCTTGGAACGTAGGGTAGCCGAGAAGCAGTTCGTCGGCGCCGTCTCCGCCGAGCGCAACCGTGACATGCTCGCGTGTAAAACGCGATAGGAGTAGCGTCGGGAGCACCGAGGCGTCGGCAACCGGTTCGTCAAATACGTCTGGAATATCTTGCACCAGCGCGAGCGCATCTTCCGCCCTAAGTATCCGCTCATGATGTTCAGTGCCGAGATGGGCGGCGACAAGCCGGGCCATCGAGGATTCGTCAAAACTCTTCTCGCTGAATCCTATGGAAAAGGTCTTCAGCTTCTTCTTCGACGCATGTGCGGCATAATAGGCGATTGTTGAGCTGTCTATGCCGCCGGAGAGAAAAACGCCGAGCGGCGCATCCGAGACCATGCGCTCTTCTGTGACGTGCTGTAGTAATGAATCAAGGCGCGCCACAGCGTTCTTCTCGTCTATCGCAATGGCCTCCGTAACTGGGTTCCAGAAAGGTGCGCTATGCGTCATGCCGTCTTTACATCGCAGTATATGGCCGGGTAGCAATTTATGGACACCTTCATATATCGTTCGTGGTGTCGGCACGTATTCCCGCGCAAGATAGTGCGCAAGCGAGCGGCGGTCAAGCGTGCGCGGCGTCGCGGGATGCGCGAGTAAGGCCTTCAACTCCGAACCGAACACCACGGTGTCTCTCGATGAACTCCAATAGAGCGGCTTCTTGCCGAGGCGGTCGCGCACTAAGAGCAGCTCGCTCTTCTGTGTGTCATAGAGCGCGAGAGCAAACATGCCGCGCATCCGGGCAAACGCACTGTCTCCCCATTTCTGATACGCGGCCAATATGACTTCAGTATCGGAATGCGTTGTAAAGGGATATGAGGCAAGCTCTTTTTTCAGCGCAGAAAAGTTATATATTTCTCCGTTAAACGTAACCGCGAATCGCCCGTCATGGCTTCGCATGGGTTGCGCGCCTAGAGACGAGAGGTCAATGACCGCAAGCCGCGTGTGCGCGAGACCGGCGCTCCCATCTGGCGATCGCCATATTCCAGATGCATCGGGACCGCGGTGGTGAAGCGCCCCGCCCATTGCCCGCAGTATCGGCTCGTTACCCTTCCCAAAGTATCCAGCTATGCCACACATAGGTCAAAAACCTACGGACTCTCTTATCGTGTACGGCTTTTGGTCGTTCGTGCGCATAAGCAGGTCAGCCACGATTCCCATGGAGAGCATCTGCATGGCGAGAATAACGAGCAGAGCGGCGAATAGCGGCAAGGGCGTCTGGATGAGCGTCGTAGCGAACCAGAATTTAAGCACGAGCGCCCACGCAAGGGAAAGAAATCCGAGGCCAAGCGACACTGCCGCGAGCATGCCGAAAAAATACATTGGGCGTCTGCGCCAGCGGACGGTAAATTGAGCAAGCAAGAGGTCAAGCAATATCTTTATAATACGCGAGAAACCATATTTTGACACACCTGCGACGCGGGGACGATGGTTGACCGGCAGTTCGGTGATGCGCGCACCCTGCCACGCCGCGTACACCGGCAGAAGCCGGTGTACTTCGCCGATGAACTCAATACGCCGCACGAACGG
>ERZ1292640.4590-Hain-H43-02um-R1-4590-length-10473-cov-8_pt1 | contig 10473 bp, 9 predicted proteins | sample MGYA00564404_ERZ1292640 | MGnify/ENA primary metagenome ERZ1292640 (study PRJEB36523, sample SAMEA6512636) | groundwater metagenome | collected 2019-01-08 | study: AquaDiva: Metagenomics assemblies of 32 groundwater samples | reverse complement strand
GATCTCGGTTGAACTCGCCGCGCCCTCAGGCCTGATGCGCATTCTCGGCGATGCGAGGCTCACCGAACTGGCGCGAGAGGCTGATACGCGCATTCAGCGCGCGCTGGCCGCCGTATAGGCGACGGATTCTCTCGTCGCCGAGCGGTCGCAACGCGTTGGGTCAATGCCGCTCACTTGGCCGCGAAGCAATAGAACAGCCCGCCGCCGGCGGTGCTGCGGAGGCCCTCCAGGCTGCATCCCCGCGAAGGATGCGAAGAGTTCCAGGATCGGGCGGCCGGATCCTCGCTGGGGACACCAGCCCGTATGCCCTTGCGGTCGATGTGTCCGACCTGCGCCGAACCCGCGCCGCTCTTGGTCCAGTTGCCGCAGGTGGTGTCTCCGGACCAGTCGAACGCCCTGCCGTCGGGTTCCGAGCCGGTCAGCGCGTCATGCACGTTAGGGTTGTCGCCGCGGCCATTCAACACCCCGCCCTTTTCGTTGAGCGCGGTCTGCTTGCTCAGCCTGTTCTCGCCGTGCAGTTCCTCGAGATTGCGTGCGATCACCTCGCCCTTGGCATTGCGCCACGGCCCTTTACCGATGCGCTCGCGCGCATTCACCGCGCGGGTGCTGCCGCTCGCGCTGGTGCTGAGGTAGGCGCGCCAAACGTGTTTGCCCGCGCCCACCGCTGTCGCCAACGTCTGGCAGTGCTTGTCCGCGCCGGCGAGTCCGCCGAGGTCCGCGCCATTGCCCGGGTTCACGCTGGTGACGAAGAAAGTCATGTCCGGCTTCTTCTGCGCCTGCGCTGATCCTGCCACGCCCAGCGCCAACAGCAGCAGCGCACATACTTCCGCATTTTTCATTGCGCTCTCCCGATAGAGGTTCTGGAAAATACCCGCCGTCCTGTGCACTTGCGTGTTTGATAGTATCAGCTTACCGCTTGTCCGGCGACTGTCGGACATCCGTAAACGCCAGAATCGGCGCACCCCCGCAGCGGACGGCTTCATGCGTTCCGCAGGATCGTTTCGTCGCCGGCGATCAGCACGCGTGGTCGCCTATAATGCCGGGACCGGGGGATGTCCAAAATGACTCGCTGGCGCGCGAAAAGCGTAACCAAACTGAGATCTGTCATGAACGGCGGCTCGTTAATACGCCGCTAGCCAGGGCATCCAGTTCAGCCACCATCCGGCATACAGGCATCCGATGAACATACGAAGACTGGGTCGCTTGTTGATTCGCACCAAGCCGCTTCACGGCGGCGGGGACGGTCAGGGCGAGGGTGAATTGAGTCGTTCGCTTGGTTTCTTCTCGCTCACCATGCTGGGGGTCGGTGCGACGATAGGCACCGGAATTTTCTTCACCCTGGCCGAAACGGTGCCCAAGGCTGGCCCTGCGGCGATCCTGTCGTTCCTGATCGCGGCGACGACTTCCGGACTGACCGCGCTTTGCTACTCCGAGCTCTCATTCAGGATTCCGGCCGCGGGCTCTTCCTATTCGTACGCCTACGCGACCTTCGGCGAGTTGCTTGCTTACCTGGTGGCCGCATGTCTGCTGCTCGAATACGGCCTTGCGGCGAGCGCGACGTCGATCGGCTGGTCGGCGTACCTGAATAATTTCCTGCATCACGCTTTCGATTGGCAAATTCCCGAGGCGCTGCGTTCGAACATGATCTCCTTGGGGGCAAATGGTGTCGAAATTCGCCCCGGGAGGATCAACCTGCCACCGATCATTCTGGTCGTGATGTGCGGCGTCCTGCTGTTGCGCGGGGCCAGGGAGTCGGCCGCTACAAATTCCGTGATGGTGATGATCAAACTGGCTATCCTGGTTTTTTTCGCCGCCGTTGCCTTCACCGGTTTCAACGCCGAAAACCTCACACCGTTTTTCAATCCGGATAACAGCAAGGGTTATGCCGGCATGGCGGGCGTGACTGCGGCGGCCGGCACCGTGTTCTTCTCCTTCATCGGCCTCGACACAGTGGCCACGGCCGGCGAGGAGGTGAAAAATCCGACGCGCAACGTACCTCTTGGAATTCTTGCGGCGCTACTGATAGTGACGGCGTGCTACTTGCTGGTTGCGGTGGCTGCCGTGGGTGCGCAACCAGCGCGGCAATTCGAGGGACAGGAGGCGGGCCTGTCCGTGATTCTGCAGAATGTCACCGGCAAGACCTGGCCCTCACTGGTTCTATCTGCCGGCGCGGTGATCTCGGTATTCAGCGTAACCCTGGTGACGATCTATGGTCAAACCCGCATCCTGTACGCCATCAGCCGCGACGGGCTTATCCCCAAGGCCTTTCATCGGGTCAGCGCCCGGACCCTGGCCCCGGTGAACAATACGATCATCGTCTGTGTCCTGGTCGGACTGGTGGCAGGCTTCGTCGATTCAGCTTTTTTGTGGGACATGGTGAGCATGGGCACCCTGGTGGCTTTCGCGGTGGTCTCCGCTGCGGTGCCGGTTTTGCGCCGCAAGGGGATCGGTGCGGACAGCATGGGCTTTCGCGTCCCGTTTGGCCCCTATCTGATTCCGGGGCTCAGTGTCGTTTCCTGCGCGTACATCGTGAAAGACTTGTCCGCCAACACGCACACGGTATTTTTCGTCTGCATGGGGATCGCGGCCATCAGCTACTTTACCTATGGCATTCATAACTCGCGGCTGAACTGAGCTTCGAGGAGGGCCGGCGACGGCTGGAGGATATCCTCCTCCGCGCGCCGGACGGCTCGCCGCCGGATACAGACCGGATACCATGTCGGGTACACTAGCGCCCGGGCCGCGCGCCGCGCCAGGCTCGACATGCTGTTTCGTGCCGGACCCGGACACTGTTGATGAACGCCGCCCACCAATCGATCCTCATGTGTCCGCCGCACCATTACGGTGTCGACTACGTCATCAATCCGTGGATGCAAGGCCAGCTCGGCCGGACCGATCGCACGCTCGCCCACCGGCAATGGGACGGCCTGCGCCAGGTTCTCTCGGCCGGAGCCGAGATCGCGCTCGTTGGGGCACAGCCCGGCCTGCCCGACATGGTGTTCACCGCCAATGCCGGCATGGTGCGCGGAAATATCGCGGTGGTGAGCCGCTTCCGCGCACCCGAGCGCCAGGGCGAGGAGCCTTTCTTCCGCGCCTGGTTTGAGCAAAACGGATTCTCGATTGCGCCGTGGCCGCAGGAGGTCTTTTTCGAAGGCGCCGGCGACGCGCTATTCGATCGCGACCGGGACCTGATCTGGAGCGGCTGTGGCTTCCGCTCCGACATAGCGGCGGCAAGCTTGCTTGGAACAGCGTTTGATTGCGAATCGGTCCCCATTCGCCTCATCGATCCGCGCTTCTATCATCTGGACACCTGCCTGTGTCCCCTGGACAGCGGCTGGCTCGTGTATTACCCGCCCGCGTTCGATGCGGCGTCCCTCGAAGAGATTGGGCACCGCGTACCGAAGGAGAAGCGCATCGCCGTCAGTGAAGCCGATGCGCTGCGATTTGCCTGCAACGCGGTGGAGCTCGATGGCCGCGTTATCATGAACGACGCGTCGCAGGAGCTGCAGGCGCGCTTGCATGCCGCCGGGTTCACGCCGGTCGTGACGCCGCTGTCGGAATTCCTGAAGGCCGGCGGCACGGCGAAGTGCCTGACACTGAAGCTGCGCGAGGTGGATCGCGCCGGGGTGGCCGGTTTACCGGGTGACCGGTCCTCCATACAGCCGTAGCCACCGATCGTGGTCGATGGCGCAGGCGCGCGAGCCGTCGCCCGAATTACCTTGCTTCTGCGAGTTGCTTCAGCGTGAACGTATAGCTCAGGTCGCTGAGCGGCTTGTGGCAGGCGAGGCATTCGGCCTGGTTTACGCCCGGCCGATGCTGTTTCTCGGTCGTGAAGACGGCGTAGTTCCAGTCGCCGTTGCGCAACATCTCCGGAATGTCTTTGCCCCAGCCGGCTTCACGAGCCATCGCCGTGTAGAAAAGGAGTTTGTCCGCTACGTAGAAGCCGTCGCCGCCCATCGCCGGCTTGCCGTCGGCGCCGAGTTTCGACGAGTACACTTCGGCGAACAGGACCGAACCGTCAGGCAGCGGCCGGCCCGCCTTCGCCGCCGCGGCCGCGGCCTTGTTGGCGTAGTAGTAGCGCACCTGCTTTGTCGCCGGAAAGTTGATCGCGTGATATTTCGTGAACGTGTCCTTGTAACCTTCGGGGAAGCTCACGCTGGTCTTGGCCACGTTCGGCAGGAACGTGGACTTGGTGCCCGCTGCCGCGCCCGGCTGCGAGGCAAAGTAGGCCGCGACGTTGGCGATGTCCTCCGCGCTGAGCTGGGCCGCGACTGCGTTCATGATCTGGTTCCTGCGCGTGCCGTCCTTGAGCGCCTTCAGCTGCGCTTCGAGGTAGCCCGCCCGCTGAGCGGCGAGGTTGGGTATGGCCTCGCTCACGCTCACCCCGTTGGCGCCGTGGCAAGCCGCGCATACCGTGGCGACCTTGGCTTTGCCGGCTTCGATATCCGCAGCTTGCGCGACCGGCGCGAGGACCAGGGCAATGAACAATCCGAGCACTCCTTTCACAGGCATCTCCTTTTCGTAAGCGGGCGCAACCTCAAGTGGATTCGGTGCCGGGAGTCAACAGACACCAAGGCCGCATTATTCCATCGTTTGCCTCGCGCCGGCTTCCGGCCTGCGCCGGGGTGCGCGCGCCCCTTGCACCCACTGAATTTCCGGCTGACGTCTGCCGAAGATGGAGGGGGCGGCAGGCATACACCCTATCCACAGGTACAGGCATCTGGAGCGCGGACAGTCAGCGTTTGAGTTCAGCGGTTGCCAAAGCCAGTACGCTGCAAACCAGGTCACCTGCACCCGTGGAGCGTATGATAATTCCAAGAACCGGGCGGGAACGCCACCCGCGGGGACAAAGGTTCTTAGGGCCTATTACCGAGCTACCTCACCCTGGAGGCCGCCATGCGCGTGAACCTATACTGTCTATTGCTTCTGCTTTCTGTCTGTGTGGGGACGGTTTCGGCCGGCACCGCGGTTACGGTCTCGTTTACCAAGCCTGAAAGCTACACCGATATGGGTCGCTACCGCGACGAACCGAATGCCGAAATGAAGGAGATCGAAGCGCACCTGAAACAACTTGGCGAGCGCTATCTTCCGCCCAGTCAGTTGCTGAAGATAGAGGTGCTTGACATCGACCTGGCAGGCCGCGTGAACTTCTCGAATCGCTCGGGCCGCGAAGTGCGTATCCTGCGAGGCAATGCAGACTGGCCGAGCATCAAACTGCACTACTTACTGGAGGCTGACGGCCGCGTCCTGCTGGAGCGGCAGGAAAATGTTGCTGACATGGGCTACCTGCAGCGCCCCAATACGCATTATTCGGGCCGGTTTCTACAATATGAGAAACGGATGCTTGACGACTGGTTCAGGCAACGTTTCGCCACGCACAAGCGATAAGCCGAAGCGGCCGCACGAGTCACAAACCCAGTTCCTCATCGGTCGCGCAGTGTTCGTACTTGTTCTTCGGCGGCCACGGACGGCCACGCCAATCCGGTTCAAACGTGAAAGACGATTGGCGACGGCCCGGGAGCAGCGCGCCGTTGCCCGCCCCTTTGGCGTAATCGTAGTAGAGCTTGACCACCTCTTCTTTCGTCACCTGCTGCGCCGCCGGATGAGCTATGCAGGCGTCGATCCACTGGCGTACGCGGGCGTATCGCCCGTCGGCGGGGAGCTGGAAGTCCTCGTAGTATTCGAGAAACCAGAATCGCACGAAAAATGGCGTGAAGACCGTCTCCACCCATCCGAACATTTCGAACAGAAACGGACCGGAAGGCGCATGTTCCAGCAGGAAATCGTTCAGCCGCTCGTACTGCTTCAGCATGCCCGCTCTGAGGGCGTCCCGGCGCTCTGGATTTTGATTCATCACCCAGAGGTAGCCCTGGGTACAGAATTCGGCCTCCAGTTTCGTCAGCATGTTCTCCACGGCCCGCCGGTAAGGATCACGCTGAGCGACGGGGCGCTCCGGGTAGATATCGTCGAGGTACTGAAGGATGACCAGACTCTCCTTGATGATGCGCCCGCCTGCGATCTCCAGGATTGGCAGCGCCGTCGTGCTGCGCGTCTTCTGCAGCAGCCATTCAGGCCTGGGACGGGTGATATCGACAACGCGAAAGGCAAGCTCTTGTCGCCGTCCCTTCAGCGACAACAGGATCTCCAGCCGCTGGCAGAAGGGGCAAACGGGAATGTGATAGACGATCTGATCAGTGATGGCCGTCATACGAAAACACCCCTCATGCGATGAACTTTGGCGGATTGCGCCTGGGGTCGGCGCCGGCGTGGAGCTGACCGGCGCGCATGCATTGGTGCAATCAGCTTCGACCCACCGTGCGATGATCGCGATCCTTGAAATCCAAGGTGAACGGTGACTTCAGATAGCGGCGGCCCGCGCCATCGCGATCTGGGAATCCTTGGCGAACCGGGCCTGCAGCCGCCGCACGATGGGATAGCCCAGGCGCGAAAGGAGTGTTCCCGGCCGCGAAAACGCGCAAACGTGGTACCAGACCGAATCATCCGCGTGATGCCATTCGACACAGAATCGTTCTTCCCCCGCGAGAACGTGTCCCGGCAGGGTTCCGAGGGCGAAGCCGAACGTTTCGACGTCGCCTTTGTCCTCGATCGTGTAGGCAATCCGGCAGAAATTCACATGCCAGACCCCGAGAAACCGGGCGGAAATTCCGACCGCCGAGTCTGCCGCGATCGGCGGCGCCTGCGGGTGCAGCCTGACCCAACTGAGATTGAACATTTCCCAGTTCTGCAAAGCGGCTTTCGCGCGTTCATAACATGCGCCACCGCGGCCAAGCAGCACGCGGTGCCGATCGGCGCGATAGCCGGCCGGAAAATCCGGGGTCTCCAGCGCTCCGACTTCGGAATATGAAAAAGGAATCCGAGACAGTTGGGCGAGGCGTTCACGAACAGCATCGTCGCCCGGGATGGCGAATTCAAACAACAAAAACTCCTTTGCGGCTTACTTCCTTCTGCCTGCAGGGCAGGTCCGTGTTTGCCAATTTTACGCCATCCGACGGCAGCACGGAACCGCTGCCGTCGATTTCAGCAACCAGGCGCACCGGTCCGCGGACGTGGCGAGAGATACCCGCAAGGGCACATTTCAATGCACTTGCCGCAGGATTCGCAACAATCGAGGTTCAAGGAGAAATATTGGCCGGGGGCGACCTGCTGCAATTTCGAAAAACCCCCCGCATTGCAGAACATGTGGCACTGCTCGCAGCCAAAGCACGAGCCGCAGGAAAAGCAACGGGACACTTCATCGAGAAAGGCCTTCTCTTTGATCGTCTGCTGAACTTCCATGTCGGGTTGCGCCAGCCGCGCGGCGACAATTCTGTAGGGCGAGGTCGATCGCGGCATTGCCGGATAGAAGTCCGGTTTGACCGGCACGTTCGCGTCGACAACGCTGTTGGAGATTGGAAGTGCCGGCCCTCCGCGCAACTGCGCATGCACCGCTTCGGCCGCCTGGCGACCCTGCGCTATGGCCAAACCGGCAATGCCCGGACCCAACGCGTCCCCGCCCGCCCACAGACCATGGTCAACGGTGCCGTTCGATCCGGCATGAATCCAGATCTTCCCGTTTTGGAGCTCGCTCAAGCCCTCCCAGTCGGGCTCCTGCGACACGGCGGCGATCACCGCGCTTGCGGGAATGTCGTGCTCGGACCCTTCGATCGGCACCGGTTTTCTGCGACCGGAGCCGTCGGGTTCCCCGAGTGCCATTCCTTTTACCCGCACTGACTGGACCCTGTCCCTCTCCCGCCCGATCGCGACCGGCGCGGCCAGGTAGGCAATCTCCACGCCCTCGGCCAGCGCATCATCGATCTCGGTTTCGATGGCGGGCATTTCGTCACGGGTGCGCCGATAGAGCATCGTCACCTGCGCGCCCGCGCGGCGCGCGGCGCGCGCGGCGTCCATCGCGGTATTGCCGCCGCCCACGACAACGACATGCGCGCCAAGCTCAACTTTGTTGCCGCGATTCAGTTGCGACAGAAAGTCGGTGCCGGTCCATACGCCGCTGCCTTCCTCGCCAGGGATACCCAACTTCCGTCCCAGGCCCGCGCCAATTCCAAGGAATACCACATCGTGCAGGTCACGAAGCTGTTGCACCGTAATGTCGCGCCCGATCGCCGTATTCAGCTTCAGTTCGACGCCTAGATCGAGAATTCGCCCGATCTCGGCCCCGAGCACGGCTTCGGGCAGCCTATACTGCGGAATACCGAAGTACAGCATTCCGCCGGGCAACTCCTGCTTTTCATAGATGGTGACGCGATAACCGCGCCGCGCCATCTGATAGGCAAAGGAAAGTCCAGCCGGTCCCGCGCCGATTACCCCCACCGACTCCGTCCGGCTGTCCGATTCCGTTAGCGGGAGCGCCAGTTTGCGTTGCAGCCCCCAGTCCCCCAGGAAGCGCTCCATTGCGTTGATCGAAACCGCGCCATCCTTGTCGCGCCGGTTGCAGGCGTCCTCGCAGGGATGCGGGCAGATGCGCCCCAGCGTCGCGGGGAACGGGTTCACCGCCGCGAGCATGTTCCATGCCTGGGTGTAGGCGTCCGCATCGGACAGCCCGAGTTTCCTGCGCTGCGCGACCAGCGCGATCCAGCCGCGCACGTCGCCGCCGCTGGCGCAGCCCGCGCTGCATGGCGGTCCTTTCTTCTGCTGCTCGGGCTGCACCAGCGCCTGTTTCAGCGCCGTGTCGGACGAAGACGCGCTCATGCCTGCCTTCCGGCCCTCCCGCCGCGCCGGGTCACCGCGCTGAAACGCGTTATTGCCGTTGTGCGAACTCATTCCTCACCTCCCGTGCGACACTCTTCGAGCAGCTAGTTTGCCGTGGCCTGCGCCGTAGCGCCGCGTGCTCTTCTGGGGCCTTTTCTCCGACTCTCACCCGTGCGTCTTTCCTTGGTTACACGCCGGTCCGATCTGTCGCGGCGCTCGAGCTGCGGTTCGGCTTCGCCCGGGTCCGAAGTGCTCTGGCGCCTGAGTGCGCTGCTTTGCTGAAGCTCCACGATACTGCCGTTCAATTTGCGTATGCGGCGGGACATCATCTGCATCAGGTTGAAGGCGAGGGAGGGGTCCTCCTGCACCCGGCGCAGGAACGTTTTCTTGTCCACGGTCAGCAGGCGCGCGTCCCCCAGCGCGCGAACGGTGGCCGAACGCACCTCGCGCTCGAAAATCGCCATCTCGCCGAACACCTCGCCCTCTGCGAGAACCGCTACGCGCACCTCTCCGTCTTTTCCCTGCCTGAGGATCTCAACCTGGCCCTTCTGGATGGCGAACATGCAATCGCCGATTTCCCCCTGCCTGATAATGACTTCCCCTCCCGCGTAATTCTTGCCCAGATTGCCCGAGTTCATCTCCCGCTCCTCATCCCGCCTTTGTGTTCGGTCCGCACCAGATTCCCCGCGACTAGGTTCCACGCCAATTTCAGCGGGAAAGCAGGGTGAAACGTCCGCAGCAGTATTTCCTTGTACGGCGCGCTGCCGGTGAACACGTCCCACAATACGCTGCTCATGCGCCGGTTCTTTCCCACCTCCCGCTGTTCCTGCGCGGTCATGCGCAACACGCCTCGCCGCAGGAAACGCAGTCTTTGGATCAGGGTGGTCACCCCGAAGATCAGTTTTGCGATCTTGTTGTCCAGTATCAGCGTCCTGCATTCCGGCCAGAAGGTCTTCTCGAAATCGGCTTTGGAAATTCCATGGTAAATGGCGGTCTTGGCGGCGGCCTTGGCGGTGCGGTAGGCGGAACCGATTCCGTCCTTGAACAGGCGGTTGACGCCGCAGTCGCCGATCCACACGATGCGGTCCGCATAGGGTCGCTCCGCGGCGCGCACGTTGATCCGCGGAAAGCAGTGACACACCGGCGTCGGCACCACGGAGTCAGGAAAACACGCCTTCACTTCAGGAGTGGCCAGAAAGGATTCGATCAATTGCTCGTCGACGTCTTCGCCCAATAGGCAAAGCGTGGCGAAGTCGCCTTTCGGTATCAGCGCCGCAAATTCGAGCCGCGGTATGTCGAGCAGGAACACATGCATGGCGCTGCCGAGGCACTGATCGATGGTGGCCTGTCCGAGACGAAACTCGCTGATGAAAGCCCGCAGCGTGCCTGGTGACCGGTAGTCCAGCGCCGGGCTGTTCAGCGCCTCCAAGATGTGGCTGTTGACGCCCGCGGCGACCGCCACCAGGTCATAGCTCGCCGTAGCGCCGTCGGCGGTCCTGATCTGCGGCTTGCCGTGGTCCCAGTCGAATCCTGTCACCAGCTTGCGCACCACCTTGGCGCCTGCTGTTGCCGACAAGTCCAGAAGGTGGCGATCGAAACCGGCGATGTCGACCGGCTCGGATTGCTTCGGGCCATTGCCCCTGTAGACCGCGGCGATGCGCATTTCGTGCAGCGGCGTTTCTATATGGACCTGTCCAACGTCGGTGTGCAGAACGTAGGACTCGATGCCCCGGCGCACGACCGTCGGCGGCAGATTGATGCCTTCGG
>ERZ1292640.4589-Hain-H43-02um-R1-4589-length-10474-cov-6_pt1 | contig 10474 bp, 14 predicted proteins | sample MGYA00564404_ERZ1292640 | MGnify/ENA primary metagenome ERZ1292640 (study PRJEB36523, sample SAMEA6512636) | groundwater metagenome | collected 2019-01-08 | study: AquaDiva: Metagenomics assemblies of 32 groundwater samples | reverse complement strand
TCATAATATCCGGAGTCCCCCGAATTAGCCCGATTTTTCAATCCCGCTTACGCGGGGAAGCTGCCTGACTCGACAGGATGCCGCGCTACCATTGCGCCACAGGGGAACGTAATAATTCGCTCATTGCGAATTAAACGTTCTCCCACGTGTTTATTGTTCTGCAATAAATTACGTGGGGAATGTAAAGGAACCTCTAATTATACCATGGCTTTTGGAGAATACCACCAATCCAACCCATAAGCTTCCGAATGAGCAATACATTTGAAACATATATAGTAATTACTCCATAGGAGTGAATATTCTTTCTAATCTTTTTGCTTGTGTCCTTGTTTTTTACAAAATAGGTTTTGTAAAAATTTGTCACTGGAATTCTCGTTAATCTTGACCAATAGAGCTTCGCCTTTTCGTCGTCCAAATTATCATGCAACCATAATGCAGCGCGAAATTTTTTTGCCTCTAGATTACCGAATTCCTTAAACCAATCAACCATAAACTTAATAATCGCTGGATCAGAATTAGCAAAGGCACAACTTTTGTCTCCTTTGGTTCCTTCTGCTGCATAAAGCGCTATCCCAGCTATAAATCGATTACGCTTTGTTAATTTACCAACATCCTTAATACCTTGCCTATAGAGAACTTCCGTCTCATAAATTCTCTTTGCTTTCTTTCGATTTGCAGCAATAATGCTTCCTTTAAGGGCACCGACTTTCTTGGATTGATAGAGTCTAAAAAGCTGCGACTTGGTAAGTTGAATATCTTTACACCAATCAGAAACAGTAGTCTTGGGTAATTTTAGTGCCACAATGATTTCATTGTATGATCTACCGCCCTTTCGCATTTCCTGGGCCTTCAATTTTAGTTCCAACCTGCCGTAGTACCCCATGAAAGAAGCATAACATTCGATACTACATCCGTCAACTAAGTAATATATCTATAGTAAGTTCTACTCTTACTCTGCTACAATCTGGGTATGAATTACAAAGGAATAATCATTGCCGAAAGTCTGGATGACCCGTCAATCCTCCAAGATGTAAAAATAGTTAAAACAAATGTTGAGGAGGTCACGAAAAGGCACCAAACCCCCTGGCTCAAACAGTGGACACTCCATACGGTCGAGATCCCAGAAGAAAAAGCAGATGAATTTGCTGAAAAAATAAGCAGGTCATTTGATAAAAATCATCCCAATTGGTACGGAGATTTCAAAAATGACCGCTATCACTTCATCGTCTTTTCCAACAAGGTCTTTAAAGTAGATTTGAGTAATCCTGCTCTCTATAAAGAAACAAAAATATATGGCGTTTCACTAGGAATTCCTGATTATCAACTGGATTTCGCTTGACAAAGCGTATAGTTAAATGTATAGTTAAATATACATATGGATATGATCACTTCTACCCAACTGCGTACCAAAATGCCTGAGGTCATAGCTACCCTGCTTGCCGGTGGAAAAATTGACCTAGTACATCGGTCTCAAATCATGGGGACAATTTCCCCAAAAATCCCTCAAATAAAAACTATATCTGCCAGAAGTCTACAAAAAAAAATAAACGCGTTAGGTCTTCCCTCATTAACGGACAAAGAAATAGATCGAAGGTATCGTGCAGCGATGATGAAAAAACATGGCCAGGTTCTTTCTTGACGCCAACTACTTCATAGGGCTAGCTAATAGAACCCCTGAAACAGAGGTTGATATTCTTGATGGCCAGAAGGGATATATTTCCGCGCTTTCTTGCCATATTCTCTGCTATGTCAATAAAATAAAAATTCCTGATAATAAAATTCGATCGTTTGCGGAGGACTTTCTTATCATCAATCTTTCCGATTCCATTGTACAAAAGGCATTTGATGGCCCTACCATAGACATGGAAGACAATATCCAACTCCACTCGGCAGCGGAGGCGGAGTGCGACTATTTCCTCACCTCGGACAAAAAGCTCCTGGCCATGACCTACTTCGGCAAAACGAAGGTCGTAAGCACACTTGCCAAGTAATAACTTACCATCTCACCTCTTGAGAAAATACCGGTACTTACCCCGCCGGAAGAGAAGCTTTTTTCTCAAAGCATCCACGAGATATGCGTAGCTTGTACGCATGAGAATGTAACGGATAAGATAGCGTTGTACTTCAAACGGAACACGGAAAATACTCGCTTCTTCCTCAAATCCCAACGACTCAATGATGGTATGTACTTTCGGATGAGAGCTCCCAACAAAAAGGTTGGCATGTTGATACTGATTCACCGCATGGGTCAAGAGGCGTCTCCCATATCCTTTCCCCTGAAACTTTTCAAAGACAACAAGGGGCCCAAACTTCACCCACGCCTTAAGCGGAAACGCGACGCATACACCGACAAAGACTCCATCGACGGTCGCAACCCAAACATGCGGAAAGGTCTTCCAGAGAAGACTACTGATAAATCCGATGTGGTGAGATTTCCTTGTTTCTTCTGAAAGGAGATGCGCTTCATCTTCCGTAAGCACCCGGCGTGTGATATCAAAAGACATGTCAGCCTTTAGAGAAACAACCAGACAGTAAATCCCGTTGTGATAAGGAAGGAAAGCTGGGTGATTGCGCGCGCGGTGCGGGGGCCGAAGAATTCGCTTAGCCGGACGACCAGGACGAACGCGATAAAAACCGTTGCCAAAATTGTTAGTGGTGGCAGAGATGCGATACCTTGCGTCGATCCGGCTCCCCTCTCAGCAAACCACGAGCCCCATCCGGAATACTTAAGGACGATCATGTGGAAGGCAACGGCAATAAACGCCAGCCGAGCGCCCCAATACTGGAGCTTCCACCAAAATCTCGTACCAAGCAACCGCTCGACAGAACTAAACGAAAGAATTAAAAGAGCAATCATAATAACAAGTCCGGTTAGTCCCGCGTAGGCTGAAAGTGGTTGGCTCGCATAAAACCCCCACGGCCCGCGGCGGGCTAAGGGGAACATAGAGAGGTAGACGTGTGCCGCTCCGGTAAAAAAAGTGAGGACTCCCAGTTCTTTACGATATTTGAGGGCGTGATCAAAGATGGTAAACAGCCGTGAGAGCGGCCCCAACAGAAGGACAATCCCAAAGAGAAATAACGTACTTGTTGCCAAACTTTTGTTCAACGTTGATAACCCTTCCGCTCCGTAACGCACGGCCGCGTAGCGATATATGAGCCATACTGCGGCCAAGGTGACCATCGCCGCAACCGCATACTGCCGGATGTTTTCCCAATTCACAAAACCCGCGGGCTGCGATTGTTTCTTTTTGGCCATATTCCTAGTATAAGTCACCCAAACGGAAAAACAACAAGACAAACTTGCTATAATTTGCTGATGACTCAAAAACGCGCTCACAAAAGCACTCTCTGGCGTAACTACGCGTATGCTTTCTGGAAAGACTTCGCGTTTTTTTCTGCAGTCCTCGTCCCATTTTTCACCCAGTGGGGTGGTATTTCCCTTGTACAAGTGCAACTCCTCCAGTCATGGTTTAGTTTGTGGGTATTCATATTAGAGATTCCTACCGGTGCGGTTGCCGACAAAATTGGACGGAAACACTCGATCGCGTTGGGCTCGCTCGTTGTAGGTCTTGCCGTACTCGTATATGGCAGCATCCCACGCTACGAAATTTTTCTGCTGGCTGAATTTCTCTTCGCCGCGGGCTACGCACTCATATCGGGCGCTGATGAAGCCCTGCTCTACGACACGCTAAAAGCCCAAGGGAGACAAAACGAAAGCACAAAAATATTGGGAAGGGCAAACAGCTTTCATTTACTTGGTATCCTCATGGCCGCACCGATCGGCGGTATCATAGCCGCCCGCTTCGGAATCAACGCGCCCTTGCTTGCTTCTTCCGTACCTTTCTTCATTGCCGCGCTCATCGGATGGTCCATACCCGAGCCTAAAATTCATACCGGAGAATCGGCATCTCCACGGTATTGGGATATCATACGGAACGGATTTTCTTCTCTTCGAACGAATGCGCTCCTGCGAGCTCTGGTTGTGGATTCGGTGCTTGTTGCGTCAAGCGCGTACTTCGTGATCTGGTTTTATCAACCATTACTCACCCGTATAGGTATCCCTCTCTACTATTTCGGATTTGTGCATGCGTTGATGTTGGGAGCTGAAATTCTTATTTCATCTCACTTTGCAATCGCGGAAAAAATCTTCGGATCCGGAAAACGGTATTTACAGTGGAGCGCAATCCTCACAACCTGCGCATTTCTGCTGGTTGCCCTATACCCACACGTTATCACGGTCTTATTGTTTGTCATAATTGCGGGTGGGATAGGAATCACGCGCGCAACGTATATCACGGCTCTGGCTCAAAAACATATACGATCGTCGGAGCGGGCAACGGTACTTTCGTCTGTCGCGATGCTTCGGCGTTTGGCTCTCGTCATCCTCAACCCATTCGTCGGATTGACGGCTGACTATTCCCTGCGCCTTGCCCTCTTTCTCGTCGGCCTCCTACCGCTGGGGACGTTTGCGCTTTCTTCGATGGAAATAAGAAGAACTTCTGATAGAAGAAAGCGGTGTTAGATGAAAATTGGTGATTGTTGACTCTTTGTTTAGCGTCATTGGCACGATAAGTTACCACTGCTCCATGTTACTATGTTTCGAAACATAGTAACGATGAATATCGTAACCTACTTCATGTACGGATAGCGGAAAAATATTCTTAAATGAGCTTACTCGAGGTAATCGCGAAGTTTTTTGGATCGTGATGGATGACGTAATTTTCGTAACGCTTTTGCCTCTATCTGACGGATCCGCTCGCGGGTGACACCAAATTGGGCTCCCACTTCCTCAAGCGTCCGGGGTCTGCCATCTTCCAAACCAAAACGAAGGATGAGTACCCGCTTCTCACGGTCGGAAAGTGTGGCCAGCACCTCTTCCATGTGTTCTTTCAGAAGCTGCCGGCTCGTCTGTTCATACGGCGTGGGGCCCGGATCGGAAATGAAATCGCCCAAATGGCTATCCTCTTCGTCCCCGACGGGTGTCTCAAGAGAGGTGGGCTCTTGGGACACTTTTTGAATCTCGCGAACCTTAGATACATCAATCTGCATGACGTGGGCCACCTCCTCCGGTGTGGGTTCGCGACCGAGATCCTGCATAAGCCTACGGGAAGCGCGGACGAAACGGTTAATGGTTTCGACCATGTGAACGGGAATTCTAATCGTACGCGCTTGGTCTGCTATCGCCCGGGTGATCGCCTGGCGGATCCACCACGTCGCATACGTCGAAAATTTATAGCCCTTTCTCCAATCATACTTTTCAACCGCACGGATTAACCCCTGATTCCCCTCCTGAATAAGATCGAGTAAACTCATCCCCCGGCCAATGTACTTTTTAGCAATCGAAACGACCAGTCGCAAGTTGCTTTCGGTAAGCTTTTTTTTGGCACGTTTGTCCCCTTTTTCATAGCGCTTTGCAAGGGAAATTTCATCGGCAAAAACGAGAAGCGGAATGCGCCCGATTTCTTTGAGATACATCCTGACCGGATCAGAGACCCCTTCATCTCCTGCGCGTGCGAGAGCCTCGATTTCTTTCTCAAGGTCAGCAATACTTTTGCTGGCTTCTTTTTCTATGTCCTGGGAGGTCGTCTCAAAGACGTCTATCCCGGCACGGATGAGTTGATTGTAGAGATGGTCAAGTTCCGGTATTTGATTTTCAGGCTTAGGGTAAAGGACGAGGATGTCATCCTGTGTGACGAAGCCGTTTTCTTTTCCTTCATGCAGAAGTTCGCTTACGCTCGTAAGGGGTTTTGTCTTTGCCATTTTTGTATTCCGATCATGCCTGTCTCATGCCTTGTTTCCTCCAGCATTTACCGGGGATACATAGACAGAAACAGTCCGTGTCGCTTTTCGTACTCTTAAGTATAGCAGGTTTAGCTTGATTTTTCCAGATCATTCAATGTCGTCATGAACGCCCGGAGTTCCTGTTGAATCGCAAGTTCCCGATCCCGTGTGATACCGTTCACTTTGGTAAGCTCTTTGGTTAATAAAAAGATGTGACGCCGTAATCCTACCCGTTTAAACTCTGTTAATGCTTTTTCCCACTGTTTACTGAAGCGGTTTTCGTCGGTAAGCGCGTCAGCCAGATCCCACAAAAACGCTTCGTCCAAAATCGCGCTAAGTTCACCCGGAATCCGGTCGGCAAAATCTTTTATGAGAAATACCTGCCTGCCGGCAGGCAGGTCGGAGTGTTCCCGAAGATGAATATCCAACTGCTCCAAAATCTGCCGCACGGGGGCCGCGGAAAAATCGCTCATACGAACTTCCTCGTGAAGTTGTTCATAGAGGTCTAACGTTTTTCCCTGGAGAACCAGCGCTAAAATGTAGAGCTCTAAATTTTCTTCACGGGTGTGGGAAATTTTTGTATCCGGCGTCGTATCCTGTGATACTTTTCGGCCAACGATGGATTCACGTATCGTTTTTTGCATCCCGTCGGTAATGGCATCCTCCGAAACACCCAGGGTCCCCGCGAGCTTTTTCACGTAGTGACCCTGAACGATGGAATTTTCGATTCTACTGAATATCGGCAGAAGTTCTTCGCTTATTTTTTTCTTCCCATATGCGTCTGTCGGATCAAACCGCTTGATAACGGAAGAAATAAAATAATCATAAATGGGGGTAGCTTCTTTCAGGGCTTTTTTAAACCGTATGAGATCACCTCTTGCCGCTTCATCGGGATCTTTGCCGCTGGGTAATTCAACCACGCGCATGTCCAGGCCAACCCGATCAGCTATTTCAATCCCCCGCCGGGCCGCCGCATCTCCCGCTACGTCGCTATCAAGGGCAAAAATGAGCCGCTCGGCAAACCGCCGAAGAAGATGAACGTGCCCTTCGGTAAGTGCTGATCCTTTAATCGCGACGCTGTTACCCACTCCCGCCTGAAACGAAGAAATCACGTCAAACTCTCCTTCCATCACAATCGCTTCTCCTGATTTTTGGATGGCCGCCTTGGTCACATCTAATCCATAGAGGACATTGCCTTTACTATAGACCGGCGTTTCGGACGTATTAATGTACTTCGCCTCTTTTGCGTCAGGATCCAGGAGTCTTCCGGAAAAGCCAACGATATTTCCCCGGTGATCTTTGAGCGTAAACATAATCCGCCCCCGGAACCGGTCATACCCCCCGCGTCGGGATGGAACGATAAGACCTGCAGTATCTAATACCTGTTCATCATACCCTTTCTTTTTGAGATACTTAAGGAGCCCGTCCCAACTGTTTGGACTATAGCCCAGTATAAATGTTTTTATGGTTTTGTCCGTAACCCCGCGGGTTTTGAGATAAGCTCGTGCATGCTCTCCTATCGCATGCTTCGTAAGAAGAAAATGGTAATACTCACTCGCTAAATGATTGGCCTCGTATATTCGTTCCTTGAGCTTTGCTTCCGGCGTATCCCCTGTCCGACGCTCAAGTTTAACGCCTACTTTTTCTGCGAGAGTCTCCAGTGCCTCGACAAAGTCCACGCGCTCGTTCTCCATCACAAAATCAATGACCGAGCCGCCTTTGCCGCAGCCGAAACATTTCCATGACTGACGCTCCGGAGATACGATAAACGAAGGAGTTTTTTCACTATGAAACGGACAGAGACCCTTAAAATGTCGACCGGCTTTTTTGAGCGTCACGTGGGCGCCGATAAGATCGATGATATTCGTCCGGGATTTAACTTCCTCAATGTCACCCATAGTAACCGCAAGGATAGCACAATGGTCTATTTTTACAAAAGAAGTGGCAGAGGAAACTTGTTGTGCCGATACTCGAGGTACAATTTAATGCTCTCTCCGTGATCAAAAGCAAATTGGTCAAAGGAGAGAAGGTTCTCAATGGATATCCATTCCACTGTGGAATTTTCGCTATCCCGCGGCCCTGTTTCTTTGATCGGGCGAAGGATAAACTCGATAGCGATGTTTTGCCGGTCTTCGTGCGGACGGTTCGGGCTCGTATTAACGCGAAAAAGCGAGACGACCTCACAGTCCCATCCCGTTTCTTCCTTCACCTCGCGGACAATTCCCCCCGCTGCGGTCTCATCTCTCCCTAAAAATCCGGAAGGCAACGACCACTTCCCGCTTTCCAATATTGGGCCCGCGCGCTTCACGAGAAGAAGCTTCCCTTGGTCCTCAATGATTCCATGCACGACGACGTGCCGAAGCGAGCCTTTCCCACCATCTTCAAACGTACAGGTAATCATATAACTTACTCTACCATAACACCCACAAAGTCAATCTTGGGGAAGACTTTTTTGATCTCTGCCCAAAATTTTTCCGCGAGTTTGCTAGAAAACTGGCCGTATTTGCCGGTGGCCATATTGGCACACAACTTTCGTTCGTATTCACGGATAATCTCGACCACTTCCCCGCCGTACTGGTTAAATAACTTCTGCCACTGGGCGGGGTTCATTGCATACTCATTATGAATATCTTTGAAATTCTCAAAGAGCTCTTTGTGCTCTTCCACCATCTTGGCAAACATTTTCTGATACTCACGCATAGCAATAAATATATGTTATACGATGCGGCCGGATTTGTCGGGTTTTTTCTGGAACTCTTTGTGGTAAATGGTCTGATTGAGGATGAGCCGCAAGCCATTCTTTTTCAAGAGACGCCGAACCAGCACATCCAATTCCTCCCGATATTCTTTTGATTGAGATGAGTAAAACTTTTCAACGATCTCCTTTTCCTCTCCCTTCATTTCCGCCATGAGCCGCGTCCGAATGTAGGAGGAAAGATTGAGGTGTTCCACAAATATATCGCGTGTGCCGCTTGCAGCAATCGCAGCCATCAGCCGGTCCAAAGCATCCTCCTCTGCCACAAAGTGCGGAAGTAAGGGACCGATAAATGCATAAGTTTTGATGCCTTCCCTATTTAACTTCGTAAGTGCCGCAATGCGGCGCGACGATGGGGGTGCATACGTTTCAAAAAATCGCGAAACACCATCGTCCGTAGAAGTTACGGTCAGACCAACGGACACTCGGGGTAATTTTTTGAATAAATCAATGTCTCTTAAAACTAAATCCGACTTCGTCAGAATACTCACAAGCCCTTTAAATCCAAATGCGATAAGTTCTTCCAGGCACCGCCTGGTCAACTGGTATTTTGCTTCCATTCCCTGGTACGGATCCGTGACGGAAGAAAAGAAAATTTCCTTGCTGGCCCCTTTGCGCTTGAGTTTTTTGGGTAACTCCGCCCGGAGAAGTTCCGGTGCGTTCGTCTTGGCATACACGTACTCTCCCCAGTCGGCAACGGTTTTGCCTACAAACCTGCCCATGAAACTTGCGTAGCAATACTTGCACGCAAACCGACAGCCGATGTAGGGATTAACCACAAAATCAATCCCCGGTATCCCGCAGCGATTAAGTATCGACTTGGCCGCAATCTCCCGAACGTCCATACATTAATTGTACACAACAGACCGGTGTCCTGCGGTAAGTATATAGATCGTCTTGTCACTTTTATTCACCGTATAGATTATTCTATAGATGCCAACGCGTAAAGCATACCTACCGGTGAGTTCCCGCGTCAGCGGTTTACCAGCAAATGGATTATCCTTTAGTTCTTCAATCACTGAAGCAATGGCAAATTGGTGCCGTTTAGAGATGTTTCTTAGCTCTCTTTTGGCCCTTGCGGTAAGTATTATTTTGAACATCAATTTTTAATTCTTTCTTAACTTCTTCCCAATCATGAACTCTATTCATTCTGATATCCTCTTCTCCTGCTTTTATAGCATTCATGAGTTGGGGATTACCTAAAATTTCATTCGTCTCTTTCAGAGAGTCGTATTCAGCGGCAGACATGAGCACTGCCGCGGGTGTTCCATTGACGGTAATAATATACTCATCGAGACGCAATCTCGCGTTATCCACGAGCGTAGTAAGGTCTTCTCGAGCTTTTGTGATGGGAAGGGTTTGTATCATAATCTTGATGTTACATAATTCTGTACAAAATGTCAACCATGCCGTAACCCGAAATGTTCGAATATTTTTAACAGGCCGTTTTCATTGACACTCGGGCCGATGTAGTAATTTCCTTCTCCTTTCGTCGCGGCGATACGCTTGAGTTCCTCGCTCGCGTTGCCCATAATGCCGGCAAAGCCGCACAGTTCCATAAAATTCCAATCACTCATCCCATCCCCCACACCCAGTGTCTGTTCCAATGGAATGCCAGTATGTTTTGCAATAGTTAAGGCTGCGTGTTTTTTGGAAATATTCTGTGCCGTGATTATGCCAAACTGCAAGGGCAACGCAGTCGGATGAATCCCCCACTGCAATGAAAGCGTATCGGCAAACGGTGCAAATGCGGTGATGATTTTCTGCTTCTCGTTTTCGTCTTTTGCCACAGGCATGACCTTGACGATTTCCTGCGTCGAAATGACATCAAACAAAGACTCCATGATATCCGGCTCTCGATTCAGTATCTCTGTGTGCTTGGTTGTATTTTGGGTGACTGTATCGTTTGCAATAAAATATCGATCAACTGTTTTATGG
>ERZ1292640.4587-Hain-H43-02um-R1-4587-length-10476-cov-4_pt1 | contig 10476 bp, 7 predicted proteins | sample MGYA00564404_ERZ1292640 | MGnify/ENA primary metagenome ERZ1292640 (study PRJEB36523, sample SAMEA6512636) | groundwater metagenome | collected 2019-01-08 | study: AquaDiva: Metagenomics assemblies of 32 groundwater samples | reverse complement strand
GATCTCCTCGCAATGACACCCTAAGCGTAGGTTCACTGCGTAAGTCCTGACTATATTCTACCAATACTTCCGAATGCAGGGATCCTCGCCTTTCCACCACGGGGTTTGGCGGGGGATTTTGGGCAGGCGGTTGTCGAAAATCCAAACAAGAGGAGCGCCGTTTACGCTCACGGTATGAACCGGTTTATGCGTAAGGATATAGTCAAAGACAAAAAAGAATCGATAGAAAAAAGATTGACGGTTGAGGACGATGACGTAATCGGAGGTTTCATAGGATTGTGTGTTCAGATGGGTAAGAAGATCGGGGCGAAGATACATCCCTCCGACATTGCCTGCCATCACGATAAACACGCTTGCGTTTTTTTCGGCGTTCGTGTTGAGCCATTCGACTGCCTTTTTTTGCGAGCTACCCCAGTAGTCCAGATCATAATTGCCAAACGCGCCGCGCGTCCCGCCCACGAGCTCATTGTAGTAGGCGATTTGAAACGGATGGTAGGAGAAAATGATATATGACATATGACTTATGACTAATGAAAATAAAATAGCGGTAAAAACGGCACGGATTTTTTTCGAAATTTGCGTATTTTTCAAAATAAATTCTATCGTTTGCATAAAGCCGATGGCGGCGATGGCTGCAAGAGGGTAGAGGACTTCTTCAAAATGCCGCACCCCGTCGATGACGGCGATTTTTGGAAGAAGATACCGGGTGAGGGGGAGGAAAAACCAAAGGAGGAGCAGAAGCCCAACTTTGTTTTTCCTAATTTGACTAATGAGTCTCATTAGTCCAATGAGGAAAAAAGCCAGTATCGGCAGCGGCGTCGTGATAGCCAGATACCAGTATGGGTAGTACCAGGGGACAGTGGAGCCGGCGCAGAACCACTTGCCGCCCAGTAAGACCTCGATATTATCTGCCCCTCCGCCGAAGGTGGATACGGCAAGCTTGAGCTGTCCAATCGGATCTCCCCAGAAAAACCACCAGAGTAAAAACGCCGCTGCCGGAGCAAATAAAAAGTACAAAAGTTCGAATTTCGATTTTTTAGTTCTCAGCACGATGAGCCAACAGGCAAATATTGCGGGGATGAAGATGCTATTGATTTTTGTGTTAAACGCCAGGGCAAAAGCAAGGGAAGCCAGTATTAAATTTTTGAGGCGCCCGCCTCGCTGAAGCTCCGGCGAAGCGGGTCGATACTTCACGAGTCGCCAGAGCATCCATATATTGAGAGCAAACACGGCAGCCAAGGGCACGTCTTTCATGTTGTTGTGGAGATCGGCAAAGTAGCGGGGAGTCAATGCAAGAAATAGTGCTGCAACCAATCCAACTCTCCAGTTGATTGCCTCGGCAAGAAAAAAATAGAGCACACTGATTCCTAAAACCCCCGCGATGACAATCGGCAAATTATAGGCAACATCGTACGGCAGGATATTGAGATTTTTGTAAAATAAAAGCCAACTGGCAAACGGGACAATCTGGACAAACGGGCCGTACGGCAGGCGGATCGCGTTTCTCGGATCCGGCTCTACATACGGGAGAGCCCGCGGTTCAACATCAGCCGGTTTGAGTCCGAAAAAATTCGCTCCGGAAAAGAAGTGAAAGTGAAAATCCCAGGTGAGGCCGTAATCGCGAAGTGTTGCCAAACCGATGAATAGGAAGAGTATGGTCAGAATAATGCCGATGATGATCGTTTTTTTCTCCATACGTTTATAACCAGGTCTTATGCAGTGATAGAGCGTTTAAGCTGTCATTGCGAGAAGCAAGATCCCTCACTGTCATTGCGAGCGACAGCGAAGCCAAGTACAGGACTGTACCTGGCGAAGCAATCTCATAATGACAGTTCGGGACAGGCTCCGCAATCTCATACCATGAGAGAGATTGCCGCGCCGTCAGAACGGTCTCGCAATGACACGAGTTGTGTAAGTCCTTTTATTACTTAACGGTAAAAATAGTGAGTTCATCGTTCGTAAATACCAGGCTCGCAAAAGGAATTTGTTTTTTGGGAGTTATAATCCATCCGATCCGGTGGTTAGTCAGGAATTGTTTCTGCTGGTCTTCTGTCATACTGCCTTCAAAAAAATCTCTCCGGAGTTTTTCTTTCACTTCGGGGTAGAGCGTGTGGAGAGGGTGTCCGCTAAACACGGTTTTGTCGGCAAATGCGGGGACGAGTAGTTCTATCCGTTTCCTGCTATCGACAAGAACCACCGGACGGCTGGGGTCCGTCGGCTGACGTCCGAGCCAGGTGAGGGCCTCGGCCACAGGCCGCGGCACATGGTTAAATTCCGTATCCATGAGGACGCCCGGATTGGTTGAAGGCGCCAGCCGCCCTCGCAGCTCACCAGCAAATGAAGGAATAGTAAGGAGGGCATAGAGGAGAATAAACAGAGATATACCAATTCGGTTTTTGCCGAGAGCGAATATTCCTTCAACGCCGAGAATCGGCAAAAGAAGATAACTTGCCGGGTGAAGGTAGCGGATAGGAGTGGTTGACAAGATCGCCGGAACGGGCGAGAAAAAGAGGAGAAACGATATCGCCGCATACGAAAAAATCATTATGTTTAGCGGCCGGAATTTTCTGAAGAAGGGCGCAATACCAAACGGGATAAATAACAGTATCGGGCCAATACTCGATAAGACAAACGGAAGTGACCGGTTTACCCACTGGGCAGTTTCCCATACTTTGCTTACGGCAATGACAGGAGAATTAAATTGTTGATTCGTGAGCCACGCCACAGGGAAGGATACGGCAAGGAGGACCAGAAGTGGGATCCCCACGCGCGTCGTGACAGAAGCGGCAAGAACAAAGATAAGCATTTGAATGGGATTTGCCGAGCTCGCGAGAATTGCAAGTGGAATAATGTATAACGATTTGCGGCTGAAGCTCATTGCTAACAAAATAAATAGAATGGTCTGAAACACCTGGTGCGGGACGCCGCCGATCCTATTAAAAGCAAGGGACGGCGAAAACCATAAGCCCCCTGGAGAGCCGAACAGAAACAATGGCGATGCAGTCAGGATGAAGACAAGGGCGATAATACGCTTTATTTTGCCTGTGGGATAGAGCATGACGAGGAGGTAATAAAAGAGGAGAATACTTAGGGTGACGAGGAGAAAGAGGGAGATATCATAGGTGGCAAACGGGGACAGACCGAATATATGGCCGATATAACCCAGAAGATTATTGAACCAATAAATCCATGTGGGGGGCACGGATTCATTGGTAAATCGGTGAGAGTAAAGGAGGCTTCCGCCCGCACCTTGTTTCATTTGCGCCGCATAGAGAAAGAAATCCGCAAAATAATGCGCAATGCCGGTAAAATATCGGTCGGGCGGATTCGTAAGCCACTCCCGGATGACGTGGAGCTGGTTAAGTGCGCTCATTAGGATGGCAATGCCGCCAACAACGAGCCATTCGATTCGTCTTGAATTTTTTTTCATGATTCAATAGTAAACAGGACTTACGCACTTTCGTCATTGCGAGACCGTTCTGACGGCGCGGCAATCTCTATAGTTTTAGAGATTGCTTCGTCGAAGACTCCTCGCAATGACAGGCTAAACTATAGTCAACTGTGTAAGTCCTGAGTAAAGATCGTCATGTCCGGATTTGCCCAGAGTGGCAAAAGAAACGGGTAGGTTTTCATAAACAGTTCTTTATTTCCATCGTAGGAAGTAAAGAGTACAAAGCGTATGGTATTCTTTTCCAGCCACAGGGATGCATCAGGCTTTTGGAGACGAAAAAACTGGAGTGCATCCTCCCGCTTCTTATCATTACTTATGGTAGCAAGCGGATGGCCGGAGTAGGTCGTGTGTCCGCTCAAGGGGGGAATGAGAACGTCGATATGACTGGCCGGATTCCCGATGGTCACGGCGTCTAAGGGGAGCTTGGATAGTTGGGTGAAGCCTTGGTAGATATTTTTGGGTAAAAAAATGAGGATGTCGCTCGCCTGACTCAGAGGAGCGAGTTTTTCTTTAAGCTCTACACGCATGGTGGGAAGGGACAGGAGGAGAAACAAAACGAGGCAGAGGATTACCCAACGCTTGGACTTGAGAGAAAAAATACCGTTTGCCCCAACCGCGCCGATAAACGGATAGAGAGCAGGGAAAATGACACGGACATTGGAGAGCCCCAATAATTTTGGGACTCCTGAAAGAAACAATACGTACGTTCCCAAGACCAGTATGATGCCAAAAAGGAGCATCGGTTTTTTTTGCCGGAGTGAAGGAAGGAGGCCGATAAAAAAAAGAAGAGACACCGGGCCCACAGAAAGAAGAAGAAAAGGAAGCGTCGTGGTTGTCTGTTGAGCCCCTTCCCAGAGTTTTGATTGGAGATGGGGGAGCTCTGAAAGAGCGCTGTTTGTATAGAGGAAAGAACTCAATGCAACGATGGAAATAAGCAGCAGATGGGGAATATGCGTTTTTCTCAAATCAGGGACGATAAGTGTACACGCCCAAGCCGCTCCAAAGAAAATAACGGCCTGGATGGGATTAAGCGTCGCAAGCGCGATAGTCAGGAGAGAGAGAAGCGTGACCATTTTTGGTTTTGCGCTTTCTTTGTGAAAATAAAGAATGGTCATAAAGAGAAAAAGCAGCGTTTGCAGTATTTGATGGGGAGCCCCGCCCAATCGGTCAAACGCATAGTGGGGCGTGCGCCAGAGCTGGAACGGATACCACATGGGTTTGCCGTCAACCCAAATGTGATTGATCATCGATGTTGCCGTGGCCCCGATAAAGAAACCGGTAAGCGCTCGGAGACGGTCCGTGGGGAAGATTTTTTTGAGGGTGAGATAGGAGATGACTAAAACAACAAATGAGAGCAGCATGACGGAAAGATTGTAAGAAACCATAGGAGAGAGATAAAGGAAACCGCCGATTTTTCCAAGCAAAAAATTGGACCAGTATAAAATGCTTGGCGCAGTGGCTTCACTTGTATAGCGGTTGGCGACAAGCCAATTGCCATGCGCCCCTTGGAAAAAGTGATTGAGGTAGAGGAAATAGTCTTCCCAGTAGTGGATGGTACCCAAAAATACGGTACCCGGTGGGGTTTTTATCATGCCAAGGATAAAAAAAAGAGAATTTGCGAGAGCCAAGATCAAAGAGAGAAGACCGACCGCGACAATCGTTTGTTTCATATGTCTAGTATAGCAAAGTTTTTTTATGCTACACTCGTTACGAACAGGACTTACGCATCCATGTCATTGCGAGACCGTTCTGACGGCGCGGCAATCTCACATCTGTATGAGATTGCTTCGCCAGGTACAGTCCTGTACTTGGCTTCGCTTCGCTCGCAATGACAAACGAAACGTAATATCACTACGTAAGTCCAGTTACGAAATGAAATTTCAAAAAAACGTTGCGATTCTCTTATGTCTTATCTCCTGCGTCCTCTTGCTCGTTTTTCTCTGGTGGCACTACAAGCTCGGGATGATCCGGTATTTTGATGTCGATGAATATGCCCATCTGTCCTGGGCGTATCAAATGCTCTCCGGGAGAAGGCCGTATGTGGATTTTCTGTTTTATATTCCACCGGGATTTCAAGTCTTTCTTATGCCCTTATTTGCTTTTGGGATCGGAGTGACGCCGATTCTCGCGGGGAGATTGGTCCAATTTGTCCTATTTGTCTTATTGGTCGGGGTCACGATGCTCCTTTTTTGGATGATGCGCAGGAGTTGGGTTGCAATCCTTGCCGGAGCGTTTTTGGCCTTCCTGCCCTTGCCGTTTGATAAGTTTCTCGAGATCCGGCCGGATACTCTGGCGACCCTGTTGGCAATGGCGGGAATGGTGTTTCAGGTTTTAGCCTTAAAAGGTGTCACCCTGCGAGGCAGGGTGACACCTTATCAGGTTTTGTCTGGCCTATTTTATGGCCTCTCCCTTCTCATCCTCCCCAAAACCCTGCCGCAGGTGGGGGTCGCAGTGGGGATTGGGGTGATGCGGGAGATATGGGGAGATAAGGGGAAACAAAGTCTGTTCCATCTTATTGCAGGACTGGCGTTGCCTATATCCCTTTTTGCTCTCTTTGCGATTAGTTTAGGCAATATTGATCAGGTAATATACTCGCTTACGAAACTTCCTGTGGAAGCTTTGAAAATCAGCCAGACGTTTATCATGATGCCGGATCTGTTTTTTTATCCCAATTCGATATTTTACGGCGCATCGGGGTGGGTAAGCGGACTTCTTGTCAATCATGCTATCTGGATCCTTGCCATTGTGGTCGGCGCGTATCGATTAGTGGCACCGTTTCTGAGTGTCACCCCCGCGCACGCGGGGGTCCAGAGTAAAACAAAAAACACAAAAGACTGGATTCCCGCCTTCGCGGGAATGACAAAAATAGAGCAGGGAATGACAAAAATAGAGCAGGGAATGACAAAAATAGAGCAGGGAATGACAAAAAAAGAGGTTGCCGCGGCAGAACCCGTATCTCAAGCCTGGTCAGAATTCCTCATCGCCGCGACGTTTTTTGTGCACATCGTGTTTTACGTCCTGATTGCGCCTTTGAAACACACCCAGTACCTCATCCCTATTGCCGTCTTTGTGGCTTTCTATGCGGCTGATGCCGTGGACATGGTTTGGCAAAAGATTTCAGTGTCATTGCGAGCAAAACGAAGTGAAGCGAAGCCAAGTACAGGACTGTACCTGGCGAAGCAATCTCTAAAGATTGCTTCGTCGCTCGGTGACTCGCTCCTCGCAATGACGGCCAAAGGAATTGCACTCATGATTCCTGTGGTTTTTTTGATGAGCTTCGTATGGTTGTATCAGGTGTTTGTGGCGGTTAATACTCCTAAACTCGCCTGGACCAACGCGGATACGCTCTCCGACTTGACGATACTTTATCAAACAATTCCGAAGAGTGAATATATCCTTGATCTTACCGGACAAACCATTTACTATAGACATCCGTTCGTTGCCTGCTGTATTCACTTTGGGCAGTCGGCGCCGTATTTATCCCGCCCGCTGCCCTCGCTGTCACACGCTTTGGAAAAGACAAACACGAAGTATATTTTTGAAGGAGGCTTGAAGCGCACCAATACGCTTCTGCCCGCTGATCAAGCGTACATTGCTGCCCACTATCTGCCACATCCCACGATTGGGGGACTACTTGTTAATAAAAAGTAATCTACAAATATACAAATCTGCAAATATGCAAATGAATGATGCAATAAATTCAATGGTTTAATGGATTACATCATTGGAGTATTTGATCATTTATGCATTTATTGGTAGATTTGCCATTTGTAGATTTGTAGATTATTGTATGAAGCCATTCTTCTCCATCATCATTCCTTACCACAACTCCGAGGCGACGATCGGGCGGCTTCTCCGGTCAATACAGAAGTCCAAAAAGGCCCCGGCATATGAAGTGATTGTGGTGGATGATGGATCGACGGAACCTGTCACCCCCGCGCCCTTTTCTGTCACCCCCGCGCAGGCGGGGGTCCAGCCTAAGAAAATACTGGATTCCCGCTTTCGCGGGAATGACAAGATGTCATTACGAGTAATCCGTCTTTCCCGAAATATGGGTCCGGCGGTAGCAAGGAACAGGGGAGTGAAAATAGCGCGGGGGAAGTTTGTCGTATTCCTCGACAGTGACGTCGAGCTTTTCCCTGACGCACTCCATAATCTCGGCAAGATCTATGAGGATGATCCGGATGTGGTGGCAGTGACCGGCGTGTGGGTCAAAGAGCAGAGAAGTAAAGCATTTTTTCCTAACTATAAAGCCCTTCGCGATTGGAGCTACTGGATCAATGAGCGGGACAAGAGCGGCTACTATTTCCTGTTTAGCACAAGGGTCGCCTCAATTAAAAAGACGGTATTTCAAAGGCTTGGAGGTTTTGATGAAACCTATCCGGCTCCATTGGTAGAGGATATCGAGCTTACCTACCGGATAGCCCGTCGCTACGCCATTATTTTTGCCCCCAACGTCCGTGTGCGGCATGAGTTTGAATCCTTTTGGCCTGTCGCCAAAAAGTATTTCCTGCGCGCTTACTATTGGACAAAACTCTATGCCCGTAGGAAAAAATTTGATCCAGTGGCCACGACTCTTCAGGAAGCCCTGACGACAATTTCGGGTGTTGCCGTCGTATTGTGCAGTTTCCTGGTTATAATATTTCCCTTTATTCTTTATTCTTTATTCTTTATTCTTTTTTTTCATCTCTTCCTCACCCGAAAATTTCTCGCCTTTATGGTCCGAGAGAAGGGAATCGTTTTTACCGTGAAGGGCTTCTTTATGGGGTTGGTCCTGTATTGTTTTATTTTTGCCGGTGCTATGGCAGGGAGAGTTTTTCCTCTTTGGTCAAAAGTTCGTTAAGCTCGTCCAGTTCCTTTTGGGTGCGGCTCCTGTCATCGCCGCCCGGAGTCACATACTTGAGCGTTTCCTTGAGGGCAAGGGCGGCAAGCGCATACTTCTTTTGCTCGCGGTACACAAATGCCAGGTTGTAGTACGCATTGGCGTAGTCGGGCTTGAGGGTGATCGCAGTCGTATAGCTTTCCGCCGCGAGATCAAGTTTTTGTTGCCCTACGTAGGCACCTCCGAGCCGGAGCCGGATCACGGGATTGGTCGGATCAAGCTGCATCGCCCGGGCGTAGGCAGCGACGGTCCACTGATCGGCTCCTTGGGCTACCCCGGTTAATGTTTGGTAGACGGAGGCAATGTTTTCCCATGCCAGGATGTTGGTGGGGGCCATGTTGACCGCGAGTTTAGCCTCCCTGATGGCTTGTTGGATAAGCTGGGTCGCCGTCTGGCGGTCTTCGGCCGAGGCAGAGGCAGTGCCGGAGATGGCACTAGCAAGAGCTAAATTGGTTTGGCTGTAGCTTGTGTGGAAGCGCGTGACTTTTGGATTTTGTGTAATTGCCTGAATTTGGAAGTTGTAGCTTGCCGTCCCGTTACGCGCTTCAAGTGCCCGGATGGATCGGCCAAAGGCAAGTTCAGCCCCGTACGCGCGGATAAGGCCGTAGCTTGACGCCGCGGCAAAAAGAAAAACGAGTGCGGCTATTAGCCTCGAAAGGTGAGACCCTTTGAGGCTAATTGGGTGTGTAGATTCGGAAAAAATGAGGAGGGTGGTGATGACGGCAAGCGCCGGTAAACTCGGAGGAAGGAAGATGAGAGAGAGGGCGGCAAGCATGAGGCCTCTTCGAAGCGGCCACAGAAACCAGCCCGTTGCGGCGGCTCCTATGAGTCCATATACCGTGGCGATATGAAAAAGCATGGAACTCCCGACGGTAAAGCGTGTGTTCCAAAGGGCGGTCTCGTTGAGTCCGGCCGGCCTGCCGGCAGTAAAAGCAGCCAAAAAGTTTTCTGCGCCGACTCCCACGAGGAGCTGCTTCCAGTTTTTATAACTCTCGAGGAGTATTTGCCAGTTGACCCAGAAGGGGAGGGTCGTCGTTCCCCATTTCGGCAGGACTTGATAGACGGTGAAGAAGAGCCCGCCCAGGCTTGCAATGGTCATGACGATTGCCACGATCATGTGGTTGTCGTGGCCCGCGCGTTTGCGGTGGAACGCTTCGGCAATAAGAAGCGGCAAGGTCACGATGAGAATGGTCATGAGTCCTGGATTTATCTCTATAAGCTTGCCCAGGCCGAAGAATTGATAAATGGCCAGTAACCCCGAAAGGCTCACCGTGGTCATAAGGGTCCACCGAAGTATATTTCGGGCTTTTTCATCGAAGAATGTGGATCCGATCAACACTATCAAAAATAAAGAGAGAAGTGTCCCGACACCAAAGGGCGCAAGCAGGGCTTCCACTTTATTTGGTGACAGAAGAAGGCTTACGAGGGCGGCCGCCGTCAAGACACCCAACCCTTTAATCGTCCTGTTCCACGCGATGGTCACCGTTCCCGTCACGCCCACCCGCAGTCCCCAGAGAATGAGAATGAAGATGGTCGCCGCCACCAGGAGCGCCCATTTATTGGTGTCATAGTAATCCTGCGTCAGGGGCAGGAAAAAGACGGGGAGAAGACCCAGTACCACAATCATCACCCATTTCCCAACACGTGTCATAGTTCTACTATAGTGAAGTTTTTTAAGGGAGTAAAGAGGTCAAGGGGTATCCCGGAATGCCACGATGACGTCCGCCTCGGTGGGGGTCTCGCCAAGGGCGGACTCGCTCACGACGGGGCTGCCGCCCAAGCCCTGGCCCAAGGTGATCGCGTCACCCTGCCGGGCGGGGTTGACCACATAGATGACGTCGAGGTCATACGTTGCCTTGGATTTGGCTACCTCCACTCATAGAGAACGAGGAGTTGCTTGTAGGCAATGAGGTGGTCGCCGACCGCAGCTGTGGCAAAAAATGCCGCGTCGCGCTCTCGGGCGGCCTCCACGTTTTCGATGGTCGTCACCTGCGCCTGTTCATTCTCCGGGAGCGCCATGATCTTGCCCAGCTTGGCAATCACCGTGTCGGGCTTAGGTGACAAGGACGGTCCCTGTCGTGCTTGGACGAGGAGGTAGCTCACGGTGCTAAGAGCGATAAACAGTGCCAGCGAGACGATTTTG
>ERZ1292640.4585-Hain-H43-02um-R1-4585-length-10479-cov-5_pt1 | contig 10479 bp, 8 predicted proteins | sample MGYA00564404_ERZ1292640 | MGnify/ENA primary metagenome ERZ1292640 (study PRJEB36523, sample SAMEA6512636) | groundwater metagenome | collected 2019-01-08 | study: AquaDiva: Metagenomics assemblies of 32 groundwater samples | reverse complement strand
GTCATCCCGAGCGAAGTCGACTCAATTACAAATTAACTGTGTCATCCCGAGCGAAGCCGTGGATCCCTTAAATTAGGTTATAAATAATGCTTAAAATAAAGGGATTTCTCTATTTCGCTCGTCCCGAATAAACTTTGGGACTCGCTTCAGTCGAAATGACAGCATGGACTGAATAATTTTTGCCAAAGTTTAGTAATTTATTTATTTAATTTAATAATATTTGATATATAGCCATTGATCTGCGAAACGAGTCCAACTTTATTGTATAGTTATCAGTCGAATCTCCGACAGTATAGAAACGACAAAACTATTTTTTGATTTGACAAAATTTTTTAATAAAATAAAATAAAATAATAGAATAATAATTTTACAAATTTTGCTTATTTTATGGAACAACAACAAGAAACAACAAATCAAGAATTAGAAAAATATAAAAAACAAGCAGAAGAGTATTTGGCTGGTTGGCAAAGAGCCAAAGCCGATTTTATTAATTTTAAAAGACAAAATGAACAAGAAAAAGAAGATTGGATAAAATTTTCCAATTCAAATGTAATTTTACAATTATTGCCGGTTTTAGATAATTTACAATTAGCCAATAATCAACAACCGGAAATTAACGATGAACAAATTAAAAAATGGGCGCAAGGGATTGAACATATTCAAAGACAATTTGAAAATATTTTAAAAGATTTAGGATTAGAAAAAATAAAAACAATTGGGGAAAAATTTAATCCGGAAATTCATGAAAGTTTAGATAAAGAAGAATCTCTAAAAACAGAAAGTCAAATAATTAAAAAAGAAATTCAAGCCGGATATAAAATATACGACAAAATCATTAGACCAGCAAAGGTGATTATTGGAGAATAAATTTTAAATTAGTTTTTGTAGTCCCGAACAAATTCTTTCGAAATTATACGGGGTAAACTTGTAGCTTGTAGAAAAATAAATGCAGAATATCAATGAATCCGTAGAAGGCGAAAAATTTTTCGCTCCTACAATAACATTTTTTAAAATATACAAAGGTCCGAATCCGCGTACAATTTACTATTGACAACTATTTTCACCGCAGTATAATGGTAGTATATGCATCAAACTATTCAGAGAAAACAATTTGAGGAAATTAAAAAACATCTTCAAGAAAAAGAGATTACATTAATCATTGGACCTCGGCAAGTTGGAAAAACCACTCTTTTAAATTTACTAAAAGATTATTTAATCAAAGATAAAAAAATTTCTCAAAATAAAATTTTCTTTTTTAATTTAGATAGAATTAAAGATGTTGAATTTTTTGAATCGCAAGAAGAAGTAATAAAATTTTTAAAAACAAAATCCGGAAAAATTTATTTTTTTATTGATGAAGCTCAAAAAATAAAAGAAGCGGGAAGATTTATTAAGGGAATTTATGATTTGGGTTTAAATCTTAAAATAATTTTATCCGGATCTTCTTCTTTAGAATTAAAATCGCAATTTCAGGAATCGCTTACTGGCAGGAAACGAATTTTTTATCTTTGGCCATTATCTTTTTCTGAATTTCTAAAATACAAAGAACTTGATTTATTTAATTTAATTAATCAAAAAAAAGAAATTTCTAAATACGAAGAGCAAATTATTTTTTCTCTTTTTGAAGATTTTATAATTTATGGCGGTTATCCAAGTGTGGTTAAAGAATCAGATTTAGAAAAAAAACAATTTTTACTTGAAGAAATTTATAACAGTTATATTGAAAAAGACATAGTAAATTTTTTAAAAATAAAAAAACCGTTAATTCTCGGAAAACTTATTAAATTATTGGCTTATCAAGTTGGACAGTTAATCAATGTTAATGAATTAGCAAGTTCTTTAAATATAGAGAGAAAAACAGTTGAACATTATCTTAATGTTCTCAAAGAGACATTTATTTTAAAAGAAATTTATCCATTTTTTAAAAATTCAAGAAAAGAATTAATTAAAACTCCAAAAATTTTCTTTTGGGATAATGGTTTTTTAAATTTTGCTTTAGATAATTTTGAGAAATTTTCTCAAAGACCAGACAAAGGATTAATATTAGAAAATTTTATTTTTACAGAACTTGTTAAAAACAATGATTTTTTTAATAAAATTTATTATTGGCGCACTTTTCATCAAGCAGAAGTGGATTTTGTTATAGAAAAAAAATTAAAACTTTATCCAATTGAAGTAAAATCAACGTTTCGGAAAATTAAAATACCATCTGGTTTAAAAAATTTTATTATCAATTATCAGCCTTTGAAAGCCTGTGTAATTAATACAACAATAAAAGGTTCAATAAATTTAAATAAAACAAAAATTGATTTTATTTATCCTTTTGAATTAAATAAAATAAGTTTTTAAAAAACACGGGTTCAACCCGTGCATATTATTCCACAGGAATTAGAATTTTATAGAAAAATGAATTTGCCTTTACCAAGATTGTGTCCTAATTGTAGACATTATCAAAGAATTAAACAAAGAAATCCTTTGAAGCTTTGGCATCGCAAATGCATGTGCGGAGGTCGAACCTCCGATAGTGGAATTTACAAAAATACAATTGAACATTTTCATGGAAATAATCCGTGTCCAAATGAATTTGAAACAACCTACAATCCAAACAGATCAGAAATTGTTTATTGCGAGAAATGTTATTTAGCAGAAGTGGTGTAAATCAGCTGGTAGCTTCTTAGCTGGTAGCTTGTAGAAATGTAAATTAAGGATTTTTAATTTTAATTTTATAATTTTGTAAATAATTTTTCTGCCTACGGCAGATCTCCCGAAGGGAGATAATTTTTAATTTCTAACATTCAATATGTAATTTGCAATTTGCAATTTGAAATTTTGAAATGTTATAATATTTTTTATGTCAAAAATACTTGGTATCGATCTCGGTACAACAAATTCATGCATGGCTATTATTGAAGCAGGGGAGCCTAAAGTTTTAGAAAATAAAGAAGGAGTTCGCACAACGCCTTCAATGACAGCTATTTCCAAAAGTAATGAACGTTTAGTTGGATTATTAGCTAAACGCCAAGCGGTTACTAACGCGGAAAATACGCTTTTTTCCATTAAGCGTTTGATTGGACGAAGTTTTGGCGATGAAGAAGTGCAAAGAGATTTAAAAGTTTTTCCATTTAAAGTTGTTAAAGCCGGAGAAGGAGTAAAGGTAATAATGAAAGAAAAAGAATACACTCCTCAAGAAATTTCAGCAATGATTTTGCAAAAATTAAAAGCCGACGCAGAGGAAAAATTAGGAGAAAAAATTACAGAAGCAGTTATTACTGTCCCGGCTTATTTTAATGACAGCCAAAGACAAGCGACAAAAGACGCGGGAAAAATCGCGGGACTTGAAGTAAAAAGAATAATTAATGAACCAACCGCGGCGGCGTTGGCCTATGGTTTTGATAAGAAAAAGGGACAACAAATCGCGGTCTATGATTTAGGCGGAGGAACTTTTGATATTTCTATTTTAGATATTGGAGAAGATGTTGTTGAAGTAAAAGCGACAAATGGCAACACTCATTTAGGCGGAGATGATTTTGATCAAAGAATTATTCATTGGATTATTGAAGAATTCAGAAAAGATCAAGGTATTGATTTGTTAAAAGATAAATTAGCTTTGCAACGATTAAAAGAAGCGGCAGAAAAAGCTAAAATTGAACTTTCCACAACAATGGAAACAGAAATTAATCAACCATTTATCACAACCGATGCAGAGGGACCAAAACATTTGGTTTTAAAATTAACTAGAGCTAAATTGGAAGAAATTGTTGGAGATTTAGTTCAAGAAACTTTAGAGCCATGCAAAAAAGCTTTAAAAGATGCAGGCCTAGAGCCTAAAAATATTGAGGAAATCGTAATGGTTGGCGGACAAACTCGAATGCCTTTAGTTGTTCAAACAGTAGAAAAATTTTTTGGTAAAAAACCGCATTTAGGAGTTAACCCGGATGAAGTGGTTGCGATTGGCGCCGCTATTCAAGCCGGAATTTTGCAAGGTGAAGTTAAAGATGTTTTACTTTTAGATGTTATTCCGCTTTCTTTGGGAATTGAAACTTTAGGCGGCGTTTCCACAAAATTAATTGACAAAAATACAACAATTCCAACTTCAAAAAGCCAAGTTTTTTCAACAGCGGCTGATAGCCAACCAAGCGTAGAAATTCATATTTTACAAGGAGAACGCGAAATGGCAAATGGCAATAAATCTTTGGGAAGATTTATTCTTGACGGTATACCTCCGGCTCCCCGGGGAATTCCGCAAATTGAAGTTACTTTTGATATTGACGCAAATGGAATTTTGAGCGTTAAAGCTAAAGACAAAGCAACCGGAAAAGAACAAAAAATAACCATTACCGCTTCAAGCGGACTTTCTAAAGAAGAAATTGAAAAAATGAAAAAAGACGCTGAAGCGCACGCAGAAGAAGATAAAAAGAAAAAAGAATTAATTGAAGCAAGAAATGCGGCTGAAACTTTAATTTATTCCACTGAAAAAGTTTTAAAAGAAGCCGGAGACAAAGTTCCGGAATCTGATAAAAAAGATGTGGAAGAAAAAATAAAAAATTTAAAAGAAGTTAAAGATAAAGATGATTTTGAATCTTTAAAAAAAGCTTTAGAAGAATTAACTCAAGTCGCGCAAAAAATTGGACAAGCGATGTATCAGCAGCAATCAACTGACGAACAAAAACAATCGTCTGAAAATAATAAAAAAGAAGAAAAAGGAGAATATGAAGAAATAAAAGATGACAAGAAGAAAGATGAGGAAAAATAAATATCCTGAATTACAAAATGCAACAATATTCAGAAATTTTTTATTTTTTTTACTGCCCAAACTCGCTCGCCTAGGCATTTGCTCAACAGTCACGCTGCAAAAATTAAAAAATTTCTTCATTTCGTAATCCAAGGTAAATATGTCTTCAAATGAAATAAGAAAAAAATTTTTAGATTTTTTTAAAAAAAAAGAGCACTTGATAATTTCAAGCGCTTCTTTAATTCCGGAAAATGATTCAACATTGCTTTTTGTTAATTCTGGAATGTCGCCATTAGTTCCTTATTTATCCGGAGAAAAATGTTTTAAAAAAAATAGATTAACAAATTGTCAAAAATGTTTTAGAGCTGAAGATATTGAAGAAATTGGCGATGGCAGGCACAATACTTTTTTTGAAATGTTGGGAAATTGGTCGTTGGGAGATTATTTTAAAAAAGAACAACTTAATTGGTTGTTTGAATTTTTAATTGAAGAATTAAAATTAGATCCTCAAAAAATTTATCAAACAATTTATTTAGGAAATGAACAAATTAAAAAAGACAATAATTCAATTGAATTTTTAAAAAAAATTTATTCAAAATATAACATTAAAGCTTTAGAAGGATCCGAGACCAAAGGAAATGGAAAAATAGGACCTGGAATAGAAATTGATTTTAATAAATTTCGAATTTTTGCTTACCAAGATAAAAATTGGTGGCAACGAGGCGAATCAATTGGTGAATTAGGCGGGCCTGATTCAGAAACTTTTTATGACACTGGCAGAAAACATGATTTAAAATTTGGAAAATATTGTCATTTAAATTGCGATTGCGGTCGATTTATAGAAATAGGCAATTCGGTTTTTATTCAATATAAAAAAATTGAAACCGGCTGGCAGCAATTAAAAAATAAAAATGTTGATTTTGGCGGAGGATTAGAAAGAATAACAATGATTGTTCAAAAAAAAGACAATGTTTTTGAAACCGATCTTTTTAAGAATTTAATTAAAAAATTAGAAGAATTATCAGGGATTAAATATCAAGAAGCGCCAAAACCATTTGAAATTATTGTTGATCATATCAAAGCGATTGTTTTTATCATGGGAGATAAAAAGGGGATTGAGCCATCAAACGTTGATCAAGGATATATTGTTCGTCGATTAATTAGAAGAATTATTCGTTATGGAAAACAAATTGGAATTGAAAAAAAATATTGGACAAAACAAATGGCTGAAATAGCAATAAATGATTATTTAGAAATTTATCCTGAATTAAAAACAAATTTTAATTTTATTGCTAATAATTTAGAAAAAGAAGAGGATAAATTCAGTAAGACTTTGGAAAATGGATTAAAAAATTTAAAATTGCAAATTGAAAATTGCAAATTAAAAAATTTAAAAATTTTATCTGGAGAAATTGCTTTTGATTTATTTCAAACTTATGGTTTCCCTTTAGAATTAACCGAAGAATTGGCAATGGAAAAAAAATTAAAAGTAGATAAAGAAGGATTTAAAAAAGAATTTATAAAACATCAAGAAATTTCTCGCGCCGGAGCTGAAAAAAAATTCGGCGGTCATGGAGTTTCAAACTCCCAACTCCCAACTCCCAACTCCCAACTTCCAAAGTTGCATACAGCTACCCATCTTTTGCATTCGGCTTTGCGAAAAATTTTAGGCGATCACGTTAAACAAATGGGAAGCAATATTATTGAAGAACGACTTCGTTTTGATTTTTTTCATTTTCAAAAAATGACTGACGAAGAAATTGAAAAAGTTGAAGATTTAATCAATCAAAAAATTAAAGAAAATTTAAGCATTAAAAAAGAAGAAATGAATTTAGAAAGCGCCTTAAAATCCGGCGCTTTAGCTTTTTTTAAAGAAAGATATCCGGAAAAAGTTTCTGTTTATTCAATTGGCGATTTTTCAAAAGAAATCTGCGCCGGCCCGCATGTTGAAAAAACTGAAACTTTAGGCCATTTTAAAATTATAAAAGAAGAATCCAGCGGCGCCGGAGTAAGAAGAATCAAAGCGATTTTGAAATAAAAATTAATATTATGGGAGTTGAACTCCCATAGATTTAAAAATATGCAAAAACCACAATTTGTAGAAAATGAAATTTATCATATTTTTAATAGAGGGGTAGAAAAAAGAAAAACATTTCTTGACGACAAAGATTATCTTAGATTTATTCATGATCTTTTTGAATTTAATAATGAGGATTTTGTTTATAATGTCGCTTATTATTTTAATAATAAATTTAAAAAGACAGAATTAGAACGTATAAAAAAACAAAAAAAGCCTAGAAAATTATTAGTTGAAATTTTGGCTTTTACTCTTATGCCAAATCATTTCCACTTACTCTTAAAACAAAAAAAAGAAAATGGAATTGTAAAATTTATGCAAAAATTAGGAACTGGGTATACAAATTATTTTAATAAAAAATATGAGAGGGTTGGCGGACTATTTCAAGGCAGATTTAAAGCAATTTTTGTTAATGAAGAAATTTATTTTTCCATTCTTCCATTTTATATCCATACTAACCCAATAGATTTAATCTATGGGAGTTCAACTCCCATAGATTGGAAAACACAAATAGAATTTTTAGAAAATTATCGATGGAGTTCTTATTTAGATTATATTGGCAAAAAAAATTTTCCATCGCTAACTTCAAGAGATTTTATTTTAGATTTTTTTGGAGGAGAAAAAGAATATTATCAGCAAACTAAAAAATGGCTTCGTGAAAAAAGTGGAATAGATGGAAGAAATATAAATATAGAGAAAATCAAAAAAATAATTTTAGAATAATATTATGGGAGTTCAACTCCCATAATATTATTCAGCTTAGTAAATGGTGTAAAAATATTTTTTATACTCATCCAATCTTGACATACATATTATTTAATATAAAATTATCACAATAATAATATGAGATTAAAGTTTAAATTTTTGCTTATTTTATGTACAAAACCATCAAAGATATAGATTTAAAAAATAAAAAAGTTATTTTGAGAGTGGCCTATGATGTACCGTTGAAAAAAAATGGAAATGAATGGACAGTCGTTGACGATAGCAGAATAAAAATTTCAATTCCTACAATTGAATATCTTTTAGAACAAAATTGTAAAATCATTTTAGTTTCTTATTTAGGAAGACCCAATGGTAAAATAGTGGGAGATTTACGTTTAAAGCCGGTTGCAAAAAAATTAAAGCAAATATTTAAAAAAGAAAAAGTAAGTTATTTAGAAGATTGTATCGGAAAGAAGGTTGAAAACACAATAAAAGATATGAAATCAAATGAGATTATTCTTTTGGAAAATACTCGTTTTTATCCAGAAGAAGAAAAAAATGATTTAAAATTTGCTAAAAAACTTGCTGATTTAGGCGAAATTTTTATTAATGACGCTTTTGCTCAAAGTCATAGGGATTATGCCTCTACGGTTGGAATTACAAAATTTTTGCCAAGCGCAATGGGATTAAATTTTGAAAAAGAAATAAAAATTTTAACTAAAATTAAAACAAATCCCAAAAAGCCTTTAGTTATTATTATCGGAGGAGTAAAAATGGATTCTAAAATAGATGTAATTAAAAATTTTCTTAAACAAGCGGATTTAATTTTAATAGGCGGCGTAATCGGATTGATTTTTTTAAAAGAATTAGGATATAAAGTAGGAGAATTGCCAGGCAGTTTTTTAAATAGCCAAACAAATGATACGATAAAAAAAATGTTAGTTGAATTATTACCATTTGTGGGAGAAAAAATTATTTTGCCAATTGACGGAGTCATTGAAAAAACTATTGGTTTAAAAAAACAATCAAAAGAAATAGATATTGCATTTTTAAATTCTTATAATTTGCCAATTTCGATTTTAGACATAGGACGTCAAACAATTGATTTATTTTCTCAATATATTCAAAAAGCAAAAACAATTATTTGGAATGGCCCGATGGGATTATTTGAAAAAGAAAAATTTAGCCAAGGAACAAAAAAAATAGCTCAAGCAATTGCAAATTCTAAGGCTTATAGCATAATTGGCGGCGGAGATACAGAGGAAGCGATTAATAAATTTAATTTAAATAAAAAAATTAGTCATGTTTGTGTAGCTGGCGGAGCAATGTTAGAATTTCTTGCTGATAAAAAATTGCCAGCGTTAGAAGCGTTGAAAAATCAAAATGCAAAAATCTCTGCCTACGGCAGATCTGCCGAAGGCAGAAAAATGTAAAATAACAAAATGTTTTAATGTTAAAATGTTATTTTGTTAAAATGTTTTTCTATGTTGGATATAAAATTTATTCGTGAAAATTCAGATTTGATTAAAAGCGCTTGTGAAAATAAACGAGTTAATGTTGATATTGACGGACTTTTAGAATTGGATAAAAAAAGAAAAGATTTGATTCAAAAAGTGGATGATTTAAGAAAAATAAAAAATGAGATTGCTGATAAAATCAAAATGGATTTTTCAAAGAAAGATGAGTTAATAGAAAAAGGGAAAAATATTAAAGAAGAAATATTGAAATTAGAAAAAGAATTAGAAGAAATAGAAAAAGAATTTAATAAATTAATGTATTTAATTCCAAATCTTCCTTTGTCAGATGTCAAAATAGGGCGTAATGAAGAAGATAATGAAATTTTAAGACACGAATGTAAAATTTCTAAATTTGATTTTGAATCAAAAAGCTATATTGAATTAGCCGAAAAATTAGATTTAATTGACACTAAAAGAGCGGCCAAAATTTCTGGCAGTAGATTTGGTTATTTAAAAAATGAAGCGGTTCTATTAGAATTTGCCTTAATTCAATTTACTTTTTTTAATTTAATTAAAGAAAATTTTATTCCAATCATTCCACCAGTTATGATAAAAAGACAACCAATGGCGGCAATGGGATATTTAATTCGCGGAGAAGATGAAATTTATTATTTGCCAAAAGATGAATTATATTTAGTCGGCACCTCTGAGCAATCAATTGGCCCAATGCATTGTGATGAAATTTTTGAAGAAAAAGATTTACCAAAAAGGTACTTAGGATTTTCATCTTGTTTTCGCAGAGAAGCTGGATCGTATGGCAAAGACACAAAAGGAATTTTGCGGGTTCATCAATTTGATAAATTAGAAATGTTTTGTTTTTGCAAGCCAGAAGATTCAGAAAAAGAACATCAATTTTTACTTTCAATGGAAGAAAAATTAGTCCAACTTTTAAAAATACCTTATCGGGTGATAAAAATGTGCACCGGAGATTTAGGGGATTCAGCGGCTAAAAAATTTGATTTAGAGGCTTGGTTGCCAGGACAAAATGAATTTAGAGAAATAACTTCAACAAGCAATTGCACGGATTTTCAGGCCAGACGATTAAATATTCGTTATCGAAATAAAAAGGGCAAATTAAATTTTGTTCATACTTTAAACGGAACAGCTTTTGCTATTGGTAGAATCATTATTGCAATTATAGAAAATTATCAACAAAAAGATGGATCAATAAAAATTCCAGAAGTCTTACAGCCTTATATGAATGGAAAAAACATTATAACATTATAACATTTTAACATTATAACATTGTAACAGAATAACATTCTGTTATTTTAAACGAAGCGAGAATCTTAATATTGATTTTTTATTAATTTAGTTTTATGGATATTATAATGTTTGGAATGAATAATTTTTCAAGATGGTTTGAAAAAGAAACATTTAATCGCAGCGCTTATATTTTAAAAAATTTATTAGAAGACGAAAGAATTGGAAAAATTTTTTATATTGAT
>ERZ1292640.4584-Hain-H43-02um-R1-4584-length-10482-cov-11_pt1 | contig 10482 bp, 11 predicted proteins | sample MGYA00564404_ERZ1292640 | MGnify/ENA primary metagenome ERZ1292640 (study PRJEB36523, sample SAMEA6512636) | groundwater metagenome | collected 2019-01-08 | study: AquaDiva: Metagenomics assemblies of 32 groundwater samples | reverse complement strand
TCGCGCATGCTAAAAGAATTGCCGAGAGCAGAAACAGCATCCACCAACAACAACGCCTCCGGAAAAGCCTTCCTTACAGCCGCAACGTCGTTCAGCACCCCCGTGGAAGTCTCATTAGCAACCACAGTGACAACATCAACCCCCGCAGACTCGCTGGCCTCCACGGCAGCTTCAACCGCAACATTCAACGGCAACACATTGCCCGCCTCTGCATCGAAAAGCTTCACGCCTTGCGAGTATATGCCTGCAATCTCTGCGAACCGCCTGCCGAACTTGCCGTTTGACAAGCACGCAACGCGGTCGCCAGGCGAAATGCAGTTCGCCGCCAGAAACTCCACGCCGGCAGTGCCTGAACCCGTTATGACCTGCACTGGAACGTCAGCACCAATAACTATCGCCATTGACTCGCGCAAACTCGCGAGCGACTGCTTGAACCAATCCCCGCGGTGGCTCAACATCTGCCGGCCAGCCTGCTCGCGCGTGGCGTCACTCAACTCGACCGGCCCGGGAATGAACATCCTACTCAAGAACGCCTTCCTCCAACAACCGCAGCCACCGACCCACTCCCAACCGCCGCCACACCCTCACTCGCGACGGCCGTCTCGCGGCAGTCCCACCACTCCCCAATACGCTGCACGCACTCGCACGAAATTCGTTCCAACGCCTCGTGCGTGCTGCCACCCAAGTGCGGCGTGAGCACCACGTTATCCAAACCTGCAAACCTTCCCGCGGCAAGCGGCTCGCTCTCGAAAACGTCGAGCGCAGCAGCCGCAATGCGGCCTTCGCGCAACGCCGCCTCCAAATCAACTTCAACAACAACCTTACCGCGCGACGTGTTCACGAAAACTGCGTGCCGACGCATCAACGCAATGCTCTTGCAGTCAATCATCCCGCGCGTCTCTCTCGTGAGTGGCACGTGCAACGTAACGATATCGCAAGAGGAAAGCAACGCCTCCAACGACGGCATCCGCTCCACGCCCTCCCCAACGAAAACACTCTCGTCAACATAAGGGTCGAACGCAACGAGCTTCACGCCAAACGCTTTCAACCGTCGGGCAACTGCAATGCCAATCCTACCCAAACCAACGATGCCCACCGTCCTGCCGCACAACTCCACGCCGCAAAACTTTTCCTTCAGCCACTCGCCCCTCGCGAGAGCTGCATGCGACTGGGGAATGTTGCGCAACGCGCACAAAATCAACGCCACGCAGTGCTCCGCCACAGTCACCGTACTCGCGCAAGGCGTGTTAACAACGCGAATCCCCTTGCGCTCCGCCGCCTCCAAATCAATGCCGTCAAGCCCCACGCCCGGCCGCACAACGAGCTTCAACCGCCCGCCCATCACACTGCCATCAATTCGCTCGGTGCCGCGATAGACGAGCGCGTCGAAACCCTTCACCCTCGCCGCCAACTCTCCCTTCGAAAGCCCCTTTCCAAAAACGACGTTGAACCCCGAAGCCGCGAAAGGCGCGCGCTCGACATTGCCAGCCACAAGCACGCGAGGCCTGGCGGAAGCCTCAACGACAAACTTCTGAAAGTGAGGCAACAAACTTTCAAGCGCGCCGTCCACCGCAACGCCCGCAGCCTCGCGCACCACCGGCTTCGCGTTGAACGCCACGCCAAACCCCAACGCCATCATCTGCAAATCGTTCGCCCCATCGCCCACGACGACCGTCTCGCCGCGCGCCACGCCCAACTCTCCCTGCAGCGACTCTACGAACTGCCGCTTGGCAGCCGCATCCACGAGAGGCTCGCGAAAACCAGTTGCTAAACCACCCTCCTCGACGAGCGCGTTCGCACGCCACCACGCCACTCCCAACTCTCCGGCAATGCGACGCGTGAAAAAGTCGAAGCCACCCGAAACAATAGCAACCTCGAAACCCAAAGCCTTCAGCGAGTCAACAAGCTCTCTTGCACCCTCTCGCAGCTTCAACCCGTCGCCAGCCGCCTTGAAATCAACTGCAGGCATTCCCGCAACCGCCTTGAAACGCTCAAGCATCACCGTACGAAAATCAACCTTGCCCGACATCGCCGCCGCAGCCGTGCCGCGCGTCTGCCCGAACGAATCCCAAAACTCGTTTTCGGTAAGCGTCCCCTCCAAGTCGAAGACAACCAGCATTTAGTACACCCTTGAAAAACAACCGCCGCCAGACGCGCGGCTAGCACAAACACGAACTAGAGCCCTGCAAGAAAAATGCTGCAACCACGAAAACAGCTTGCCGCTACAAGTATTTAAGCATATTCCACCAATCCCGGGTAGAACAGTTCACTAACCCCAAGTTTTTTAAGCAAAACGGAGTGAATACTTCATATGCCAAATGCTAGCCGGATGACCGGCGTCGCCGTGGACGGGAAGGACGAGGCGATTCTCGCCGCGCTCAAGGCAAACTCGCGGCTTTCCGAAAAAAAGCTCGCGCGCGCAACCGGCATTCCCATGACGACCGTGCACAACCGGCTCAAGAAACTGGAGGCAAGCAAAGTCATCAAGGGATACACCGCACTCGTGGATTACACGAAGCTCGGCAAGCCCATCACGGCATTCGTGCTAGTCAAAGCCGGGCCGCAAGCAGACCAGAAAAAGCTCTTAAGCCACATAGCAAACCTTTCCGGCGTGTTCGAAGCGGCGATGATAACCGGCGAGTTCGACATGCTGTTCAAGGCGCGCGTGGCGAACATGGAAGAGTTGAACAAGCTCGTCGTGCAAGGCCTCCGTCGCGAGGAGAGCATCAGCGAGACGCGCACGATGATAAGCTACGAGACGGTGGAAAAGCCGTGAAACAACCTGCCACCAGCCCGGCAATGGTTTAAATTACGCCGGAAACAATTGTTGAATGTAAACTCGTGAGAACAAGATGGCTTCCCCCGCTTCCACAATTCTCGACGCGCTCGTGATACTGCTGCTGGCGGTGTTCTTCTACCTCGCCGTGCGGAGGCTGCTGCTCGCACCCGTAACGCCGCGGGAGAAACGCGAGCCTGAAGACTCGCTGCGAGAAATGTCGCTCGACGAAGACCGCGTGACGGAACTCATCGACTTGCGGTCGCAGTTGAAGGAAAACGAGACGGCCATACGACAACAATACCTCAACGGCAGGATGGATGAGAAGGCCTACCGCGAAATCTTGAGGACGAACCTCCTCCAGCAGAAGGAAGTCGACCGCGAGTTCAAGCGGATGGGCGTGCTTTGAAACGCGCGCGAACGGTTTTTATTGCACGGCAGCGCAATCATTCCTATGCGCAAGGCGGAAAAAAAGCAGCTACCCGCGACAGAAATGCGTGGCTGGGACGAATACTGGCTGTACCACCTGATCCAAGAAAGTTGGGGCGGCAGAACGCTCTTGCGCAGGCCGCTACGCCCCAACCCTTATGAACGCACTTCCGGATGGCAAAAGACAAGTTGGCGCGCAGTAGGTGAGAACGTTCAATGGGAGCCTGCGTACCGCTACCGCCTGGCGCGCCTGCCACGAAGCGCACCTAGCGTCGTTATTCCAAAGCGCCTGCTCGACCGCGTCGTGTTGGAATGTTGGCACGCCCACCCCGAAAAGTGTTTCGGCGTGCTGCACGGCCCAGCAGGCGGCGCGCCTGAAGCGCACTACACCTTCGAAAAAAATGCAAGGGCGGAACATCAGGAATATTTCGAGCAATTGGCCGAAAGCACTGGCGACGATTTCTATAAGAGTCCTGAAGCGGGCTTCGCGGCAGACCCGAAAGAACAACTCGCGCTGATGAAAATGCTAGATGCAAAAGAACACGAGATACTTGCAATCTTCCACTCGCACCGCTTCCACAAGGCGAACTTCAGCCCCGCGGACGCGCAACTAAGCTACCCCGGCGCGTACTCGCTGCTCGTCTCGCTCGAAGAACCGCGGCAGCCGGTAGTGCGGGCGTTTCGCGTTGAGGATGGAAAGCCCGTTGAACTGCGCGTAAAGCTCGACCGCTCGTTCTTCCAAAGGCAGGCAACAAGGCGCGCGCTTGCGAAAACGCGGGGCGCGGCGGCTACCGCGATGGCCGCGTTGAAGCGTTATTCCACAACAACTCGAAGAAAGCCCGGAAGCCCGCCGTAACGCGCTCGTCGTCAAACACACACCCGAGCGGCTCGTCCTCGCTCCACACTATCACCGCAGTCCTCGCGCCGTAAACGTAAACTGTGGAAGGCGAGGAATACCCCGCCGGAAGGTACCTCACTGACGTGAGCTTGAGCCTCGCGAACTCGCGCGCCCGCGCCGCCGCCTCGGCATCGGCGTTAGCAAGAATGCGCGCCTGCACGCGCGCTGCGACGCGGCGTTTTTGGAATACTTCCACCCACTTGCCGAAAACCTTGCGCGTCCTGCCAGTCAAACCAAGCACGAGCCAATCGCGCTTCTCGCGCACAACCTCGTCCAAAATGCGCTTCACGCCTTCAACGCCAGTAAACACGCGCACACGGCCACCGCGCGACGGCAAGCCCTGCACCGACAATTCGGCCACCGCGCGCGCCAGGCGAACTTCCCTCTCTCGCAACAAGAGCCTTTCCGCCTCGACGAGCGTCGCCAGGCATTCGGGGCCAACCGCTTGGAAAAACTTTTTGCCGTTCAAAACATAATGGCTCGCCAAACCCTTGCGGCACAACCGCCCCAGCGCGTCGTAAGCGTTCGCCGAATACAAACCGGCGGCGGCCGCCAACCCGCCGCCAGTCGCAGAACCAAGCCGCAGCAACGCCAGGTAGGCGCGCGCCTCGGCGCCGCTCAACCCAAGCGATTGCAGCAACGCAACGCTGTTTTCCACAAGAAAGTTTGCTCTCTTAAGATTAATAACACAATCGTTATTGCAGCAAGGGACTGCTGCAACTTATTAAGAGACGCGCCAGCCAAACATTTATTGGTGGAAGGGATGAAAATCAAGAAAATAGCCGTAGCTGCCGTGATTGCAATAATCGTCGTCGGCGCGCTTGCGCTGCTGCTGCAAGGAGGCAACGCCCCGCCACAGGGGAACGTGATAAAAATAGGCTACCAGGCGAGCGCGCCGCACGCGTTGGCATTCATTGCAAAGGAAAAGGGGTTTTTCGGCCAAGAGGGGCTTGACGCTGAGCTAGTAAAGTTCGGTTCTGCCAACCTGCTTATGGACGCGCTTGCGGCGGGCAACATAGACGCGGCCGGCGTAGTGAATTTCGGCGTGCTTTTCGCAATGCAGTCGGCCTCTCCCGGCGTTTTCAAGGTTATTGGCCTTAGGTACTATACTGACGAGGCCGAGTGGTCGATAGTTGCGCGCAAGAACTCCGGCCTCAAGACGCTCAAGGACTTGGAGGGCAAGAAGCTCGGCGTGTGGCCCGGCGCCAACGTGCGCATAGTTACCAACATGGTTTTTGAAAAGACTGGTGTTGACGCCAACGCCGTGCGAACCGAACAGCTCGCGCCGGAACTGCAACTGCCAGCCCTCGAGTCGGGCAGTGTGGACGCGCTGTTCACCCTCGAACCGTACAACATACTGGCAGTGGAGAAGGGCCTTGCCTACACGCTGGTGCGCGCGCCCAACTCGCTGCTGATGAAAGAATACCCGATAGGCGGGCCGGTGGTTTCAACGCGCTTGCTTGAAAACAACCCCGCCGCAGCCTCGAAGTTCAGGAAAGCCATCGAACGCGCGGTTGACTTCTACAAGAACAACCGCGAGGAATCCTTGGAAATAGTTTCGAAGTACGTCAACATTGACGAAAGCATACGCCGCAAACTGTCCGCCAGGCAGGAAAAGACGCTTGATGAACTCTCGCAAAACGATTTTGAAAGCGTCCAAACCCTTGCCGACGCCTTCCTCAAGCAAGGCGCGCTCAAGAACCGAATCAACGCAAGCGAAATGTTTCTGCAAGCATTCGCGCGTCAAACTTCCCGATGAACCGAACGACAATCCCGAACTACAACTCAACCGCAAGGGATTGGCGTTGGGTTCAAGGCTTCGCCACGCGCCACAACAACGCGAAATACTTGCGGTAAGCCTGCACCATGTCGCGGTTCTCGAACAGCAGCGTGACTGGCTCCACCTCGTAAGGAATGACTAACGCCAACAAGTCCCCCGAGAAAGCAATCGACGCGGGCGTCACGTACTCTTTAGGCACGAAGCGGGCGCGCACCAGTTTCATTCCCGACAGCAGGCGCTTCTTGTCGCGCGTGCAGATTATCCTACGCAGGCAGCCCTTGCCAACGCGCCTCTTCTCAAGCACTGAAAACCACGCGGGCTGCAAGTGCTTCATCTCGCCAGTCCAGCCTATGCTGCACCACTCCTTGCTGACTGTAACCATACGATCAACCGCAGAATACACCCCGCGCCAGCCGAGAAGAACCTCGGCACGCACCCCGCTACGCGGCAACTCGCGCTTGTGCAGCTCGGCAACAATAATACCTGCCAAACCCGCTTTCTCCTGAAGCCACGACAACAAGCGCTCGGGGGGCGATGGGACGAATACCTTCACGCCGCCCTTGATTACAAAGCTGCACAGACCCTTCCCCAGCAACGATTCCAGCGTCGAGTAAGCCACCGAACGGTTTACGCGCGCCTTCCGCGCCACGGCGCTGGCTGGCGACTCGCCGAGCTCAACCAGCGCGACGTAAACCCTCGCTTCGTTCTCAGTCAAGCCCAACTCGACGAGCCTCAATACGTCCATGAATATGGCGGCAGCACGGCTGCTTATATACCTGTTGTTTTATGCGGACAACAAAGAAATAACCACCGCGCCGCGCAAGAACCGTCAGGTGGTGCGGATGGACAGCAGGAAACTTTCGTTGGGCGCAACCGTGCTCGTGCTAGTCATAATCGTAATCTTGGCAGTAACGCAAACTAGCATCACGAGCAGCGCAACCTCGCAGCAGCCCTTGCGCGTGGCGATCGTACCAGGCGTGCTGTTCTCGCTGCCCTCAATGATTGCCGTCGAGAAAGGCTACTTCAGCCAGGAAGGCCTTACCGCCGAGGTGACGGAATTCTCTTCCACGAAGGACGCGTTCGACGCGCTTGCCGCAGGCCGCGCGGACATCACCGTGCTGGGGCTGCCCAACCTGTTCGCTGCGGAACTGGCATCACCCGGCAAAGTCAAGGCAAGCGGCATCATGGCCGACACGAAAGAAAGGTACATGACGTACATCCTCGTCGCTAAAGACTCTCCAGTAAACAAAACGAGCGACTTGAAAGGAAGGAAGTTCGGCGCGGCACTCGGCACCAACACGAAAGTGTGGTCAGCCGCAATGCTGCGTTCGCTGGCCGGGCTCGAACTCGGCAAGGACGTGGAACTCGCTCAGATGAGTTACGGCCTGCTGTTGGGCGCGCTGGAGGCGGGCAGCGTCGACGCGATTTACGCCAACGAGCCGCTCGCCACAATAGGCGTGGCGCGGGGCATCGCGCGCGTGCTTGAGAAAAATCCTCGCACCGCAGTGATGAACCCCGCTCCGTTCGGCGCGCCGTTTGGCGTCAGCGCGGAATTCGTGAAAAAACGGAGGGGCGACGCGTGCGGCGCTTACCGCGCAGTTGCGCGCGCAGTAAACTTCCTGAACGCGAATGAAACTGCCGCAAAACGCGTTTACGCCGCGAGGGAGCGCCTTGACGCGGCAACCATCGAGAGCGCCACGCTGATGAACGTCAGCCTCGGCGCTGGCGACGACGCGCAGCAGGCGCAGCGCCTTGCAGACTTCATGCTCGCGCAAGGGGAGTTGAAGGCGCCCGTGCGCACGCAAGGAATGTTCATCGCGGAAAAAGAATTGTGCGGGTGACGCGCGGCCGCTTGATTACCGCCTCGCGGCGCGCCACACCAACCCGAAGAAATTGCGGTAGCTCTTCGCAAGCTCGACGTTCTGGATGGTTATGGCCAGCGGCTCTTCGCTCCAGAACACGAGCGCCATCTTGTCGCCGTAAAGCCACCACGCGACGGAACTGTAAAGCTTCTCCGGCAACGGGCGCGCCGACCAAAGCTTAAAGCTCTTGAAAACAGCCCGCACTCCCGGCACGTCAATGAAAACAAACTTGACGGGAATGCCCAGCTTCTCGCGGCGCGCGTTCCACAAGCGGCAATAATCCCGCAAATAAAAACGGAAGCCCTGCATCGCGCCGCCGTAGAAATAGAGTTGCTTGCCTTCCTTCAGCAAGTCTTCGAAAACGGCGCGCATCCCCGGTTTTCCGCGAAACACGCGGACGAGCGGCGCGTCGTGCGCCTTGAGCTGCGGCTCCAGCAACGGCAGCAACGCTTCCGCAAGGCTGCGCTTCTCCTCAACCAGCCCCATAATGCCGTCAAGCCCGCAAGCGGCGAAAACGCGCACGCCGTCCTTCTCCGCGAAAGTAACGAGCCCGCGCGAAACCAGCGATTCAAGCGCATCGTAAGTACTGCGCGGGTGGATGCCGCTCTGCCGCGACACCGCGCCCGCAGAAGCCTCGCCCAACCGCAGCAACGCTAGGTAAGCACGCGCCTCCTTGTCACGCAAGCCGAGCCTCACCAACCCCCCAAGCGCGTCTAAAGCGACTGCGGAGCTTGTGACGGGATTTTCCTTCACAACCTAATATTTGCAAGCGGAAGCATAAAATGCTTTGGGCGCGCCGAAAACGCGCCCGGCAGGGGATGAGATTGAAGCTAGCGCGAGCTATGCTCGTAGTAGTACTGGTTGCAGCTGGAGTGCTGCTGGTAGCAGTACAGCAAGGCGTTTTCACTGGCGCGGCGGTTGCACAGCGCGAAACCGTGCGGTTCGGTTACGTGCCCGCTCCAGCCAATGCAATACCCATAATCGCCTTGCGCAAAGGCTTTTTCGAGCAAGAAGGCTTGCGCGTGGAAGAGACGCGAGCCAGCTTCGCAGGCAGCATATTCCAACAACTCGCAAACAACGACTTAGAGGTAATGTCAGCCGCCGACATGCCCGCGGTTTTCCTCGCATTGAATGGCGGCGAGTTCACGATAATCGCGCAGCACGAGCGCAGCAACAACGACGAGGCGCTGGTTTCGCGCACGGAATCGAACATTACCCGGTTGGAAGACTTGGCCGGAAAACGCGTCGGCCTGTCGTTCACGTCAATAGCCCAATACAACCTTTACCAACGGTTGAAAGAAAAGAACGTCAGCAACGACGCAGTGACTATCGTTGACTTGGCGCCGCAAAACATGGCCGCGGCGTTGAGCCGCGGGGATGTGGACGCGATTTTCACTTGGGAGCCAGTGCCCACCAAAATCGTGCAAGGCCTCGGCGGCAAGGTTTCCTCGCTGACGCCGGACACTACGATGCTTATGCAAATCTACGCGTCAAAACAATTCTCGCAACGCGCGGAAGCTCAAAAGAAGTTCTTGAAGGCATTGCTGCGCGCGCAAGAATTCATTCGCGAAAACCCCGGCGAAGCCATAAAGATTGTTGCGAAAGAAACCGCGCTTGACGAAGAAACGCTTTCAAAAATGTGGGGCAAATGGAAGTTCGAAGTAACGCCGTTCAAAGACGCGAAAATCATGGCTGAACAAGCGCGCTGGGCAATTGAAACGAACCTCACGCCACCCGGCACGAAGATTCCCGACTTTGCAGCCAGGGTTGACTCGCAACCGCTCGCAGAAGCGCTGGCGGGATAAGTTTTAAACCCGAAGCGGCTAATGCTTGCAATGGCATTCCTTTCGTTCAACGGCCTGCGCAAGTCCTTCCCGCACTCCGGCCAAGAAAACCGCGTGCTTGACGGCGTGACGCTCGACGTGCGCGAGGGGGAGTTCGTCACGCTCTTCGGCCCGAACGGCTGCGGCAAGAGCACGCTGCTCTATATCCTGGCTGGCCTGCAGGAAGCAGACGCGGGCAGCGCGCAAATAGCCGGCAAAAAGCCCGGCGAGGCAAAAGCGGGCTTCGTGTTCCAAAACTTTCACGAATCGCTATTCCCTTACAAAACCATTCTTGAAAACGTCGAGTTCGGCCCGCTCGCAGAAGGCGTCGAACCACGCGAGGCGCGCGAAACCGCGGGAAAGTGGCTTGAAAAAGTAGGTTTAGGGCAGCACGCACAGAAATTCCCTTACGAACTAAGCGGCGGAATGCGGCAGCTGGCCGCCCTCGCGCGCGCCTGGGCGTTCAACCCCGATGTCCTGATAATGGACGAGCCGTTCAGCGCGCTCGATTATAGCACGCGGCTGAATATGGAAGAAGAGCTTCTGAAGATATGGACTGCCAACCGCAAGACGACGTTGTTCGTGTCGCACGACGTGGACGAGGCTGTGTTCCTCGCCGACCGCGTGGCGGTGCTCTCACCCCGCCCTTGTAAAGTCAGGAAAGTAATCAACGTGCCGCTGGCAAGGCCCCGCACGCGAGAAATGCGCAAGCGCAAAGAGTTCTTCTCGCTGCGCAACAAAGTGCTCGATACCTTCGAGGTAAGCTGAATGACTCGCTTTAAAATGTACGGGATTGTCGCGCCCCTCGCCATCATTGCAGTATGGCACGCCGCAGCTTCGCTAGGCCTCGTCAGCCCGCTGTTCGTGCCAACGCCCCTCGAAGTCGCGCAAACGCTGTGGATGCAGCTGGCCGT
>ERZ1292640.3407-Hain-H43-02um-R1-3407-length-12397-cov-12_pt2 | contig 10483 bp, 13 predicted proteins | sample MGYA00564404_ERZ1292640 | MGnify/ENA primary metagenome ERZ1292640 (study PRJEB36523, sample SAMEA6512636) | groundwater metagenome | collected 2019-01-08 | study: AquaDiva: Metagenomics assemblies of 32 groundwater samples | reverse complement strand
AAGGGGGGCCGACGCGGAAGCCGGCCCCCCGAGAGCGGGCTACTGCCGGACGAGGGTCAGCTCGGCTTCGAGCTGCATGTCGTTCGAGAGCTTGAGGAAGAGGAGTTGGGGGACCTGCATTCCGTGGTCGGTGAAGGCCGTCCTGAAGGTGGCCTTGATGCGGATCATATCGCTTGTGAACCCGAACCGCCGCAGGCTCTCCAGCTGCTCCAACGTCAGCTTGAGGTAGGTCACGCGGGCATCGGCCACGGTCTCGACGGGCTTCCCCTTGATCGTCAGCACGCCGCGCACCTTCGCGGGCGTCTCGCGCCCGGGCTCAAGCGCCCCGACGATCTCCACGCCCTTGATCTCGAAGACAGCGTATTTATTGGCCTCCACCTCGGTGTCCAGGTAGCTCTTGCTGCGCATGTCGGCATCACGCTTATCGATCCCGGTCTTCAGCGTGGTGAGGTCCACGCGGACGCTGCCGGTGGCTCCCTGCGGGCGAGCCGGGTCCACGGTCAAGCTGCCGCTGACGGCCTCGCCGGAGGTGGTCCCGACGATCGTCTCGAGCGGGGCATCGGTCTTGAAGGACGCGCGCGAGGTGTACAGAACCTTGAAGGCGATCGGGTCGGCCGCAGCCACGAGGGGCGCGAGAGAGACAGCGAGCATTACCAATAGGACAGCCGCGACGGATCGGCTCATGAGATACCTCCCCTCAAAAATTGAACTGGGACAGCAGGGTCCTCCGAATGGTTCGCATCAGTGCCCCTCCGCTTAGCGGAGATGCGTGAGCTCGAAAATCCAGCCGTCAGGTGGTGGCAGCCGGCAGCCACCGTCTGCTACCTAGCCTTTGAAGCTGATCTTCTTGTGGCTTCCGTCGCAGAGCGGCTTGGCCCCGGAAGCCCCGCAACGGCAGAGATAGATGGCATCGCCCTGTGCAGGTAGCCGCTTCCCCTGCGCGTCCACCACTTCGACCTCGCCTTTGACCATCAGCGGACCGTTGCTCAGAAGTGTCACCGTCGCCGCCATCGTCCATCTCCTTTCCTTGGAAACGCCAGATTCAACGATTCAGACGCTCGAAGGGCAGCCCTGGATTCCGAAGCAGCTGTTGCCGCTGTGGAATCGAGTAGGGCAAATGCTCTAGTGCCCCTGGCCCCCAGCACCCTTTGGACTCGCGCACCGAAACCCGATGAGGATGTTACGGCTCTCGGGGGGACGGCCATGACGAAACGCCGGCCGGCAAAGCCCGGGCTCATCGTCCCAGGCACACCCCTTCAGGATCGTCCGCCCGTCTGGAAGTGCGGATGATGTCCATTGAACTCAGAACTTCAGCGAGTCACCGGGGTTGATGGGGAAAACCTGGACCGAGGTCATCCCGAGGGCCTTGGTGTACTCCTCCGGCGTCCCCCGGAGGACTGGGAACGTGCCGTAGTGGAACGGGATGGCCCCCTTGGGCTTGATCAACTCCCGCGTGGCGTAGGCGGCGTCCACGGGGTCCATGACGAAGTGGCCGCCGATCGGGATCATGATCAGGTCGGGCTTGTAGTACTCGCCGATCAGCCGCATGTCGCCGAAGAGCCCCGTGTCGCCCATGTGGTAGAGCTTGAAGCCGTTCTCGAACTCGATGATGAAGCCGGTGGGCTCCCCGCCGGGATACGTGGTGCTCTTCTTCAGGCGACCACAACCCTATTGGGTGCGCCATCAAATGTCAAGTGCCTTCTCGATCGTTGCGGGTGGCTCGAATTTCTGCTAGAGATGATGAGGAGGATCGAGCGCGGCCATGGCCAAACCGAAGAAGACGGAGGACGGCGCGGCGCCCTTCTGCCCCGTGAAGGCCACCCTGTACCTGCTGGGGCGGAAGTGGACCCTCCTCCTCATCATGGAGCTGATGAGGGGGATCCGGCGGTTCAACGAGCTTTCGCACGCGCTCGGGGGGGTCAACTCCCGGACCCTCCGGGAGCGGCTCAGGATCATGGAGAAGGAGCAGCTCGTCTCCCGCCGGGTCGTGTCCCAGATCCCCCCCTGGGTGGAATACTCGCTGACGCCCAAGGGTCGCGCGCTCTTCAAGGCGATGGACGACCTGGCGCACTGGGGGCGGCGCTGGATGAAACCGCCTCGACCGGCCGCCGGCAAGAGCCGCTAGCCCCCTCGTGACTCCCTCCCAGTCGTCGCCGAGGAGGCCAGGAGTGCGCCGGCAGCTGCTGGTCTTGGTGCTCGGGAGCGCGCTCGTCGCGCTTTCGGCGCCGGGGGCGACGGCCGGGACGCTCTACGTCACGAACCGCGGGTCCGGCACGCTGGCAATCCTGGACGAATCCTCCCTCGCCGTTCGCGCGACGATCCCTGTCGGGGAGCGGCCGTGGGGGGTGGCGGTGACCGCCGACGGAAGGCGGGCCTGTGTCTCCTACGCGGGGGGTCTGGCCGTCGTCAACCTGGAGGCGCGCGTCGTCGAGCGGCGCGTGGCGCTTGGCGGCCAGGCGATGGGGGTGGCTCTCTCGCTGAACGGCGCCGTCTGCTACGTGGCGGTCCATCGGGCTGACGGCGACCGGCTGGTGGCGGTGGAGGTTGCGCGCGGCCGCGTGCGCGCCCAGGACTCGATCGGCGAGCGCGCCTTCGGCGTCTACCTCTCCCCCGACGGGCGGACGCTCTACGTCCCAGAGCACGACGCGTTCACCATATCCGTCCTCGACGCGGCGACGCTGGCCAAGCGCGGGACGATCGCGCTCACACCCCTCGGCGAGGGCGCGTTCGACAAGCCCCACTACCTTGCCATCTCCCCCGACGGCCGGATGCTCTACCTGCCCTTCCAGGGCCGCGCCCTCGTGGCGATCGACACGGCTGCCTGGACCATGACCACGCATCCGCTCGAGATCAATGCCCACCAGCACGGAATTGCCATCTCCCCCGATGGCAGCCGCCTCTACCTCGCCAACAACGTCTTCGGCGGGGCGGGTTCGCTGTCCGAAGTGGATACGAAGACATTCCGGGAGGTGCGCCGGATTCCCGTGGGGAAAGACCATGAGCAGGTGGCGCTGGACGGTGAGGGGCGACGCGCCTACCTCACGGGCGGCTTCGCCCTGGGCGGCCACGACGAGCTGACCATGGTGGACCTCATGACCGGGGCCGTCAGTCGCGTAGGCACGGGCGGTTCGCGTCCGTTCGCGATCCTCCGCGTCCCCTAACCGGGCAATCTTACGATTTGCCCTTGATGGATTCCAGGAGCTCCCGGGCCTGCTTGGAATCCTTCAGCGTCCAGTCGGCGAGATTTCGTGGCTCCTTCTCGGCCAGCACGGCCTGGAGCTCGCGCCGCGCCTCGGGGGTTCGGCCCTTCTTGATCAGCGTCTTGGCGAGCCCGACCCGCATGCCGGTGTGCTTCGGGTCCAGCTCGATCCCCTTCCTGAACATCTCCTCGGCTTTGGTCAGATCCCCGCCGAGCAATCCCGGCACCTCGTAGTACACGTTGCCGGCGAGCGCGTAGACGGCGGTGAACTTCGGGTCGAGGCTCAGGACCGCCTGGATCTCCTCCTGGACCGTTGAAAGGAGGAAGAGCGAGCGGAGCACGCCCTTCGTCTGCCCCCACCGTCCCGTGTTGGTGCCGTACCAGAAGTGGGCCGCCGCGCTCTTCGGGTCCAGCTCGATGGCCTTCTTGGCCGCCTCGCGCCCCTGGTCGTAGGCCTCGAGCTTCTGGTCGCGGTCGGCGGCGCGGATGTCACCCCAGATGAAGCAGACGCGGGACAGCGCCAGGAGGTGCTCCACGCGCGGGTCGGCCTTCGCCGCCTGCGTCAGCCCCTCCCGGAGCCGGTCGAGTTTCGGCGGGTCCTCGTGATACCGGGTCGCGAAGCTCTCGAGCTCGGCGACGAGCGGAGACTGGCTCCACGCGGGCGTGGCGGCGGCGAGAATGAGGAGCGCGGCGATCAGGAGTCCGCGGAAGATCATGGCGGTCACCTCCCCCGCAGGAGCTCAGAGGCGACCTGCGCCGCCCCGAGCAGCGGCGCTCGAGGGTTGAGGACCAGGCGAAGCGGGATGGATCTCAGGAGCGAAGCATACCGTCCCTTGTCGGAGAACGCGGCGAGGAAACTTCCGTCGGCGAGCTTGGCCCTGATCTTGGGCGCGATCCCGCCGCCGACGAACACGCCGCCCACCGCCAAGGCCTTGAGGGCCAGATTGCCGGCTTCGGCCCCGTAGATCGAGACGAAGAGCTCGAGGGCCGTGACGCAGAGCGGGTGGCCGCCGGCCAGCCCCACCTCGGACACGACGGCGCTCGGATCGCCGCTCCGAAGCCGGTCGCCCAGCCACGGGGGCTCGGGCGCGTGCCCGGTGTCCCTGAGAAACCGGTAGATGTTGTGGAGGCCCGGCCCGGACAGCACCCGCTCGTAGCTCACGTGGCCGAACTCCTTCTGGAGGAAGCGCAGCAGGTCCATCTCGAGGTCGTTCCGCGGGGCAAAATCAACGTGCCCGCCCTCGGAGGCGAGGACCCGGTGGCGCGCGCCGTCCCAGACGAGGATGGCCTCCCCGAGGCCCGTGCCGGCGGCGATCAGGACCTTGTTCCCCTTCCGTGCCCTGCCCGCCTGGAGCGGCATCAGCGCGCGGGGCGGCAGAATGAGGACGCCGTAAGCGGCGGCCTGGAGGTCGTTCAAGAGCCTGACCCGCGGCGCACGGATGGCCCTGGCGAGACTCCGCTCCTCCACCTCCCAGGGAAGATTCGTGGTGACGCAGCGCCCGTCCACGACGGGCCCCGCCACGCCGAAGCAGGCGGCCGCGATTCTGACGGAGGGACCCTCGCCGAGAAACCGGCGGACCACGGCCTCAAGGCTCTCGAACTCGCCGCTGGGGAACACGGCTTCCCGGACCAGGCGCGGGCCGCGGGCGCGCGCCTCGAAGAGGGCGAGCGCCGTTTTGGTCCCGCCGACATCCCCCGCGAGCAGCAGGCGCTTCCTGGAGCGTCCCGGCATGGCCATCCCTAGTATACGGAAACGCGGGAAGCCGCGCGCCCTCCCCCGATCTCGAGCCACGCCCTCAGCGTCTCGGCCACGCTCCAGGCCTGGGCGATGCAGCCGCGCGGGGCGAAGGGAGGATCGCCGTCGAAGATCTCCGCGCTGCTCCCCACCCCGTAGTCGCCCAGGTGGTGCGCCATCGGCAGGAGAAAAGCCTGGGCCGCCGCGGGGTCCCGGTACACGCGGAAGTAAGCCAGGGCGAACGGCCCGAGGAGCCACCCCCAGACGGTGCCCTGGTGATACGCGCCGTCCCGCTCGGCGGGGCCTCCAGCGTAGCGCCCCTTGTACTGCGGGTGGCCCGGCGCCAGGCTCCTCAGGCCGAAGGGGGTCAAGAGGTGGCGGGCGCAGGCCTCCACGACCATTCGCTGGCGCTCGGGCGGGAGCGGGCTCTCGGGGAGCGACACGGCGAAGATCTGGTTGGGCCGAAGGGCGTCATCGTTTCCTCCGGGCCCGTCCACGACGTCGTAGCAGTAGCCGGCGGCCTCGTTCCAGAAGCGGTCGAATCCCGCTCCCACGCGTTCGGCGAGTCCTTCCCACCGGTCCGCCGGCTTGCCCAGCCGTCGCGCGAACGCCGCCATCGAGCGGAGCGCGTTGTACCAGAGGGCGTTGACCTCCACCGGCTTGCCGGTCCGCGGCGTCACGGCCCGGTCGCCGACCCTGGCGTCCATCCAGGTGAGCTGAACTCGCGGCTCGCCCGAGCGCAGCAGCCCGTCCGCCGCGTCTTGTCGGATCCCGTAGCGGGTGCCGTCCACGTGCCACCTGACGATCTCCTCGAGGAGGGGGAAGAGTCGCTCGAGCAGCCCGTCGTCGCCCGTGGCCCGGTGGTAGGCGCGGATGGCCTCGAAGTACCAGAGGGTCGCGTCCACGGTGTTGTACTCGGGCGCCTCGCCCGACTCGGGGAAGCGATTGGGGATCATGCCCCGATCCACGAAGCGGGCGAAGGTCGCGAGGATTCGCGCGGCCACCTCGGGGCGTCCCGTGGAGATCGCCAGCCCCGGGAGGCTCACCATCGTGTCGCGCCCCCAGTCGCCGAACCAGGGGTAGCCCGCGATGACCGACGTCCCGTTCGGCTCACCGGGAAGGGGGCGGCGAACCACGAACTGGTCGGCGGCCAGCACGAGGTGCCCCATCCAATGGGGCGCACTGGCGGCAGGGGGCTGGGCGCGCCGCCACGCCGACAGGAGCCCATCTTCGTGACGCAGGCATCGCTGCCAGGCCGCCTCGCCATCGGGCGACGGCGTCGCCTCGGCGGACAGCACGAGCGTGAGCGTCTCGCCGGGCCTGAGCGTCGCCCTGAAGGTGCCGACGTGCAGGTGATCGTCTTGGCAGTCCAACCCCCGCTCCTGCTCGAGCGCGAGGTGGAACCCGCGGTACCAGTCGTGGGCCGGCCGGACCTCCGCGCCTTCGGCCAGGAGGACGAAGGGGCTGGCTCCTTCGAAGGCCGTGACCCGCAGGCCGTCGGGGATCGGCTCAACGTTCATCCGCCGGCCCTCGCCCCGGGTGGTCGAGTGGTAGTCGCGATAGTTGGCGAGGGTCTTCAGCTCAAGCGTGAGGGGACCACCAGACCGGATCAGGCGGTAGTGGAGGTAGGTCGTGTTCTGGCCGTGCTCCATCCAGACGCGCTTTTCCAGCAGCGCGTCCGCGCAGGCATAGGTCCAGACCGGCGTCGTCCCCTCCAGCCTGAAGCGCTCGATCTCTCGGTAGCCGTGTGGCTCCACCGTCCTGTCCGCCCAGCGGTTGGAGAAAAGCGGGCGCGTGACCCCCGCGTACTCCACGCTGTCGTCCACCTTGGCAACGAGCAGCGTTCGCCCCAGCGGGGGCTTCAAGGCGGCGACCAGCAGGCCGTGGTAGCGGCGGGTGAGGAGACCCGCCACGGTGCCCGAGGCGAACCCCCCCAGGCCATTGGTGCAGAGCCACTCCCGCGACTCAGCCGTCCCGAGGTGACCACAGATCTCCCGGTCCCAGTCGATCAGACTCAAGAACTTCCCCTTGACAAAGGTATTCTACATAAATACATTGTAGGAGTGTAAGGAAGTATTTTACCCGGATAGGAGGGGTACCCAATGCCTGCGGCCGTCAAGCGTCCCCTAAAGGTTGCCGATGAAACCTGGATTGCCGCTGCCTTGCTTCATCAGCAGAATCCCTCGCGTGAGGATTTCACGGTCCAGGAGATAGTCGACCGAGCTGCCACGGAGGCCATAACCGCCCAACTGCGTCCCGGAATATATGTGCATGCGCTTCAGCACTGCGTCGCGAACCGCCCGCCGAACCCGGGAAGGTACCGCATGCTGTTCGCCACAGGCAAGAACACCCGTCGCCTTTTCCGTCCGGGAGATTCCTTCCACCCCGCTCGAGACGGCGCCAAGATAGTTCCGGCAAAAGATGACATTCCTGCGAAGTACCGCCATCTCGTGGACTGGTATTTCACCGAGTATGTTTCGCAGCCAACCGATGCAGAAAAGACAGATCCCATCCTCCAGCTTCGAGGCCTCGGCAAAGAGATGTGGGCCGGCGAGGATCCCGACGGATACGTACGCCGTCTTCGTCAAGGCTGGGAATGAGTCGGATCTTCTGGGACACGAATCTGTTTATCTATTTGATCGAGGACTACGGCGACCTGTCCGAACGCGTCGTCGCACTGCGCAAGCGGATATTGAGCCGGAACGATCAGCTCTATACGTCGGCGCTCACGCTCGGGGAGGTCCTGGTAAAACCCACCGAAGGCGGGAACGAGGATCTCAGGCGGCAATACGAAGCTGCAATCGTTACCGGGGCGATTGTGATCCCATTCAATGTGGAAGCCGCGCGACTCTACGCCGCCGTTCGCCAGGACCGGGACATACGGCCTCCCGATGCCATTCAGCTGGCGTCCGCAGCGCACGCTCGCGTAGACCTTTTCATAACCAACGACGACCGGTTGAGTGAAAAGACCATACCTGGCATCCAGTTTGTCACGTCCCTTTCTAGATCGCCCCTCTGACGCGGACCTCAGCCGGCGAACTTGTAGCCCTGGCCGTGGACCGTCAGGATCCAGGCGGGGTGCTCCGGGTCCTTCTCGAACTTCTGGCGGAGGCGGAGGATGTGGGTGTCCACGGTGCGCGTGGTGGGGAACTGCTCGTACCCCCAGACCTCGTCCAGCAGGCGGTCGCGGGTGACGACCTCGCCCCGGTGCTCCACGAGGTGGCGGAGCAGGTCGAACTCCTTACGCGTGAGCCGCACTTCCAGGCCCGCCTTGAAGACCTGGCGGCCGCGGAGGCGGATCCTGACATCTCCGAAGGCGAACTCTTCGAACTTCACCCGGGGCCCGGGCCGGCGGAGCACGGCGCGCACGCGCGCGAGGAGCTCTCTGAGGGAGAACGGCTTGGTGACGTAATCGTCGGCGCCCAGCTCGAGGCCCAGCACCCGGTCCACCTCCTCGCCGCGGGCCGACAGCATGATCACGGGGACGTCCAGGCCCTTCTGGCGGAGCCCGCGCAGGATGTCCCAGCCGCTCATCTCTGGCATCATGATGTCGAGCAGGATGAGGTCGGGAGCCTCCCGGAGGGCGAGGGCGAGGCCCTCCTTCCCGGTGGTCGCCGAAAGCGTCTGGTACCCCTCGAAGCGGAAGTTGTCTTCCAACCCCCGCACCATCGCGGGCTCGTCGTCCACGATCAGGATGCGCGGCATGGCAACCAGAGGGTGAAGCGGCTCCCCTCTCCAGGCCGGCTTTCCACGGTCACGCGACCGCCGTGGGCTTCGGCGACGTGGCGGACGAGGGCGAGCCCGACCCCGCTGCCGCGCCGGCCCTGGGTCTCGCTCCGCCCCACCCGGTAGAACTTCTGGAATATCTTCTCGAGCTCCGCGAGGGGAATCCCGATCCCCCTGTCCGCCACCGTGAGTGTGAGGGAACCGGTCTGGATATCGGCTTCGACGCCGAGCCACTTCCGTTCGGCCGAAAACTTGATCGCGTTGTCCACGAGGTTGGCCAGGGCCTGGCCGACGGCTCCGGCGTCCATGGGGACCTTCGGGAGGTCGGGGGGAACGGTCACCTCCACCTTGAAGCCTTCCTGGGCGAGGACGTAGCCGAACGCATCCAGGGTTTCCCGGACGAGCGGCTCCACGGCCGTCGGCGCAATGTCGTACGTGCGGGCTCCCCCTTCGATCCTGGAGAAGTCGAGCACATTGTCGATCAGACGGGACAGCCGCTCGCTTTCGCGCGTGATCACGCGATAGTACTCCTGGAGCGCGGCCTCATCCCTCACGCGCCCCATCTCGAGCGTCTCGCCGAACATCCGGATCAGCGAGAGCGGGGTCTTGAGATCGTGCGAGACGTTGGCGACGAAGTCGGCCTTGAGCCGGGCCATCTCCGTCTCCCGCTTCACCAGCCGGTAGGTCACCACGAGGCCCGCCACGATCACGACCAGGAGCAGGCCGAAGGCGATGGTGAACACGGTGGCCTGGCGGCGGATCGCCGCCCGCGGGGACATCCCGTGGGGGTGGTACAGGGCCACGCGCCACGACGGGAGCGCCGCGCCGAAGCTGGCCGTGGCAATGCGCTCGGCCCCCTCCAGCGATGCCCGGGCGTACACGGCACGGTCCTGGTCGTCGAGCACGGCGATGATGGTGGGGCCCTCGACGGCGCGCAGGGTCTTTTCGAGGATCTCCCGGCGGAGCACCTCGGGGTTTCGGGAGAGCGCCACGAGCAGGGGGCCCCCTTCTCTCTTGAGGACGGCGGCAAGGATGACCTGCTGGCTGACGACGACGTGACGCCGGCCGCCCCGCTCCCAGAAGCCTTGGGAGATTTCGACCAGCAGCTTCGAGACCACCCCCGCCTCCTCCCCCGCCAGCGCGGCGGGAAAGAGGACGCGTCCCCCTCGGTCCACGAGGTAGAGCCGCCCGATGAGCGGCGCCGTCTTGGGGACCTCGCCGAGCGTCGCGGGGGCGAAATCGGGCCGTCGCAAAAGGGCCTCGATCCGGCTCAGGATCTCGTCCTCCGTGTGCGACAGCAGCATCTCGACCTTCTCGGTCGTCATGGAGGCCAGATCCCGGGCCTGCTCCCTGAAGAGCAATTCGGCGGAGGTCTCCCACTGCCGGAGGGATACGTACCCGAGGACCGCCAGGATCGCGGCGGGGAGGACGACGGCCAGGAGTCCGAAGGCTGAGAACCGGACCAACGGGGAGGCCGGGCGGACGGTCATTCCTTCTCGATGAGGAGGCGCCGGATCAGGGACTCGGTCTCCTCGTAGGCGCCCTCGCCGATGTGCTGGTAGCGGACGATGCCCTTCCGATCCACGAGCAGCGCCGTCGGCCACGCCCAGATCCCGAAGCGCCGCCAGATGGCGGAGTCGTTGTCCTGCACGACGGGGTAGCGGATGCCGAAGCGCTTCGTGGCGGCCACGACCTTGTCGTGGGGCTTCTCCCAGAAGAACTCAGGGGTGTGAACCCCAACGATCGTCAGCCCCGCCGCTTCGTACTTATCGTGCCAGCCCCGCAACTGCGGGATCACGTTCTGGCAGTTGATTCACCCGTAG
>ERZ1292640.4581-Hain-H43-02um-R1-4581-length-10485-cov-7_pt1 | contig 10485 bp, 5 predicted proteins | sample MGYA00564404_ERZ1292640 | MGnify/ENA primary metagenome ERZ1292640 (study PRJEB36523, sample SAMEA6512636) | groundwater metagenome | collected 2019-01-08 | study: AquaDiva: Metagenomics assemblies of 32 groundwater samples | reverse complement strand
TCAGCGAGAAAGGTGCGGTACGACTGGACCTTGAACAGGGTCGTGCCGTTGGCGGCGACCGACGGCGCGTAGGCATCGCGCGAGAACGACGCCAGGCGTCGCGCTCGGCTCTTCGCCGGTTCGGCCGCCCAGAGATCCACCATGCCCTGGTCGTTTGGCGAGGCAAAGTACGCCTCCTTGCCGTCGGCCGAGAACGCGAGGGGGCCAATGACGTCGAGGTCGGGATCGAAGCGTAGCTCCGGAGCGCCGCAGGGTATCGACAGGCGCGGCCGCCCACCCTCGTTCGAAATGCAGGCCACCTCTCCCGACGGGGTCCACGCCGGTGACGACGGCCGGCCCGCCAGCGCAGTGCGCTCACGTGTGACGCCGTCGGCCGAGATGCGCCACAGCTCCGCGCCTTCCTTGCCGGTGGCCAGCGCGGCCACCGACTTGCCGTCAGCGCTCCAGGCCGGCTGGCGCAGGTGGTTCACGTCCTTGCCGTCCCACAGCGGCTTGCGCGTGGCGGCGTCTCCCGAGAGGCTGTACTGCTGCCATCGCACGTCGGCGCCGGTGTCTTCGGCCACGATCGTGTCATTGCCGGCCCACGCCAGGTATCGAATCTGGCCTTCGCCGGCCGGGAGGGTCTGGGGCACGCCGCCGCCAATGGGCATCACCCGAACGTGGCGGCCCTCGGAGTAGGCCAGGCGCGTGGCGTCGGGAGAAATCACGCCCACCGGGTCGCGATAGCCGACGACCCCAAGTTGATGGGCGGTGGTGACGTAGGTCAGCCGGGGCGGTTCGCCGCCTGGAACCACCGCGGGCCGGGCCCAGAGCAAGGCAACGAGAGCGCCGACGACGACGCCAAACAGGACGAGCGCGCGCATCTGCCCTTATTGTACGGCTTGGGAGGCTGAGCTGGCGAACCCCTCGAGCCTGACGGCGGGCACGCGCGCGCGGATGGCCGCGACGAAGGCCGCCTTGTCGGCCGGTGACACCATCAGCCACAGGCCACGGTCGGTCCGGATCTCAATGCGGTCGAGCGACAGCGCCGGCGCCGACCACATCTGGCGTGTCGCCTTCAGGACCTGAATCCGCTCGAGCCGCATCCGCCACCGCAGCCATCCTTGGCGAACGATGATCTGGTCATCGGTGATCTGGTAGGAAATGAGGAACAGCGGCGCGATGGCGATCAGCAGAATGACCGGGATGACGGCGCCGGCCAGCGGCCGCCCCTCGACCAGGCCGCCGATGACGAGGAGGAGCGGCAAGCCGAGGCCCACCACCGCCGGAACGACGAGGATCGCGTCAACCTTGGAACGAAAGCGCGTCGCCATCCCGCCGATCAGTCAGCCCGCCGCTTCTTGCCCAACAGCCAGGCGACGCCAATGCCGACGCCATAAAGCACGATCATCGGCCCGGCGATCACCAGCATGTTGCCGAAGTCGGTGGTTGGCGTGATCGCATGGATGGACCTCGGCGGGATTGTGCCACAAGGCCCGGCGGCTGGCGCTAGTGGAAATCGTGCGAATCAATCGCCGCGCTGTCGGGCAGGCCGGCCAGCCGCGACACGCGCTCGGCCTTGATCGAGGTGACGCCATCCTGGTTCTGCAGCACGCCCTCCACCAGCAGGAACGACGACTCGACGATGATCAGGCGATCGGCCGCGTAGAGATCGGGCCGGACGATGATGTTGGCAATGCCGGTTTCGTCTTCGAGGGTGAGGAAGACGAAGCCCTTGGCAGTGCCCGGGCGCTGGCGTGTGATCACCATGCCGGCCGTGCGAACGCGCCGTCCCGCGCGCGCCTTGGGCAGCTCGATCGCCGGCAGCACGCCGCGCATCGACAACTCGTGGCGGCGGAAGGTGAGCGGATGCGGGCCGACGGTGATGCCGGTGCCGGAGTAATCGGCAATGAGGCGCTCGGAGACAGTCATCTCATCCAGAGGGCTTGGGGCCTGGGGCCTGGGGCTTGGGCCTTTCTCTTCCTGGCTACTGGCTACTGGATACTGGCTACTGTCCTCAAACATCTCACCCGCGGGGCGGACAGCTCGCTCGACTTGCCACAGCGCCGAACGGCGATCGTGGCCCAGCGAGTTGAGCGCGCCGATCTCCGCTAGCACCACCACCTCGTCACGGCGCAGGCCCGTCCGGCGCACGAGTTCGTCAACGTTGCGATAGCGTCCGCTGCGCGGCGCCGCGACCGCCCACTCGTGTGAGCAGACGTTGCAGAACATGGCTTGGGGCTTGGGGCTTGGGGCTTGGGCATGGGGCTGAGCCACGTTCTCAAGCATGGACGGGTCATCACAGCCGCACTTCGGACACCGATCAGAGCCTGCCCCGCCGAAGCTCGCAAGCGATTGCGCGAGCGAAGGCTGGGCGATAGCGTGTCCAGTCTCAGCGCGCAACCCGCGAACGTAGCGCAGGCCCAGGCGAATCGAGCCGTCGCCATCGACGGTGCAATCCCAATCCGACACCTGCACGTCGATGGGATTGAAGCGCACGCCGCGCCGCTGCGCGTCCTTCACCAGCGTGGCGGGATGGTAGAAGCCCATCGGCTGGTTGTTGAGCAGCGCGGTGTAGAACGCCGCCGGGTAGTGCGCCTTGAAGTACGCGCTCGCATAGGCCAGCAGCGCGAAGCTGGCGGCGTGTGATTCGGGAAAGCCGTAGAGGGCAAACGAGGTGATGGCGAGCACGATGCGATCGGCGGCCTCGCCGGTGATGCCGTTCTTCGCCATGCCGTCGCGCAGCAGGCCCTCGAGCTGCAGCATGCGCTTCTCGGAGCGCTTGAAGCCCATGGCGCGCCGCAGGTCTTCGGCCTGCCCACCGGTGAAGCCGGCCACCACCATGGCCATGCGCAGCAGTTGTTCCTGGAACAACGGCACGCCCAGCGTGCGCTTGAGGATCGGCTCGAGCAGCGGGTGATCGTAGACCACCTCTTCCCGCCCGGCGCGGCGGTTCAAGTACGGATGCACCATCTGCCCGACGATCGGGCCGGGGCGGATGATCGCGACTTCAACCACCAGGTCGTAGAACTTCTGCGGCTTGAGCCGCGGCAGCGTCGCCATCTGCGCGCGCGACTCGACCTGGAACACGCCAATGGTGTCGGCCGCGCACAGCATCTTGTAGACCGCTGGATCGTCCGCGGGGATAGACGCCAGGGTCACCTCGGGCCTTCTGACTTCACCCTTCTCACTTCTCACTTCCGGCTGGTCATTCACCAGCCGGATGGTGTCCTGGAGCACCGCCATCATCCCGAGCCCCAGCAAGTCCACCTTGATGATGCCCATGTCGGCGCAGTCTTCCTTGTCCCACTGCACCACCACGCGGCCGGGCATGCTCGCGTTCTCGAGCGGCACCACCGACGACAGGTCGCCCTGGCACACCACCATGCCGCCGGAATGCTGGCCCAGGTGGCGCGGCAGGTCCTGCATTTGCCGCCACAGCGCGGCGAAGTGCCGCACGCGCGGCTCGTCGCCGGCCATGCCGACCTCGGCCAGCTTCTTCGACAACGTGTCGGCGGGATCGATGAACTCGAACTGGTGCATCACCCTGGCGAAGCGATCGATCTGCCCCTCGTCCAGGTCGAGCGCCTTCCCCACTTCGCGCGCCGCGCTCTTGCCGCGGTAGGTAATGACGTTGGCGGTCATGGCGGCGCCGTGCTGCCCGTACTTCTGGTAGACGTGCTGGATCACGCGCTCGCGCCGGTCGCCGCTCGGCAGGTCGAGATCGATGTCGGGCCACTCGCCGCGCTCTTCCGACAGGAAGCGCTCGAACAGCAATTCCATCGCCACCGGATCGACGGCGGTGATGCCCAGGCTGTAACAGACGGCGCTGTTGGCGGCCGAGCCGCGGCCCTGCACCAGGATGTCCTGCTGCCGGCAGAAGTTGACGATGTCCCAGACGATCAGGAAGTAGCCGGCGAGCTGCAGCTTCTCGATCAGGTCCAGCTCGCGCGCCACCTGCGCGCGGGCCTTGTCGTAGTAGGGCCGGTAGCGATCGCGCGCGCCGACTTCCACGATCTTGCGCAGGAACGAAATCTCGGTCTCGCCGTCGGGCACCGGGTAACGGGGAAAGCGATAGCCGAGATCGGTCATCGTGAACTGCAGGCGATCGGCCAGGTCGCGCGTGGCGTGAACGGCGCCGGGGCAATCCGCAAACAGCCGCGCCATCTGCGCCGGCGGTTTCAGGTAGCGCTCGGCATTGGCCGCCAGGCGGCGGCCGGCCCGGTGCAGCGGCACGTGCTCACGAATGGCGGTCAGCACGTCGAACAGCGGCCGCTCTTCGGGCGTGGCAAAGCCCACGCCGCCGGTGGCCACCAGCGGCACGCGAAACGCCTCGGCCAGACAGAGCAGCGCGGCGTTGTCGTCTTCCTGGTCGCGATGCAGGTGGCGCTGCAGCTCGACGTAGGTGTTGGCGCGCCCGAACGTGCCGACAATGCGATCCAGCAGGCCGCCGACACCGTAACGCTCGGCCCGCAGCAACGCGCGGCCCGGCATGGCAATCAGCCCGGTGGTGAAGCCGTCCAGTTCGTCGAGGGCCAGCGTGCCCTCGCCCTTGGGCGCCCGCAACTTCATGCGCGACAACAGGCGGCAGAGATTGCGCCAGCCCTCTTGCGAAGAGACCAGGACTGGTAAGTGAAAAGTGAAAGGCGAAAAGTGAGAAGATTTCCTCCCTTTCAACTTTTCACTTTCTACTTCTAACTTCCCTATAAGGGTGAGTTCGGCGCCAATCAGCGGACGCAGGCCGGCCGCGAGCGCAGCCTTGTGGAAGCGCGGCGCGCCCGAGACGCCGTCGCGATCGAGCAGCGCGACCGCCGGGTAGCCCAGCATGGCCGCGCGCTCGATGAGGGTTTCGGGCGAGGACGCTGCGCGTAAGAAACTGAACGCCGATGAAGTGTGAAGTTCGATATACACAGACAGGGCCGCAGATGACACAGATGACGCAGACAACTCACCTTCAACACTTCTGACTGCGCTAATCCACGACCCCTTCTAAAAACCATTGCCCGACGCCCCGTTCGACGACCAACCGGTAGATGGTGCCGTCGGTCATCGCGACATCCCATTCATCCCGATCCCAGGCCTGTCCTTCCTGCCACCACTCGCCCGAGGTGCGCCACGGGCCGGCCGACTGGACGATGGCGCCGCTCGAGAAGCCCTGGCGGTCGGTCGTGACGCGAATGGGGCGGCCTTCCTGCACGGTCACGCGCGTGGGAATGGGAAACCGGAACCGCCGGAGCGCCGACCCGATGCTGCCTTTCTCTTTACTCTCCCGCACTTCAGCACCAGAGCACTTCAGCACCCCAGCATCCGCCTCCGCTCGCGAACAATCGGGCGAGCTACGGCGAGACCTCGCCGTAGCGGCCTCTGGCCGCGAAGGCGGGCCTGAGCACTCCAGCACCTGGAACGCTGTCATTTCAAACGCCCCCGGCTTCCACGTGTCGACGAGCCGCGGCGAACCGACGTGCGTGTCGCCCATCAGCGCGCCGAGCCGCGCGATGAGCGTCGACACCTGCTCGGGCGCCGGCTGCGCGCGTTCGAGCAGCGTCCACTGCAACACGCGGCCCGGCGTCGGCTCGATGAACACGCGCACCGTGTCGATGGGCGCATCTGGCGGATGGGTTTCGAGGTCGAGCAGCACCAGGGTGCGCAGCGTCTTGGCGTCGCGCATGGGCGCCGGCAACTGGAGCGTGCGCGAGTGCACCCGCCTGGTGGTCAGGCGCAGCGAGGTGTAGATCACGGCCGCGCCGCGGTCGGCCTGTTCCAGCCGTTCCGACAACGGCTCGAACAACCTCGCCAGCACGAACGACAGCGGCTCGAGTCCTTCGATCGGCCATTCCAGTTCGAGGGCCGCTTCGAACGGCACTTCGTCGACCCATGGCACCAGCGGCCGCGCATCCACGCCCCGCGCCAGCGCCTGCCACTGCAGACCGCGATCGCCCAGCCGCTCGAACACGTCGGGGCCGGCGAGGGCGGCAAACGCCCCGAGCGTGCGAATGCCCCACATGGTGAGGATCTCGAGGTGGCGATTCTCTTGCTGCCGCGGCTTCGGGCGGCTGGCTTGATGGGTATGACGGGGGTGATGCCATCCTGAGGTGCTCGGGTGCTCGGGCCCGCCTTCGCGGCCAGAGGCCGCTACGGCGAGGTCTCGCCGTAGCTCGCCCGATTGTTCGCGAGCGGAGGCGGATGCTGAGGTGCTGGGGTGCGCGGGTGCTGAAGTGCGAAGGTGCTCGTAACGATCGAGCACGCTCACGCTGAGCGGCGCGAGTGCCTTCTCTTCTTGCCCCGGCTCAACAACCGTCAGGCCCGGACGGCCTAACGCCAGCAGCGCCGCGGCCGTCTGCGTGGAGGCGATGGCCACCCTTGGTGTCGATGCGCCGGTGCCGTGTTTGGCCAGCGCCTCGCTCAGGTGCGTGCCCAGTTCCTGGGCGTTGCCGAACAGGCGCGACAGGCCGCCGGCGTCGAGCAGCACCAGCGGCCCGACCTGCTCGAAGCGCGGCGTAAACGCGCGCGCCACATCAATGATGGCCGCCGCCGGAATCGACGGGGCAAACAACGCGGCAAACACGGTTACACCGCGTGGACGAAACGGGTGTGAACGGCAACTTGCCGGGCGTGCGACCACCGGGCGGCCGAGACGGCAGCGCCAGCGCGAACCCCGCCCAGGCGTCGCGAGCGGTCGTGGTCGCCCTTCCATAGAACCTGACGGGAGGGCATCTCTTGTCGGGAGGGCACTTCTTGTCGGGAGGGCATCTCTTGTCGGGAGGGCACTTCTTGTCGGGAGGACAACTCTTGCCTGCCCGCCGTAGCGCCGGGCGCGGAGGTGGGTCGGGAGACGCCCATCACGATCGAGCGCCCGCCGGAACTGCGGGCCACCGACTGGGCCGCCAGGATGACGACCGCGGTGTCGCTGCCTTCGATGGCGCGTTCGATGCGGAACCAGGTGGCGGCCGGCAACCGGCGCAACGCCGTGGCCGGCACGTCGACCAGGTCAATGGCCACCAGCGTGCACACGCCCGATTGCACCACCAGGTTGAGCGACTTGATGGCGCGATCGATCACGCGCTCGACGAACGTGCCGGGGCCGTTGACCGCGCGCACGCCGGGGAGCCACGCCGGATCCACGGCCACCGCGGTCTTCGACACCGCCTGGCCGCGCACCCAGAGCAGACGCGGCAGCACGATGCCGCAGGCCGCCGCCGTGGGCGGGTCGAACCGATCGAAGGTGTCGATCAACGCCGCCGATTCGCCCCGGCGCGTCGCCGCCGCCAGCGCGGCCCAGACCAGTCCCGTACGACCAGACGAAGCCGGCCCCACCACTTCAGACACCTGCCCTCGCGGCAAGCCACCGGCCGCTTTGTCTTGCGGGCCGGCCAGGCCCGCTAGCCCGCGGTCCAGGGCTTCGACGTCCAGCGGCGACACCGCGTCTTCGCCCAGGCGTTCGGGAATGGCAGAGGTGAGGGTACGGTCGAGTTTTCGCTCTCGGAGCAGGGCTTCTACGGTGGCACGGACGGCCATATCTCACCTCTATTCGCTTAACTTTCGCCATTATAGTGAACAAAAAGCGAAAGTCAAGACACAGATGTGCTCCAGGGCCTGCTCCAGGTGCTCCAGGGCCGCAGATGACGCAGATGACGCAGATTCTCAAGAACTCGGGGGTCGGCAACGCCGTCTACTTCGGGCAGCATGCTGCAAGATCTTCGCTACAGCGTCCGGCTCCTCCTTCGCCATCCAGGCTTCACGCTCACTGCCGTCTGCGTGCTCGCGCTCGGCATTGGCGTCAACGCCGGCATCTTCGGCCTCATCAACGGCCTGCTGCTCCGCCCGCTGCCGGGCGCCGAGGCGGCCGGCGACGTCGCCGGGCTGTACAGTCACGACCGCACCACCGAGCGCGGCTACCGCGCCTTCTCGTATCGCGGCTTCAGTGAAGTGCGCGAGGCCGGCTTGTCCACCGAAGCCTCGGCGAAGGTGGGCGGCCCCTTCGCGACGCTGGCCGCGCACAACGTCACCATGGTCGGCATCGGCGAGGGCAACACCACGCGCCAGTCGTTTGCCGACATCATCAGCACGCGCTACTTCGAGACGCTCGGCGTCAAGCCGGTCTTCGGCCGCGACTTCACGCTCGACGAAGAACGGCCAGGCAGCCAGCAACGCTCGGTGATCGTCAGCTACCGCTACTGGCAGCGCCGGAATTTCGATCGCGACCTGCTGTCGCAGAGCGTGCGCATCAACGGCCAGGACTACGGCATCATCGGCGTGGCGCCGGAAGGCTTCGGCGGCACCACCGCCATTCTCGGCACCGAGCTGTGGCTGCCGCTCGGCGTCCACGACGACCTCGAAAACGACTTCAACACGCGCGCGCACCGCAAGCTGGTGGATCCCGAAACCTACGCCCTGATGGTGTTCGGCCGGCTCAAGCCCGGGCTGACGCAGGCGCAGGCCGATGAGCAGATGAAGGTCATCGCCGCCGCGCACGAACGCGCGTATCCCGCCGAGAACAAGAACCGCGACCTGATCGTCCGGCCGCTCAGCCGGTTGAGCATCAGCACCAGTCCCTCGGACGACACACAGTTGTACGTGCCCATGGCGATGCTCCAGGCCCTGGCCGCGGCGGTGCTGCTCACGGCGTGCCTGAACCTGGCCAACATGATGCTGGCCTTTGGCACCGCCCGGCAGAAGGAGATTGCCATACGCCTCGCCGTCGGCGGCGGCCGCGGGCGCATCGTCCGTCAACTGCTGATGCAGGGCCTGTTGCTGTCACTGGTCGGCGGCGGCATCGGGCTCGTGATTGCGTCGTGGGCCATGCAGATCCTGGTGTCGTCGATCTCCACGGTGCTGCCCATCGCCGTGCTGCTGAACGTCACGCCGGATCAGCGCGTGCTGCTGGCCACGCTCCTCTTCTCGGCCGGCGCCACCATCGCGTTTGGCTTGTGGCCGGCCCTGCAACTCTCGCGGCCCGATCTGCTGGCCGCGCTCAAGGACCAGGCCGGCGAGGTCAGCGGCCGCCTGGGCCGCCGGATCACCGTTCGTGGCGCGCTCGTCACCGTACAGCTGGCGCTGTCGCTCGCGCTGCTGGTGTTGAGCGGCCTGTTCGTGCGCACGGCCGCGGCCAGTGCGTCCGACGATCCGGGCTTCCGCGTCGATCCGCTCGTGGTCGCGCAGATCGAACCCAAGCTGGGCGGCTACGACGATACCCGCAGCCGCGCCGTGCAGTTGACGACGCTCGAGCGCCTGCGGAGCACGCCGGGCATCGAGGCCGCTGCGTCAGCGTCGGTGCTCCCCTTCGGCGACATCACCGTGGGAACCACCGTGCAACGTGAGGGACCGCGCCTGCGCAACGAGGATCCCGAAGCGCGGGGCAGGTTGTTCCGCGCCCTCGAGTACACCATCAGCGCCGACTATTTCCGGACACTGGGCCTCACCATGCTGCGCGGCCGCGAGTTCACTCCCGGTGAAGAAGCCGGCGCCACGGGCGCCGAGCCGGTGATCATCGATGCGACGCTCGCCGCGGAACTCTTCCCCAATGAAGATCCGGTCGGCCGCATGCTGCAGTTGGGTGCGCAGTCAGGTGGAGACGATGCGCAGCCGATGCAGATCGTCGGCGTGGCGCCGGCCGTGCGTCACGACCTGCTGGAGCGCGACGCGGAAGCGCACATCTACCTGTCGTCGGGCCGCAGCCTGGCCAACCACATGTATGTCTACGCCCGCGCGGCCGGTGGCGTCGAGGGCGGTGCCATCCTGCCCGCGGTGCGCGATCAGTTGCAGTCGATCGATGCCCAGATGCCGGTGGTGTCGCTCAAGCCGTTCCGCACGCTGCACGAACAGAGCGCGTCGGTGTGGCTGCTGCGCGCCGCGGCGCAGCTGTTCCTCTCGCTCGGCCTGGCCGCCGCGTTCGTCGCCGTGGTCGGGCTCTACGGCGTGCGCAGCTACCTGGTGTCGCGCCGCTCGCGCGAGTTCGGCGTGCGTATGGCCGTCGGCGCCGCGCCACGCGACGTGCTGCGCCTGGTCATGCGCGAGGCCTTCGTCACCACTTCGGCCGGACTGGCCGGAGGCCTCGTCCTGGGCGGCGCGCTCGGCTACGGGCTGAGCCGCATCATGTTCCAGGTGAGCCCGTTCGATATCGTCACGCTGGCCACGGCCGCCGCCCTGCTCGGATGCGCGTCATTGGCCGCGGCCTTCATCCCGGCCTGGCGAGCCGCCGGCATTTCGCCCAGCACAGCCATTCGAGCCACCGATTAGGACGCAAGACAGCCACAGATTAGGCACCGATTAGACACAGATTCCCTTTGTCAAAGGCACGGGGCTCCAAGAGATCGGAGGCTCGGTAACCCTGGGTAAGAATCTGCGTCTAATCTGTGTCTAATCTGTGGCCTGCCTTTTTGTCGGCGGCCCCTCGAAGGAGTCATCTGTGGCTGAACGCATCGTTCTCATCTCCGGCGCTACTGGCCAGCAGGGCGGCGCCACCGCGCGCGCCCTGGCCGGGAAGGGTTTCAAGATCCGCGCACTGAC
>ERZ1292640.2313-Hain-H43-02um-R1-2313-length-15294-cov-6_pt1 | contig 10487 bp, 11 predicted proteins | sample MGYA00564404_ERZ1292640 | MGnify/ENA primary metagenome ERZ1292640 (study PRJEB36523, sample SAMEA6512636) | groundwater metagenome | collected 2019-01-08 | study: AquaDiva: Metagenomics assemblies of 32 groundwater samples | reverse complement strand
AAGAAGAAAAGAAGAAAAAGAAGAAGAAAAGAAGAAAAAGAAAAAGGAAGGACAAAAAGGGAAAAAATGAATAGGGCAGAGGTTTTTTTTATTTTTTACTTATCACTTAACCCTTTACCCTTAACCCTCTAAATGTTAGGTTGATTGACTATGAGAAATCTATTGTTAAGCCCTCCGGCGGCTTTTATTATAATATTTCTTGCGATAGCCGCGCTTTCGCGTATTTTTTCCCGGCTTAGTTTTAAGCCTAAGCAAAAAACAGAAGGCGGCGGGGATTCATACGCCTGCGGCGAGCCGAATTACGATAATTTAGCTCAGCCGGATTATACCACATTTTTTCCGGTCGCCTTTTTCTTTACGATGGCGCATGTCGCGGCGCTTATAATAACTACGATACCCGCGGAAAATGCGGATTTATTTGCTATCGCGCTTATTTATGTCGCGGGCGCAACCGCGGGGCTGGTGATTTTGTTTAAGAGGTAAAATCGTAGGGGACGGTCGCGACCATCCCCTACACTACGTTTATGTCTAAAGAATATATAGGTAGAATATGGGAATGATCAACAAAATAGTGACTTGGGCGAGGATAAAATCTCCGTGGATACTTCATTTTAACACCGGCGCCTGCAACGCCTGTGATATTGAGATTATCGCCACGCTTACTCCGCGTTATGACTTGGAGCGTTTCGGGGTGGTATTGAAAGGCACGCCCCGCCATGCCGATATACTTGTTTGTTCCGGGCCGGTTACAAGGCAGATTGAAACGCGCTTAAAAAAGATATACGATCAGATGGCTGAACCGAAATTTGTAGTTGCCGTGGGGACCTGTTCTTGCACCGGAGGGGTTTTTAGCGGCTGTTATAATATAGAAGGCGGCATTAACACGGTTATTCCCGTATCAGTGTTCATCCCGGGATGTCCGGCAAGCCCCAAGGCAATAATAGATGGCGTGGTGAAGTTTTTGAGAAGCCTAGAAGAAAAAGAGGAAGTAGGGGCGGGGTAACCCCGCCCTACAATCAGAATCGATAGGAGCAATATGACGACAGAAGAAAATATTATTTCGGAATTATCCGCAAAATTTAATTATCTGTCCGGCAAAATTACAATTCAGCGGCCAAGGCGGATTTATTTGGAAGTTGGGCTTGAGAATTTCCTGGAGGTTTTTGATTATATAGTTAAGAAATTAGGTTTTTCACATTTGTGTACGATAACCGGGCTGGATGAAGCGCAGAATTTAGGGTTTATTTACCATTTAGCCAAAGCCCCCGGTTTATTGATAAATTTAAAGACCAGCGTCCTAAAAGAAAATCCGGTTTTGAAATCCGTAATGGAATATTTTCCCAGCGCGGAGATTTACGAAAGAGAGCTTGTGGATTTATTCGGGGCTAAAGTTGAAGGCTTGCCGCAGGGCCACCGTTATCCGCTTACGGATGACTGGCCGAAGGAGCAGTTTCCGTTACGCAAGGATTGGAAGCTCGCGGAGCATAAGAAATAATAAGCGGGCGCCATAAATGGCGCCCCTACAGGTATGTCCGTAGGGGTAGGATTTATCCGGCCCGTTTGCCGGCATGATATGTTGCCGCTTGTGTTTAATTATATTAAGATTGGAGAATTGCCATGCATGATTCACATGATTTTAAAATACCCGTTGGGCCGCAGCATCCGGCGTTAAAAGAACCCGAAAGTTTCAGCCTTGCCTTAAAAGGCGAAAAGATCATGGGCGTGGATATCAGGCTTGGCTATAACCACAGGGGCATAGAGAAGGCCTGCGAAGAGAGGTCGTATATCCAGGACGTCTATCTTATCGAGCGCATCTGCGGCATATGTTCGCACGCGCATTCGACCTGCTTTGTCCAGGCGGTTGAAGAGATTGCCGGATTAGCTGTTCCCAGGAGAGCGCTCTATATCCGTACGTTAGTCGCGGAACTCGAACGCATCCATAGCCATCTTTTGTGGCTGGGGGTAGCCGGCCATGAAATAGGTTTTGACACACTGTTAATGTACGCCTGGCGCGACAGGGAAATCGTGATGGATATTTTAGCCCTGCTTACAGGCAATCGTGTCAATTACGGCATAAATACTATCGGCGGAGTCCGGCGCGATATAGACGCGGATGAAATTCAGCAGATATTAAAAGCAATGGACACTCTCGAGGAGAGGACTAAATATTATATCGAAGTAGTCACTGAAGAGACGACTATTATCGAAAGGTTAGCCGGAGTTGGGGTTTTATCGCATGATGATGCCTTAAGGTTAGACGCGGTTGGGCCTACGGCCCGCGCGTCAGAGGTTAAGCGTGATGTGCGCAGTGATGACCCTTATGCTGCTTACGGGGAAATCCCGTTTAATGTTATTACCGATAATCATAATGATGTCTATGGCCGCACCGTTGTGCGGGTGAAAGAATTAATGGAAGCGTATCAGATAATCCGGTTTGCTTTGAAGAATCTGCCGGAAGGGCCGATAGAGGTGAAGGCGCCGCGCAAGATCCCCGCCGGAGAAGCTGTCAGCCGTTATGAGGCCCCCCGGGGCGAGAATGTGCATTACGTCAAAGCAAACGGCACTGAAAATCCGGAAAGGGTGAAAGTCAGGGCTCCGACTCTGGCGAATGTCCAGGCAGTCAAGCATATGTTAAAGGACAGGTTTTTGGCGGATATGTCGATTGTCGTGGCGGCGATAGACCCTTGTTTTTCCTGCACTGACAGGTTGATTTCAATTAAAAATTTAGATAATGCTGATACTAAAATTATAAATTGGGAAGAGATACATTCTTACGGCATTAAGTGGTACGCCGAACGCGGAGTGGATTTTAGCGATTTGAATAAAAGATTTGCCGAGAGGATGGGAAATCGATAATCGGTCCAAGCCGCAGGTAACTAGTGACGGGTCGGATAAATCCGACCCCTACAGACATATCGTAACATACCTGTAGGGGCGCGATTTATCGCGCCCGAAAGATGGCGGCAAACGGGCCGGATAAATCCGGCCCCTACAGACATACCTGTAGGGGCGCCATTTATGGCGCCCGAAAACACGTGACAGCAACGCGCTGTAGGGGCGCGATTTATCGCTCTCCGCGGCAGGAAACAAATTTATGCTATTAACACTGTTTAATATATTAATATTCCCGGGCTTATTGTTCCTATGCGCCTGCGCCTTTGTGGTTGAATATTTAGATAGGAAATTTTACGCTAGGCTTCAGAATAGGGTAGGGCCGCCGTGGTTTCAGCCGGTGGCTGATTTTATTAAGCTTATAGCCAAGGAAGAAGTTATTCCGGCGGCTGCCAATGTCCGGATGTTTAGCGTCGCCCCTTTAGTTGCTTTTAGCGCCAGCATAACGGCTTTTTTCTATATCCCGTTATGGAAAATCAATCCTTTACTTTCTTTTACCGGCGATATTATTGTGGTACTGTACTTGTTGACCATTCCGACACTGGCGTTTTTTATCGGCGGCTGGTATTCCACCTCGTTGTATGCCAGGATCGGCGCGGTGCGCACAGTAACACAGATGTTCGCTTATGAAGTCCCTTTATTTATCAGCGTGTTGGCAGTGGCGCTTTTGGCGGATAGCTGGTCGCTGTCGGAGATGGCGTTGTTTTATGCCGGGCATCCGTGGTTATGGCTGGTTAATTTGATGGGTTTCGCGATATCATTGGTTGCTTTGCTGGGCAAGCTTGAGAAAGCGCCGTTTGATATCCCCGAGGCGGAAACAGAAATCGTAGCCGGGATTTTTACCGAATACAGCGGAAAACTACTTGCTATATTAAGGATGAGTATTAGCATAGAAACGATTGTAGGCGCTTCATTATTGGCCGCGGTATTCCTGCCGTTTGGATTGGCATTAAGCCCCGCGGCCGGATTTTGTGTTTTTATAATCAAGATTTTATTTGTCGTGTTGTTGCTTTCGCTTTTACGCGCGGTGTTCGCGCGCTTACGTATCGACCAAATGATTGATTTTTGCTGGAAGTGTTTGGTGCCGCTTGCCCTTGCGCAGCTTCTATTAAATCTGGTTTTAAAAGGAGTGTTTATATGATTCGTCCCGGCAAGATGATCGCCGAGGTCTTGGCATCTATTTTTAAGAAACCCGCGACTAACCTTTATCCGGCGGAGAAACTCGATATGCCGAAAAAATTCCGCGGCAAGCTGATATTTCACCCCGATAGGTGTATAGGCTGTAAGCTATGCATGAAAGACTGTCCTTCAGGGGCGATCACTATAAATAAAATCGGTGATAAACAATTTGAGGCGGTTGTAGATTTGGGAAGGTGCATATATTGCGCCCAGTGCGTGTACTCCTGCCTGAAGAAGGCCCTTGAAACCACAGATAATGTGGAGTTGGCTCAATTAGACTCCAATAAGCTGAAGGTGTCTCTAAATGAAAACTCTAATAACAGCGTTGACAAGCCGGCTGAATAACGCTAAAAGGATTGCCTTATTGGGGATCGGTTCGGAATTAAGAGGCGATGATTCCGCGGGCATACTTGTAGCAGGAGCTCTTGAAGTATTCCGCGGATCGGATAATCCGCAAAGGAATTTTAAGTCTTTTATTGGCGCGACAGCACCGGAAAATATTACCGGCGAGATAAAAAGATTTAACCCCACGCATCTGGTGATTGTCGATTCGGCGGATATCGGCCGTCAAGCCGGTTCTTTCGCTCTTATCGAGCCGGATGATACAACCGGGGTTACTTTTTCGACTCACCGCCTGCCTACTAAAATAATAGCGGCCTACCTGCGCGGCTGTTTGGGCTGCCAGATAGTGATCATCGGAATTCAGCCGAAATCGCTTGAATTTAGCAACAAGGTTTCCCGCGAGGTAAAGGCAGCGGTAAGGGATATCTGTAAAGCGTTAAAAGATGTTATCAATAATTGAGCGTATTTAGAGCTTTCAAAATAATATAGATGGTTTATAATAGGAAGAATAGTTAGTCATTGCGAGGAACCCTCGCTTAGCATATCAGTGACGAAGCAATCTCGTTTTTAAGTGCGTGATTGCTTCGTCGCCACATCTAAACGATGGCTCCTCGCAATGACGATGTTAAGATTTCTTATGTTGATTGACGAGTTACCAACGATTTAAAGGAGGCGCTTAACATGTCATTTTTACAATTGCTTAGAGTCGGAGGGTTTACGCTTTATGTCCTTATGTTTTTCTCAATCCTTTCGCTGACTATCATTATCGAAAGGTGTTTGTATTACCGCCGCAGGTCTAAGGTAAGAAGGCCAGTATTTATGGAAGAGATTTCCCGGGAGTTAGAAAAAGGCAATGTAAAGGGCGCGCAGGAAATTTGCGGCAGCACTGATACGCCTTTTTCCAGCGTGGTGCTTGCAGGCCTTAACCTTTATGGCCATAATGAAGTGGTTATTTCTAACGCGATGGAAAGGGAGGTCACGGTAGAGACAACAAAATTAGAAAAGCTGACCAGCATCGTAGGCACCATAGGTTCTACCGCGGTTTATATCGGCCTTTTCGGAACCGTATTGGGGATCATCAAGGCATTCCATGATATGGCTAGTAGCAGTTCAGGGGGGGTGAGCGTGGTAATCAGCGGCATATCAGAGGCATTGGTCTGTACCGCGGCCGGCCTTTGTGTGGCAGTGCCCGCGGTTATCGCCTATAACTATTTTGTGAAAAAGACAGACAATTTTATTACTGATATGGAGTTAAGCGCTTCGGAAATGATGGATTTGTTTAATAAAAGCCGCAAATGAAATTAAAATCCAGAAAACAAAGATTAGTCTCGGAAATAAATATTACGCCGTTTACCGACGTTATTTTGGTATTATTGATAGTCTTTATGCTGACTACGCCGCTGATTATGGAGTCAAACATAAAGGTTAAGCTTCCTTATGCCAAAAGCGGCCATGCCGCTGAAGGCACAAGGCAAAGCCAGGTTTTTATTACTGTCAGTAATGAAGGGCTGACTTACTTAGACGGCAAGTTAGTTACGAAAAAGGAATTGAAAGAAAAAGTGTCGGTAGTAAGTAAGGACAATCCTTCGTTAAACGTGATTTTGCGTTCTGACAGGTTTGTCCGATTCAAAGATATAGTTGATGTCCTTGATATGCTTAACGAACAAGGAATAAGTAATTTAAATATTGCTGCGACAAGCGATTAAAAAGAAAAGAGAGGAGAGTAACAAAAATGTTTGGTTCTATTCAGGCAACTCTGTTTGAGGTGTGGGCTATTTGGGGGGTTTTAGCCATTGCCTTTTTGGGCCTTGGGTATGCTCTTTTGCTCAGAACCCAGATTATGAAGAAGGATAAAGGGACCCCGGCTATGCTTGAGGTCTGGAACGCGATACGTTCCGGCGCGGATGCGTATCTAAAACGCCAGTTAAAAAGTATAGTTCCTTTAATAGGTGTCCTTACGGTAGTGCTCTTTTTTTCAGTTTACGTTATACCTCCCAGCGAAGAGGCTTTACAACGTTTTAGTAATTTAAACCCTGATATGGTGAGGTTTATCGTCGGATTGGGAAGGGCCGCGGCATTTGTGATGGGCGCGTTGTTTTCACTTATGGTCGGCCAGTTCGGTATGCGTATGGCGGTTGAAGGCAATGTCCGTGTGGCATCAGCCTCCCGCAGAAGCTTCGCGGAAGCGCTTAAGATCGCTTACAGGACAGGCACTATTACAGGCATGCTTACTGATGGATTAGGGCTTTTAGGAGGGACTGTAATCTTTATGATTTTTGGGATTGCTTCTCCGGATGTTCTTTTGGGTTTTGGCTTCGGAGGCACGCTTCTTGCTTTGTTTATGAGGGTCGGCGGCGGAATATTTACTAAAGCCGCGGATGTCGGCGCGGATTTAGTCGGTAAAGTAGAGAGAAATATTCCGGAGGATGATCCAAGAAACGCGGCGGTAATCGCTGATCTCGTCGGGGATAATGTCGGCGACTGCGCTGGTATGGCAGCTGATATTTTCGAATCATATGAGGTAACAATTGTTTCAGGCTTAATTTTGGGTATAGCCTTGGTATCGATCACCGGAGAGATCAAGTGGATTATTTTTCCTCTTCTTGTGCGCGGTATCGGAGTAATTTCTTCGATTATCGGCACTTATCTTGTCCGTGGCAGTAAAGATAAGAAAACAGACGCCCTTGCCAGTATTAATAAAGGCTTTTTTTCTTCGGCCGCGATATCCCTTGTGGCATTTTTCTTTCTCGCCCGTTTTTACATGCATGAATGGCGGGCGTTCTTTTCCGTCGCTGTGGGTATTCTCTTGGCTATAGTCATCGACGAGATAACCAAATATTTTACCCACACGCATCACGCTCCGGTAAAGGAGATCGCCGGCTCTTCAAGAACAGGCTCGGCAACTTTAATTTTGCGCGGGCTATCAATCGGCCTTGAATCTTCAGCGTGGCAATTTATCGTTATCGCTTTAACTATTATGGCCGCTGTTTGGATTTATTGGGGCCAGCCGGTTATATACGTCCTATATGGAGTGGCTATGACCGGTATAGGCATGCTTACCTTAACCGGAAACAATGTGGCAATGGATTCTTTCGGGCCGATTGCCGATAATGCTAACGGTATAGGCGAGATGGCTCATCTTGAGCCGCAGGCACGCCAGATTATGGCTGATCTTGACGCTGTTGGCAATACCACTAAGGCTATCACAAAAGGCGTGGCGATAGGTTCGGCTGTTATTGCCGCGGTGTCTTTGTTCGGGTCTTTCTTGACCGATGTCACCAAAGTCCAGGCGCAGATGGGGATTGCTGAACACTTGCGCCTTCTTGCTACCGGCATCCGCGTTTCACAACCGGATGTTTTTATCGGATTGCTTATCGGGGCAGCGGTGCCTTGTTTATTTTCCTCACTGATTATTAATTCGGTTGCCCGGGCAGCGGCTTTAATTGTGGATGAGGTCCGCCGCCAGTTTCATATTCCCGGTTTGATGGAAGGTAAAGTTAAACCAGACTATAAAAAAGCTGTGGATATTTGTACGGTTTCCGCTCAGAAAGAGCTTATGGGCCTTGGCCTTATCGCGGTATTAAGCCCGATTTTAATCGGTATGGTTTTAAGCGTAGAGGCGCTGGGCGGTTTTCTTGCCGGCGTAATACTTTCCGGCCAGCTGTTGGCGGTATTTATGGCAACAGCCGGCGGCGCTTGGGATAATGCCAAGAAAACTATCGAAGACGGGCTGTATGGCGGAAAAGGCTCGGACGCGCATAAGGCATCAGTTGTCGGCGATACCGTCGGAGACCCGTTAAAGGATACCGCGGGCCCGGCGTTAAACCCGATGATTAAGGTTATAAACCTTGTTGCTTTGCTGGCAGCGCCGATAATTATTCATTTTAACAAGACAGATCCAAGGATAATCATCGGTATTTCGGTTTGTATAGTTTTGATATTTGGAGCAATTTTATATTCAAAACACGGTAGTTTAAGTTTTAGAAGGCCTAAGGAGGTAGGGTTTTAATGGCTATGTTTCAAAAGTTAAAGACTTTTGTTTTAGGCGCCTCCCGGAATCCCCGGGATACTAAGATTTTTCAAAAGATCTCTTTAGTAGCTTTCTTCGCCTGGATCGGGTTGGGGGCTGATGGTTTATCCTCTTCCTGTTACGGCCCTCAAGAAGCGTTTCTGGCTTTAGGCGGCCACACTTATTTAAGTATTTTCGTTGCTTTGGGCACGGTGTTGACAATATTTATAATCAGCGCCAGCTATTCCCAGATAGTCGAGCTTTTCCCGTCGGGCGGCGGCGGATATCTTGTCGCAAGCAAGCTGTTGTCGCCGACCGTCGGGATGGTTTCCGGCTGCGCGCTCTTAATAGACTACGTGCTTACCATTACCGTGTCTGTTGCCAGCGGCGCGGACGCGATATTCAGCCTTCTTCCTTTAGAGTGGCATTCTTATCGGTTGGGGGTTGCTATGATTGTTGTCCTCATGCTCATGATATTAAATATGAGGGGGGTAAAAGAATCGGTCCTGCCGCTTATGCCGATTTTTTTAACATTTTTAGCTACTCACGCCTTTGTAATTCTCTATAGTTTATTTACCCATCTGCCGAATTTAAAAGATATTACAGCCTCGACCGGATCCGATATGAGGGCTACTATGTCGGGGATGGGTTTTTTCGGCATGCTTTTTTTAATCTTGCGCGCTTATAGCATGGGCGCCGGTACCTATACTGGCCTTGAGGCGGTTAGTAACGGAGTGCCTATTCTGCGTGAGCCCCGTGTGCAAACCGCTAAGAGTACAATGCGTTATATGGCATGGTCGCTGTCTTTTGTGGTTATGGGCTTAATGCTCGCCTATCTTTTTTACAATGTAACTCCACAATCAGGAAAAACCTTAAATGCTATCCTTTTTGAAAATATGTCTTCAGGCTGGAAGGGCGGGTATGCCTTTGTTCTTGTGACGCTTGCTTCTGAAGCAACCTTGCTTTTTATTGCCGCCCAGACAGGATTTCTTGACGGGCCAAGGGTTTTGGCGAATATGGCGGTTGACCGTTGGTTTCCCACGAAGTTCTCAATACTTAGCAGCAGGCTGGTGATACAAAACGGCATAATAATCATGGGCGGGCTGTCTTTGGTTTTGATGGCTATAACCGGCGGCTCGGTCCGGTTTCTAGTTGTACTTTATAGTATCAACGTTTTTATTACATTTGTTTTATCGCAATTAGGGATGGTCCGCCATTGGTGGGCTTCCCGCGCAAAGGTGAAGGGATGGGGAAGGAAGTTTATTATCAATGGAATAGGTTTGCTGCTTTGCACTTTTATCCTAATTTCAATGATTGTATTTAAATTTAATGAAGGCGGATGGATAACTTTTCTTATCACCGGGGCGCTGGTATTATTGGCGATTTTTATAAAAAGGCATTATTATAACACGGCCAAACTTTTACACAGGCTTAACAGCCTCGTGGCTGTAGCAGAGGCATCGGGCTCGAGCCTGGTAACTTCAGCGCAATTTGACCCAAACGCGAAAACCGCGGTTTTATTTGTTAACGGTTTTAACGGCGTTGGCTTGCATACGGTTTTCGGCGTAATCAGGGTGTTCGGAGGGACTTTTAAAAATTTTGTCTTTGTGGAAGTAGGCGTATTGGACGTGGGTAATTTTAAAGGCGCTGAAGAAGTTAACCGCCTTACGGAGCATACTAATAATGATATAAACAGGTATGTTGCTTTTATGCGCGGCCAGGGTTTTTATGCCGAAGGCTTTTCTTTGGTTGGCGTTGATGTAATCAGTGAAGCCGACAAAATAATGCCCGAGATATCAAAACGTTTTCCTAATATGGTTATTTTCGGAGGGCAGCTTGTATTTCCTAAGGAGTCGCTATTGACCCGCTGGCTGCATAACTATACTGTCTTTGATATGCAGAGGCTATTCTACCGCCAAGGGCTTCCGTTTATCATATTGCCTATCAGGGTGTAAATGAGTCGTTCAGGATGATTGTGCTCCGGAATTTAGTAGGCGAAGGTAGAAAGAATATTTGTTGACAAAAGGCACACAAGATGTTACAATTATAATAGAATGAAATTATT
>ERZ1292640.160-Hain-H43-02um-R1-160-length-54384-cov-7_pt2 | contig 10488 bp, 10 predicted proteins | sample MGYA00564404_ERZ1292640 | MGnify/ENA primary metagenome ERZ1292640 (study PRJEB36523, sample SAMEA6512636) | groundwater metagenome | collected 2019-01-08 | study: AquaDiva: Metagenomics assemblies of 32 groundwater samples | reverse complement strand
TCGCCAGCCGTGCCAAGGCGTGCAAAGCGCCTTCCCGCGTTCGCGCCCCGTGAACGAGCTCGTCTGACGTGAAAGCGAGCTGAAAACGAACCCGTGGATTCTCATCCTTCACCAGGGCGAGCACGGCGTCCGAGAGCTGGGTCAATTGGGACGGTGAGATTCTGCGTGGCGGAGGCTCGGTGTCATGCTCTCCTTGGGTTTTCTGGCTCGTGAGCGCGCTTGCCCGGGCGGAAAAGAACGTCTCGCTCAAGCGCAGAGCATGTTCCCGGACACCCGGCTCAGCATCTTGGAGAGCCAGCCTAACGCTCTCCGCGTCCAGTGCCGCAAGTCCGTCCAAAGTCCAAAGAGCATGCAGCCGCGCCAGAGGGAGTTTTGACTGTCGAACCAGCCGTTTGAGGCCGCGGATGGCGCTTTTTTCCTGTCGCTCCACCAGCAAGCGTTGCGCGGTCAAGCGCCACCAGGCATTGCTGCTTTCCAGGTGCTCCACCAGTTTGGCAGGGGAGGCTCGACTCAACTTTGGCCTTGGGAACCGGGGCGCGCCGGAGTGAGTCACGCGATAAATCCGGCCTTTGTCATCGCCGGCCCGAAAGTCGAGTTCAAGCTGCATCTCGAGGGTAATGCCGAAAGGATGCTCGATCACTTTGCGATAGAAATCGGCGATGTAGAGCGCCCCATCCGGCCCGACTGTCAGGTTGACCGGGCGAAACCAATTATCGGTAGAGGCCAGGAACTCACGATCCTCTTCTCCGCGCCGGGCGACGAAACTGACGCCCTGCGGCGCCAGGATGTCCCGGTGGATCAGATTGTGGAGCGGCTCGCACACGTATGAGTTTCCTCGATACTCTCCCGGAAACGCTCCGCCGCGATAGATGGCCAACCCGCAGGCGGTGGTCGTGTGGCCTGCATGATGGAATTCATTGAAACGCTCCTCGATTTTGCTGAGGGGATAAACTCGCGCCAGGCTGCCGTGATCGGAGATGTCGTCCATCACCGTTGGGATGGCGAGATGCGGATTTCGCTCCAAGTAATGGCGTGGCAGGACTGGGTGGCGAATATGATTGGCGTTGTTGTTGATGAAGCGGTTGCCCCAATCATCCAGGGCCAGGGCAAATTGCGAGCGGCCGGAAACGAGTTCAAAGGCCCCCGTCTCAGGCCGGAAACGGAAATCGCTGCCGCTGACCTGCACAGCCTGGGCGCCCGAGATACGACCGGAACGAATTTGACCGTAGCCATTGGCCGCGTAAATCCAATTGTCCAGGCCATAACACAAACCGTTCACGCGGTGCTGCGGATTGCCTTCGCCGAATCCCGTAAGAACGACCTCTCGGACGTCCGCCCGTCCGTCATGATCCGTGTCCTCCAAGTAGAGCAGATCGGGCGCGGCGGTGACGAGCATGCCTCCTTTCCAGGCCAGCACCCCGGTTGGATAGGGCAAGCCGTCCGCGAACACCTGGCTGCGGTCCATGCGGCCATCGCCATTGGTGTCCTCCAGCAGCCTGACGCGTCCGGGCGGAGCGGGAGGACCACTCGGGTAATCGCGCATTTCAATCACGTACAGCCGGCCATCTTCATCGAAAGACATCGCCACCGGATCGAGCACATCAGGCTCGGCAGCGACCAACTCGATGCGAAACCCTTCCGGCAATTGGAACGTGCGCAAAGCCTGCTCCGGCGGGAACGGCCCGGTGTAATCCTGTGAGACCGCCCAGGACGCTGCAGGCAAGAACGGGGCGGCGCAGGGCCAGATACAGATCAAGATTAATGCGAGTCTCGTTTGCATGCTTCGAAACATGGAGTTAAACAACCAAGCGACCGTCGCCGGGTCGAGCGCATTCTGGCATCTGAAGTCCGTATCGGCCATCAGAGCAACGGAGCCGCCATCAGGCTGGAAACAGCGTTGCAGTCCGCTCAGCGTTCAGGTAAGCTCACGCCATGATTGCGGCCCGTCATTCCGAAGAGTTGGACTTGGCTCGCGTTTTCGGCGAGCGGGGACGCGGTTTGGCTGAACGGCTGGTGACGGCGTTGCGGCAGGCGGTGCCGGTGGAGGAAATCTGGCTGTTCGGCTCTTGCGCCCGGGGCGACGCACAGGCGGGCAGCGACCTGGATTTGCTGGTGGTGCTGGCCGACGACCACGGATTAAACCGGCCTAACCTGGCTTGTTTCAAGGCGGTCAATCACCTTCCTGGCACTCCCCCGGCGGACGTGCTAACCATCATCAAGACGCAGTGGGATTACGAGCAAAGGCATCCGTTCGGACTTTTCGGCGATGTCATTCGTGAAGGAGTCTGCCTTTATGCGAAATGATCCTCGCGATCCAGAGTCGTGGTTTGACTTCGCGGAAGAGGACTTGATCCGCGCCTACAAACGATTCGCCGACTTGGACACGCGAGATTGCTTGGTTCATTTGCAGCAGTGCGCGGAAAAAGCGATGAAAGGCCGGTTGATCGCCCTGGGCTGGCCATTGCAGAAAACCCACAATCTGGCAGCTTTGCTCAAGGATTTGAAAGCCCGCCAATTTGATTTCGGCTGGTACGTGGAGACCGCTGACGTCTTGACGACCGAATATGTTGCCGACCGTTATCCCGGTTTCGACGACGCGCCGCCACAACCCGACGAGTTGCGCGGTTTCATCGGAGACACAACCAAACTCTTCGAGAACCTCACCGGCCGAAAATACGCCGGCCCGCCCTTGCCAACCTGATTTTCCATGGACTACGAAGCTGTCATCGGGCTGGAAACGCATGTCCAGCTCAAAACCAGATCGAAGATGTGGTGCGGCTGCGCCAATGAATTCGGCGCGCCGCCCAATACCAACGTCTGCCCGGTCTGTCTCGGTCTGCCGGGCGTGCTGCCAGTGGCCAACGAAGAGGCGCTGCGCCTGACCGCGCTCACCGGCTATTTGTTGAATTGCACCGTGGCGCGCTCCGCCAAGTTCGATCGGAAGAACTATTTCTACCCCGACATGCCGAAGAACTACCAGATCACCCAATACGACCAGCCGTCCACGGTGAACGGCTACGTCGATTTCGAGTTTGGCGGCGGCCTGGCCCGGGTCCGAATCACGCGTGCGCACCTGGAGGAGGACGTGGGCAAGAATTTTCATTTCGAGCGCCAGAGCGGCGTCGATTTCAACCGGGCCGGCGTGCCCCTGCTGGAGATTGTCTCCGAACCCGACCTCACCGGCGCGGACATGGCCTACGAATACTTGAACGCCCTGAAAGACATCCTGATCTATGGCGGCGTGAGCGATTGCGACATGGAGAAAGGCATGGTGCGTTGTGACGTCAACGTCAGCGTGCGTCCGCAAGGCTCGACCGAGCTCGGCGCGAAGATCGAAATCAAAAACATGAACAGCTTCAGCGGCGTGCGCAAGGCCCTCGAATACGAGATTCCGCGGCAGATCGCAGTGGTGAAGAGCGGGGCCAAACTCGTGCAATCCACCCGCCGCTGGGATGACGTGGCCGGCCTCACTGAGGAGATGCGCACCAAAGAGTATGCGCACGACTACCGGTATTTTCCCGATCCCGACCTGATGCCGTTCGCGCCGGATGACGCATGGCTCGCGGCCGTCAAGGCGCGCGTGGTGGAATTGCCCCTGGCGCGCAAGCAACGGTTGATGCGCGAGTACCAATTGCCGGCCTCGGACGCGCAAACGTTTGTTTGGGACGTGCCCCTGGGCGATTATTTTGAAGGCATCGCCAAGCCGTCCAAGAACCAGAAAGCCGTCGCCAATTGGGTGATCAACAACCTCCGCGCGAAAATGGCCGAGAGCCAGACCACTTTACAGGAGGTGAAGTTTAAGCCCAATTCCATCCTGGAACTCATCGACCTCGTGGACAGCGGCAAGATCAGCAGCCGAATTGCCCAGGACGTTTTTGCTGAAATGTTTGCCGGCGGCGAATTCCCAAACGCCATCGTGGAGAAAAAGGGCCTGGCCCAAGTGAGCGATACGGGCGCGATCGAGAAATTCTGTGACGAAGTCATTGCGGCCAACCCCAAGAGCGCGGGCGATTACAGAGCCGGCAAGTCCGCGGCGCTCAATTTCCTCAAGGGCCAGGTCATGAAATTGAGCCGGGGCAAGGCGAACCCGAATCTGGTCGGGGAAATCCTGGAGCGAAAACTGAGACCGTAGGGCCCATGCCCGCGGCGATTCGACTTGGGACAGCGACTTGGCGGGACTTTCGCGGAGAGAAAGACGACTGCAGCGGCAACCTCGACGCCACTGGTGAAATCCGAATGATGAATGGCGAATGCCGAACTGGAATCGACCGAGCGACAAACGCCATTCGCACTTCCACCGCCTGCAACAGCAAATCAGGAAGAGTGGAATCAGTTCGGCACCGGCAAGGTGGACTTCAAGGCCGTGTTCGCGAAGCTGAAATCCGTCGGCTTCAACGGTCCGATCATGGTCGAAGGCGTCAAAGTCGGCGCCACCGCCGGGGAGACGACCGCCCACGCGCGCGCCAACCGGGAGTTCCTGGAAAAGGCGCTGGCTTCCGTTTGAGACCATGCTTACCCCCGCATATTCTTGCCAAATCGGACCGATACCCCGTCAATTGACTGGGCGGGCTTCGAAAAGCGCGATGACCTTCAGCCGCACACCGCACGCCTGCCAGAACTTACCAGAAGCTCACCGGCTGGCTAATCCCGCTCCTGACAAGCCTGACAAGCCTTGCGTCCAATCGCTTATTTGCGAAAATCGCGGCACATGAAATCAAGCTCCATCGTCCGCTTACTCCTCATCGCGCTATCATTCCTGCTGGGCGGAGTCACACCGCACGCACAGGACAGACCCTCCCAACCCGCAGCCCAATTTCAAATCCCCGCCACCGACGACGGCTTGGCCGGCGCAGGGCCGATTCGCCGTTACGATTGGTTTCGCAAGCTCTGGACGGACCGCCGCACCGCATGGGCGGCGCGCGTCGAGCAGGATCGCAACGCCGTGGTGTTGCTCGGCGATTCGATCACTCAAGGCTGGGGTGAAGATTTCAGCGCCTGGTTTCCCGGCCTGAAGATCGCCAATCGCGGCATCAGTGGCGATACCTCACGGGGCGTTCTCATCCGCCTGCAGGAAGACGTGCTCGCGCTGCACCCGCCAGCGATGGTTCTGCTCATCGGCACGAATGATCTCGAAGAAAAAGCCAGTCCCGAGACCGTCACGGCGAACCTGAAACTCATCCTGGCCGAACTGGCCCGGCACAATCCGAAAATGCCCATCGTGCTTTGCCAGGTCTTCCCCAGCTCGGCCTCGAAATCGCGTCCGGCGGACCAGATCAAGAAGCTGAATCAATTGTATGCGGACGCGGTGAAAGGCAACGCGCAAGTCACGTTGCTCGAAACCTGGCCGCTCTTTGCCGACGCCAAGGGCGACGCGATCCCGGCGGAATTACCCGATCTCCTTCATCCGAACCTGGCGGGCTACGCCAAATGGGCCGCCGCGTTGCGCCCCATCTTTGCCACCCTCGGTTTTCTGGAATCCGAGCCGTCCCAATTCACACCCGAGCCTGGCTTTGTGAGCCTGTTCAATGGCAAAGACCTCGCAGGCTGGGGCTTTCGGCCCACGCCGGACGCGGACAAAGAATCCGCCAGAAAATGGCAGGCCGGCGATCCAAACGCCCCGCCGTGGCCCATTGTCACAAACCCCGTCAGCTTCGACGGCCAAACGAGCAGCCCCGACGGGCGGTTTGTCGCCAAGAATGGCCGGCTGACTGTCACCACTCCGCCTGAAGGGCGCAGAATTCAGCAGCTTTCCACCACCCGGAACTTCCCGAAAGATTTCATCTTGCGCCTGGAATTCCGCGCCACGCCCAACGCCGACAGCGGCATCTTCCTCCGCGACCGACAACTGCAATGTCGCGATTACCCCCTCGCCGGCCCCTACAAGAATCTCAAGCATTACCGGCCTGGCGACTGGAACGAAATCGAAGTCACCGTCAAAGACGGCGTGGCCCACAGCCTTTGCAACGGCGAAGTATTGGAAGCCGCGATGAAAGTTCCCGCCACCGGTCCCATCGGCCTCGAAGGCGACCGCGGTCAAATGGAATACCGCCGCATCCGCATCAAAGAAACACCTTGAAAAAAGCCGACGACCAACGCGCACGCCAACCGGGAGTTTTTGGAGAGGGTGATGGGTTCAATCTGAGGCCCCGGTAGGGCTGCGCTGCCGTAGAGCCAAAACTTTTCATGCCCGCATCAACGCCAACGATTTATCTGATTGCCGGCTGCAACGGCGCGGGGAAGACCACCTTCGCCGGCGAGTTTCTGCCGACCGAAGTGAAGTGCGTCCGCTTTCTGAACGCGGACGAAATCGCGCGCGGCCTTTCTCCGTTCAATCCCAGCGCCAGCGCCGTGAAAGCAGCGCGTTTGCTGTTGCAAGCAGTCCATGGCGACATCCGACGCCAGCAGACGTTCGCCTTGGAAACCACGTTGAGCGGCAAGACCTACATCCGCCTGTTTCGCCAGGCCCGGCGACTCGGCCTCGAAATCGAGCTGCATTACACCTCTGGCTTTCCAGCCCCGCGCAAGCCATCGCCCGCGTGCGTCAGCGGGTGCGCCTGGGCGGACACCACGTTCCCGCCGCCGACATTCGCCGCCGTTTCAAACGCAGCCTCGTCCACCTGCTCGACGACTACCTTCCCCTGGCCAGCCGCAGGGCCGTTTGGGACAGCCGCGGACTGCCCGCAAAACGGCTCGCCAGTTCCGCCACGCATGATATTGAATCTCTGCGACACTTGATTGACCTATGACCACAAACGGACATCCACGGCGCAAGGCGGGCAAAGCACCCGCTTTTGTGACCCGCGCCGAACGCGCCCTGCGCCGCGCCGCGCACAACGTCAAAACCCGGAACCGCGCCCTCGGCCTGCCGATCATTGTGTGGCAAGACGGAAAGGTGGTCGAGAAACCCGCATGAAGACGGAATCGGCCCGCCATTTTTCTCGATAAAGATCACTGAAGACGACCGCCAATGCGCGCGCCAACCGGGGGTTTCTGGAAAGGGCGCTGGCTTTCATTTGAGGCCATGCTCACCATAGCCAACGCCATGACAAGAACACGACAGGTCGCGCCGTCTTGAAGAAGAATCCATGAAAGCCACACTGTTCAAAGAAGTCGGGTATTCGTTGTCGAAGCTGATTCAGGACATCGACATCGGCGAGATTGGGCTGCCGGACATCCAGCGCCCGTTCGTCTGGACGCCCGCTAAGGTGCGCGACTTGTTTGACTCCATGTACAAGGGGTTCCCGGTTGGCTACTTCTTGTTCTGGGCGAACGGGTTGGCCGACGGCTCCCGGCAGATCGGCACCGACGCCAAGCAGAAGGTGTCCCGCCTGCTCATCGTTGACGGCCAGCAGAGGTTGACCTCGCTTTACGCGGTCCTGAAGGGCAAGCCGGTGATGCGCGACGACTACTCAGCGCAGCACATCCACATCGCGTTCCGTCCGCGTGACGCAATGTTCGAGGTCACGGACGCGGCCATCAAGCGCGACCCGGAGTTCATACCGGACATTTCCCAGTTGTGGGCCGGTGAATTCTCCCGGAACCGGTTCGTGAAAGATTTCATCACGCGGCTGCGACAAGGCCGCGAGATCACCGAGACGGAGGAAGATCATCTGGCTGAATCCATCGACCGGCTCTACGACCTGCAAAGTTACCCATTCACGGCGCTGGAACTCTCGTCCACCGTGGATGAGGAAATGGTCGCAGAAGTTTTCGTTCGCATTAACAGCAAGGGCGTTTCCCTCAAGCAAGCTGACTTCATCCTTACGCTCATGTCGGTGTTCTGGGATGAAGGACGCAGCGACTTGGAGCATTTTTGCCGGAAGGCGCGGCATCCGTCCATCGGGGAGGCGTCGCCGTTCAACCACTTCATCAACCCGGAGCCTGACCAGTTGTTGCGGGCCTCGATTGGCCTTGGATTTCGCCGGGCGCGGTTGCAGCACGTTTACTCTATACTCCGCGGCAAGGATTTGGAGACGGGCCTGTTTTCAGACGAACGCCGTATCGAACAGTTTAACGTGTTGAAGGAATCGCAAGCGTACTCGTTGAACCTGCAAAACTGGCACGAGTTCCTGAAAGTGCTGGTGCGGGCCGGATACCGGAGCAGCGAGATGATCAGTTCCCACACGGCCATCGTGTACGCCTATGTGTTATTCCTCATCGGGAAAAAGCATTTCACCGTCGAGGCGTACGCGTTGCGGAACGTGATCGCGCGGTGGTTCTTCATGGCCAGCCTGACCTCGCGGTACTCGTCGTCGCCGGAAACCGTGATGGAGCAAGATCTCAACCGCCTGCGTGTCGTCAAGGATGGCGATGGCTTCATCGAATTGCTCAACCACATCATCGGAGACACGCTGACAGATGATTTCTGGAACATCACACTGCCAAACGACTTGGCCACGTCGTCAGCTCGCAGCCCGTCTTTGTTCGCCTACGAAGCCGCCCTGAGCCTGCTTGATGCCCGCGTGCTCTTCTCTAAGATGAAGGTGTCGGAACTGCTCGACCCGGCGCTCAAGGCCAACCGTTCGGCTATTGAGAAGCACCATGTCTTCCCGAAAGACCACCTAAACTTTATCGGCATCACAGACAAGGCGGAGGTCAACCAGATCGCCAATTTCGCGTTCGTGGAGTGGGGCGATAATAGCGACATTTCCGGCCAGTCACCCGCCCAGTATTTTCCCCAGTATGCCGACCGGTTCAACGACCAGATGGCATATTGGCACGCACTTCCGCCAAACTGGACGAGCATGGGATACCAGGCGTTCTTGGTCGAAAGACGAAAGCTGATTGGCAAGGTGGTGCGCGATGGTTTCGAGCGGCTTGCAAGAACGGAGTAACCAAACGCGCATATGCACAGGTTCGCACAACTAGGAAACACAATCACGATGAAGATGCCAACCGATGAGAAAGGGCTGGCTGGCCGGCAGTGTCCGAATCCGGCATGCGGCAAGTATTTCAAACTCAAATCAGGAACCGGACTGAAAGGCGAAGACCTCCCGTGTCACTGCCCTTACTGCGGGTTCGTAGCAGGTTCTGACGAGTTCACGACGCCAGAGCAGATGGAGTACGTCAAAGCGATCACCATGAACCACGTGAGCAACGAGATTCACCGGATGCTCAAGCGGATGGAGTTTGACCACAAGCCACGAGGCGCGTTCGGAATCGGCATCAGCATGAAGGTCACGGGCGGGCCGCAGCGGTTCCACTACTCCTACCGTGAGAAGGAACTCGAAACAGACGTTGTGTGTGACCAATGTACGTTGGTCTATGCGATTTACGGCGCGTTCGCGTTCTGTCCCGACTGCGGCTCGCACAACTCTTTCACGATCCTTGGTAAGAATCTTGAGCTTGCGGAAAAGTTGCTGGCGCTGGCAGCGACACAAGAGCGCGAAATGGCGGAACATCTGGTTGGCGATGCGCTGGAAAATGTCGTGTCGGCGTTCGATGGATTCGGGCGCGAGCTATGCCGTGTCGCTGCGCCCAAGGCCACGAATCCATCCGATGCCGAAGACGTGCGGTTCCAGAACCTCATCGGTGCGCGAGCTCGTGTGCAAAGACTGTTCGGTTTCGACATAACGACGTATGTTACCGTCCCGGACTGGGAGTTCGCCTGCCGGTGCTTTCAGAAGCGTCACCTGCTGGCCCATAAGATGGGCGTGATTGATGACGACTACTTGCAGGCCACGAAAGACCGGGCCGCAGTTGTTGGGAGAAAATTACAGATCACGCCGGAAGAAGTAAAACGGCTGATTGATGTGATTCGACAACTCGGTGGCAAGCTGGCGGCGCAGCTATTGCCTCCACCAGCGTCCAGTCTGCCAAAACAAGGAACATGAGCGCCAAGCCAAACGAATTACAGTTCGAGAAAATGGACATGGGGCGGGTGAATCGGTCCTCACACAAACACGACTTAGGAGGAGAGTCGCGCGAGCATCTGTGTGGGCTTGCACCCCTGACTTGGTCGCGGAGTTGAACCCAGGATATGAACCAACAATGAAAACCCTCGACCGCTAAAAGCTGAACGTCGTCCACAAGACGCGGAGCAACCCCGAAAGCTTCGGGACTGGCACGGGCAGTTCACGCCGGAGTCCGTCGCTTCTTTCTGATCCGTCCGCTACACTCACACCATGCCGAAGCCTCTGACCATTGAATTGCTGAGAAAGGAAGCCATCGCCTTCGCCAAGGCGGAGTCGAAGCATCCTGAACCAAGTTTGTTTGGCGTCACGGATGGCAAGGCGGTGGGCACATATTTGGAGCACAAATTCCAGTCGAGTCTCCAGAACCGCTACACCTACGGCAGGGGCAATTCCGCCAGGGGAATCGATTTCCCGGAGCTTGGGGTGGACATCAAGGTCACGAGCATTCGCCAGCCGCAATCATCGTGTCCGTTCAAGAGCGCGCGGCAGAAGATATACGGTCTGGGCTATCTCACCGTCTCCAACGCCTTGCAGTGGCGGCTGCAATACAGTCGGGTCATTGAACAGGCGGGCA
>ERZ1292640.4579-Hain-H43-02um-R1-4579-length-10492-cov-6_pt1 | contig 10492 bp, 2 predicted proteins | sample MGYA00564404_ERZ1292640 | MGnify/ENA primary metagenome ERZ1292640 (study PRJEB36523, sample SAMEA6512636) | groundwater metagenome | collected 2019-01-08 | study: AquaDiva: Metagenomics assemblies of 32 groundwater samples | reverse complement strand
CCGGTAGTTGGTGTTCAAGCAGGACTACCGGCGGATCCGGTACTCAGGGTATTATTGTTATTCAGTACACGCCGCCAGTAACGCTCAGTAGTATCACGACGAATGCACCCACGAATGTTGCCGTCAGTAGTGCAACACTTAACGGCAACATAACATCGACTGGTAATGATAATCCTACCGCGCGTGGATTTGCGTGGGGAACAAACTCATTACTCTCTGGTGGGGGCACAGCAACTACTTCGGAAGGCGGTAGTTTTAGTACAGGAACATTCACCGGCACCCTATCGTCACTCACCTCGTACACGACGTACTATGTCCGTGCATATGCAACAAACTCTGTAGGTACTGCATACGGGAGTATTGTGAGCTTCACAACGGTAGACGGAACTCCCGCACGCACCATGCGCCTCTTCGAGGGATTCACGATAAAATTCATCAGTGGCAGCATCAAGCTCTATTCACGGTGATATGAAAGCGCGCATCGCAGTAGCTATAGCTGCAGTCATATTCGCTGGGGCAGGGTGGTGGTTCGTGGCGAACGTCAACGTTCACAAGACGAATACCGCGCCAACTAATGGTGCGGCAAGCACCATTTCTGCTCGTGAACTCAAACCACCACGAGAGGCACCTGCGGGATTTCACGAGTATCGAAATGAACACTATCGTTTCGCTCTCTTCTATCCAAGCGACCTTGCGGTCAATCTACATGACGAGGGGACAGGCGCATCCACCATCACTTTTCAAAACACGGATTCCGGGAAAGGTTTTCAAATATTCATTTTGCCCTATGCCGCTCCGCAGGTAAGTCCCGAACGGTTTAAGAAAGATGTGCCATCGGGTGTGCGCAAGGAGTCGGTTAACGTCACCGTGGACGGAGCTCTCGGGACAATGTTCTTTAGCGAGCAGTCCTTACTAGGTCCCACTCGCGAGATATGGGTTATTCACGACGGTTACCTGTTTGAAATATCAACTCTGAAACCACTGGATAATTGGCTGCAGAGCATCATGGCGTCATTTCAGTTTCTATAAATCTCGATGCTGGGTGTCCCATACTGTGACGTTTGTCTGCGTTATACATAATCCTAAAGCAAATTCGTGACCACGAGTAAAGATGCATGTATGTGTTCTGTACATAAAACTTAAATTAAAGCCTGAAGTGTAATTCCGCTAAACATACATAGCTGCTGAGGTGCATTAGGAGTGTGACCCTCCTAACCATCCGGTGGTACGCGCTTCAGCATATTACTATCTAGCACAGGGCCGCCTCAGCGGCCCTGCTCTGTGCGGAACTAAATCAAAAAAAGCAGCAAACGAATTGAATACTTGATCCAAGTTTTGTCTAAAAGAGTAGGACCGAAACGGATCCCGAAAACGGATGGTGTATTCGATGTACGAATCGTATTCCATACCTCGCGCGAATGTCGCAGTGCCTGAAAACAAAGGGGGGGTGCGAAAGATTGAAATGATGCAGCTGCTATCAGCTGCAATTGAAGCGCTTGTAAAAAATTGTTCGCTTAAACAGATTGCCGTACTTCCCAGATCGTATTGCATCCAACAATCTGTACATGGACCGAAAACGCACGACACAACTTGAAGCTACTTCTGCGCAGCCGTGGCAAGAAACCAAAACGAAACTCATGAATCAAGTGCCGAGAAGATACCAGAGCGAAAAGCGATCGTACTCTGAGCGGCCCAAGACTACTAATCCACAAGATCGTCCTGGTGATTGTGATGGTAATACGGCCCGAGGTAGCACCCGCCTCTCGGTATTGTTAGTCTATGCAGACTACAAGAGCCGCTTCCTGATCGCATTAATCCTGGTGCATGCGACGGCGCATGCCATGCGTCTTGAAACTAGAAGCGTACGCAAAGGAAACTAATCTACACCATCACCCCCGATTATTGCGGCAGGTTCGCTTCAGCAGTTCATCGAGAGGGACTACGGCATTAAAATGCTCTTCGTGGAAAGGGGACATCTTGAAGATGTGTAATCAGCAAGAACGGTACTGGCCTTGTTCGATAGTTCTTTGCTAAAGGTACAAACTTAAATTCTTCTACGCAGTCTACGCCCACCTGCGCTTTGTATCTCATTAATCATCAACAAAGAAAGGTGTCGGGTATAAAAGTATCAGTCAGGTATTAGTTGAGTTCTGCTAAATATTCTTTTCAGACTAAAATAAAATGCCATTGGAGAACGAGATGTAAAAAAACAACTCGAAATTGTAAAAATCTCGTCAAATAGTCTTTAATATAAAGCATATCTCGTCTCGTATAAACAAGATTTAAAATAGCAGGTAAATATAGTGGAGGTGCATGATTAAGCAACTCACCCTTGGATCGGAAGTGCTTCAGGGAGCGACTCTGATTACGTAATCGCATATAAGCCATATATCTTCTTGGTGTGAGGAATATATACCTTACTTACTCTTTCTCTTGTTATGGGGCAATTTTAAGCCTCATTTTTCTTGAATATCGGCTTTAGGGCCAGTTTTTTTGGCTGTATGTATATTCTTATGGTTTATTGCTGCTATATATATCCTTATTTTTAGCTAACTCGAACAGCTTGTGTGGATTCTGAGTCGGTCGCGGTCAATTAGAGGCTTTTTTCTGTATCACTTCGAACCACATAACGAACTAGGCCGTGCACCGCGGTAGAGAATTTGCTGTATTCATTCTTTGAGGGTGTGTGTAGAAGTAAACCTTAAAAATATTTACTCCATTTTAGAGATTATTTTTTTAGTAAGTGTGAGTCGTTTTTATCATTTCGAGGGGCTTTTAACTTCATAATTTTATCTTCACTATCCCCACACATAAAACTTATAACTGTCGATAAACGGGTTAAACTATAAGTAATTCGGTCATCCGATATGGATCCTTTCAACGAAAAGAAACTAATTTCAACAAAAGAAGCCTCGGAGGAGTCCGGGTATCATTCTGATTACTTGGCACGCCTATGTCGTGAAGGAAAAATCGAAGGAAGCCAGATTGGACGAATGTGGTTTGTGTCGCGTGATTCACTTCAGACTTTTGTGAAGGAGCAGCGTGAGAAGAAGAGGGAATTCGCAGAGGCTCTCGGACGCGAACGCGAGCGCGAGTACCGCGCTGCGCTTAAAGCAGTTAGCCCTAAGGCTCCTCAGACTGTTTGCATAAGTACGCTACCAAGAAAGACTTTGTCATATCACCGATTCGTGACGAGCCCCGCCGCATCTCTATTTGCTACAGTAGTTATTCTAGGTTCTGGTTTTTCTATCGCTCAGGCGGGTGTTGTCGACAAGATTGGTGAGGGTGCGGTAGCGGCTCTCTTCGCAACCCACTCGGAAGTGATTGCTTTTGCGGAGAGCACAGGAAGCGCACTTCTTCCTGCTTCTCCTTTGCCTGTTCGCATGATTGCGGTAGACCAAAGCGCGATTGATTCCTTTGCTGTTCTTCCTGAGGCAGTGGCAGCGCTCACCATTACTCCCTCTTCGTTTAACACACGCCTTGCTCAGGTATCGCCGAGTGCGCGCCAGGCATTTTCTCACCCACGTGTTTCTTTTGTTGCTCTCGGGCAGGCGCTTAGTAATCCGGATACTTTCTCCCTCGCATACCGTGGATTTGGGCATGGTTTTGTAAACGGCACCTCCCAACTCTTGAGTTCATACACAAACACAATAGGGCAGGCTGGGGCAGTCCTTCTTGCGGTTGGTACTGGCGCTCGAGACCAGTCGGCTCTTGCCTCGACAGTTGGTCTAGGTGTCGGTGAGCGTGTGGCTAATGGCGTGACTTTCGCAATTACGGGGTTACCGACTTTCTACGCTCGCTCAATAGATTCATATGTGGCATTCGCTCCTGGGCTCGCTGAAAAGACTACTTCCACTCAGCTCGCACTCGGCTCACTCATACTCTCTGGAGCTGATTCTGTACGTATCGCTACGGGTCATGTATACGCGCTCGTAACAGATCCACTCTCGGAAGGATTTTTTGCAGATCCTTCATCTGTTCCTGGATACACAAATCTTGCCTCCCCAATCGCAGCACTGAGAATAGATTTCTTTGACTCTTTCGCAGGTATTCGAGATGCGTTCAATCGCACCATGTTCGCGTTCGGTACCAAGAAGCCTTCCACGGTTGCGGTTGTTCCTTCAGAAGGACCGGTAGAGACAATTATTCCGGTGGCGCCCGCCCAGCCCGCTACAATTTCCCCTGCTGCAGAGGTTGTGACCGCGGCAGTAGGAACCACGGGAACAGTAACTAACGTATATCAAACAACTAACACCTTTGTTTCTGGAGTTTCTAAATCGTATGTAGACGCTGAACTCGCTCGTCTCTCATACCTCTTCAACCGAAACCTGGACAACATACCTTCTCTCGCTTCCCGCACGAGCACTAGCGGCTCAAGCGCCACCAGCGTAACAACCACCAACCTCTCCGGTGGTTCAGTTGCAGCAACGAGCATCACCGGCTCCTCACTCGAAATAACCGGAAACACCACACTCGGAGGTACGCTTGCTGTGACGGGAAACGTGACCCTGGGTGGCACCCTCACTCTTTCCGGGGTTACAGGAGCCGTACAGTGCCTCCATGTTGACGCACTTGGAGTGATTTCTGGTACCGGTGTTGATTGTGGAAGTGGAGGCACAGGACTCACGCTTCTTAATGGACTCACCTCAAACACGCAAACGTTTGCAACATCAACCGATACAAACATAACCCTCACCGTTACTTCTACGGGCAGTACCCACACCTTCACTCCAGGATGGACGGGCACGCTTGCAAGTACTCGTGGCGGTACCGGTATCTCTTCAGTTGCCGCTAACGGCCTACTCATCGGGAATACTTCTGGAACGGGCTTCACCCAAATCGCTACTTCTACCCTCGGACTTACAACTAGTGATGTGGCTGAGGGGGCGAATGTGTATTACACACTTGCTCGAGTGGCTGCTGCAATCGCTGGCACCACCACTGACGCACTTAGTGAGGGAAGTACGAACCAGTACTACACAAACGCTCGCGCTCGCGCAGCATTTTCTTCTACCGTAACGGGCCTCACTTACACAAGCGGCACAGGAGTGCTTTCGCTCACAAGTGGATACGGTATTCCTCTTACTGCGAGCAGTACGCAGTGGAATGATTTCTACACAGCACCTTCTAATCGCATAACTGCTGGAACCAATCTTTCGTGGAGCGGCAACACACTCAACGGTCCAACAGACAGTTATGTGCGCGGACTTATTTCGGCAGTAGGTCCTCTTTCATACAATAGTGGAACAGGTTCGCTCTCAATCCCTCAGGCGTCTTCAACCGCGGATGGCTATCTTGCAGCTGCTGACTTCGCAGCGTTCAATGCAAAGCAAGCGGCGCTCGCGTTTACCTATCCAATCCAAAATAGTGGCAATACTATCTCGCTCGCGTTTGGTACTACCACCGCAAACACCTGGAGCCAGACACAGCGCTTCACGGGAGGTGCTTCCACAACAGAGTTCTCAGTTTCTGGGACCGCATACTTTGGCAGCTCTGCTACCAGCACGTTTGACTCTGCAGGTAATCTCTCTCTTGCAGGTCTTGCAAGCACCCTTCTCTACGCAAACTCTCTTGGTGTGGTATCTCAGGCATCCGTTTCTTCTCCACTCACGTTTGCTTCAGGCTCGCTCTCGGTAGGAGACGCTGCAGCTGATGGAGCCATAAAAGGTATTGCGTCGTTCACCGCAAACGACTTCGACGCTACGAGCGGCAACGTATCTATTGATTACACAAACGGACAGAAGGCGAGTGCTTCACAGCCTGGATTCCTCACGGCAACTGATTGGAATACCTTTAATGGTAAATTCGCCACCACTTCAACGGATTACTGGCTCACCACAAAGTCTACCTCCAACCTTTCTGAGGGTGCGAACCTTTACTACACTTCTACGCGTGTAGCTTCGGTCATTGCAGGAACTACTACAGACGCGCTTGCAGAGGGCGCCACAAATCTCTACTACACTACGGGGCGCGTACAGACGTACCTCGACAGTCTATCGAAGGGGTACTTCTTCGGAACAACATCTGCTTCATACTTCCTTTCACAGAATCAGGGAGCTGCGTTTTCTACCACTTCAGTAAACTATTGGCTCGCAACAAAGACCACTGACAACTTGACTGAAGGAAGCACGAACCAGTACTACCTAGACTCCCGTGCACGCGCTGCACTCTCAAGCTCTGCAACAGGTCTGACCTACACGAGCGGTACTGGTATCTTCTCTCTAACGAGCGGATACTCCATCCCTCTCACTGGTTCTACGACAGAGTGGAACACGGCCTACAACTCACGCATTTCAAGTGCGACCTATCCTGTTCAATTCTCAAATAACGTTATCTCACTCGCGTTCGGCACCACGTCTTCGAACACCTGGGGAGATACACAGACCTTTACGAACGCTCCGGTACTCGGAACTCTTTCAGGCATTATCTACGGCACTTCCGGAACACTTGGTTCTGTTTCAGTTTCGAGCCCTCTCTCATTCTCGACAGGAACACTTTCTATCCAGGCAGCAACAGCGTCGCAGAACGGCTACCTCTCTTCAACAGACTGGAACGCGTTCAACGCTCGCATCTCAACTTCTTCTCTCGCTCTCTTTGATAAGGGTTACTTCTTCTCAACTACCTCAGCCTCATACTTCCTCGCACAGAATCAAGGCAACGCATACTCAACAACTTCTGCAGACTACTGGCTCACCACAAAGACAACCACAAACCTTGCTGAAGGTTCGAACCTGTACTACACAGACGTACGAGCTCGTGCAGCTCTCTCTTCCTCCGTAACCGGCCTCACATACACCAGTGCAACCGGAGTCTTCTCTCTCACCGCTGGATACACCATCCCGCTCACTGCGAGTACTACGGAGTGGAACACTGCATACACTAGCAGCATTACTTCAGCTACCTACCCACTACAGATTTCTTCCAACATTCTTTCTCTCGCGTTTGGTACCACGACCGCTAACTCATGGAGCGAACTTCAGCAGCTCAATGGAAATGCTTCAACAACAGGATTCACTTCTACTGGAGCTACCTTCCTTGCTACTGCAGGAGGGAATGTGGGGATTGGCACTACCAATCCAGATGGAAAACTGAAAGTCATTGGCACAACCATTCTTAATGGTGATGTGACGATTAATAGCGCCCAACTCGCGGTCACCGGGAATGGGTCATATATTAATTTTGGCGGTGATAATTACTTTGGCGGAAGTACGTTCTTCCGTCCAACCGGAGGAGGGACTGCGAATTCGAGAATTGATGGTTCAGGTTCGGCAAGTACATATTTTGCAGCGGTTGGAGGAAGCGTCGGCATAGGCACCACCACCCCAAACTCTAAAATCTCGGTACAAGGAAATGCACTCTTCTCGGGGAACGTCACTGTAGCAGGACTTACTGCAACAGGAACAGCAAACATTAATACACTCCAACTGACTAACGCACTCACTGCCACTAATGGTGGTACAGGAATCACTTCATACAGTGCAGGTGATCTTCTCTACGCCGATACAACTACTACACTAGCGAAGCTGCCAATTGGAACAGCAGGACAGGTGCTTAAAGTTGCGGCAGGTCTTCCATCATGGGGACTAGACCAGACCATCGGTGCTGGTGGAGGAGATGGTGTATGGGCGACGTCTACAAGCCTTATTTACCCACAGAACACTTCGGACATAGTGCTTGTTGGAACTAACTCTACTTCAACATCAAACAGTATCTTTGAGGTAAATGGTCAGGCATACATATCCTCAAAGGTTGGTATTGCTACGACGTCTCCAGTTACTACGCTTTCTGTGGGTGGCAGCGGTTACTTCACGGGAGGGTTAGGTGTTGGTGTCGTGAACACTGTTGCAGGTACGTTCCAAACCTCAGGAAACGCAACAATCGGTGGTTCACTAAATGTGACTGGCCTTAGTGGCCTCGTGTATGGAAATGGCGGCACGCTCGCCAGTGTCTCAGTTGCAGCTCCTCTCGCATTCTCTGGTAACACTCTCTCTATTACACAATCGAGTGCATCAGTAGACGGCTACCTCTCTTCAACAGACTGGAACGCGTTCAACGCTCGCATCTCAACTTCTTCTCTCGCTCTCTTTGATAAGGGTTACTTCTTCTCAACTACCTCAGCAGACGCGTACCTCACCACCAAAACAACCTCCAACCTTCTCGAAGGCTCTAATCTCTACTACACTGCCGCTCGCGTCGCTTCCGTTATCGCCGGTACTACCACCGACGCACTCGCAGAGGGCTCAACCAACAAGTACTACCTCGACTCACGTGCGCGTGCAGCTCTCTCTTCCTCCGCAACTGGCCTCACCTACACAAGTGGCACAGGCGTCTTCTCACTCACTTCCGGATACGAGATTCCACTCAACGCTTCTACGACGGAGTGGGGAACTGCGTACACAAACAGAATCACGAGTGCTACGTATCCACTACAAATCAGCTCGAATGTTTTGAGTCTTGCGTTTGGTACTACGACGGCTAATACGTGGGGAAGCACACAGACATTCACCAATCCAATTGTGGTTGGAAGCGGGACAGGCACTTCTACATTCAACACGAACATTAGTATCGGCGGCGACATCATTCCAAATCTTTCAAACACCTACTCACTTGGTACAGCAGCAATGCCGTGGAAGCACGTCTTTGTTGGTCCTGGGTCGTTGTACGTAAACGGGCAAAGAGTTATCTCAACAAATGGTGGGGATGACGTGGTCATTTCATCTGATCCAAACGAAAACCTCGTTTTCCAGACTTCTGGTACGGCGAACATAGAGCTCAACCCTGCAGGTGGACAGGTTCAGATAAAGAATACGATTAATGTCACTGCAGGTAAGTCAATTACGACCACAGACCTCTCAGCGCTTCCAGTTCCAAGCGGAGTTGCAGCTGGAAATATAACTGTCAGTGGAAACGCCGTTACAGCTACAAACCTAAACGGTGGTATCTCACTTACACCTTCAGGAAATGGTGGTACGTATGTTACTGCAGGTAACTTCGGCATTGGCACCACTTCGCCAGCACAAAAGCTCTCAGTTACAGGTAGCGCACTCATCTCAAACGATTTGATTGTGTCGGGTAGCGCAACCATCGGTTCCCTCGATGGTCTTATCTATGGAAACAGTGGGGCACTTACAGCCGCAACGGTCTCAGCACCCCTTAGCTTCACCGCCGGCACCCTCGCTCTCGCTCAAGCAACAACCGTAGCTAACGGCTATCTCTCTTCAACAGACTTCACCACACTCAACAACAAGATCTCAAGTACCTCGCTCTCAGCTGCAGGTCCTCTTACATACAACTCGGGAACAGGTGCCTTCACCATCTCTCAGGCTTCTGTCTCAACAAACGGCTATCTCTCTTCAACAGACTTCACCACACTCAACAACAAGATTAGCTCTACCTCTCTCTCTTCAGCCGCCACTGGCCTCACCTACACAAGTGGCACAGGCGTCTTCTCTCTTTCCGCTGGATACGAGATTCCACTCACCGCCTCAACCACGGAGTGGGCAAGTGCGTACACAAACAGAATCACTTCAGCTACGTATCCCCTCGAGATTTCTTCTAACGTACTATCACTTGCGTTTGGTACTACCACCTCAAACATGTGGGGAGGTACACAGACGTTCAACATCCTCACCGCCTCCGGCAACACCACGCTCGCAAACGCTTCCTCAACCAATCTCTTTGGTACTCGCCTCACTGCAAACACCGCAGTCTTCGGCAGCACTGGCTCCACCAGCATCTCTTCAACCGGCGCACTAAACACTCCTTCACTCACCATCGGCGCACTCGATGGTCTTCTGTATGGAAACAGCGGGGCACTCACAGCCGCAACCGTCTCAGCACCCCTTAGCTTCACCGCCGGCACCCTCGCTCTCGCTCAAGCAACAACCGGAGCTAACGGCTATCTCTCAAGTACCGACTTCCAGACCTTCAACAACAAGATCTCAAGCACTTCAATAGACACTTCAGCTGAACTTGCAGCCCTCATAACCAACGAAACCGGTACTGGTGTTCTTGTGTTTGGCACCAGCCCAACCTTCACCACTCAAATCACCGTTCCAACTATCACTAACGCAGGCACCCTTGCTCTGCAGGCAACCGGTGCAAACATCTTCACGGTTTCAACAAATGGCAGCGAGCGCCTCCGAATTGATTCAGCTGGAGACGTGGGTATTGGGGCGACTAATCCACTCAACAAGCTCCAGGTAGCTGGTGGTGCGACTATTGGTGGAACGCCAATTTCGGGCGCCGGTGAAGCATCGGTAAGCACATCTGTTCTTAATGCATTCTCTCCAACTGCCGCACTGTCTTCAACCGTAACCACGGAGACTGCTCTCCGTATTGCACGGAACGGTACTAACGGAGACCGCTTCAACCTAACCGCAGACTTCAATATTGGCTCCTATGCTACCGGACTTAATTCACAGACTCAGTTGGATATACGTCTGGGCAATGGAAATACAAACGCACCAGACATGACCGTGATGAGTTTGCT
>ERZ1292640.4281-Hain-H43-02um-R1-4281-length-10894-cov-3_pt1 | contig 10495 bp, 16 predicted proteins | sample MGYA00564404_ERZ1292640 | MGnify/ENA primary metagenome ERZ1292640 (study PRJEB36523, sample SAMEA6512636) | groundwater metagenome | collected 2019-01-08 | study: AquaDiva: Metagenomics assemblies of 32 groundwater samples | reverse complement strand
GTGGGCGCCCTCCTCTTGATCCTCGCCATTGGCATATTCGTGATCTCCGGGTTCATCGGTCTCGAGGGCCTTCCCACCTTCGGCCTTGCGGCCGCCTTTGTGGGCGCCGTGGTTCTGATCGTCGCCCTCGTCTGGACTGGGGTTGGGCTCGGGCTCTGGCACCTGCGAAGTTGGGCGTGGTGGCTCGCGGTCATCGTGATGGTCCTGTCGATCCTGGGAAGCTTCGCTTCACCGGCCTTCGCGCTCTTCCCGATCCTGATCCTCGTGTATCTGATCCTCGTGCGGCACCACTTCCGGTGAGGCCTCACGGCCCCCGGGCGTGGAGAAACCTTTTTATCGGGCCACCCTTTGGGCGGAATCCTGGCGTCCTTCAGGTATTACACTCGATTCGAGAGAGCCCGGATCATCGGCGCCCGCGCCCTTCAGATTTCCATGGGGGCCCCGACGCTCCTGCTGACGGAATCCGGTGCAGTGGACCCGATTGAGATCGCGACCTTCGAATACCAATCGGGCAGCATACCCCTGAGCGTCCAGAGGTTCGGGCATGCCCTCAATTGAAGCGGCCGGCATTCGCAAGATCCTCGACAGCCGCGGGAACGCCACGGTGGAGGTGGAGCTCCGCTCCGGTCCCCTGGATGCCCGCTATGCCTCCCCGAGCGGCGCGAGCACGGGGACGCATGAGGCCCAGGCGTTCCCCAAGGGCGGCGTGGACGCGGCGGTGGAGGCCTTTCGCAAGGAGGTCGCACCGCGGGTCAAAGGTCGCGACATCGAGGACCAAAAAGGACTCGACCGCCTCCTGCGGGAGATCGATGGCACGCCGAACTTCGCGAGGATCGGCGGGAACGTGGCCGTGGCCGTGAGCCTGGCTAACGCGAAGCTCGCCGCCGCGGCGGCAGGACAGCCGCTCTTCCACTACCTAAGTGGAGGCTTAGGAAGGTCGATGCCCTTCCCCTTTGGCAACGTGATCGGCGGAGGCCGCCACGCGATCGGCGGCACGACCATCCAGGAGTTCCTCGTGGTCTCCCAGAGCCCGAGCGCCTCCGCGAACGTCTTCGCGAACGCCCGCGTGCATGGCCTCATCAAGGAAGCCCTCATGAAGAAGTTCCCCGACGACCCGCTCGGTCGGGGAGACGAGGGCGCGTGGGTGGCGAAGCTCGATGACGAGGACGCCTTGGTCCTCTTGGCGGAAACCTGCCACGACGTCGAGAAGGACGTTGGGTTCCCGGTGCGGCCGGCGATGGATCTCGCGGCCTCCGAATTCTATGACGGCGGCAAGTATCACTACAAGGCGAAGTCTCTGACCCTCGAGAAGCAGCTCGATTTCCTCGAGCGTCTCGTGTGCGATTACGGCGTGTACGCGGTGGAGGACCCCCTCGACCAGGAAGACTTCGAGGGATTCGCGCGCCTCACCGAGCGAATCGGGGAACAATGCGTGCTCATCGGCGACGACATCTTCGTCACCAACGTCGAGCGCCTGAAGCGGGGAATCGACCGGAAGGCGGGCAACGCTATCCTTATTAAGCCGAACCAAATTGGGACCCTCTCCGAGACGCAAGCCACGGTGGAGATGGCTCGGAAGGCCGGATACAAGACAGTCGTCTCCCACCGCAGCGGCGAGACCACGGACGACGCGATCGCCCACCTCGCTGTGGCCTTCGGTTCCCTGGGCCTGAAGGCCGGGACCGTGGGCGGCGAGCGGATCGCGAAGCTCAACGAGCTCATCCGAATCCAGGAACAGATCCAAGGAGATGCGTGATGCAGGAAGAAGAGCAGACGGGCGTGAAGGGACTGCTCGTCCCCGAGGACGTCTACCTGACGTCGGGCGTGCACATCGGGACGCAGCAGAAGAGCGCCGACATGAAGCCCTTCATCTACAAGGTGCGGATCGACGGGCTCTACGTCCTGGACATCAAGAAGACGGACACCCGCATCCGCGAGGCGTCCAAGTTCCTCGCGCGTGTCAAGCCGGAGAACATCCTCGTCGTCGCCGCGCGGCAGTACGCGCAGAAACCTGCCAAACTCTTTGCGAAGGCGATCGGTGCGCAGGTCCTCGCCGGACGGTTCGTCCCGGGGACGCTCACGAACCCGAACCTTCCCGAGTACATCGAGCCGGAAGTCATCACGGTCACGGACCCCGCGGCGGACCAGCAGGCCCTCCGCGAGGCCCTCAACGTCGGCATCCCCGTCGTCGCCCTGTGCGACGCGAACAACGAGACCCGCTATGTGGACCTCGTGATCCCGACGAACAACAAGGGCCGCCGCGCCCTCGCGACGATCTACTGGCTCCTCACCCGGGAAGTCCTCAAAGCCCGCGGGGCGGTCAAGTCGGACGAAGAGTTTACGAGCACGATCGACGATTACGAGGCGTCCCTCTGACGGGTCGCCTCCCATGCGCTATCCGGCCGTTGCGGGTGCCTTCTACGAAGGTTCGAAGGAACGTCTCCAGCGTCAGGTCGAAGGTTGCTTCACGCATCGCCTCGGACCGGGGCATCTCCCGAAGAAGGGCAAGGGCGAGAAGCGCCTCGTCGGCCTCGTCGTTCCCCACGCGGGCTACATGTATTCCGGGCCGGTTGCGGCCTTCAGCTATGCGGCCCTCGCGGAGGACGGCCTGCGATCCTCCTACGTGGTCCTCGGGCCGAACCACTCCGGGCAGGGCGCGCCTCTGGCGGTCACCCGCCACGATTTCCAGACGCCTCTGGGTATCGTGCCCATCGACGCGGATGTCCTGGCCGCCGTCTCGAAGCCTCCCCTCGAGGACGACGTGGGCGCGCACCGCCACGAGCACAGCATCGAGGTGCAGCTGCCCTTCCTTCAGTTCCTCTCGCCGAACGTGAAGTTCGTGCCCATCTGCATGGCCTACCAGGAGTACGATCTCGCCTCCGAGGTCGGGGAGCTGGTGGCTTCCGCGGTGGCGGGCAAGGATGTCCTCGTGATCGCCTCCTCCGACTTCACCCACGTCGGACCGCAATACAATCAGATGCCGCCGCGGGGCAAGACCGCACCCGTTTGGGCCCAGGAGCAGGACGCGAAGGCAATCGAGCGCATCCTGGCCCTCGACCCGAAGGGATTCGCGAGCCGCGTCGCCCATGACGACATCAGCATGTGCGGGTACGGGCCCGTGACGGCGATGCTCACGGCCGCGAAGAGGCTCGGCGCGAAAGAGGCCAAGCTCCTGAAGTATGGCACCTCGAGTGACGTGAGCGGCGACCGAGACATGGCGGTGGGCTACGGGGCCCTCGCGCTCTACCGCTGATCGCGGCTTTCCTCGGAGAATTATCAGCCAAGGGAATGGGGACGACGTCCTTTTAACTGCACGGCAGGCTCCGCCGGATGTCCCTCGATGCCTGTCGTAACCATGACGGAAGTCGTGGCCGCGCTGCGCGCGACCGTCGGCCGGCGCGGCATGCCCGAGGAGGATCTGCGGACCCTCGCGAACTACCTGATGTCCTTCTTCGGGTTCGAGACAGAAGTCATCGACAACAACCTCGACGTGGCGGACCGCGACGTGTTCTACATGCTCGAGGAAGAGGGCCTCCTCACGACGCGCCAGGAAGAGGTCCTGATCAAGAAGGGGAAGATGTGGCGCATCCACTACTGGATCCTGCGCGTGGACCGGATCAAGGCCCTCTCGAAGCCGGCCGACCCGCCCAAGGCCGAGGACGCCTTCGCCGTGTACGGCGAGATTCCGGACGACATCTGGGCGCGGCAACTCCCTGCGCGGTGACGCCTCCGGCGCTCTCCTCTCCCGCTGCGCAATGGGAAGCGTCAGTTTAAATAGACCCGAAGGTTCGCTCGCCCTGACCCATGTCGGAATGGGACCCCCTCCTGTACGCGGGGGCCGCGATCCTCCTGTGGTGGCTCGGCCTCTACTTCCTCGACAAGCGCAAGATCCTGGAGAAGCACAACCTCTCTCTCGCGGGCCCCATCCTGATGTGGAAGACCCAGAAGGGCCGCGACCTCATCGACCGCATCTCGCGCCCGAAGCGCTTCTGGCGGTTCTTCGGGGACCTTTCTATCGTGCTCGTCGGCCTTACCATGGTCGGGACCACGGCTCTCCTCGTCTGGGAGGCCACCCTGGTGCAGAGCGCGGCCGTGCGCGCGAACCCGCCCTCGCCCAACCTGCTCTTGGGCCTCCCCGGGATCAACCCGCTCATCCCCGTGGGGTACGGAATCTTCGGCCTCGCGGTCGCGATCGTCCTCCATGAGTTCTCCCACGGGATCCTGTCCCGCGTCGCGGGCATCAAGGTCCGGTCCCTGGGAGGCGTCTTCGTCATCGTGCCCATCGGCGCGTTTGTGGAACCGGACGTGGACGAGCTGCGAGCCCTGCCCCGGCGAGAGCGCGCGCGGCTGTACGCCGTCGGTCCGGCGACGAACATCGTCATCGCCCTCATCTTCGCGTTCATCTTCTCCGCGGTGATGATGAGCGCCGTCACGCCGATCCACGACGGGGTGGGGATCGTGGGCTTCGCGGGCACGTACTCTCCCGCGAAGGCGGCCGGTCTCCAGGAGTACCAGATCATCACGTCGGTCAACGACATGCAGGTCCACACCTACGCCGAGTTCCAGGCGGCCATGGCCCTTGTGCGACCGAATCAGACGATCAACGTGACCACGTACGACAGCGCGGGGGATCACAACTTCCAGCTCACGACCGTCCCGGATCCCCAGGACCCGAACCGACCGCTCCTCGGGATCTATGGGCTCGACGTGAGCACGGACTACTACCACCCGCTCACGAACCCGGACCGGTTCGGCGGCGTCCCCTACGCGATCCTTTCCTACATCTCCTTGCCCTTCCAGGGCCGCGCGCCCATCCAGGACCCCGCGATCCGCTTCTACCAGATCAACGGCCCCTGGTCCGCGATCCCCGCCCCGCTATTCTGGTTGCTCGCGAACACCTTCTACTGGCTCTTCTGGCTCAACGTGATGATCGGGGCCACGAACGCGTTGCCCGCGGTTCCCCTAGACGGCGGCTACATCTTCAAGGACGGACTCGAGAGCCTGGTGACGCGCGTGAAGCGGGGCATCAAGTCGGAGGCTCGCGACCGCATCGTGAAGCAGGTGACGTATCTCTCCGCCCTGTTCATCCTTGCGCTGATCCTCTGGCAGATGATCGGGCCGCGCATCTAGGCGCGGGCCTCGTTGGCCACGAGCCCGAGCACCCCGCTCAGCAGGGCCAGGATCGCTCCCACCTGGTACACGCCGATGACGAGCCCGACGATGCCGATGGCGAGGTTCACGATCCCCCCGGTGCTGTACCTTTGGCGATAGAGCAGCAGGCTCCCCAGGAGGATGAGGGCGCCGAAGACGATCCGGACGAGGCGGTCGAGGATGAACTCCACCGTGACCGTCTGGTTCCGTCCCAGCTCGAAGGCATAGACGAGGATGAGGACGCCCGCGAGGAGGCCGAGCAGGAAGCCCAAGAGACCCAGGATACGCTTCTCGGACATCCCGTGGACAGAACCCCCGGGGTTACTTTGTCTTTTCTGTCTGGATTCCGTTCCGCGTCAGCCTTTCTCCAACCCCGCGAAGCCCCAGATTCCCTCCGGCCGGCCTCGGAACGGGTCCTCGCCACGGAACATGCGCCGCGTGCGGAAGACCTCATGGTAGCCCATGGACTTCGCATGGTCATGGACGCTCGCGTTGGGCCCGGGAGCGCTGAAGGCGAAGCTCTCCGCATCCACCGCGGCCTGGAGGGCGCGCAGCAACTCGCCGGCGGTCCCCTCCCGGTCCGGCCGGGCCACCCAGGGCCCCACCTCGCACGAATCGCCCGAGGCGTTGCCCACGATGTATCCCAGGATTGTGCCGCCGGTCCGCGCCACGAGGAAGGCTCCTGGGAATTCCGACGCCAGTCGCTCGAGGAGCGCCCATCGGGACGTCCCGAAGAACGCCTCGTCGAGCTCGGAGAGTGAATCGAGGTCTGCCGATCGGACGGGGTGGCCGGACGTCGGGCCGGGGCCGACACGCCCGCCTTCCCACCGTACGTTCTCCCAGTCCCGGCGGAAGCCGAACCTCTCGTAGAAGGGGATGACGTTGAGGTACGCGTGGAGCACGACCGTCTCCACCCCGACCGCGTCGAGGTGCTCCAGAGCCGCATGCATCAGGGCCTCCCCGACGCCTTGGCCGCGGAGGGCCGGGTCCACGATGACCGCGCCCAGGTAGGCCACGGGTCCGTAGGCCGTGGTGGACAGCACGCCGACCACGCGTCCGTCTCGCTCCGCGGCGAAGCAGCCCTTCGGGGCGAGGGCCAGGAGCCGCAGGAAGTCCGCGCGGGTGTAGCCCCAGCGCTCCAGGTCCGTCAGCTGGATCGCTCGGTCGATGTCCCGCTCGCGGAGCCTTCGGACCCTCGTCCCTGCCACATCCTCACCCGCCGCTCGAGCTCATCGGGCTCGTCGCACTCGTGGTACCCGTAGGTCACGTACCGCTTCTCCTTCCGGGCGTGCTTGTACATGCACGGGCCGTACTCATCGTCCTCCTGCCCGTACCACTTGTCGCAGTCCTTGCACAGGTGCTTCTGCGGCATTGCCGCCTGGAGTTCGTCTACATCCCCCAAAATGGGTCCTCCTTCCGTTTGATCGCGCACAGCTGATCGAGGGTCTCCCGCTCGTCGTGGCCGAGCTCGCCCTTCTTCCGCAGGGTGCGGGCCTCCTCCTCGGTGAGATCGACGTAGAGCACGTCGCCGCCCTTGACCTGCCGCCCCACCGTGACGCCGTCGACCGCGATGGCCACCTCCTGTCCCTGGCGGGCCTCCTCGAGGCTCTTCTCCCCGCTCCGGATGGACTTCACACGACCGAGGCTGCGGCCGTCCTCGCGCATCACGTTCTGCCCGCTCCGGATACGGCCCGCAAGGACGCGGACGCCGAAGATCGCGGGCTTCGAGGCGCGGAACACGTAGTCCGGGAGGAACAGCAGCTTTGCGGGATAGGCGATGGCCTTGCGGCTCGCTTCCTCGAGCTGCCGCTTGCGCTCGTCCCGCCATGTGCTGTAGTCCTCGATGATGCGATAGATGACGTCGTTCTGGAGGAGCTTGATGTCCGGGTTGTCCAGGAGGGCCGTATGGGCGTCCGGGAGGACCGGCGCGTTGAAGGCGAGGATCGCGTGGTGAAGCGGGTCCTTCGCCGTGGCCACGTCGATGACGTCACGCCGGGAGATCGGTCCGAGGCGCGCGAACTTGATCAGGATGCCCGCCCCCTTGCACTCGTAGGCGAGACCCTCGAGGGAGCCGATCGCGTCGGCCTTGACCAGCACGCCGTCCTCCTGCGTCTCGACGTGTACCTGGGACTCCTTCGCGATTTCCTCGACGATCTCGTCCGTGTTCCCAAGGGCCGCCCGGACGGGGGCTCCCGCCACCGCGCCGTCCAGGTTCGCCGCGACGATCTTCACGCCCGCCGCGGCCGCTACGCTCTTCACGGAATCGAATCGGTCCTGGGGGTCACGGATCTCGTTCAGGGGCCTGGGCTGGAGGAGGGCCTTCACCTTCGTGACCCCGGGCTTCGCTGCGGTGCCGAAGACGATCGTGTCCCCTTTCGCGAGCGTGCCTTTGTAGACGATCGCATCGAGCGTGACGCCGAGCCCTTTCTCCTCCTTCACCTCGAGGATTGTGCCCTCGGCGGGCCCTTCCTCCGTGGTGAGTTCCTCCTCAAGGAAGCGCTGGGCCAGGCCGACGAGCATCAGGAGCAGATCCGGGATGCCCTCGCCGTATTTCGCGCTCGTGGGCACGACGGCCACGTTGGACGTGAAGTCGGCCACGTGGTCGTAGCGGTCCGCGGAGAAACCATGTTCGAAGAGCCGCCCCACGAGCTCGTAGAGGCGCTTGTCGAACTCCTCCCGTGCGGAGTCCGGTTGGTCCGGATAGCTGAGGATGAAGGGTCTCTTCTCGTGGTGCCGCCAGCCCGGGACTAGGTCGATCTTGTTCGCCGCGACGACGAAGGGCGTCTTGTACCGCTTCAGGATGTTGAGGCTCTCGATGGTCTGCGGGCGGAAGCCCTCGTTCAGGTCGATGACGAGGACGGCCAGGTCGGCGAGGGCGCCGCCCCGGGCCCTCATCGTCGCAAAGGCGACGTGGCCTGGCGTGTCGATGAACAGGAGCCCAGGGACCTTGAAGGTCTTGCCCTTCACGAGGTCGCCGCAGGCGGCCATGATCGCCGCCAGGGGGACCTCCGTGGCCCCGATGTGCTGGGTGATGCCCCCGGCTTCCCGGGACGCGACCGCGGTCCCGCGGATGCGGTCGAGGACCGTCGTCTTGCCATGGTCCACGTGCCCCAGGACGGACACGATGGGCTGGCGGATGGCGGGCATGAACAGGCGAGCAACCCGAGGACGATATTAGAAACTTGGCACCCCCTGGCCGTCCTCGAGACGATTCAGAGCGAACTTCCTCCGTGTGCATCTGCAGAAAGGAATATGGCCGAGTATTCGTGCACGGGAGTCACCATGCGGCTACGAGCAACGCAAGATCTGCTCGCGGTGCTCCTTTTCTTGGCCGTCGCCGTGTGGTGTGCGGCCTCCTATGTCCCGATTACAAATCTCATCATGGCTGGGCAGCCGCCTGGGTGGTATCCAGCCAGCTGGATCTCTCCTCTCTTCGTCATCGACGCCGTGGTGGCCGGACTCTCCATCGTAGCGTACGCGGTGGTGAGCTCGAAGCTGCCCGCGTCCTGAGAGCGCCGTGCCCATCGATAGGGCAAACACCTCCCTTTCAGCGCTGGGTTTGGGCTGCGCGGCGCATGGGTCCTTCGTGTCACTCGCGCAGCCACGCCTCGTCGATGCGCTGGTAACCGTGGAGCTCGTCGGGCTTGAAGAAGAGGGAGATCTCCCGCTTCGCGCTGTCCGGCGAGTCGGAGCCGTGGATGACGTTGCGTCCGATCGTGAGGGCGAAGTCCCCGCGGATCGTGCCCGGCTCGGCCTCCGCCGCGTTCGTCTTGCCCATCATCCTGCGGACAATGGCCACGGCGTTGTCCCCCTCGAGGACCATGGCCACCACGGGCCCCGAGGCGACGTAGGAGATCAGCGGCTCGAAGAAGGGCTTGCCCTTGTGCTCCGCGTAGTAGGTCTCCGCAAGGGAGCGGGTGACGTGCATGAGCTTGAGCCCGAGGATCTTCAGGCCACGGCGTTCGAAGCGCGAGAGGATCTCGCCCGCGAGGCCGCGTTGCACCGCGTCCGGCTTCAGGAGGACGAAGGTGCGCTCGGCCAGGGTCACGCCCCCTTCTTCGCCTTCTTGGCAGTGGGCGCGGGGGCCGCTTCTTTCTCAGGCTCCGTCCTGCGACCCTTCACCTTCTGCCAGGCGCCGTCGAGCCACGATTTGAACACGCGCCGCCCGTCCGGGGCGTCCTTGAAGGCGAGGAACTCGTCTTTCTCGATGTGGGTGATCGTCTTGCCCGGATGGGACTTCTTCGCCCAGCTCAGGATGGCCGCACGGAAAGTGGAATCCTCGACGAACTCGTGATAGTGCCGCTCGATCTCGCCGCGCGGCAGGTCGGGCCCGAGCTTCTTGTTGATCAGGTCGACCAGGTCCGCGGGGATGTCCCTCCCCTTCGGCGTCTCGATGACGACCTCCACGGCCGCGGTTTTGGCGGCGGGAGCCTCCTCGACGACCAGGGCCTCTGCGCCGGCCTCGGCCACGGTCGCGCCGGTGCGGCGGAAGGCCTGGGTCCACGGCGTCCAACGAGGCACGCGACGGAGCTTGATCTGGTTGTTCTGGCACTTGCTCGAGCAGAATACGTAGACGGTGCCGTCCTTCTTGATGAACATCTTGCCCGTCCCGGGCTCGATCTCGTTCCCGCAGAAGGAACAGGTGCGTCGGATGGGCATCGGATCACCGCACGGAGAGCTTGCGGGCCTCGCGGGCCGTCTCCCGCAACATGAGCACGTCGCCCAGCTGCACGGAGCCCTTCACGTTCCGCGTGATGATGCGGCCCTTGTCCCGCCCGTCGAGGACGCGGACCTTGACTTGGACCGCCTCACCGGTCATGCCGGTCCGGCCGACGACTTCCACGACTTCCGCAGGGATGCTGTCCTCTTCCGCCATGGGCATCTCACTTCTTCATCGCGCGGACCTTGCCCGCGATGTCGTCCAGGATCGGCTTGGCCTTGCCCGCGTCGAGGATCGCGATCGAGGCGGTCGCCTTCCCGAGGCCGACGGCCACTCCGAGCTCCTGCTTGCTTGGCACGTACGCGTAGGGCACGCCCTTCTCCTCACACAGGATCGGCATGTGGGCCAGGATCTCCTCGGGCTGGACGTCCTCCGCCATGACGACGAACTGGGCGTCCCCGCGCTCCACGAGCTTGGTGACCTCGTTCGTCCCCTTGCGAACCTTTCCGCTCTCCTTCGCGAGCTCGATTGCCTGGTAGGTCTTGTCCACGAGCTCCTTGGGCATCTCGAATCGAACGTACATCGGCTTGGCCATGTCGGAGACCTCCTTCCGCCCCGCGGACGCCGGGCGTCATCAGTCACAGGCTCCTCTCCAGAAGAGCGGGCGTCGAAACGGGGCGAGTT
>ERZ1292640.3856-Hain-H43-02um-R1-3856-length-11585-cov-5_pt1 | contig 10495 bp, 10 predicted proteins | sample MGYA00564404_ERZ1292640 | MGnify/ENA primary metagenome ERZ1292640 (study PRJEB36523, sample SAMEA6512636) | groundwater metagenome | collected 2019-01-08 | study: AquaDiva: Metagenomics assemblies of 32 groundwater samples | reverse complement strand
TGCTCGGCCGCGGCTACTTTTTTGCCCCCATAATTTTTTTGCTTATAGCTTTTTCTCTGATTTTTTCTAGCCGGAAAAAGATACTAGCGCCGACCGTTATCGGAGGCATTGTTTTTTTGCTGTCTATTTTATCTCTTTTAAGGATTTTATTCGGGCCCCAGACCTCCGGTGTCATAGGCTCGGCCTTGGGAGGAGTCATGCTTAGCTCTTTTGATTTTTGGGTGAGCCTTATCATAACTCTCGGACTTATCCTGGTCTCGGTACTTTTGATGCTTAATCTCTCTTTGAAAAAAAGTGAAAAAGAGGAAATGGACGCCGAAAACGAAGAGGAGGAAGGGGGCCCCGCGGATTCAGAAGATATAATTAAAGGAGGATTTCTCCACAGCATAAAAAATGCTCTGGAGAGCAGAAAAGAAATAGTGGCGGAAGCTGCCGCGGCCAACACTTTGGCTAAAGAAGAGGTTGCGGAGGCAATTACTGCGCAAGACTCGGCCAAAGCGGACGCCATGCTTGCCGTACGCAAAATTTCCAAAAAATTTGATTACAAAAAACCGCCGGTGGAGCTTCTGCAGGGAGACCGAGGCACGCCTTCCTCCGGCGACATCAAGGCCAATGCCAATATTATAAAGAGAACCCTGGAAAATTTTGGTATAGACGTGGAGATGGGCGAGGTGTCCATAGGCCCCACTTTGACTCAATATACTCTGCGCCCGGCCGAGGGTGTAAAACTTTCTAAAATTACGGCCCTGCACAACGATCTTTCTCTGGCTTTGGCCGCTCACCCCATCAGGATAGAGGCTCCGATTCCCGGCAAGCCTTTAGTGGGGGTGGAGGTGCCCAATAGGGCGGTAGCACTTGTGGGATTGCGATCTCTGATAGAGCACAAAATTTTTCGCGAATCTCCCAATCCTTTGCTTTTTTCTTTGGGACGGGACGTGGCGGGCGCGCCGGTGTTTGCGGATTTGGCTCGTATGCCCCACCTGCTTATATCCGGCGCTACGGGCAGTGGAAAATCAGTAGCCATGCATGCCATCATAACTTCTCTTCTTTACCGCAACCCGCCGGAAGTTTTGCGTTTTATTTTGATTGATCCCAAGCGGGTGGAGCTGTCGGTTTACAATGACATACCGCATCTGCTTACTCCGGTGATTACCGATTCCAAAAAAACAGTGCAAGCCCTGCGCTGGGCCACGCGCGAAATGGACCGCCGTTATGAACTTTTATCCTCCAATAAATCCCGAGACATCGTAAGTTATAATTCCGCAGTATCTAAATTGGGCGAAGACATCCTGCCTTTCTTGGTGGTCATAGTTGACGAGCTGGCGGATTTGATGGCGATGTTTCCCCGCGAGATTGAATCTTCTATCATACGCTTGGCGCAGATGGCCCGCGCAGTCGGTATTCACTTGATAGTCGCTACCCAGAGGCCTTCGGTAGAAGTCATTACCGGTCTGATAAAAGCCAACATAACCTCGCGTCTGGCGCTGCAGGTGGCGTCGCAGGTAGACTCCCGGACCATTTTGGATATGGCGGGAGCCGAAAAACTTTTGGGTAACGGCGATATGCTTTTTATGGCTGGAGACACTGCCAAGCCGAGGCGTATTCAAGGGTCTTTTATATCCGAACAGGAGGTTAAAAGAGTAGTGGACTTTCTGCGTGAAGAATCCGAGGCGCCGGTGTATGAGGAGAGTATCCTAGCGGGTAAAGTTGAAAATAACGGAGGTAACAAAGATTTTTTGGATGAGGATGAGGCCGGAGGAGAGTATGATCCTTTATACGATGATGCCCGGGCGATAGTGGTGCAAGCCGGCAAGGCCTCGGCCTCTTATCTGCAGAGGAGACTGCGAATAGGATATGCCCGAGCCGCCCGCCTACTTGATTTACTGGAAAGCAAGGGAGTTATCGGTCCCGGGGAGGGGGCTAAGGCAAGGGAGATTTTACAAAAAGGAGATGGGGAAGAAGATGTACAGGAAGATATAACTAATGTCATATAATCATGATTGAACAGGAAGATAAGACCGCGGGCTTGGGAGCTATTCTGCAATGGCGGAGAGAGGAGATGGGCTTTACCCGCGAAGATTTAGCGGCGGGGGTGGGAGCGGATATAAACTATATCCAAGCCTTGGAAGATAATAATTATGCCGTATTTCCCGCCAAAATTTACGCCCTCGGGTTCTATAGAAAAATCATAACCGTACTCGATTTGGGACCAAGTCAGAAGGATCTTATGGTCCGATTTCAACAGATATGGGATAATAATTTTCCGGCGGCAGCTTCCGCTAGGCAGGTAGATAGGCGCGCGGACACAGGACATGCTTCTTTAAGTATGTTTAGGATAAGCGTTCTCGGTGGAGGATTGATACTAGCGGTTTTTTTATCCATTCTGGGAAGCAGGCTTTATAAATTTATTTTTCCTCCGTCTATTTCAATCAGGGAGCCTAGCGATGAGTATTTTTCCGTAGATAATCAGATTACAATCCGGGGCAGTACCCAGCAGGAAAGCAGTCTGACGGTGAACGGACGGGAGATAAATGTAGACAGCGACGGAGCTTTTGATGAAAAAATAGAACTCTCCACCGGATTTAATAAGTTGGAATTTTTTTCGGAAAATAAGTTCGGGAAAACAAATAAAGTTGTGCGCTATGTGGTGGTAAAATAAATTGCTCGCTTAAACATAAACATATGAAAGAAGAAAAAATAGACAAAGCTAAAATGCTGGAAGCAGCCGTCAAGGAAATCCAAGAAAAGTACGGCGAAGGATCCCTGATGAAGCTTGGTGACGTGCGCAGGGTGGATGTAGACGCCATTCCCACCGGCGCCTTTACCTTGGATGCGGCTTTGGGGGTTGGGGGACTGCCCCGAGGGCGGATAATCGAGATATTCGGACCGGAATCGGGCGGTAAAACCACGCTGGCTTTGCATGTGGTAAGAGAAGCCCAGAAAAAAGGGGGTACGGCCGCCTTTATAGACGCCGAGCATGCTTTGGACCCTGAATATGCCAAAAAAATAGGGGTACAAATAAACGATTTGCTTATCTCCCAGCCCGATACGGGGGAGCAGGCTTTGGAGATAGTGGAGTCTTTGGTGCGTTCCAATTCGGTGGATGTGATAGTGATTGATTCGGTGGCGGCCCTCACTCCCCGAGCCGAAATTGAAGGGGAAATGGGTCAGCAGCACATGGGGCTCCAGGCGCGGCTGATGTCGCACGCTCTGCGCAAGCTTACGGCCATCGCCTCCAAGTCCAAAACCGTCATAATTTTTATCAATCAAATCAGGATGCAAATCGGGATTATGTGGGGTAATCCGGAGACCACTCCCGGGGGCAAGGCTCTGAAATTTTATTCTTCGGTCAGAATAGATATCCGCAAGGTGGCGCAGATAAAAAAGGGTGAGGAGATTATCGGCAACCGCGTCAAAGCTAAAGTCGTCAAAAATAAAGTGGCGGCACCCTTTCGGGTGGCCGAGTTTGATATTTTCTTCAACGAAGGCGTGTCCTACGAGGCGGATATTTTAAACACCGCGGTCACCCAAGGTTTGGTCAAAAAATCCGGAGCAAGTTTTTCTTACGAATCCACCAAGCTGGGCCAGGGCTTTGACAACTCCAAAAATTTCTTAAAACAAAATCCTAAGATACGGGATGAGATAATGAAAAAAGTGAAGGAGGGGATGAAGGAGAGTAGTTGATAGAGTAAAAAAATTCCCCCGAAATATTTAAGTCTTTATATTTTGATATATTGTTAGTCGATATCTTTAAATCTTGATATCTCGAAATAACTGGACGCGGGTTCTCGGCACATAGCCTCCAAAACACGCTCGGCTAAGTTTAATCTTTAAACTTTTAAATTTTCCAGCCTCGCTCAGTGCTCCGGCCGCAAGTAAGCTAAGCATTAAAACTTACTAATCATTTCAGCAGCCTCCGCAATGGTTTTTACGGCTACGCGCCTTCGGCCCGCTTAACTCCTCACTCTTGCTACCATTGTAAAATTTAGAAGGTTGGGTTATATTAAACGGACGACGTAGCGGATCTTTGAAAATAACCGTATCTTTTCCGCATGTGTGGTGATTGCTATCAGGGCAATCATGTAAAATGCATAAGGACAACACAGGGCTGAAAGTGCGGATGTGAAGTTTGTGAGCAAAAAAATTGGCCACTTCATCAGAAGAAAGGAAGGAAAAAAAATGCGAAGCCCTGAGTGTGCAAGAGGAGAGCATGAACTTTGCAGGGGTGAGTATGAGGAAAACGGTCAGACACTCATCTGTCTCTGTCCCAAGTGCAGGCACGATATTTCCAAGCCGATGGAGACAACTCCGGAAAGGGTTGCTACGGGGGGTATTTATGCGCCGGAGGGCTGGATAGCACCTCCCAGCCGTACCGAAGGACCACCTCGAAGGGGTTATTAAGAAGAAGTTTCTTAAATTTTTATAAAGGACGCACGAGTGCGTCTTTTTTCTATGGGTAAAAAATCCCGCCAACGGCGGGATTTTACTCTAAATTTAGCAACTATCTATTGGTATATTGCAGCAAAGCCAGATATCGCGCCCGTTTGGCCGCCTCCGATACGCCCCGCTGGTGTTTGGCGCACAGGCCGGATTTGCGCCGCGGATATATCTTGGCCTGCGTGCTCATAAATTTTCTGATAGTTCCTGAGTCTTTGTAGTCAATAAAAAATCTGTTATTAGTACAGAAATAACATTGTTTTTTTTCTTTGGTTTGTGGTATATCTTTAAACATTTGTATTTTTGGTGAGTATTTTGTACTTAGGGAATTTTTGCGTCAGCAAAAATTAAAACGGTATATCTTTTACATCTATTTCTTCTCCGTCACCGGGAAGCTCAATGGTCGGTATAGTATCCTCTTTGGCTGATCCGGATGACCGCAGGCTTTCGTCTGGGGCTCCTCCCGCATCAAATCCTCCTCCTGACCCTCGCGGACCCAGCTGGACGCGCTCGGCGATTATTTCGGTCCGCCAGTGCTTGACGCCCTGATTATCCTGCCAGGACCTGGTCTGCAGTCGTCCCTCCACCAAAACTGGGCTTCCTTTGCGCAGGTATTGGTTTACAATTTCAGCCTGCCGTCCCCAAGCTACGATGTTGTGAAATTCGGCCTGTTTTTGTTTCTGCCCGGAGCTGTCATTATAAAATCGGTTGGTTGCTACCGCAAAAGAGCAAACCGCCTGCCCTCCGGGAGTTTGGCGCAGTTCCGGATCGCGGGTAAGGTTGCCGAGAACAAATACTTTGTTTAGATTCATTGATTAGTGACATGTGACATGTAACGTGTGACATGGAATTTTTAATGCATTTCCTTGTCGCCTGTCACTTGTCACTTGTTGCTACCTACCTAATATCTCTTCCAATTTTTTATCTAAAGCTTCCAAATCCAGCCGGTCTTCTTTGGTTTCCGCCTCTGTAGGCCGGGCGCCTTTAGGTTCAGTTTGGGTGTGTTTGGCGCCCGGAGCGGCCGGGATAAAAGGTCTTACGGTTGTCTCGCGGGTTTCTTTCAAGACAATCAAATGTCTCAATATTTCCTTCTTTTCCTTAAGTTCTTTTTCTATATTTTTCAGCGCCGAAGGAGCGGCATTAAAAACTATCCAGCCGAAATACCCGACCCGTTCTTTTTTGATATGGTAGGCAAGTTTTATTTTTTTAGGGGTCTCGGCATACTTTACCATCCCCTTGGAGTTTTCTATCAGGTTGCTTAGCTTAGCCGTCTCAGTCAAGACCGATTCTTCCGGCACCGAAAGAGACATAATATAGGCTACCTCATAGTTTCTCGCGTCTGTTTCCATAAATGATACTTTAACAAAAAAGCCCAAATTTAGCAACCCGCCTAAGTTTTGCTTCACAAAATTTAGGCGGGTTGACAAAAATAGCTTATAAGTTATAGTTGTGCAAGCTCTATGAAAAATTTTATGGCTTTTATATTCTTTTGGCGGTTATGGTATTTTTGGTAATCACAGGATTTATCATTATTTTCACCGGACACGGGGAGGTGCGCGTATATGGATAGGTGGCCAAAAACTGAAGACGGCAAGATGATTAAGATTGGAGAACTTTCTCCTACGGACGACCGAGCCAAAGCTCTCTTTTTGCGTATTAAGGTTCAAACTGGTCTTGGCAATTGTGGCCAAGAATGCCCCCAGCTGTATGAAGTGGACGGACAAATTCACTGCGGTCCTTATCGCCAATTGCTGACGGTAACAGCCAGTGGAAATTTTGTCCGAACCCATGGCTGTGTGGCCGACTTCGGGCCGTAACTAAGGATTTTTAAAAAACAAAGCGAGCATTTTTATGCCCGTTTTTTTATTTCTATTTATTTTGGCCGGATGTTAAATTCGAAACTCTATTACATCCCCATCTTGCACCACATAGTCTTTGCCTTCGGTACGTAGCTGTCCCAGTTCTCGGGCTTTTCCCCAGGAGCCGGCTTTCAGCAATTTTTGCCAATTTATCACCTCTGCCCGGATAAATTTTTCTTCAAAGTCGCTATGGATGGCGCGCCCGGCGCGCGGGGCTGATGAATCTTTGGGTACGGTCCAGGCGCGCGATTCATCCTCGCCGGTGGTGAAGAAGGTTATCAGCCCCAGGGTGGAGTAGCCTATTTTTATAAGCCGGTCCAGCCCGCTTTCTTTTATGCCGAGTTCACCTACAAATAATTCTTTTTCTTCTTTTTCCAAGCCTGATAACTCCGACTCTATTTTAGCGGAGATAGCCACCACGGATGCGCCGCCGATTTTTTCTTTTATTTTTTGATCCGGCTCCCATCCGTTCTGCAACTGTTTTTCCGAAATATTAAAAATATAGATAAAAGGTTTGGCGGTGAGGAGTGAAAGCTCTTTAAGCAGAGCCGTTCCTTCCGCAGATATTTCGTGCTCCTGGTTTAGGACGCCGGATGCCGGCTGTCCGGCCTGCAAGGAGCCTTTTAGGTTTTTCAAAAAGTCTACCTGTACTACCGCGCCTTTTTTCTGGCCCTTGGCGTCGGATTCGGCCCCAATTAGCCTTTTGGAGACAGTCTCCATGTCTTTAAGTATAAGCTCGTATTCTATCACCTCGGCGTCAGAGACGGGATTTAGCTCTCCGCCGACATGGGTTATGTCGCTGTCTTCGAATATGCGGATTACCTCCGCGATGGCGTCTACCTCTTTGATGTGGGATAAAAATTTATTACCCAAGCCCTCGCCCTCCGCCGCTCCTTTTACCAGCCCCGCTATATCCACAAACTCCACTATGGCCGGCACTATTTTTTTGGATTTGGATATAGCCGCCAGCATACCCAGGCGGTCGTCGGGCACCTGAACTATGCCGACGTTGGGTTCTATGGTACAAAAAGGGTAATTAGAAATATCAACCTTTTTTTGAGTTAAGGCGTTAAAAAGAGTAGACTTGCCCACATTGGGCAGTCCGACAATACCTATTTTTAGAGACATAATAATAATTAATATATTAGTATCGCGGTTAATAATAAACTAATCTTTAACAATATGAAAGTAAACCCTTCGGTTTTTAAAACCAACGATATCCGCGGCAAATATCCACAGGATGTATCGGAAGAATTCGCCGAACTGCTCGGCCGGGCGGTGGCCGATTTTGTCGCCGGCAAGAAATCCCGTAAAAATTTGAAAGTTCTAATTTGCGGGGACGTGCGTTCGTCTTCTCCGGCTCTGCGGGAGGCCGTAGCCCGCGGACTGATAAAACAAGGAGTTTCTGTTTTGGATATGGGCGCCGGCACCACCCCTTATTTTTATTTTTTAATACATAAACTTACCATAGCGGGCGGGATAATGGTGACCGCTTCCCACAACCCCAAAGAATACAACGGTTTTAAGATACGGGGTAAAAACAATTCTTCCATAGACGGGGACAACGGCCTGCCGGAAATAAAAAAGCTGGTCCTTTCCCGCAAATTTCAAAAAATTTCTTTTCCCGGGGAAATTGCTCAGGCTCCCGACCATCGGGAAGTATACTTAAAATTTATTTCCCAGGGAGTGTCTATCTCCAAGGATATAAAAATCGTGGTGGATGCGGCCGGCGGAAGTACTTCTCTTTTTCTGCCGGCTTTGCTGAATCGTTTTCCCAATATCCAGTATAAACCCTTATTTTTTCAGCCGGACGGCGGTTTTGCCAAGCATTCGCCTAATCCTCTTCTGCCCGAATCCCAAAAATTCGTCCAAGACGAGCTGAAGAAGGGGAAATACAATTTCGGGGTGGTTTTTGACTGCGACGGGGACAGAGTTGTCTTTTTTGACGAAAAAGGCAATACCCTAAAATCGGAATTTGTTTTCTGTCTCCTGGTGGATGAGGAATTGCGCCGCCACAAGGGGGCCACTTTCGTAATGCCCGTCAATATATCCAAGGGCGCGCGGGAATATATTCAAGGCCGGGGGGGCAAACTGGATCTTACCAAAATCGGCTACACCTTTCTGCAAAAAGCTATGAAAAACAAAAAAGCTCGGCTGGGAGTGGAGCTTTCAGGCCACTTCTATACCAAACTAGGAAGTACCATTTCCGACTCGGCCCTGGCCGCTTTCCTGCGTCTGGCGAGCGCCATTGTGCGTGCGGGTAAACCTTTATCTCAACTGATGAAGCCGGTAGACACGTATCTTTCCTCGGGAGAGCGCAATTTCCATGTCTCCGACAAAGAAGCGGTTTTGAAAAAAATAAAAAAATATTTTAGCGACGGCAAAATATCGGAGAAAGACGGAGTTTTGATAGAATACCCCGATTGGTGGGTTATAGTGCGCGCATCCAATACCGAGCCCGTCCTGCGCCTAGTGATGGAGGCCAAATTCCAAAAAGTTTTTGACGAGAAGCTGAAGGAGGTGATAGAGCAGATAGGGGGGAGAGAGGAATAAATAAGTTCTGCCAGAGCACGGATTCCCTATCCGTGCTTTTTATTTTTGCAGAAAAAATATATAATATCCCTATGGATATTTCTTTGCTTATTATTTTAATCGTTTTGATAGCCGGTTTTGCCGGGGTTTTTTGGTTTATGTCTAAAAACCGTAAGGGGCCGCAAGATAATCAAGGCTCTTTTGTATTGTTGCAAAACCAGCTGCAAGAGCTGGCGCGCACTATGGATCAAAAGCTCGGCGAGGGCACGGGGAGGATGTTTGAAAGCATGAAAACACAGTTTGGGGAAAGCCAAAGACTGGCAAGCGACATCCGCGACCTCGTAACCAAACAGCTTACGGAGGTGGCGCGCGAGCAGACCAAAACCAACGAAGCCACAACCCGCTTTATGACTATTGCCGAGCAGCTGGCCAATCTTGAAAAAGTCCTCAAGCATCAAAAACAACGCGGCAATCTCGGCGAGGCGTCGCTCGAGCTCATACTCGCCAATATCCTGCCGCCCACCTCATTTAAAATGCAGTATGAATTTCCGGGCGGGGAGACGGTGGATGCGGTGATATACACCAAAGAAGGTTTTATACCGATTGACGCTAAATTTTCTCTGGATAATTATAACCGGCTGGTCAATGAAAATGATGATATCCGGCGCGAAGATTTAGAAAAAGAATTTAAAAACGATCTAAAAAAACGCATTGACGAATGCGCCAAATACGTCCGGCCTAAAGACGGCACGCTGCCTTTTGTTTTTATGTATATTCCGGCCGAAGCCATTTATTACGACCTACTCATCAACGAAGTCGGCTCCGTAAAAGTAAATACTCGCAATCTGATTGATTACGCCTACAATGAAAAACACGTGATTATTGTCTCACCCACGACCTTCGCGGCCTACCTTCAATCGGTGCTTTATGGCTTCAAGGCTTTCAAAATTGAAGAAACGGCCAAGGATATTATTAAAAATGTGGACAATCTGTCGCGCCATCTGAAATCCTATGAGGATTCTTATAAAAAATTGGGCACTACGCTTTCTACGGCCGCCAATCATTACAACAAGGGTTACAAAGAATTCGGTAAAATAGACAAAGATATTTTGAGAATTACGGGAGAAAAAATGGAGATAGAGGTAGCGGCTATTGAAGGTCCCGCGATTGGGGATTAATATGTTTATAGAAAGGAGGTGATACTATGGATGATCAGACCTTCCCCAACCCGTTCAACTAAGCTGAATCGGCCGAGTTGAGCTATGGCGTGGGGAAAAAGTCGGGCGCTGTCTGCTGCTGCGGACAGCACCCTTTTTTATTTCGACGCAAGGCGAGTGAAATGAAAAGTAAGCTTTTCATTTCCGAGCCGCAGCTAAGAAACAAAGGGTTTAATACCCTTTATTTGTCTCCGCCCGCCCTAGCGCATCACGGAGTTTTGAAGCACATTGACTTTTTATTAAAACCCAGTATTATTTATTTAACAACTTGCCGGTCCCTTGTCATTCAAATAAATATTAGGAAGGAGGTGGGGGCTTGTGATCTGGAGTTTTTACGAGAACGAAGAAATACAACAATATATCCGCTCTATACCCAGGTTTAAGCCCTTGTCTCGGGAAGAGGAAAGAGAGCTTTCCTTAAGGGTACTACGAGGGGATAAAACGGCGGTA
>ERZ1292640.4577-Hain-H43-02um-R1-4577-length-10496-cov-4_pt1 | contig 10496 bp, 10 predicted proteins | sample MGYA00564404_ERZ1292640 | MGnify/ENA primary metagenome ERZ1292640 (study PRJEB36523, sample SAMEA6512636) | groundwater metagenome | collected 2019-01-08 | study: AquaDiva: Metagenomics assemblies of 32 groundwater samples | reverse complement strand
GGTTTCATCCTGGTGAAGATCATGAACTGCGTGTGCATCATGCAATTTCTCAGGACGTTCCTGTCTTATTATTTGTGGGAGGACTCGATGAGGCGCATGTTTTCAAAGGTCTTCCGGTTTTATTTGAGGCACTTAAGTTGATCCTTGATCGTGACTGGCATCTGGTGATCGTGGGTGACGGAGCGCTCAAAGAAACATATCGAGAGAATGCGAGCGCGGCAGGATTAGGATCGCGAATAACGTTTGCGGGAAGTGTCTCGCAAGATGATCTGCCTCGCTATTATCGACTGGCTGCGATGCATGTCTTTCCATCGACCAAGCGTGCTGAGTCGTTTGGGTTGGTTGCGTTGGAAGCTGCAGCAAGTGGGATTCCCTCGATTGCGTCTGAACTTCCAGGTGTGAGGACCGTTGTGCGTGATGGCGATACGGGACTGCTTGTTCAGCCAGGCGACGCTGTCGCACTCAAGAAAGCCATCATGACACTCTTGGAGCAACCAGAGATGTGTTCACGCCTCGGTCTTTCTGCGCGTGTGAATGCAGAGTCGTGCTACAACTGGGAGCCGCTCATGGATCGACTAGAGGAAACCTATGATTCTGTTCTAGGACAACAGGCAAAGCGTAGTTACCGAGTATGAAAATCGGAATCGTTTCCAATTTGTATCCACCGGATGCGCGTGGCGGAGCAGAACTCGTGGCGCAGCGGGTGGCCGATGCCTTGTACGAACGTGGTCACAAGGTGTTTGTGCTCACCACGCAACCATACGATGGACTGCGAAGTTTGTTTGCGCGTGTGAGAGAGAGGACGCTCGAAGTCGTGTATCGTTTTTTCCCGCTCAACGTTTATTATTTGAAGAACGATGAAAGGATTCCATTTTCTGTTCGCGTTCTGTGGCATCTGATTGATCTGTGGAGTCCATGGTCGCGTGCAGCGATACGCCACGTGATCAAAAATGAATCTCCAGACGTGATTATCACACACAATCTAAAAGGCATCGGTGTGGGAATCGCTCTGGAGATTCAACAGAGAGGCGTGCCTCACATCCACACACTCCACGATGTTCAACTCTCGGTGCCTAGCGGTCTGTTGATCGCCGGTGAGGAAGCATCATTTTTGAATCGTTCGTTTTTGCGACGTTGGTATGAGGCTGCTGTGAAGCGACAGATCGGAATACCGGATCTTGTGCTGTCCCCATCAAAATTTTTAGTAGACTTCTATCGAGAACGTGGCATGTTTACCGATGTGCGTGTGGAGGTACTTGCGAATCCGTTGCCTCCAGAGAATCGTCCAGAGCTTCCAAAAACTCGACCACAGATGAAGACAAAATTTTTATTTGTAGGACAGCTTGAACCCCACAAAGGTGTTTCATTGTTGCTCGCGTCTCTAGATCAACTAGGTGAAGATGTGGAGCTCCATTTTGCTGGCGAAGGCTCGCTTGCCGAATGTGTGAGCGATCGTGCACAACGTGACATTCGTGTGACCTATCACGGATTTGTTTCGTTGAATAATCTTGTGAAGCTCTTGGAGCATATCGATGCTGTTGTCCTGCCGTCCATCTGCTACGAAAATTCACCGACCGTTATCTACGAAGCATTTTTGATCGGCGTGCCGGTCATCGCGTCGCGGATCGGAGGCATTCCAGAGCTCGTGGAAGACGGCGTGTCAGGATTACTTGTCGCTCCTGGAAACACAGAGGAATTGGTAGCAGCCATGCACAGAATCCACAACGAGAGAGATGTTTGGTGGAAGAGGAAGACTGCGATTCGTGAGAACGCGCAGCAGTACTCCCTTGAGACATACGTGACGAGGTTGGAAACGTTCATGAGGCAAATCGTGGAAAAATAATACACCCTCGTCAGGGTGTCAGTTGGTGAGCTTGTTTTTGTGGAGACGAGCAGCGGCGAAGTGGAAGAGAATTTCTGGGTTACTGGCGAGTTCAGGAGGAACGTGTTCGACAAGCTCCTGCGCGTCCATGATCACGATCGACGTTCCTGCACGGATGCCTTGCCTGGTGCGCACGCGCGAGATGATCTTTCCTGGTTGCGGAATCCTTGAGATCATCGGATGGGTGAAGACGATCGAGTTGTGAGCGGCCAGGTGCATCATCTCGAGCGCCAGCTCCGTCGGGTTCTTGAACTCGACGATGGTTTGGACTTGCTCCTCAGGCTGTCCTTCTTGAAAGACGAGAAACGTGAACTTCATGCGAATCATGGAGGCTCCAGCTGCTTCATCGTACAGGAAAAAACATTTCTGTCAAGGGAAATTAAGTGAATCCCGACTTGATTGCTTCAACAGGAAGGATTGAGTACAATCCTATTATATTATTTTTTTCGTCGTATGCAGCAACGCATTTCGAAATCCGTGATCGAGCAGGATGAGGAATTGTCCGCATTGTTGGAAGCGTTATTGCCCATGCTCGATCAAGAGCAGAGGCGCGGACTTTCCGTTCTGTTGAATGAATACACTGCCGTTGTGAAAAAAGAGGACGCGGAGTTTGAGCGTTCTTTGAAGCAGATTTCGCAGCAGTATGATAAACGTGTTGCTCATGCGCGTAGGATTGTTTTGATGAGCGCGATTGCAAAAAGTAAGACGACAAAACACTATGATGAAAAGAATAGAAAACACTCCAAGAGCAGATGAAACTCAACGATACGTCATTGAAGGACCCAAGCGATTTCCGCGTTCAGAAGTGATCGCTCCGCTGCCCAAAGAAGCAGATCCTCAAGAACGAGCACGCAGGCATTCCGAGAGATGGCTTATGGATGTCCTCGCGGGAATCGAGCGTCCGAAGTACGAAGAAGATCAGGCTTCCACACGCAAGCGCGTCTTAGAAACATTGAAGATAAAAACCATGGCCGCTTTTAAGTTTATTGGTGGCCACATTCCGCTTGACGCGTCAGCCTTTCTTTTGCAGACGTTTATTATGAAACCTGGTGAGCGGGATTATTTGATGCGAGCGCTCATGGAGAAAAGAACCGTGAGCGAGCAAGTTGCCAACATAGAGAGCGCGATCAACGTATCGGAGCACCTGACAGCCTTGGAGGGAACGGCTCTTTTGGAAAAAATTTGGGGTTTGTCTGACAGTGAACTTGCAGAAATGAAATTTGGAGCGTTGCTGGAGTCTACTTTATTACCTACGGAATACACACTTGACGAGGAACGCGCCTTTTCAGACGAGGCGACGCATGAGATTGCGCGCCTGATTAAAGAGAGCGTCCGTTCTCGTGTGGACGGAAAAAAATTGTTGATCGATATTTTAATGGTGGTCGCTATTGCAAAAGGCGGCGTGCTTCTCAAGCCGCTCGGAAAGGGAGCGAAGGTGGCCTATTACAGCATTAAGGCACTTAAGGGAGCCAAAGTCATGAAGGGTGCGCGTAGTGAACTTCGCGGTGTTTGGAAAAAACCAAAACCAAAACCTGGAGAGATTGCTTCCGCGACCTGACACGTCGTTCGCGAACGACGTGTCCTGACCCCATTTCTAAAAATCATACTGAAACAGATAGACTGCTCCTTCGCCGACGCTGCGCCAGTCGTTGGCGGTGGATTTGGCTGTTTCGATGATGCGAGGGGCGTCCCACCAGTAGTTGTTCACAAGGAAGAATAGGGTTGTCACGTCGCCATGTTGAGAAACAAGATTGAGAGCGGACTTTGCTGTCTCTCGTGTAGGCGATTCATTCATGGTCAAGAACGATTCGTAGAGTTTGCCGCTGGTGGGAATTGGATAAAAGAAGAGATCGCCGAAGTAGCGGAAGCCGATCTCGGAAATGGCGGCGGCAGAGACGGATTGGTTGGCGAGGGCGAGGTAGGGAATGCCGTCCGCGAGTTCCTCAGCAAGATACACAACGTCGATGTCGGACGCACTGACGTTGAATCCACGGTTGCTTTCATACGTGTCACGTCTTGGATAGGCAAGATAAAAACTGCTTCCTGTGATCGTGATCAAGAGCAGAAGAGCAGATGCACGCAGCACAAGCGGTTGCGTTTTAAGATTCATGAACACATGGCCCAGGCCAAGGATCACGTACGGCGTCAGGAAAAAGGTGACGAGTGGAAGTAGGCGCGCCGCGTAGTTGGTGCGCTCATAATCTATGAGGAACGAAAACTCTAGTGCCGTGGACATGATGAAATAGTTGACCGAGAGAGCCATCACGGTCAGGAGAATGGCGCGAAAGCGATGGGAGAGATCTTTGCGATATTCGTTCCAGGCGAAGATGGAAAGGATGATCAATAGGAGTGTTGCGTTTAGGCCGTAGAGGTAGACGAGATCTAAGAGCGGCGAAAATTTGTTTTCAAAAAAGACATTCAGGTTGAGCTGTGACAGCCAGGTGAGCGGATTCAGCGCTGCGAGGTTTACTCCCAGTTGTTGCTTGCTCATGAGGGCGTTGACAACAAACGAGAGAGGCAAGATGACACACGCCATGACAATGAGCAACGTCCGCACAACACGATTTGTTTTCGGTGTGCGTGGGTTTGTGCGACTTGGGTCTGTGGCAAGAAACATGAAGTATAACAATCCTGGAATTCCGGCGATCGGATGGATCAGCACTGTGGCTATGGCGCTTACGCACAGAACTCGCAAGCGTGGATGTTCTTTTTCCAGCAGATACGGAATAGATGAAAGGACAAGTAGAAGCGTCCAAAGATTCGCAAGGGCTTGCGGGGTTGTCACGATGAAGCTAAAGAGGGGAAGGAGAAACAGACCCATGAGACTCATCATCGCAATCGAACGTTTGCGTGTGATGTGAGCGGCCGCAAAAAACCAGGCCGCGGGGAGCAGAAGCGCTGTGAGCGTTGGGACAAGAAATGTGTCAGCTAGATCGATGGGAATCAGAAATCCGTGGTGAAGGAACAGGACGAGCACATACTGCCCGATGTAGTAAAACGGTTTGGGTGTGATCGTTCCAAATTCTGCGAGGTGGAGTTCTGTGGCTTTGTGGATGAACGAGTCAAATCCAAATCCAATCGGAAAAACGATTGCCGCTACGCTTAGAAATGAAAAAAGAAAAACGCAAAAGAGGAGTAGTGAAATCGCGCGTTCTTTTCCTCGAGTGAGTAATCCAAACAACAGGGCACATGCGAGGATGAATAAGACAAACACAGAAACAGGCAGTCGTTCCCACACAGATCGGACAGCGTCCACCACAGGATGCTGCGCCAAGGTAAAAAAGAAGAGGCTCATGAGTAGCATGATCGCTGAGATCGCGATCCACACAGTCCTCAAAATGTGATGTCGACGGCTGTGCCAAAGATCATGGGCGTGGGAAAAGAGGGAGAGGTGAGTAGCTTTTCGACAAGCCCAGAGCAGAATCGGTGGCGTGAGCAGAATCGTAACGTAGATTACCTCCGGCGTGACTTTCCAGATGTAATAACTTGCGGTGAGCAGAATCATCACGCTTGAAAGCAGAACCCATACACCCAGCCACCAACGCAAAATAGCTTTTTCAGCCTGCGTTATCACACCTCCCAGCTCCCAACCGTAAAAAGCCATATACAGCACAAGAAGTAGCGTTCCAACACTTTCTTGGCGCAGCACAAACGTGTTCCCAATAAAAACCACTAGAAAGAGCAAAGCGAAAATGGTAGAGTGGATGCGGTGGAGCATAAGACTGTTTTATTTTACCACGTATGTTGCAGCGGGATCCGTATCGTCTTTTTCCTCACGATCATCTATTGCGGAACACCCTGGTTCCTCTGGTTCCTAGTTTCATCACTCCAAACATGGTCACGGTGTTTCGGATGGTAATGACGCCGGTGGTTCTGTGGTTTTTGTATCTTGAAAATTTTGCCGTAGGTGTGCCGCTTTTTTGGTTTGTCGCTTTTACCGATGCACTCGACGGATCGCTTGCACGACTCAGGAAGCTGATCACTCCCTGGGGAACATTTTATGACCCACTAGCAGATAAGATATTCATTGGTTTGGTTGTCTTGTTGGTAGTGGTCAAGCACGTGAATTTCTATTTTGGAGCTCTCATTGTCCTGATCGAAGTCGCCATCATTCTCGGAGCCTTTTGGAAAAGGCGTCATGGAAAAATCATGAGCGCAAATTTTTTTGGTAAAACTAAAATGTTTTTGCAGGTGCTGGGCGTGTCGTTTTTGTTGATCGCGCTCTCGGCTGGATTTGATTTGTTTATTCCTCTCTCGGTTGCGACGCTGTCACTCGCGATTGTGTTCGCGGTGATCAGCCTGTTCACCTATGGTCTCTAAGATAACGATGGGCACTGTCGTAGTGATTTTTTTTCTGGGGAGTCTGATTCTTGTGAATCCGTCGCAGCTCTACGTTTCACCTGACGAAACAGCCAATGCATACTTTGCGAGTCTCTTTTCAGAGTCTGGATCGTTTCGTGGATCATTCGATGTGCTGGCGGATTCTATCGATGGACAACTTCACCCGCGCAGCACTGTTTCCATCGATGGTGTTCTGCTCCCCGGCAGTTTTCTCGGACTTCCGTTTATCTATGGTGTGATCGCCGCGTTTGTTGGATCGTGGGTTTTCTGGATACTCACGCCGCTTCTCACGATTCTCGCTGCCATTGCATGGGGTCGAGTCATTGATAGATTCACGAATCCACTCATTGGTAAACTTTCCTTTGGGCTTTTTCTCTTACACCCAGCCGTTTGGTACTACTCGGCGCGCGGACTCATGCATAACGTGCTGTTCGTGGATCTCTTGATCCTGAGCGTTTGGATGTTCGTCGTAAGACCACTCAAGCGATCAAAAGAGTCTCGTGGAATTTGGAATGATATTCTTGCCGGCCTGTTTCTTGGATTGGCTCTGTTCGTCCGTACGTCTGAGGCCTATTGGATTGTCGGTGGCATCCTGCTCTTTGCACTGGCTTGGTGTAGACAGATTTCTTACAAGCGACTCCCCGCAGTCTTTGTGGGACTCTTGTTTGGAATTACGATCTTGCTGGGAATGAGCACACTCACCTACGGCAGTCCTTTTCATACTGGTTACACCATTGGTACGACTCAGATTGAGGATTTGCTCTCGACTGACAGCTTGGACGCGCTTACAACCTTGCCGTTTGGATTCCATCCCATGAACGCCTGGCGACATTTTTTGGCATACGGCGTTGAAATGTTCTGGTGGCTTTCCGCGCTCACCCTGTTTGGATTCTTTATCCTGTTTTCACAAAAACGTCATGCGTGGAGTGTTCGATCTAGTATCATGATAGCGACATTGATTTCGATGTGGCTTGTGTTCATGTATGGCTCCTGGGAGATTCACGACAATCCAGATTCCACACAGATCACCATGGCTAATTCCTATGTGCGCTATTGGCTGCCGATGTATCTTTTTTCGACTCCAATGATTGCGGCGGCTATTGTGTGGATCGCAGAGCGCGGGCGGACGGTACTCGCACGGACACTGCTTGTAATCACGCTATGCTTGCTGATCGTAGGTTTCAACGTCCACGCCGTGTTCTTGCAGGGACAAGACGGACTTGTTTCGATGAGGGCTGAGATTCACGAGTCTGAACTGATTCAAGCCTCTGTGCTACGCCTCACGCCAGGGGACGCCGTGATCATCGTGGATCGTGCTGATAAATTGTTCTTTCCACATCGTCGTGTGCTGTATCCATTGCGAAATGAAGCCACGTACAAAGTCATGCAAAGCCTCGTCTCACAAGCGCCGTTGTATTATTATGGCATTAGCTTTCCCGATGTGGATTTTGAATATCTAAACAACTCGCGTTTGAGAAGAATGAATCTTCAGATCAGGTTGGTCGAAACCTACAACCAAGAATCGCTTTATCTTATTTTTTCTCCATGATGTTGACTCGCCTACTTCAACTTCTTATCATCGCCTTTCCGATTCTCCTTTTCGGCTGGCTTGCCACTCAATGGCTCGTGCCGTCAGGTGTTTTTTTTGTGAGCCATACCGTCGGTGAGGAATCGCCGTTTATCGACGGACTTCAACCAGGCACACGCGTGCTTTCGTCTGAGGACGGAGTGCAGGCGATCGTCGGCGATCCAGCGTTCTTTTTTGTTCATCCACATCGTGATTTCGAACGTATTGTGTTGGAAGTCTGGTTTCAAAATGACATGGTTCCCATCGTCGAGTTGGGTGCGCTCACAAGAATCAATCCAGAATCGTATACGTTGTTGCCTGTTCATAATCGTTTGATCGACGGGTCATCTTGGAATCGAATCGATGAAGATGGAATTGTGCTGTTGCAGCGTGAAAAGAAGCACGAGTCACTCACTGCATTTTTTGCTGATCCTCCAGCTCGCGACACGGTCGCCACATATCGAACCACGTTTGATGTTCCGTATCGTCTGCCAGATTACCAATCCTCAAATCGTATTCAGACGATCGCTGTGTCCCTGCGCGGTCATCATGAATTCAAAACCTATATCAAGAACGAGATCCTCTCTTTTACATTCAGCTACATGGACATGAATCGTGATGATGGAGCAGATGTGGTGCGTGCAACGGTTTTCAATGAGGCAGGACAGCCCGTTGCCGAGGCACGCAGTGAGGACGATAGCAATACGATGGACGACTCGGTGGCAACAGGAATGAAGACGCTGAAGCTCAACGCGTTCGGTCTGCCTGAGGGAGTCTACAAAGTTGTGATGGACACCACACGCGATGTTTTTTTTCGATCGATCGAGACGACGCAGCAAAAAATGGTGTTTTCAGGATCCGTGTTCGTCGGGGACGAGATTGGGTATCATGCAACGGCAGAAGGCGCGACGATCTGGACCGAGTCCAATCGTCTCCGTTTGCAAACCCGTCACGCACAAGGCGTGCAGTCGATCTCGACGGATTCGACAACCCTCGAAATCTTGGAACCCTATGTCTGGTACGTCCTCCCGCTCGGACAAGATCTTGAGCGCATCGAGATTCCCACGGGCGATGTTGAAATCGTGACCGACGGGAAAATCGCGTTCTCGGAATCGCAGTATTTCAATCCTGATCCTGTGACCCTCACACCTTTTACCAATCTTGAAGACTCAGGCATTGACTATGTGCTCGCACAGTATAAGTCTCCACGCACAGAAGGGGACTGGCTGGTTGCGCAAGTTGCATTTGACACGGATGAAATCTACACAGAAGATGAAGCATGGAAGTTTAGTTTTTCTACGCCTGGTATAGAGCAAATGGATGCCGCACTTCTCATCCACGCGATCAACGCCTGGATGTATCGAGAAGATTTACCTGTAGTGAGCGAAGTCGAACTATGATTTGGAAATTAAAACCTTTTCAGGCTCTCACAACACTCTGTGAAACTGGGTTTGTCGTATCGGTCACGTCCTATGTTATTTTTTGGACAACGGATATGTTGGTTCCAGGGTTTGTCTCTCGTTACTTCTCCGTGCATCTTTTTTTGGCCGGCGCGATCCTGTTTGGGTTGTGTTGGTCCATTACGCTCAAGGAGTACGTCGAACATCCCTGGCTGCACTTGGTCGTCGCGATTCTTTTGGGAATCCTAGGCTCTGTGATAGTCTGGAAGTCCAGTGAAGATATGGGCGGCTATCGGCTTCTTATAACGACCATTGCCTTGCTTGCTCCTTCTCTGATTCTCAAACTAATCCGAGATTAACTATGGATTTTTGTCTTTTTTGTAAAATTGCCGTCCATGAAATTCCTGCGACGATTCTGTACGAGAATGATCATACAATCGCGTTTCTTGACATCAATCCTGTAAAATCTGGTCACACGCTCGTGGTTCCCAAGGCTCATGGGAAGGATTTTCGTGATAGCCAAGTTGAAGATCTTACCCGTGTCATCGAAGTCGCTAAAAAAATTTCACCAGCGATTTTGAAAACCGTCGGCGCGCAAGGATTCAACTTCAGCAGCAATGTTGGTGCCGCCGCAGGCCAAGTAATTTTTCATACGCACTTTCATTTAATCCCTCGTCACGATGGCGACGGACTCATCAACTGGCCGCATCAAGGAGCAACAACGGAGGAACTTGTAGAACTTGGAAATAGTATTCGAATGAATCTATGAAAATTCTCATCACAGGCGGAGCAGGATTTATTGGTTCCAATTTTATTCGCTATTGGCTTCACGCACATCCTGAAGACCAAATTATTGGTTACGATGCACTCACCTACGCTGGGAATCTAGAAAATTTGCGAGACATTGAAAATGATCCTCGTTACCGTTTTGTTCGTGGAGACATCGGAGATTATCAAACGGCGCGTACGGCTTTGGACGGTGTGGATGTGGTCGTGAATTTTGCCGCTGAGTCGCACAACGATCGCGCTATTCTCGATCCAGGAATTTTTGTTCGTACGAATGTTCTTGGCACTCAGGTGCTCCTTGCCGCGGCCAAAGACGCGAAGGTTTCTCGATTTCATCATATCTCGACCTGTGAGGTGTTCGGTGAACTTGAACTTGATGAAGATCGAATGTTTAAGGAAGACGATGGGTATCAACCTAAGACTCCTTACAACGCATCAAAGGCTTCGGCCAATCATGTGGTGATAGCGTATTTTCATACGTTTAAGATGCCAGTGACGATCAGTCACTGGGCCAACAATT
>ERZ1292640.4576-Hain-H43-02um-R1-4576-length-10497-cov-5_pt1 | contig 10497 bp, 13 predicted proteins | sample MGYA00564404_ERZ1292640 | MGnify/ENA primary metagenome ERZ1292640 (study PRJEB36523, sample SAMEA6512636) | groundwater metagenome | collected 2019-01-08 | study: AquaDiva: Metagenomics assemblies of 32 groundwater samples | reverse complement strand
TGCATCCTGAGGGGATTAAAGCCTATGAAAATCGCATTAAACACAGCATTATAATTCCGATTAAATTTTCAATTCCTGCTGATCTGAAAGCTGGGCTCAATAATAATAGTGTTGCACTAATAAACTTCAAGAATTTTTCCCCGTCTATCAAGAAATATTACATTTGGAGCGTAATGCGAGCAAAAAGACCTGAAACAAGAAAAAGAGCAATTGAAAGAATAGTTAAACTTTCAAAGGAAAATAAGAAACCTGGAGAAGACTAAGGTTTATTCCTGCCCGATTTTTTTCATGTAATCTTTTCCCCATTCACACATTTGTTCGAGAATCGGTTTAAGTTCGAATCCTGATTCGGTTAAGGAATACTCGACTTTTGGCGGCACTTGGGCATAAACTGTTCTTCTAACGAATCCCTGGCGTTCTAAATTTTTAAGCTGTTGCGCAAGCATTTTTTGAGTGATGCCAGGAATAAGTTTCTTTAATTCTCCGGTTCTTTTGGTTCCGCCTTTGAGATGCCACAATACCAGGGATTTCCACTTTCCTCCGATAACATCCTGAATTGCTTCAATCCCGCAATTGTATTTTTTCAATCTAAGCATTTGCATGTGGTTTCCTCGAGGTAACTATGTTACTTTTTCGAAACTGCTAGTATTTATACCTGTGCAATCCTTGTACAGATATTAATAAAGTTTCGCTAGTAAGTGAGGATGAAAAAAATGGCAGCAAAAAAACACAGTGAAATTATTGATGATATTATTGAGCAATTAAAGCCGGTATTCGATTTGTCAGAGCAATCAGTATACGCTTATCTGGATGATGCCAATAAACTCTGCAATAAGAACTTTGCAGCACTTCTCGGGTATACTTCGGCTGATGAGTGGGCTAGCGTAGAAGGAAATTTTCCAACACTTTTCGTTGCGGATAATAGCCAAAAAACTTTGATATCATCTTTTCAAAATGCGATGGAAAAAGGCGTTGGTTCCAAAATTCAAGTCGACTGGAAGAAAAAATCAGGCGGAACTGTCAAGACAAATGTAATAATTGTTCCAGTAAGCGTCAGCGGCCATTTGTTTGCGCTTCATTTCATAACGAAAACATGAAATTAACAGTGTAAATACTTGGACTTATTTTTTTTGTCTTTAATGTTGTGTGAGCAAGTTGATTAGAAAATACTCACAACATAAACATAAACAAGTTTCTTTTTTGAATTATTTATTATGTTGTGTTTCTTGTTTTCAGCGATGAAAATTGTATCGCCGGTTTTTATTTTCTTTTTCTTTCCTTCGATAACAACAATTCCATTGCCTTCCAGTATGATGATTATCTCTTCTCTCTTGTAAGGAATGTGCTCGCCTGCTTCCTCGCTGGATTTCAGGATTACTTTTCCAGCTCGTAAGTTCTTTGTGACTGGTTGGCGGATTATTTCCATTGACTTTATTTGTCCATGCATGGTGACAATTTAATATGCAGCCTTAAAAACATTTCTTCTTTCATTTCGGACAATATTTAAAAGCACCGGACTTACCACAAAATAATATGAATAATCTGTCAAAAATAGTTGCAGGCGTTTCATTAGCTTCATTTGTCGGTCTCTCCGCGATTGCATGTGGCGGTCGAGGTGAAGTTAATAGTGATATCTTGAATGAACACCCAACTCTACCTAGATACTTTGATGAATTTCAGTATAAAGTAGTTGTTCAAAGTCAGAAGTATGGTCATACTTATTATACAGATGTAGAGCCGGTAAGAGACGGCATTTGGCTTCGTTTCCCTGACGCGGTATATGAGGATGCTAAGGACGACATTTACATCGGCCCTGGTCTTATTATTAGCAGTGTTAGGGACACTGTTCGTATTGAACCACAATAATAATTATTTTATTTAGATAAATTTTATTCGTTTTAACTTGAGTTCATATGAGTTATTTTAGGAACGTCTGGCATTTTCCTCTGATTCAAGAATTACATTATCTGTCTTAAGCTTTTTAGAAACTTGTTGGCGGACGATTTCCTTTGAATTAGCCATTAGCATGAGGTAGTGCTGTTTTCGCGGCCATCTCCGCTTCCCACTCCACTCTTTCTGAATAAGCATCCGCTAAATCTTTGGCTAACGCGTTGAAGTGAGGCGCAATCTTGTTTTTTCCCAGCCTTGAATAGAACTCCGAAACTTTGTCTGCTAAGAGGGGGAGTGTCCGCAGGGCTTCAGTCAATTCGCCGGATTTTCTCGCTTTTTCATATGTCGAATGGTAATTTATTACTGAATGTGAACCTTCTCTTATGCCTGCAATATAATATCCCTCCCCGTATAACATATTACTGGGATCAATATCCAGTAAATGCTCTTTTCCTATGATCTCTGCTCCTAATCTGAGGTATATGTGTTTAATCGTGGTGCATGTTGATGAGAAATAAAAAACAAAATTGTTTATAGCTTCCAAACCATCTAGATAGCCTTGTACATTTTCGTCTAGTCTATGCCGGGGTTGGCCTTTGACTCCTCTTTTTTTTTCTTCCTTTTCAACAATATCAGAAAGTTCATGCTTCAATCTTTCTTTTGTTAATTCTTTCCTCCTGATAAAAATCATACTTGATACACCCCTTAACGAGTAAGGTTAAGGATTATAAATATTTAATGAAATCTGCGGGGGACGGGATTTGAACCCGCGGACCCACTAAGGGACAGGATCTTAAGTCCTGCGCATTTGGCCAGGCTCTGCCACCCCCGCAGAGAGTGAGTCTATTAATATCGTTATAAAGTTAGCGTTTTAGGGTTCTGTTGCATCTTCGAAACCTGAAATTATTACTTATTATTTTGCGCTCAGTCGCCGCGCGGGCTTAAATGTTGAAAAGAGCTCTATCGTCGTGTTGCGACTTTAAAGCGCTTGGAAGATGTTCTTGGCCTGTCTGGCCTTGAGACAAAATAAAGTTTAGTTCCTGAATTTAAATTAATGTGGTGTTTTAATCCTTATCTGAAAAATAGTCTTCAGAATATTTCTTTGGCTTACGCTTCCTGTCGGGGTCCTCGTGCATCGGGACTGGTCTGCTCTGGACGAAAGGTGCAGGGGAGTGGGAGAACATTGAGGCGAGAACATCCGTGTAAGTGGCTTTCTGCACGTGGCGCATCTCATGGATTTTGGGAATGAAGTAAATCGCAACTGCAAACCTTGCGATTCCGCTCACCAGGAATATGAAAATATATTTTGACCAAAATAGGGAATTGTATTTTACGATTATTCCCCCGACGATTGCGCCAGCAAGCACTGCCAATCCGTTCAGCAGGTTATAATAAGAAATTGCAGTTGCCCTTTTGAGTGTGCTTGTGCAGTCAAGAATAAAATTGAATGTTGAAATTTCGAAGCCTGCCCATACGAAGCCAGAATACATCTGGATTAAAATTAAGTACTTGAAATCAGTCGAGAACAGCCAGAGTAAAGGCGATGATGATATTAATAGCGCAGTCATTGTCAGGATTTTTCTTGATCCGAACCTGTCGCAAGCGTACCCCCAAGCGTCTGTTGTGAGGAATTTGGTGATAAGTGGAACTGCAATTATTATTGAAAAGGTAAGATAATCCAACTGAAGGTCGCGGAGCATAAATGCAGCAAAGAAAGGCGCTGAAAGATAAACCGAAAAGTTCATTGTAGTCAAGAAGAATGCGAACAGGCCGAAGTTCGTTTTGACAGCTTTTCCAAGAAACTCCTGCAGACTAAAAGCAGAGCCCGATACCTGGGTGTAACTGGGCTCATACTTCAGTGAGAGGAAGAATACCGATATCAACCGTGCAGACATTGCGATTAAAAACACTATTACGAAACCGAGATACTCATTTTGCTTATTGGCCGCTAGAAGGTAGCCACCAACCATCAGCGCAATTAAAGTGAAAAAACCAGTGAATTTATTTCTGCGGCCAAAGTATTTGCCCCTCTCTCCCGGTTTTACAAGGTCGCCCATCCAGCTGCTCCACGCAGGGTTGATCAGCATGCGGAAAATCCAATAAAGGCAGAGAAACAAGATAAGGAATGTTACTTTTAAGTTTCCAAAGAAATAAACAAAAATAATTGGCAAGAACATTAATCCTTCAAGTGCAGCATTAATCAGAACTGGAGTTTTTCTCGACTTAAAAATGGAAATCAGTTTTGTGGAATAAAGCTGAGCAATCGAGCCCAACGCCTGAGGTAGCGAGCTAATCAGCCCGATTTCGATATTGTTTGCCTTCAGAAAGATGGCGAAAGCAGTGAAGAATGATTCTCCAAATCCGACCATTAAGGAATAAAAGCTTCCGTCAGCGATTGAGTATTTGAGGCTTTTTTTTACCTTCTCGTCGCGGGATTCAACAGAAATCGGGATTTTCATTTTTTTTTAATATAGATAACTATTTATATTAATATTTCAATTTAAACCTATGCTTCCCACTGCGGATCTTACTGATATTAAAACTCACATTGAAAAAATAATAACTGACAACGATGAGCGATTACGTGTGTTGGCCGCTCGACATAACCTTCTTGAGGAAGCTGAAAGGTCTATGGAACGGATTGTTTCCGATCCTTCCTTGATGAATCGTTTCATAGCATTTGTTTCTGCAGATAAACAGTTCATTCTTGATGTCGAGAGGGAGTATGGTGAACTTAGCAGAGTTATTTCTCAAAAATTATCAGAGCTAAGAGAGCAAAGCAAATCACTCAAAGGTGTTGATAAAACTTTAAATTTGGTGAAACCTAATGCTGAATCAAAAGCAACAATGAGTTTTAAAGAAGCTATTGCTTATTTAGAAAGTGTTGAAAAATTCATCCAATCAATAAAGAGGCATTTATCAGTAATAGACGATAGGGTAAAACTTGAAATGCAATTTTTATTAAAGCGTGATACTGTGAGCTTCGAAGGCTTCCTGACTGCATGGGATGGTGAAATGATGGAAAATCAAGAAATTCTCAATGACTATGAACGCCTTTCACGTGATAGTCAAGGGCACATACAAAAAATAAGGGATTTGAAAGATGGTTTGACTCTTGCAGCTGTGGGTTCTGGAATGGCTGCATTTCCTTTTGCTCCAGCTGTTTTGGCTGGGCAAACATTAACAAACATTGGCGTTCACGGTCAAGTTGCCAGCTTAGCTGGTTCTCCCGAATTTGTGCTTGGTTTGACGGCCCTCACATTTGTTGCCGGATTTGCATCTTTGATAATGGGATTTGAACGCGCAATGCGACAAAAAAAGGAATATAGCATTACTGAAGTGAGGGCAGACCATTCGCTTATAAGGGATGTAAAATCCAAAATGAAAAAACTTTTGAGCCGAAAACAGCAACTTTCGTATTCTCCTTGACTAATATCTATAAAGATTCAGGAATGATTTTAGCAATGTGTGTAATTGATTGACATTTTCCACTAACAATCCTTCATATAGATTCGTATATGATTTGTACAGCATCTTGTCGAACATCGTACGGATGAAAAAGTACATGGGTTTAGTCTCCCATTTGTTTTCCCAGTCAGTCTGGAGCCAACCGTCGAGGATTATGTTGATTCTGCCGGAGTTCATCTTGACTTTTTTTCCGTTTCTGTCAACCTCTACCTCCTTGATGTTGAACATCTTTATTTCAATGCGGATTATGTGACGGCAATAGTCTGTTATTTTCTTCCATGGCATCAGTTCAAGCTCAACGTACTTGCCTTCGGGCTTCACCATCTCAATATTGCGTTTTTCCGACTTATCATAGCCTTTCTCGCGGAAGAAAGAATCGACCATCTGGTAAAGTTCTGTGACGTTGAAGAGCCCTTCATAGCCAATCCTCAAGTGGTCTACTATTACCCTTTGTTCAACCATGTTCAGTAGGCGTTGCCCTTCGCCTCCATATCAAAAAATGCCTTTATTTGTGCGTGCAAGCCCCAAAGCTCATAGTACAGGACATCAATTTCCCTAAGTTCAACATCTCTTCTTAGCAAGTATCTGTTAAGGAAGTAAAGCAGTTTTTTTTCGAAGCCAGTCGTGAACTTTCTGTCTCCAAAAACATCTGGATAGTCTGTAACTATTTCCGGCCAAATCCATACTCTGCAGCGCGTATTCCAAAGTTTCTTCTTCACGCCCTCTTTTTCAATGTTGACTTCCTTGACGTCGTGAAAGTGCATGTGAACATTTACTCTGTGCATTCGGAAAATATCAATTTTCTTTTGCGCCTCCCACCTAATTTCTATTTCTGGGGGTTTGTGCTTATAGAACTGCTCCCATATCTCGAACTCTCTTTCTTCAAACCATCTTATTATGAGTTTGTAAAGCGCTTCAGAATCGATGAGGCCGGAGTACTTCAGCCAGGATTCCATCACCTGCAGTTTTGTATCTTTTGCGAGCCATGTTTTGCTTATGTGCGTGTCTTCAACAGAAAGTCCTCTCGGTTTTGGTGAATGGAGTGGCCCAACTAGTTGTGAAGGGCTGGTAATAGTCCCCTGTTTAAAGTTGCTAGTGCCGTGAGGTAGATTTCCCATATCGGTATACGAATATGTATACTGAACTATTTAAAGGTTTCTAATGGGTGGCTTTGGATATTTGCTTGCTAATGCATTTCAAACTGGCTCAACTAGAGTTGACTTAATTAGCGTAATATTTATAATTTTAAGTCAAATTTCTAAACATTAGTTGTTTATAAACAAACCATAATATTTCCGCAAAATTTCTGTCCGGGCTCGAAAGATTTTCGCCTTTTCTTCCCGAACTCATTTTAATAAGCAAGGTTAACAAATTGTTCCGGGCTCTGCTGGAGTTTCACGGAGTTCTCCAGCATGGCTTGGATTAATCCGAAAAATCATCATACATCCTTTGCATTGAGAAGCCGAGAAACGTTCCCACAAATGATGTTATTGCCATTATAATGGCGAAAGGCCGCATACCAAATTTTTCAATGAAGCCAATATCATAAAGCACAAAGCCAACAAAGAAGGGGAAAATTATTCCCAAAGCGAAAGGTGCCCACACAACCAATCCTTGCTTGTTCATTGTCAGTAGTTCACTAATATTTCAACTGTGGGCCCAAAGATTTGCTTGAAATTCTCGAACAAAGTTTCTTTTAAGAATATTTTAGGGGGGATATTGCTTGTCGCAATGACCCTTTCCATCTCTTCGAGGTTTGCATCAACGAATTCAACTAGTATTCCTTGCGGAGTAATTTTTGCCTTGACTATTTCTTTGCGTTCTGCATCAAGGTCTTTTATTATGTAAGCAATGTCCCCGAGGAAAATGACTTCTCCAAACTTATCGTCGTATTTTACTCGCACTTTCGCTCTGTTAAGCTCTATCCCTCGTTTTCTTTGGACAAACATAACAAGCTCCCTTAGCACAACTTCAGTGTCTCTTTTTAGTTTTTCAAGTTCTGGTTTTTTGAGCTCCTTGTGTCCTTCCTTTGCTTTCATCACGAATTTCAGATTTTTAAAAACAGTTAAAGGTATCTTGCCTGTTTTTACCATTTCCTCATCAAAAATCTTGAGCAGCGCTGATTCTGGAAGCCTTTCAATTCCTTCCATCCGAAGAATATCCCTGACTGAGCTTTCGAGCGAATCAAAAAGGTGCTCGACTGATTCTTTTTGCTTCTTTGTATCAATCTCCTGGAATAACTTATCAATTCGTTTCAGGTATTTTTCAGAATCTTCCAGCAGCTTGTCAACTTCCTTTCCAGTTAATTCCTTCCTATCACCGTGCTCAAGGTCTTTCCTCAATTTGATATTGGTCTCGAGAATCTGGACGAATTCATCCTCAAGGATCCCTTCCTTCTTAACGAAAATCTCGCGCATGATTTCAGGAGTTTCCTTTGGTGTTGGTGGTGGAATTCCATAAAGCATTAATGCAGCCTGGGAAGGTGTGAGTATTGCCCAAAAAGTGTCTTCCATACCTATTTCTTTAAGCTTGTATTTCACGCGCTTGAGCATTTGGTCGCCTGTGCTCATGTAAAGCTCGATTGCTTCAGGCGAAGGCTTTATTTTTCCAATGCGCAGCAATTGCTTCCAAGGCATGAAAATTCCCCTGTCATACAATGGAACACCATCTCTTAGGAATGTGAAAATTATTGGGTTGGCTTCCCTTATTGAATCCCAGAACTCAGTCAGTATGTAAACCTGGATATTTATCTTATTCCTTATCTGCGTAATCTCGCCAGCTTCAATTCCCATACCAATTATTATTGCGCGCAGCTTGTCTTTGAGCTCTAATCTCGTCATGCGCTTGACATCAGTATCATCAATGACAATGAAAACATCAATGTCTGACTTCTCTGTCGCTCTTCCTTGAACAAGCGAGCCTGCTAAAACATAACTGACAATGTAGCGCTCGAACTTCTTGAGCACCATCGTCTTGTGGACTTCTGCTATCTTGATTGCAGCAAGCATGCCTTTGTCGTAAACAGGGGCTGACATTGCCATAGTTTGCAGCAGCTCACTTTTGCCGTCGTAGCAATTCTGCCATAATTCGGAAAGCAAGAGTACATCAGGAGCGATATTTGGGTCAATTTCCTTTGCAATATTAGCCATTATGCCCTGCAATTTGCCGCCAAGCTCAACTTTTGCCATGCGCTTGCTGTCGCTGTCATCGACTAGGATTAGGACTGGGATTTTCTTTGCGTCCTCTGGTTTTGGCTGTTCTCCTGGCTGCAACCTTGGAGGAGGCATTATTGCTATGCCCATGACATACTTGTCGAATTTCTCGAGAAGCTTGTCTTTTAGCTTGTCTAAAGTCTTTTTTAGTTGTGCAATCTTTTCCTGCGCTTCCTTCGGCAGCTGGGATGCCTTCGAGAACTCGTCCTGCGGTGTTCCCTTCCTAGCAGCTTCTTCTATTGGGCTGAGGGGGATTTCAGGCTTTTTCTCAGGTTCCTGTTTTTTGGCAGGCAGTTTTGGCATAAAAGGACAGGGCGGTAGAATGTTTATAAATATTCTTATTGCGATGACAAACTTTATATTGTTGTATGTTATATTATCAGAGTGAAAAATTATGTCTGAGGGAAGCAATAGTGGCGGATCATTAGAGGAAATTGTAAATAAGGGTGCGCATCATGTTGTTAAGCACTTCAAAGGAAAAAGGGATGGTCCATTTAGCGACAGGGTGAAAATGCTCGAACAATTCCATTCACCTAATTATCATTTGCCGGCCGTTTTCACGCAACACGCAGAGGATGTTGTCATGGGGCGCGGCGAAAAGATAGGTGCCTACAATGCGGCAGTAACAAAGCTTTATTCTCTTGCAGGCAAAGACCTTGATGTTCTAGATGATATGGGTAAGCTAGAAGAGTTGGCAGAAACTTATGTTGATACTTTCCTTCAGTATGTTTTCGGAAAGGAAGACTGGGATAGCAAAATGAAGACCATACAAGCTGAGGGGCTATCGAAGGAAGATATTAGAAAGCTCAAGGGCAATCTGTTCCTGTCCTACCAGAAAGGGGACAATTTAATAAATCCTCTTGATAAAAATATCCTCAAGCAAATGAAAGGCAAAACAAGAGTGGAAATAAGAGGCCTTCTTTCAAATATTGCAGAACGAACGCAGACAAATTACATAAATCATCTGGGCTATGAAGCTACGGAAGGCTTAATCAAGGATACTGATTTGTTCGACCTTGCAAAATATATGAAAGAGAAAGCTAAAGATAAGGGTTTTGAGCATCCGGACCACCCTCTAACAAGAGATTATAGGGAACTTGTAGGTGACCTATCCATTTTGACTGCTGGTGGAGATATGGCGAAGCGCGGTTACAGGCCGCTTTCTGATAAAGCCCATGGAAGTAATGGTGCTCACCCCACGCCAGCCGGCGCCGGCCACCATTAAATTGTGCTATTTTTGATTTTTAACTACAATTTTTAATCAAATCGATATATTTATAAATAAATGAGTGACTAGTATACCTTCTGCTATAATCGTTTAATGTGGGAGGAGTAGTGACATGGAATGCACTCGTCATCAGAAATCATTTGTGGGAATGTGTCAGCTTTGCGGAAACAACCTTTGCAAGCTTTGTGTTGCTAAGGTAAAAGGCGCCAGAATTTGGTGCGACGGCTGTTCTAGGAAACTCGATAGTTTTCCTGAGCTGAAAGTCCATCAGCCAAGGGAGGAATTAATTCAGTCTCCTCATCAGTCTGACGCTGAATGGTATGAGATAAGCAAGCCGGTGAAACTTTCAGAAAGGTCATTCACCCAAAAGTTCGGCTACTTCGACTTCGCATCATTGGCAAAAACAAAGTAAATTTATTTTTTTTAGTTGATTTTAATCTTTAATTATTATTGACTTTGAAGTAGCTAATTGCACGAAAGATTTAAATCAAGTTCTGGATCCCTAACCAAATGGGAATCCCTGATGCATCTTTGGTCGGAGTCAATCCAAGTGTAGTTGATGGCAGATATTCCGATGAATATACCTCCGCATTGAATAGGTATGCAAGCGTAGATGATATATTTGGAACCTATAAGAGTGCCATTGCATTTGGTGAAGTTCCCCCAATAGCGAAACTAATACTGGGGACTCTTGGCAGA